>LNFM01001431.1_pt1 | contig 54216 bp, 53 predicted proteins | sample 596031 | NCBI WGS metagenome assembly LNFM01 (sample SAMN04254537, study PRJNA301005) | activated carbon metagenome | isolation source: dual media filters at the Ann Arbor, Michigan drinking water treatment plant | place: USA: Ann Arbor
GGATGTTGGTGGTGGTGTGCAGGTCGTTCTGCGCGTGGCGGCAGACCAGTTCCTTGTCCTTGGTGAAGGTGACGTCGCACTCCAGGATGCCGGCACCCATGCGTGCGCCGGCCTCGTAGGACTCGCGCGTGTGCTCGGGGAACTGCAGGGCCGCGCCGCGGTGGCCGATGGAGAACTGCGTGCGCTTGAAGTTGCCGCGCTGGGCGCAGGCCTGCAGCTCGCGCTTGAGCGGGCTGTCCAGCATGTCCTGCACCAGGAAGAAGGGCCGCGGCCCCAGCTGCACGGCCGCGCTGCGGCCGCGGCGCGCGTCGCCGTCGTCGTCGTGATCGGCCAGCGCCACGCCGGGCATCAGGCCGGCGCAGGCCGCAAGGGCCATGGTCAAGAAGGGCTTCATCATCGGGCGGACTCCTGGGTTGGATCGTACGGGTCGCCGGCGCGGCAAGATGCCGACCGGTGGCACCGACGCTAGGCCCGCCCGGTGACGGCGCGATGACCCCTGCCGCGGGCAGACCGCGCTACTTCCACACGCCCAGCAGGCCGCCCATCAGCGTATAGGCCAGCACCTGATAGCCGCTGTTGATGAGCCAGAGCTTCAGTGACCGCTGCTCGAACAGGTAGATCACGCCCAATGACATGGCAACCCAGCCCAGCCCGGCAGCAGCGCCGGCGAACAGGCCGAAGCCCAGGCTGGCCTTGGGTCCGATGAAGGCCGCCAGGTTGAAGGCCATGACCAGCGAGGCCAGCGCCGCCAGGCCGAAGATGCGTCCCATCGGCGCACTGCGGGTCTGCTGTTCGCTCAGCCCGGCCTCCTTCATCCAGGCCTTGGCAAACAGCAGCGGCGAGTACCACAGCCCGCCGATGGCAAAGCTCAGCGCCGCGGCCACGAGGACGGCGGCGAAATTGAAGTGAACGGCTTCCATGGTGCGCGACTCGCGTTAGTGTTGAGGCCTTGCAGCCTGCCAGCGCGCAGCCGCCCATGCCAGGCGCGGCGCGCCCAAGCCGGAAATCCGCGTGCCCAAGCCCGACAACCCGCCACCGAAGCCGCCGCCCGCGGCACAGCCGCCGGTGCGCCTGGACGACCGGCCGGTGATGCTGCTGGGCATCCTCGGCTTCGGCATCTCCATACCCCTGCTGAGCGGGCTGTACGGGCCGCTGACACCGCGCCAGGGCCTGTACTGGGCCGGCGCCGCGGGCTTCGTGGCGCTGGCGGCGGTCATCTGGCTGGGCAACCGCTGGCTGCTGTTCAAGCAGCGCGAGCACTTCGACTGGTTCAGCAACCCGTGGCGCAAGCTGGTGCTGGTGGTGGCGGCCAACGTGCTGTACACGGCCCCCGTCACCCTGCTGGGCCTGCTGGCCTGGTTCGCGGGCGCGGGGCTGCCGGTGGACGTGAACGCGCTGCGCGTGGTGGTGCTGACCAACGTGATCTGCGTGCTGTTCGTGACCCATGCCTACGAGACCATCTTCCTGATCCGCGAACGCGAGTCCGACCTGGTGCGCGTGGAACGCCTGGAGCGCGCCCGCGCGCAGGCCGAGCTGGCCGCGCTCAAGGCCCAGGTCGACCCGCATTTCCTGTTCAACAGCCTCAACACCCTGGGCTACCTGATCGCGCAGGACGCCGAGCGCGCGCGCGAGTTCTGCGACACCCTGGCCGAGGTCTACCGCTACGTGCTCGACAGCCAGCAGCGCGACCTGGTGCCGCTGGCCGACGAACTGGCCTTCGTGCGCCGCTACCACCGCCTGCTGGAGCTGCGCTTCGGCCAGGCCATGCCGCTGCTGGGCGCGGCCGAGCTGGTGGCGGCCGCGCCGCGCTGGCTGATCGCGCCGCTGGCCCTGCAGGGGCTGCTGGAGAACGCCGTCAAGCACAACCAGGCCAGCGCCGAGCAGCCGCTGGCGGTGCAGATCGCGCTGGGTGATGCCGTGGTGAGCGTGACCAACCCGATGCGGCCGCGACGCAGCGCCCTGCCCTCGGCCGGCGTGGGCCTGTCCAACCTGGACGAGCGCTGCCGGCTGCTCACCGGAAGGCCCTTGACGCTGACGCAGCGCGACGGCCGCTTCGAGGTGCAGGTGCCGCTGGTGGGGGCCGCATGAGTACACCCCTGAGAGCCTTCATCGCCGAGGACGAGCCGCCGGCGCGCGAGCGCCTGACGCTGGCGCTGGCCCGGGTGGCGCCGCAGCTCACGGTGGTGGGCCACGCCGACAGCGTGCGCGGCACGCAGGCCTGGTTGGCAGCCTACCCGCCGCCCGACCTGCTGCTGCTGGACATCCAGTTGGCCGACGGCTTGTCGCTGGAGCTGTTCGCCGATGGCCAGCTGACGCTGCCCACCATCTTCACCACTGCCTACGACCGCTTCGCCATCGACGCCTTTCGCGCGCTGGCGCTGGACTATCTGCTCAAGCCGGTGGCCGAGGCGGCACTGGCGCAGGCGCTGCACAAGCTCGAACGCCTGCGCCGCGGTTTCGGCAGCGACGTGGCGACCCTGTTGCAGCAGCTGGGGCTGGCGGCACCGCGCTGGCGCCAGCGCCTGGTGGGCCGCAAGGGCGCGCAGTTCCATGCCCTGGGCGTGGAGCAGCTGGCCTGCGTGGTGGCGGTGGACAAGCTGGTGTTCGCGGTGGACGGCGCCGGCGAGCGCTACCTGCTGGAGACGCCGCTGGCCGAGCTGGAAGCGGCGCTGGACCCGACGCGCTTCTTCCGCGCCAGCCGGCAACTGCTGGTGGCGGCACAGGGCGTGGCGCGCTTTGCGCCTGCCGGCAAGGGCCGGCTGAGGCTGGAGCTGCGCCCGCCCGGCATGGGCCCGGTGATCGTCAGCCAGGAACGCGCCGCAGCCTTCAAGGCCTGGCTGGGGGGCTGATGTGGTGCGCTCGACGTCCCTGAGCCTATCGGCGCAGGGCAACGTCGTCTTTGCCGCGGGCTGGGTTCACGCTGCCGGTCATCGGTGGCCGTTCGTTCAGCGGCCAAGCGGCCGTTCGAATCAGCTGTCAGGACCGAGGTGCGTGGCCATGCGATTCACTGCCTCGGCCAGCGCCGGCAAGTCCTGTTCGACTACCAGCCAGACCGCGCCGAGGTCTACGCCCAGATAGCCATGCACGATCACGTTTCGAAACCCGGCGAGTTCGCGCCAAGGGATCTGGGGCTCGGTGCCCTAATCTCTCTGGACAAACGCTGGCTCGATTCGGCCAAGGTCTGCAGATTGCGGATCACGGCGTCTTGCACCAGACGCGAAGCGTCGAATCGGGCGCGTTCGGCGTTCGTGTACTCGCGGATCCGGTCCAGGCAGTCGCGCATGTGCGCCAGCAGCACCCGGTCGGCCTCGATGCCCGGGTTCACAGCGGCACAGCGCTTTTCACCACGCGCTCGCGCAGTGCAGGGTGCAGGCTCGCTTCGGTGACGACATCCACACGGCGGCCCAGCAACTCCTGCGCATCCAGCAACAGGCCGCCCAAGGCAAGGCCGCTGATTCCTGGGCCCAGGGTCACCAGCAGATCAACGTCACTGTTGTTGCTGCCGTCGCCGCGGCTCATCGAGCCAAAGACCCGGACACCCGTGACGCCGCGCCTGCGTGCCAGGGCCAGCAGTTCGGTGCGGTGGGTTTCGATCAGCGGATGCACAGGCGGCAGTGTAGCCACCCTGTGCCAACCCGGTTGACACCGACCCGGGTGGCACTGACCCGGACGGCTGCTTCGGGGCTGGGGGGCGAATGACCGCAGAGGGTCGTGAAGACCCTCCCGCCTTGCTACCCGCCAGCAGACACTCGGTTTCACCCGCGGCCAGCGCGCTCCCTTGCTCGATAAGTACAGAACGAACAGGGCGGCGCACCATACCAGCAAGCGGCTTGCCCCGCCGCGCGGCATCAGCGGGATGGACGAGCCCCGGCGCAGCGCTTCGGCGTTGAGGGCCCTCAATCCTGCGCGGCCGCCCGGTGGCACCGTCGTGCATGGCGGCGGCGGCCCCGCGATCAGTAGCCGACACCCTCCGATTCCTACAAAGGCTCGGAATCGTCGCATCGTGCCGCACGTCAGCGGCCGACACCGCATTGCAGCCAGCGCCGATGGCCCCGGCGCACGCTTCGCGCGATGCTCGCAGCCATGCTCTCCGCAAAGCCTGCGATGCCCGACCTGCAGCGCCCCGCACCGGACGGCAGCCCCTTGCAAGTGGTCGTGCAGTTGCTGGGTGGCGAACCCGTGACGCCGGGCCTGGCCGAGGCACACAGCTGCATGGCCCTGCGCCGCCTGGACGAAGGCGCGGCCCTGGTGCATGAAGGCACGGCGGCGCACAGCCTGTACGTGCTGCGCTCGGGCAGCCTGAAGTCCGTCAAGACGCTGGAAGACGGTTACGAGCAGGTCATGGGCTTTGCCTGGTCGGGCGACCTGCTGGGATTCGACGCGCTGCACAACGGGCTGCAGCCGGCCAGCATCGTGGCGCTGGAGGTGTCCACCGTCTACGCCCTGCCGCTGTCCGGCCTGCAGGACCTGCGCCGGCGCTGCCCGGCGCTGGACAACGCGCTGCAGCGCGCCCTGAGCCGCCAGCTGGTGCGCGCCGAGGAACTGACCGAGACGCTGGCGGCCGTGGCCTCGGACGTGCGCCTGGCGCGCTTCCTGTTGTCGGTGGCGGCGCGCGCGGCCGAGATCGGCTGGTCGCCACGCCGCCTGCGACTGCGCATGTGCCGGCGCGACATCGCCAGCCTGCTGGGCGTGGCGCACGAGACCGTCAGCCGCTCCTTCACCAGCATGGCCGAGGCCGGCCTGCTGCGGGTCGACAACCGCGAGGTCGAGATCCTGGATCTGCCCGGCCTGAAGGGCCGCGCCCGCAGCACGCGCGCGCCGGCAGAAGGTGGCGCACATGGCAGCGGGCACGGCGGCGCGCACGGCGGTGCACACAGCCTGGTACACGCCGCCGCCCTGGCCGCGCCGGTGCCCGCCGCCGCCGGCCGCCTGAACCTGGCCTGGCGCTCGAGCGTCGCCCGCGACCTGGCCAAACCCGCCTGATGGCGCAGCCCGGTGCCGCGCCCAACCCCCACCGGAGGACAGCATGATCAAGCGCATCCTGGTCCACCTCGACGCCTCGCCGCGCTCGGCCACCCGCCTTGCGCTGGCCCTGGCCCAGTCGCAAATGCAACCCAGCGAAGTGGTGGCGCAGTACGGCGTGCTGCCGGCGATGCTGGCCCTGCCCTGGGTCACGAGCGAAGGCATGGCCTGCGCCGCCTCGGCCCTGGCCGACGTCGACGACGAGCAGCGTCGGCGCGCGCGCGCGGTCTTCGACCAGGCGGGCCCGACGCCCGGCCTGGTCTGGGCCGACGGCGGGGCCACGCCCTACGGGGCGCTGCTGCAACAGGCCTACACCAGCGACCTGCTGGTGCTGGGCCAGGCCGACGCCACCGACGCCTCGACCGGCACGCTGCCGCCCGACCTGGTGCCGGCCCTGCTCACCGACAGCGGTCGCCCGGCGCTGGTGGTGCCGGCCGCCGGCAGCTTTGCCACGCTGGAAGGGCCGGTGCTGCTGGCCTGGAAGCCGGCGCGCGAGGCCACGCGCGCGCTGGTCGCCGCCCTGCCCTGGCTGCGCCGCGCGCCGCGCGTGCACCTGGCCATGCCGGTCGGCAGCGACAGGGAGATCACGCCCGCCGCCCTGTGCCACTGGCTGCTGCTGCACGGGGTGCATGCGCCGGTGCGCCACCACCTGTTGGCGAATGCCGATGTCGGCGACGCCCTGCTGTCGCTGGCGACCGATGTCGACGCGGCCGTGCTGGTGATGGGCTGCTATGGCCACAGCCGCACGCGCGAGTGGGTGCTGGGCGGCACCACGCGCACGGTGCTGCGCACCATGACGCTGCCGGTGCTGATGGTGCACTGAGCGCTGCGCCGCGGCGCGCCCGGCAGCTCTGCGCCGCGGCGCCGGCCAGTGGCCCTACTCGATGCTCAGGCGCTTGGTGGAAGTGGATGCCTTCTTGGGCAGCTTGAGCTCGAGGATGCCGTCCTTGTAGGCGGCCTCGGACGCGGCCTCGTCCACCGGGCAGGCCAGCGTGAAGCTGCGGCTGGCGAAGCCCTGCTGGCGTTCGCTGCGCAGCACGCGGCTGCCTTCCTTCTCCTGCTTCTCGGTCTTGATCTCGGCGCTGATGGTCACCTGGTTGCCGTCGATGCGCACGTCGATGTCTTCCTTGCGCACGCCGGGGATCTCGGCCTTCAGGGTGTAGCTGCTGTCCTGCTCGCTCAGGTCGATGCGGATGCTGGGCGCGGCCACCGCGGTCTCGAAGCGCCAGGGGCGCATGAAGGCGCGGAACGACTCGTCGAACGGGTCCAGCGCGAACGGGTCGGGGATGCGAAGTTCATTCATGTGAAGCTCCTTGCAATCGGTGTCGGGACCGGCGGGCCGGGCCGCCAGGGGCGGCGCACGCCGACGCTCGGTCGACCGTCATGGTCCGGACCGCGGGCGCGCGCCGCGTTGAGCATGCTCAACGCCGGGCGCCCGCAGGCGCGCAGATTGGCTGTCATGGGCCAGGCGGGGTAGGCCCGCCACGCGAGCAGGCCGATGACGCAGGAGACTTTGATGACACGACAAGCCATGCCGGCAAGACCGGCCGAACAAGGCCCGGGCCAGGCGCCGGCCTTCGACATGACCCTGGACGCCGCCCGACACACGCTGGGCAACGCGGCGGCCCTGCTGGAATGGCTGGGTCGCTGGCAGAGCGCCACGACACAGGCCCTGCTGGGCTGGCACCAGGCGGTGCAGGCCGCGCGCCTGGACCTGGCGCAGGCCCAGGACGGCAGCGCGCTGCTGGCCGTGCAGACGCAGCTGGCGACGCGGCAGTTCGAACTGGCGTTGCAGCAGGCCGGCGGCGCCTGGCGGCTGCTGCTGGAAGACGAGTTGCGCGCGGCCGAGCACCTGCGCGACGAGGCCGTGGTACTGGGCGAGCGCCTGTTGCCGTACGAAGGCACATCCCCGGCGCAGCCGGCCGCCATCGCCCACGCCGAGGAGGCCCTCAAGACCTGGCAGCACGCCTGGTTCGACATGACCCAGCGCTGGGCCGAGGCCCTGAACACCCCCTTGCGGCACTGAGCCGCCATCCGGAGGCAGCAGCATGAAGTCCGATGCACAACTCAAGCGCGAAGTCAGCATGGAACTGGAGTGGGATCCGGCCATCGACGCCGCCCACGTGGGCGTGCTGGCCCAGGACGGGGTGATCACCCTGACCGGACACCTGGACACCTATGCCGAGAAGCACGCGGTCGAACGCGCTGCGCTGCGCGTGGAAGGCGTGCGGGCCGTGGCCATCGAGCTGGACGTGAAGCTGGCCCCCGACCACCGGCGCAGCGACGCCGAGATCGCGGCGGCCGCCGAGACCGCCTTCGAGTGGCACACCATGATCCCCGCCGAACGCATCCGCGTGAAGGTCGAGAAGGGCTGGGTCACGCTCAGCGGCGAACTGGAATGGGAATACCAGCGCCACGCCGTCGACAAGGCGGTGCGCGCGCTCACCGGCGTGGTGGGCGTGAGCAACGGCATCACCCTGGCGCCGCGGGTGCTGCCGTCCGACGTGGAACAGCGCATCCGCGAGGCGCTGGCGCGGCGCGTGGCGCGCGAGGCCCGGCACATCGATGTCAGCGCCTCGGGCTCTACCGTCACGCTGCGCGGGCAGGTCGATTCCTGGGCCGAACGCGCCGCTGCGCAAGGGGCGGCCTGGTCGGCGCCGGGCGTGAGCCTGGTCGTCAACAACCTGAGCGTCGGTGGCGCGCGCTGATCGATGCGCCACCTGCAGAGCGGGCCGCACGCGTGCCGCGGCGCGCCGGTGCTGATGGGGCCGCGCCGCCCCCGGCCGCTGCCGCTGGGGCCGGACGCGGCCTTCGAGCACAGCGCCACGGCCATGGCCATCACCGACGCCGGCCTGCGCATCGTCGCCGCCAACCCGGCCTATGCCGTGCTCGCCGGCTGCCCGGAGCCCTTGCTCATCGGCAGCCTGCTGCCCGGTGCAAGCCCGCAAGCCCTGGCCGGCGCGCCCTGTGAGCTGGCCTGGCCCGGCGCCGGCGGCGCCACGCGCACGGTGTGGATGACCCTGAGTGCGGTGAGCGCTGCCGACGGCAAGCTGCTGGGCCATGTGGCCAGCTTCACCGACATCAGCGCGCTCGAGCGCGAGCGCCAGTTGCTGCGCCACCTGGCGCAGCACGACCCGCTGACGCAGCTGCCCAACCGGCGCCTGCTGCTCACCGAATTGGACCGCAGCATCGCGCGCGCACGGCGCCACGGCCAGCAACTGGCGCTGCTGTTCGTCGACCTGGACCACTTCAAGTGGGTGAACGACACGCTCGGTCACGCGGCCGGCGACGCGCTGCTGCAGGCCCTGGCGCAGCGCCTGCGCAGCACCCTGCGCGCCGAAGACCTGGTGGGCCGCTGGGGCGGCGACGAGTTCATCGTCGTGCTCGACGACCCGGCCGACGCCGCAGCGGCGCAGCGCACCGCGGCGCTGCTGCTGGCGGCCATCGAACGCGGCCTGGCGGTGGCCGGCCAGTGCATGCGTGTCTCGGCCTGCGTCGGCGTGGCCCTGTTCCCCGACGACGCGCAGACACCGGCCGATTTGATCCGCCTGGCCGACGCGGCCATGTACCAGGCCAAGCAGCAGGGCCGCAGCCGCGTGCTGCTGGCCGGGCAGTGCTGATCAGAACCCGGCCTCGGCGAACTCGACTTCCAGCCGCGTGCCGCTGCCCGCGACGCCCTCGATGCGCAGCGTGCCGCCGGCGGCACGCACGCGCTCGCGCATGCCCAGCAGGCCGAAGGACTGCGGCTTGCGCAGGTCCTGCGCGTCCAGTCCCTGGCCGTCGTCGCTGACCACCAGGCGCAGGCCGTGCGTGCCCACGCGCTGCAGCAGCAGCCGCACCCGGCCGGCCCGGGCATGCTTGGCCACGTTGTTCAGCGCCTCTTGCGCCACCCGGAACAGGCAGGTGGCGACGCCGGAGTCCAGGTCCGCGTCCTCGAAGTCCGGATCGGTCAGTTCCAGCGCGCAATCCACCCCCATGCGCTGCCCGAAGCGCGCGGCCAGGGCCTCGAGCGCGGCCATCAGGCCCAGGTCTTCCAGCATCTGCGGCCGCAGGTCGTTGATGATGCGCCGTGTGGAGCCGATGGCCGCGGCCGCCAGCTCGTCCACGCGCACCAGCAGCGGCTGCACGCGCGCCCGGTCGGCATCCAGGGCTTCGGCCATGCTGCCCAGGTCCATGCGGATGGCGGCCAGGGTCTGCTGCAGGTCGTCGTGCAGTTCGCGCGCGATGCGCTTGCGCTCTTCTTCCTGGATCTTGTCCAGCGCGTCCACCAGCCGCGTCAGGTCGCCGTGCGAGGCCTCGAGCTCGGCGCGCGCGATCTTCAGGTCGGTGATGTCGCGCATCACCACCAGGATGGAGCGGTCGCCTTCGTGTTCGACGCGCGTGGCCAGCGACTGCACCACGCGCAGCGTGCCGTCGGCGCGCACGATGGTCATCTCTTCCAGCGGCGCCACCAGGTCGGTGCTGGACAGGCGGGCGATGCGCGCCTGCGCGAGGGCGCGCGAATCGGCGTGGATGAACTCCAGCGGCGAGCGCCCCAGCAGCCCGGCCTCGTCGCTGCCGAACAGCTGGCAGGCGGCCTGGTTGACGAAGCTGATGCGGTCGCCGCTGTTCACGAACACGGCCTCGGGCAGGTGGCGCAGCAGCTGGCGCAGCCGCGCCTCGCTTTCCAGCAGGGCCACCGCGACCCGCCGGCGCTCGGTGACGTCGCGGTGGATCACGGTGTACAGGTGGCGCTCGCCCACGTGCTGGTGCGAGATCGAGGCCTCGATGGGGAACTCCTGCCCGTCGGCGCGCAGCGCCAGCACCTCGCGCTGCACGCCCATGTGGCGCGCACCGGCGGGGTCTTCGCCGAAGCGCTGCACCTTGTCGCGGTGGCCGCTGCGAAAGCGCAGCGGTATGAAGCGCTCCAGCGGCGCACCCAGCATCTGGTCGACGCGGCAGCCGAACATGCGCGCGGCCGCCGGGTTGGCTTCGACGATGTGCTGCGTCTCGTCGGCGGTGACGATCGCGTCCACCGCCGAGTCGAAGATGCCGCGCAGCCGCGATTCGCTCAGCGTGCGCGCATCGAGCATGCGGTTGAAGGCCTGGGCCACCGAACGCAGCTCGGGCGGGCCGTCTTCCGGGCTGCGCACGCCCACGTCGCCCGCGGCCACGCGCACGGCGGCATCGCGCAGCGCAAACACAGGCCGGACGATGGCCGCGCTCAGGCGCCAGGCCAGCACCAGCGCCACCAGGGTCAAGCCCGCACCGATGGCCAGGGTGCGCTGCAAGGTCTGGTGGTACAGCGCAAACACCTGGTCCTGCGGCAGGCTGCCCGCCACCTGCCAGCCCGCCCGCGGCAGCTGCAGGTAGGCGGCCAGGCGTGGCACGCCATCGTGCCCGGTGGCCTGGGCCCAGCCGCTGGCGGCATTACCCGCGGCTTCAATCTCGCCCGTCGCGGGGGGCTGCCCGATGAAGCGCTCGGCGTCGGCGGAGCGCAGCACCACGGCCTGGCTTGCATCCACCACCGTGACCAGCGCGCCCGGCGGCGTGGCAGCGAACAGCTGCCGGTTCAGTGCCAGCAGGTCCACTTCCAGCACCAGCGCGCCCCGCAGCACGCCAGCCGAGCTGCGTATGGGGTAGCTCCAGGCGCACACGCGTTCGCCGCTGCCGGGGCGGGTGTAGACGGCGCTGACGCTCAGGCGGTCGCCGCGCGCGTCGGCAGCGCCGTTGGCGAGCGGCACGCCGGGTGATTCGGCAGGCGCCAGCACGCGGCCGCAGACGCTGCGGCCCTGCAGGTCGCGCAGCGCCAGCGCCGTGATGGCGGGCGTCTGCAGCAGATGCTCGGCGATCTGCAGCTCGCAGACTCCGGCGTCCAGGGCCTGCACCGCCGGGCGCTCGGCCAGGCGCGCGAGCACGCGTTCGGTGTCGTTCAGCAGGTGCTGCAGTTCCCCCACCGTGCCCGCGGCCAGGGCGCGCACGTCCTCGCGCGCCGCCGCGCGCGCCTGGCGCAGGTCCACCACCAGCAGCCAGGCCAGCGTGGCCGCCATCGGCAGCAGGATGGCCAGCGTGAGCCAGACGATGCGGCTGCGGATCGAGCGCCCTTCCATCCCTGCGCGCATGCAAGCTCCTGTGGTGACCGCGCCGCGTGCGGGCGGCCCTTACCCGGCGCAGGTGTTCGATGCGACAGCGGGTGCGTCACCCACCAGGCCGTGCTCCAGCCCGTAGCGCACCAACTCGGCCAGCGTGGCGAGCTGCAGCTTTTCCTGGATGCGGCTCTTGTGCGTGCTGACGGTCTTCACCGACAGGTGCAGGGCCTCGGCGATCTCGGTCGGCCGCTGCCCCGAGACCAGGCGGCACAGCACGTCCAGTTCGCGGTCGGACAGCTGCTCGTGGCGCGCGCCCGCCACCGAGCCGTTGAGCCGCAGCACCACGCGCTCGGCCTGGCCGGGGCTGACATAGGCGCCGCCCGCGGCCACCTTGCGCACGGCCTTGATCAACTCGACCGCGGCGCTGTCCTTGGTGACGTAGCCGTTGGCGCCGGCCTTGAAGGCGCGCAGCGCGTACTGCTCTTCGGCGTGCATGCTCAGCACCAGCAGCGGCAGGCGGCCGAACTCGGCGCGCACGCGGTGGATGAACTCGAGCCCGCTGATGCCGGGCATGGACAGGTCGGTGATCACCAGATCGAAGGCCTCGTGGCGCAGGCGGTCCAGCGCCTGCAGGCCGTCGCCGGCTTCGGCCACCTGCCAGGCTTCGGGGGCAGCGCCGAGCACGCGCAGGAGGCCTTCACGCACCAGCACGTGATCATCGACGATGAGGATGCGCAACACGCCATTGCCAGCGCTCATCGGACATCCTTGTTTGCAGCCATTTCGCGCCCGTGTCGGTGCACGCACTTCGACGGGCTCGAACCCATGCTAGGCCGCACCCCCGGGCGGCGCTTGATGTGCCGCAAGCTCGGGCGCCGCGGCGCGCACGTTGACCCGGCTCAACGCCGCCGCCCGCGGCCCTGCCCACACTGGGCGGGCCAGCTCACCCAGCGGCTGCACCGTGCCCGCCGACCCCACCCCCACCAGCACGCCCGTGTTCCGGGCCCAGGGCCTGACCAAGACCTACCGCAGCGGCGAGGTCGAGGTGCAGGCGCTGCGACAGGTCGATCTGGAGATCGGCCGCGGCGAATTCGTGGTGCTGCTGGGGGCGTCGGGCAGCGGCAAGTCGACGCTGCTCAACATCCTGGGCGGGCTGGACGTGCCCACGGCCGGCGATGTGCGCTTCGGCGACCACATGCTCAGCGGCGCCAGCGAAACCGAGCTGACGCGCTACCGGCGTGAACACGTGGGCTTCGTGTTCCAGTTCTACAACCTCATCCCCAGCCTCACGGTGCGCGAGAACCTGGCGCTGGTGACCGACATCGCCCACGACCCCATGCCCATCGACCAGGCCATAGACCTGGTGGGCCTGACGCCGCGGCGCGACCACTTCCCGGCCCAGCTCTCCGGCGGCGAGCAGCAGCGCGTGGCGATCGCGCGCGCCATCGTCAAGCGCCCCGACGTGCTGCTGTGCGACGAGCCCACCGGCGCACTGGACTACCAGACCGGCAAGCTGGTGCTCGAGGTCATCGCGCGCATCAACCGCGAACTGGGCACCACGGCCGTGGTGATCACGCACAACGCCGCCATCGCCGGCATGGCCGACCGCGTGATCCACCTGGGCGACGGGCGCATCCAGAAGGTGCTGCGCAACGCGCACAAGCTGCAGCCCTCGGAGCTGTCCTGGTGAAGGCGCTGGACCGCAAGCTGCTGCGCGACCTGCGCCTGCTGTGGAGCCAGGCGCTGACCATCGCGCTGGTGGTGGCCAGCGCCGTCGGCGGCTTCGTCACCTCGCTGTCGGCCGTGGATTCGCTGGCGCTGGCGCGCGACCGCTTCTACGCCAGCGGCCGCTTCGCCGATGTCTTTGCCAGCGTCAAGCGCGCGCCCGACGCGCTGGCCGGCTGGCTGCGTGAAACCCCCGGCGTGGCCGACGTGCAGACCAGCGTCGAGCAGATCGTGCGCATCCAGATCGCAGGCGTGGCCGACCCCATGGTGGGGCAGCTCATCGGCGTGGACCCGCTGCGCCCGGCGCGCATGAACCGCCTGACGCTGCGCAGCGGCGTGGCGCTGGACGCCGCCGGGGCCGCCGGCCCGGCCATCCCGGCGCTGGTGTCGGCGGCCTTTGCCGACGGCCGCGGCCTGGTGCCCGGCTCGGAGGTGGGCGCGCTCATCAACGGCAAGCGGCGCACGCTGCGCATCGTGGGGGTGGCACTGTCGCCCGAGTACATCTTTGCCGGCATGATGGGCATGCCCGACGCGCGCGGCTTCGGCGTGTTCTGGGTGCCGCACGAGTCGCTGGCCGCGGCCTACGACATGCAGGGCGCCTTCAACCGCGTGGCCGTCCAGCTGGCGCCCGGGGCGTCCGAGCAGGCGGTGATCGAGCGCCTCTCGGCGCAGCTGGCGCCCTGGGGCGGGCGCGAGGCGCATGGGCGCGAAGACCAGGCCTCGCACGCCATGCTCGACGCCGAGATCAAGGAGCAGCGCGTGCTGGGCACCGTGCTGCCGTCCATCTTCCTGGGCGTGGCGGCCTTCCTGCTGAACGTGGTGGTGTCGCGCCTGGTGGCCACGCAGCGCGAGCAGATCGCCGCGCTCAAGGCGCTGGGCTACGCCAACGGCAGCATCGCCGCGCACTACCTGAAGCTGGTGGGGGTGATCGTGGCGGTGGGCGCGCTGCTGGGCGTGGCCATGGGCCACGGGCTGGGCGCGATGTTCACGCGGCTGTACGGCGAGTTCTTTCGCTTCCCCACGTTCGAGCACCGCGTGGCGCCCGCGCTGCTGCTGCTGGCCGTGGGCATCAGCGTGCTCACCGCCGCCCTGGGCACGCTCAGCGCCATCCTGGCCACGGTGCGGCTGGCGCCGGCCGAGGCCATGCGCCCGGCCGCGCCCGGCCGCTACCGGCGCACGCTGGTCGAGCGCCTGGGCATCACCGCCCTGAGCCCGGCGCTGCGCATGATCCTGCGCCAGATGGAACGGCGGCCGCTGCGCAGTGCGCTGTCCACGCTGGGCGTGGCGGCCTCGGTGGCCATCGTGGTGATGGGCAACTTCTTCGGCGACGCCATCGACTACATCGTCGACTCGCAGTTCAGCGTGGCCATGCGCAGCGACGTCATCGCCTGGCTCACCGACCCCGCCGACGACCGCGCGCGCTTCGAGCTGGCGCGCCTGCCCGGTGTGCTGGCGGTGGAGTCGGGGCGCGACGTGCCGGTGCGCTTCGTCAACGGGCATCTCAGCGAGCGCGGCCAGATCCGCGGCCTGACGCGGCGGCCCGAGCTGACGCGCATCGTCGACCGCGACAACCGCGTGGCCAGCGAGCTGCTGGACGACGGCCTGGTGATGACCGACCGCCTGGCCGCCAAGCTGGGCCTGCGCGTGGGCCAGCCCGTGCGCGTGCAGGTGCTCGAAGGCCGGCAGCGCACGCTGCTGTTGCCCTTGAGCGCCACGGTGGCCGAGATGATGGGCCTGAACGCCTACATGGAGCGGCGCGCGCTCAACCGCGCGCTGCAGGAGGACGACCGCTCCACCTGGTACGCGCTGGCGCTGCAACGCGGCAGCGAGCCGGCGCTGCTGCAGGCCCTGCAGGACCAGCCGCGCGTGGTGGGCGTGTTCAGCAAGGCCAGCCTGCTGCGCAACATGGAAGAGGTCACGGCGCGCAACATCCGCATCATGAGCACGGTGCTGACGTTGTTCGCCACCGTCATCGCCGTGGGCGTGGTCTACAACAACGCGCGCATCGCGCTGGCCGAGCGCGCCTGGGAACTGGCCAGCCTGCGCGTGCTGGGCTTCACCCGTGCCGAGGTCTCGGGCCTGCTGCTGGGCGAGATGGCGCTGGTCATCGCCGTGGCGCTGCCGCTGGGCATGCTGGGCGGCTGGGCGCTGGTGCACCTGATCACCGGGCTGCTGGCGTCGGATCAGTTCCTGTTTCCGGTGGTCATACGCGCGCCCACCTACGCCTGGGCCGCGCTGGCGGTGCTGGCCCCGGCGCTGGCCAGCGCGCTGGTGGTGCGCCGGCGCATAGACCGCCTGGACCTGGTGGCGGCCTTGAAGACGCGCGAATAGGCCGGGTGAGTTGACCGGGCAAGCAAAGGAGCGAGCGTGCAACGCAGCACTTGGATCTGGGGCGCAACGGGCGCGGTGGCGGCCGCGGCGCTGCTGGCGTGGGCCTTTGCGCCCAGGCCGGTGGAGGTGGAACTGGCGCCGGTGACGCAGGGCCGCTTCGAGACCGCCATCGAGGAAGACGGCCGCACCCGGCTGCGCGATCGCTATGTCGTGTCGGCCCCGCTGGCCGGCCGGCTGTCGCGCATCACGCTGCGCGAGGGCGACCGCGTGGCGGCCGGTGCCGCGCTGGCGCAGCTGACCCCGGTGCTGCCGGCGCTGCTGGACGAGCGCAGCCGGCGCGAGCTGGAAGTGCGCGTGCAGACCGCGCTGGCCGGCGTGGAGCGCGCCGCGGCGCGCAGCGCCGGCGCGCGCGTGGCGCTGGAGCAGGCACGGCGCGAACGCCTGCGCAGCGAGCAGCTGGCGCAACAGGGCTTCGTGGCCGGCACCAAGCTCGACGGCGACCGCCTGGCCGAGCAGGCGGCGCAGCAGGAAGCACAGGCCGCCCAGGCCGAGCAGCACGTGGCCACGCATGAAGTGCAGCAGGCGCGCGCCGCGCTGGGCGCCTTGCGCCAGCCGGTGCCGGCGGCAGGCGGCCTGCGCGGCATGGCGCTGCGTGCACCCGTGGCCGGCCAGGTGCTGCGCGTGCTGCAGACCAGCGAGGCCACGGTGGCGCTGGGCACGCCGCTGCTGGAACTGGGCGACACGGCGCGCATGGAGATCGTGGCCGAGCTGCTGACCACCGACGCGCTGGCCGCCAGGCCGGGCAGCACGGTGCTGATCGATCGCTGGGGCGGGCCGCAGACCTTGCAGGGCCGCGTGCGCAGCGTCGAGCCCTCCGCCTTCACCAAGGTGTCGGCGCTGGGCGTGGAAGAGCAGCGCGTGCGCGTGCTGGTGGACATCAGCAGCCCGCATGCCGACTGGCAGGCGCTGGGCGACGGCTTCCGCGTGGGCCTGCGCATCGTCACCCTGGCGCAGGACGACGCGGTGCAGGTGCCGGTGAGCGCGGTCTTCCCGCTGCCGGCCGACGCCGCTGCCAGTGCCGGTACATCCGCTGGCGGCGCGGCCGCAGCGGCCTCTACGACCGCCAGCCACGCGGTCTTCGTCGCCGAAGGCGGGCGCGCGCGGCAGGTGCCGGTGCTGCTGGCCGGACGCAACGGCAGCATGGCCTGGCTGCGCAGCGGCGTGGCGCCCGGGGCGCAGGTGATCGTCTATCCTCCGCGCGCGCTGCGCGACGGTGCCGCGGTGGCGGCGCGCAAGCCCTGACGCAGCCCCCCACAAGCCCTCCGTGCCCGCCCGCTTCGACCTGGCCTTGATGCAGCCGCCCACACCGCAGGACGCGGTGGACGCGGCGCTGCTGCAGCGCCTGCGCGCCTGGTGCGAGGCCGGCGCGGCGGCGCCGCTGGCGCAGCCCCTGGCCGCAGCCTGCATCGCCAGCGACTACGGCCTGGACGGCGCCGCCTGCGCGCTGGACGGCAGCCACGCGCTGGCCCGCCTGGGCCGCTGGCAGGGCCTGGCCTGGCGCCTGCGGATCCTGTTGGGCGACCTTGCGCCGGGCCACGGCGCGCGGCCCGGTCACCCCTGGGACTGCGGCTGGTGGCGCGCCGGCGCGCTGGCTGCCGCAGCAGCCTTCCGGCCACGCCGCGCGACGCTCTTGCTGCTGCGGCCCGCCGATCAAGCCGCCAGCGCCGAACTGCTGGCCACGCTGCAGGCCCAGAGCCCGGCCTACACGCGCCCGTTGCGCGTGCTGCTGGTGGCGGGCCAGCCGCTGCCCGGCGTGCCGCGGCTGCCGTAGCGCACGCCCAGGCCGCACCGGCGCTGGTGCCTAGCGCGGCACGATGAAGGTCGACTTCTCGCGCAGGCTGCGCGCCGCATCCTGGCCCGAGGCCTCGCGCTCGACGGTGAAGTGCACCTCGTGCGCGCCCGGCCCCACGCTGGCCCGGGTGTCGGGCGGCAGGCGCAGCGCCACCACGACCGAGCGCGCCTCCACCGGCGCCAGCGTCACCGTCGTGGCATCGGCCATCTGCAGCTTGGGCAGGCCGTCCACGCTGATGCGGTAGGTCTGCGCCGACTCGGTGGCGTTCATGATCTGCACGCGGTAGACGTTCTCCAAATAGCCCTCGTCGACCTCGCGCGCCAGCGTGCCGCGGTCGCGCACGACGTTGGCGCGGAAGGGCGAACGCAGCGCGATGCTCACGCCCACGGCCGTGGTGATCAGCACCAGGATCAGGCTGTAGACCAGGATGCGCGGCCGCACGATGCGGCGCAGCAGCTGGCCACCGCTCAGGCCGCGCTGCGTCAGGCCGTTCTGCGTGTCGTAGCGCACCAGGCCGCGCGGGTACTGCCAGCGGTCCATCACCTCGTCGCAGGCGTCCACGCAGGCGGCGCAGCCTATGCATTCGTACTGCAGGCCGTTGCGGATGTCGATGCCGGTGGGGCATACCTGCACGCACAGCCCGCAGTCGACGCAGGCACCCAGGCCCAGCTGCGCCGGGTCGGCCTTCTTCGAGCGCGTGCCGCGCGGCTCGCCGCGCGCGCTGTCGTAGCTGATGATGAGCGTGTCCTTGTCGAACATGGCGCTCTGGAAGCGGGCGTAGGGGCACAGGTACTTGCACACCTGCTCGCGCATGAAGCCGGCGTTGCCGTAGGTGGCGAAGCCGTAGAACAGCACCCAGAAGGTCTCCCAGGGGCCCATGCCCAGTGCCAGCACTTCGGCCGTCAGCGTGTGGATGGGCGTGAAGTAGCCGACGAAGGTGAAGCCGGTCCACAGCGCGATGGCGATCCAGGCCAGCTGCTTGGCCGCCTTGCGCCCCAGCTTGGCGGGCGACGCCGGGGCGGCGTCCAGCTGCATGCGCGCGCCACGGTCGCCCTCGATCTTGCGCTCGACCCACATGAAGATCTCGCTGTACACCGTCTGTGGGCAGGCATAGCCGCACCACAGCCGCCCGCCCACGGCGGTGAACAGGAACAGCGAATACGCCGACAGCAGCAACAGCGCCGTCAGGTACACCAAATCCTGTGGGTGGAACACCAGCCCGAAGATGTAGAAGCGTCGGCTCACCACGTCCAGCAGCACCGCCTGGCGCTCGCCCCACATCAGCCAGGGCAGGCCGTAGAACAGGATCTGCGTGAGCCAGACAAACCCCCAACGCCAGTTGTCGAAACGCCCGCTGACCGCGCGCGCATAGATCTTGGCGTGCTTCTGGTACAGCGAAACCAGCTTCTCCGGGGCGGCGGCGGGGGGCTGGGCGGTGTCGGGCTTGACGCTGGGGGTGCTCATGGGCAGGAGGGGCCGGCCAGGCCCGCGGGTTCGTCGTAGGGATGGTCGGCGCGCACGCGCGCCAGGAATTCGTCGCGCGAGGCGCCGCCCAGCCAGGGGTGCCAGCGGCGTTGCTCGAGCACCGTGGACACCACGCCGGCACGGCGGGCATGGGCGGTGAACAGCAGGGTCTCGGCAGGCAGCGTGAAGACCTCGTGCACCACGCTGTGCCACAGCGCCTCGGGCAGCGCCGGGCGCGGCTGGTGGGGGCAGGTGTCCACCGCCAGCAGCCCACCGCAGAACAGCCGGTCGCGCCACAGGAAGCTCAGGCAGTCGGGCGTGTGGCCGGGGGTGCGCAGCACGCGCAGGTGTTCGTGGCCGAAGTCCAGCAGCCCGGCGGCAGCGGCGGGCACGCGATGCTGCACGCGCGGCGCGCCCAGGCGGTCCAGCGCGGCGGCCTCGTCGCCCGGGGTCTGCGCGTCGTGCTCGTGCGTGCGCAGCAGCCAGCGCAGGTGCAGGCGGTGTTCGTCCAGCATGGCAGCCAGCAGGGACAGGTCGGCTGCGCGCGGGTCCACCAGCACCGCCTCGCCGGCCTGCAGGTCGGCCAGCAGGTAGCTCACGGCACCGCTGGGCTCGTCGTGCAGCACGCGGAAGTACATGGCGGCAGCGCCGGCTTCAGGCCGCGTCGTCGCCGATGACGATGCGCGTGTCGCCGGCGTAGCGGTGCGGCGGGATCTCCAGGTTGGTGGGTGCGGGCTTGTTCTTGAACACGCGCCCGGCGCCGTCGAAGCTGGAGCCGTGGCAGGGGCAGAAGAAGCCGCCCGGCCAGTCGGTGGGCAGGCTGGGGTTGGCGTTGCCCCTGGGCGCGTTGGTGGGCGAGCAGCCCAGGTGGGTGCAGATGCCGATGGCCACGAAGACCTCGGGCCGCAGCGCGCGTGCCGGGTTGCGCGCGTACTCGGGCTGCTCGGAGCGGGCCGAGGCCGGATCGGCCAACGCATCGTCGTGGCCTTGCAGCGCGGCCAGCATCTCGGGCGTGCGGCGCAGCACCCAGACCGGCTTGCCGCGCCACTCGACGGTCTTCAGGCCGCCGGGCGGGATGTCGGAGATGTCCACCTCCACCGGCCCGCCCGCGGCGCGCGCACGCTCGCTGGGCGCCAGGGTCGAGACAAAGGGGATGGCCGTGCTCACCGCGGCCACGCCACCGGCGGCGGCGGTGCTCATCAGCCAGAAGCGGCGCTGCGGATCGCCGGGGGTGGGGCTGCACGAGGTGCAGCCGGGCGTGGCCAGTTTCGGGGTCATGGGAATCCTTCAGCGCGGCCGCGGGGATGGGCCTTTGCCGCTATCACCCTCAAGCGCCGTGCCAGGCCGGTGACGCGCCAGAAATCGCCTGGAATCAAGGGCTTGCGCGCGCCGCGCCGGACGGTCTGCCAGTCACTCGCCCGCTCGCACTGCCAGATTGGCGGTTCACTGCCAAAATGGCAGTCAGCTGGCAGCCCGGCCCCGACCATGAGCAACCTCCTTCCTGAACTGGTGTCCTACCTCGAAGGCCTGCCCGAGCCGCACATCCTGTTCGACCGGCAGTACCGCATCGTGGCCGCCAACGCGGCCTACCGGCGCCAGTTCAGCCCGCAGGCTTCGGTGGTGGGGCGCACCTGCTACGAGGTCTCGCACCGCTTCGACCGGCCCTGCGACCAGGCCGGCGAGAGCTGCCCGCTGACGCGCTCGCGCAGCTCGGGCCAGCGCGAACGCGTGCTGCACCTGCACCACACGCCGCAGGGCGAGGCCTACGTCAACATCGAGCTGGTGCCGCTGCGCGACGCCAGCGGCGAGCAGGCCTGGTACATCGAGAAGATGGAGCCGCTGCGCGTGGCCCGGGGCCAGCCCGCGGCGCAGGGGCTGATCGGGCGCACGCCGGGCTTTCGGCAGATGCTGGAGCTGGTGGCGCGGGTGGGGCCGTCACAGGCCAGTGTGCTGCTGCTGGGCGAATCGGGCACGGGCAAGGAGCTGCTGGCGCAGGCGGTGCACGAGGCCAGCCCGCGCGTGGCCTCGCCGCTGGTGGTGGTGGACTGCGCCAGCCTGCCCGAGACCCTGTTCGAGAGCGAGGTCTTCGGCCACGAGCGCGGCGCATTCACCGGTGCCAACGCCAGCCGGCCCGGCCTGGTGGAAGCCGCCAGCGGCGGCACGCTGTTCCTGGACGAAGTGGGCGACATCCCGCTGCTGATGCAGGTGAAGCTGCTGCGCCTGCTGGAAAGCGGCACCTACCGGCGCGTGGGCAGCACCGAGCTGCGGCGCAGCGACGTGCGCGTGATCTCGGCCACGCACCGCGACCTGCGCGCCATGGTGGCCGAGGGCCGCTTCCGCGAAGACCTGTACTACCGGCTCAGCACCTTCCCCATCCACCTGCCGGCGCTGCGCGAGCGCGCCGCCGACATCCCGCTGCTGGCCGTGGCCCTGCTGGCGCGCGTGGCGCCACAGCGCCGCCTGGTGCTGGCGCCCGAGGCGCTGGCGCTGCTGCAGGTGCAGCCGTTTCCGGGCAACGTGCGCGAGCTGCGCAACGTGCTGGAACGCGCCGCGCTGCTGGCCGACGGGACCACCATCGAGCCGGTGCATGTGGCGCAGGCGCTGGGCACCGGGCCGCCGTCGCCGTCCACCACGGCGCCCGGCGTGGCGGCCAGCGGCCCTTCGCTGCGCCAGGCCGAGCGCAACGCCTTGCTGGCCCAGCTGGCCGTGCACCGCGGCAGCCGCGCCGAACTGGCGCGGGCGCTGGGCATCAGCGAGCGCTCGCTGTACCGCAAGCTGCGCGCCCTGCAGGTCCCGCCAGGGTAGGGTTGGATGTGGCCGGACCGGAAGCGCTGCCGCGCTTCTGAAGCCGCCGTCGCTGCCACTGGCGCAAAGGGTGCAGGCCGGCGTGCCCGGGCTGCACGAGCGCATCGGGGCCAGCGCCTTGCTGGCTGCCGTGCGGGACCTGAGGGCATCGGCCGATCGAGGGTGCATCAGCAGTTTGTCCGATGCCGGGCGCAGGTGGGCTCGTGCACTCTCCACGTCATCCCACGCAGCGCATCGCGGCCTAACGCCAAAACCGCCCGGTGGGTCCATTCACCTCTGGAGACCTGTATGCAATTTCGTACCCTGAACCTCGCGCTCATCAGCGCCGGCCTGTTGAGCGCCTGCGGCGGTGGCGGTTCCGACACCGGCACGTCCCCGACCACCGGCACGGTGACGCTCACCGGCGTGGCCGCGCGCGGTGCGGCGCTGGCCGGCGCCAGCATCTCCGCCAAATGCGCCACCGGCACCGGCACCGCCACCGCGGGCGCCGACGGCGCGTACACGCTCACGCTGACCGATGCCGCCCTGCCCTGCGTGCTGAGCGCCAGCGGCAACGGCCTGGTGCTGCACTCGGTGGCCACCGGCAGCGGTGCCGGCGCGGCCACCGCCAACATCACGCCGCTGACCGAACTGCTGGTGGCGCAGCTCAGCGGCGTCGAGCCGGCCAGCTTTGCCGCCAACGTCAGCACGGCCGCACTGGCCGCCATCGACAGCGGTGATGTCGCCGCGGCGCAGGCGGGCGTGATGGTCACGCTGGCGCGTGCCGGGGTGGACACCCGCGCGCTGGGCAATCTGGTCACCGGCACCCTGGTGGCGGCCACTGCAGGCAGCGCCGGCAACGGCTACGACCAGGTGCTGGACGCGTTGAGCAGCGCGCTGGCCAACGCCGGCAGCACGCTGGCCGAACTGACCACCTCGGTGGCACGCGGCACGCCCAGCCTGCCGGCCGACCTGCTGACCAAGGCCAGGGCAGCCAACTGCGACGCGCTGCGCAGCACCACCTACAACTACATGATCCTGACGCCCGAGACCAACGACGGCGATGTGATCGGCAGCTTCACCCTGGATGCCGCGACCCTGGTCGCGACCCACCCCGATGGCAGCGTCGAGACCTGGACCGCCGCGGGCAATTGCGCCTACACCTTCAGCGGCAGCGTCGGCACGCTGGACGAAATGAAGGTCACGGCGGCCGGCATCATCGTGGCACGGGTCTACAACCAGGCCACCCGCAACTACAGCCTGGCGCTGGCGGTGCCCGCGCAGACCCATGCGCTGGCCGACATCGCCGGCGACTGGAGCGCCCTGGGCTGGGAGCTCAACGGCCCTCGCTACACCGTGGCCGCGGGCAACGCCACCCTGGCGGCCAACGGCGCGGTCACGTCCGCATCGTGCTTCGACGCGCCCATCGGCAACAGCACCTGCGCCACCGTCACCACGCTGCTGCCCGTGTTCAGCGTGCACCCGCAAGGCGGCTTCACGCTCACCTCCACCGACCCCGCCGAACCCTGGACCGAGCGCTGGTTTGCTTACCGTTCGGGCAGTGGCGACCTGATGATGGTGAGCCTGGCGCCGGACGGCGATTTCAGCCTGTGGACGCGGCAGCGCACGCTGGGCCTGCCTGCGGTGGGTGCGGCCACGTCGCTCTGGAACTTCAATCTCGACACCGCGGCGGCGCTGCCCGGCGGCGTGGGCTTCACCCTCAACACCGTCACCACCGTCGATGCCGCCAACGGCAGCTACACGCGCGACTCGTCCAGCGACGGCGGCAACGTGAACGTGCCGCAGACGCTGCGCATCAACAACAGCCGCAACGGCTACGCCTACCGAGTGCCCGCCTCTGCAACCGCCAGCGACGGCAGCGCGGCGACGGTGCGCGAGTTCTACGCCATGGGTCTGCGCGGCATGGGCCTGACCCCGGTCTACCTGCCCGCCACGGCCACCAGCGCGGCGCTGTTCGTGATGTCGGCCAACCGGCCATGAGCCCAGGCCATTCGGCGTGCCGGCGCCGCGCTGCGCTGGGCGCGCTGCTGCTGGCGGCGGCGGGCGCCGCCGCCGCCGCGGCGCCGGCCGACACGCCGGTGCCAGCGCTGGCGGACAAGGGCTTCTCGTACTTCCTGGGCCTGGCACGCCAGGACGTGCGCTACAAAGAGACCGGCGGCTTCCTGCCCTTCCGCAGCGAAGCGCGCTCGTCCAGCCCGCTGCTCATCACCGGCGCGCTGTACGCGGTGACCGCAGACCTGCTGTTCTCGATAGACAGCGAAAGCACCTTCTACCCGGGCCGCAGCACCGAGACCTGGCGGTCCACCTCGCCGCAGTTCAACGGCGTGACCCTCACCAGCCCGGTGCTGCAGACCAACGGCTTCAGCCTGAACCAGACCCAGCTGCAGTTGCTGATGCATCAGCGCATCAGCGGCCCCTGGTTCGGCAACGGCGGCCTGGTGCTGCGCACGCAGTCGTTCAAGCGCTTCTCGTTCGAGCCGGGGCCCGACGGCGTGGTGGCCACCCCGGGCGGCGCGACGGTGGAGGAATCCTCCGGCGAAGTGCTGCTGCAACTGGGCCTGGCGCTGGAGTCGGAACAGGTGCGCCAGGCCGACCGCCACTACGGCCTGCGCGTGGGCCTGGGCGTGCCGGTGTGGCGCCGCGTGGAGAACACCAGCGTGCCCACGCTGCAGTTCAACGGCGCGCGCGGCTGGGACCTGGCGCTGGAAGGCCGCTACAGCATCGCCGTGCGCCCCAACGTGCACGTCGGCGCCTGGGCCAAGTGGGCCCTGGCGCAGCGCGCGCGCCAGTCCGCCGGCCTCCATGCCGAGTTGCCGGAAAGCCGCCAGCAGACCCGCGCCTTCGGGCTGGAACTGCTGTGGAAGCTGTGAGGGCGGTGGCCGCCGGCCAGCGCGAGCTGCCGGGCGGCCGCTGATTCAGGGCAAGGGCCGCCGGGCCTCGGGGCCTGGCGGCCTGGCCTTGTGCGGCGCCTGCATCTGCGCACCCACGCCCGGCCCGCCCACGCGCTGCTCGGCACGCGCCTGCCACACCGCCCACAGGTAGGCGGCGCCGGCCACATCGGCCAGCGCCAGCCCGCTGATCAGGCCCAGGATGAGTCGTCTTCGTATCGTCACGGCGGGCGAATTGTATTTGTACCATTGCAGATCGCGGCGCGCGCACCTGCGTCCAACGGTGTCGCGCGCTTACATCTGGGCCAGCGGGATCTGCGCGGCGTGGTCGTCGGCCTGCAGCAGCGCGATCAGCGCGCCCAGGTCCTGGTCCAGGCGCTCCAGGGTGGCCGGGTCCAGGCTGTCCAGTGCCTGGGGCAGCACCCCGGCAAACGGCCCCGGCGCCTTGCGCAGGACGCGCGCGCCCGCAGCCGTCAGGCGCAGTTGCACCGCACGCCGGTCGGGCGCGCCGCGCGCGGCCACCACCAGCCCGATCGTGATCAGCGCCTTGGCCAGGTTGCTGGCGGTGGTCTGGTGGATGTCCATGGCCTTGGCCAGGCCGCCCACGCCGATGTCGGGCTGGCGGCCGATGAGGCTCAGCGCCCAGAGCTGGGCACCGCCGATGCCGGCCTTCTTCTCGACCTGCTGGAAATGCGTCTTGACGGCATTGAAGACGATGCGGAAGCGGCGCAGCACCCGCGCCGCCGATTCGGTGGGCTGCTCCGCAGTCGTTGCCTGGACGACGATGGGCTCTTGCGCGGGCTTCTTGACTTGCATCGCACGATCTTAGGGCTGGGGCCGGGGGTGACGCGCGGGCCGCGCCGGCTGCGGGCTGAAAAAATCGGGGCCGCGAGGGCCCCGAAAAGACTTCAACTCCTGTACCCGCCCAGTGCGGCAAGCCAGCTGGTTGGGTGCCCGATCATATTTGTTTAAATGTACAAGCCGCAACTGGCGCCAAACGGCGGCGCTGCCGGCGCTGCTACACCTGGGCCAGCCTGACGTAGTCGCTCTTGCGCTGGAGATCGGCGCCGGTGTCCACGAAGGTCATGGCGATGGCGCGGAAGTTGTCTTGCGCACCCATGAAGGCGTCCACCACGTCGGGGTCGAAGTGCCGCCCGCGGCTGGCCTGGATGATCTGCACCGCCTGTTCGTGCGGCATGGGTTCCTTGTGCACGCGCCGGCTGATGAGCGCGTCGTACACGTCGGCCAGCGCCATGATGCGGCCCGACACCGGGATGGCGTCGCCGGCCAGGCCCAGCGGGTAGCCGGTGCCGTCCCACTTTTCCTGGTGCGAGTAGGCGATCTCCTTGGCCAGGCTCAGAAAGTCCACGTGCACGCCCAGCGCGTTCTCGGCGTTGGCGATGGCGTCGCGGCCCAGCGTGGTGTGGGTCTTCATGATCTCGAACTCTTCGCCGCTGAGCTTGCCCGGCTTGAGCAGGATGCGGTCCGGTATGCCGGCCTTGCCGATGTCGTGCAGCGCCGCGGCGCGGTACATCAGGGCGATGATCTGCGGCGTCAGCGCAGCGGCAAAGCGCGGGTGCGGGCACAGCTTCCAGGCCAGTGCCTTGACGTAGTGCTGGGTGCGGCGGATGTGGTTGCTGGATTCGGCGCCACGGGTCTCGGCCATCGAAGCCATGACCAGGGTGGTCACGTCCTGCACGGCCATCACCTGGGCGGTGCGGCGCGCCACTTCCTGCTCCAGGAAGGCGGCCTTGTCGCGCAGGAAGTCGGCGCCCTGCTTGAGCCGCAGCTGCGTCTGCACGCGCGCGCGCAGGATGGGCGCGCTGAAGGGCTTGGCGATGTAGTCCACCGCGCCCAGGGCCAGGCCCAGTTCCTCGTCCTCGACGTCGGTGCGGCCGGTGAGAAAGATGACCGGGATGTCGCGCGTGGCCGGGTCTGCCTTGAGCCTGCGGCAGACCTCGTGGCCGTCCATGCCGGGCATCACCACGTCCAGCAGGATCAGGTCGGGCGTGGGGGCCGAAAGCGCCCGTGCCAGCGCCTGCGGGCCGTCGGGGGCATGGCACACCGCGCAGCCGTCGCCCAGCAGCGCTTGCACCAAGTCCTGGCTGGCGGGCGTGTCGTCCACCACCAGCACCGTGGATCTTGCGCCGCCCGGCCCTGCCGGCCGGTCCGCCGCCGCGTCCATGTCCAATGCCGTTGCCCCTTTTCAGTCGACCCCCTGCCTGCACGTGTTTTCGGCCGAACAAGCCGCAACTTGACCTCCGGCCGCGGGCGCCGACGCGGTGCCAGGCATCCCTCAGAATGCCCGACCGATGAACACGCCAGCGCCCGCCACCATGACCCTCGTGCTGACGGCCATCGAAGCTGCGGCCACGATCGCCTTTGCCACGTCGGGCATCCTGGAAGCCGCGCGCAAGCGGCTGGATGCGGTGGGCGTGTGCATGGTCGCCGGCCTGGCCGCCTTTGGCGGCGGCACGCTGCGCGACGTGCTGCTGGACCGGCGGCCCTTTTTCTGGGTGGCGCACGCCGGCTGGCTGTGGGGCCTGCTGGCGCTGTGCGCGCTGGCCATGCTGTTCATGCGCGCTCGGCACTTTGCGCCAACCGAACGCGCCATGCAGTGGCCCGACGCGCTGGGCCTGGGGCTGTTCACGGCCAGCGGCACGCAGGTGGCGCTGGACAGCGGCGCGCCGGCCATCGTGGCCGTGTTGATGGGCGTGGTGACGGCGGTGTTCGGCGGCGTGCTGCGCGACATCGTCTGCAACGAGATCCCCAGCGCCTTCCGCGACCACCGCCCCTATGCCGTGTGCGCCTTCGCCGGGGCCTGGGTGCTGGTGGCCGCGCAGGCGCTGGGCGCGGCCGACTGGCTGGGCCTGCTGGCCGCCGCCGCAGCCACGGCGCTGCTGCGCGCGCTGGCGCTGATCACCGGCTACACCCTGCCGCGCTGGTCGCCGGGGGATTGATGCGGCCCGGCCGCGCGTCTGCGCCGCGCTAGCGCGCTTCCAGCACCACCAGGTCGGCCTGCATGGCCGGCGAATGGCTGCGGCAGATGATCTTGAAGATGCCGGGCTTGTCGGCGTCGAAGGTGATGCGCGTGATGTGGCCGCGGCGCACGGTTTCCTTGATCCAGTAGCCCTCGATCGTGAACGGGTGCTCGTCGCCGTTGATGCCGATGAATTCGAGCGTCACGCGCTCGCCCTGGTTGACGACGATGGTGCCGGGGTCCCAGCGGTAGGTGGAGACCTCCCAGCGGCCCTTGTCGTCGGGCTTCTTCAGCAAGTAGCCGCCCCCGCCCGGCAGCGGCTTGTCGGGATAAGGCTCCTGCGTGACGTTGGCGCCGCCCTTGGGCTCTACCGCGGCGATGTAGACGGTGCGCTCGCGCACGGGCTTGACCTGCAAGCCGGCCGGCGGCTGAACCTGCGGCGGGGCCGGCGGCGCGGCCTGCGGACCGGGTTGGGCGCAGCCGATGGCGGCCAGGGCCAGCGCCAGGCTGGCGAGCAGGGGCACGGCGGGGTGCAGGGCGCGCCTCATTTGGCGGCCTGCGGCTCGGTCGACCGGCGCAGCGTGGCCACCACGTAGGGGTGCAGGCTGGCGGTCATCACGCCGGCCTCGACGGCGGGGTCGGTCTGCATGAAGCGGCGCGCCGCGGCTTCGTTCTCGGCTTCGAAGACCACCAGGCCGAAGGTCTTGTCCAGGGCTTCTTCGGAACGCCCGGCCATGATCACCTGGCCGTCCTGCGTGGCCTGCTTCAGGCGCGCGAGGTGGCGTCCGACCACGGACTTGACCACGTCGGTCCAGGCCGCCTGGTCCTGATAGGCGCTGGCCACGCGCAGCATGTAGACGAACTGCGGCTTGCGCGCTGCGGCTTGCGCGTGCAGGCCCGGGCTGACGGCGGCCAGGGCCAGCGCCAGGGGTAAGAGCAGGTGACGGCGCCGGGGGATGTTCATGGTGTGAAGGCGATCAGGTGGAAGTAAGGGCTCAGGCCAGGCCGCGCGGCAGCGACGCCGCGATCATGGCCACACCCGCGCACGATAACAACGCCAGCACCACGCGCCGAAAGCCCAGCGGGCTCAGGCCCTTGTAGACGCGCGCGCCCAGCAGCGAAGGCAGCATCAGCGCCGGCAGCACGATGGCAAACAGCGGCAGCATGTCGGCACGCACCGCGCCGGCCACCACCAGCGCGGCCATGCTGGCCGACAGCGCCAGCAGGTTGAAGTTCTGGATCACGGTGCGCTGCAAGTCCTTGTCCAGACCGCGCAGCGTGCACCACAGCGAAGGCGCCACGCCGGTGAAGCCGCCGATGCCGCCCATCACCCCGCCCAGGGCGCCCACCAGCGCGTCGGCCACGCGGCCACCGGCGCGGATGTGCGGAATGCGGTCGGACAGCAGCATGGCCGGGCAGAAGATCACCAGCATCCCGCCCAGCACCCGCTTGAACAGCGCCGCGTCCAGGTGCGGCAGCAGCGCCACGCCCAGCGGCACGCCCAGCACCGCCCCGGCCAGGAACGGCCACAACGTGGGCCACTGCAGGCTGCGGCGCACCGTGAGCGCCGTGAACACCTGGCCGCTGAGCCCGCCGAACACCGCCATCACCGCCGCCAGCCCGGGCTCCAGCCCCCACACCCAGATGGACATGGCCACCATGCCGAAGGCAAAGCCCGAGATGCCCTGCACGAAGCCGGCCAGCATGGCGCCGGCTATCAGCAGCACGATGTCGCCCGACATGGCGGCAGCAGGCCGCCTAGCGCGGCAACGCGGGCGCGGCGGCGCGCTGCAGCGTGGCGTCCACGAACATGCCGCGCAGGTGCAGAACGTCGGGCTGCGCGCCCGCACCGAAGGCCAGCCACAGGTCGGGCCCGGGCGCGTAAAAGACCTCTGCGCTGACCTGGAACAAGGCGTAGACCAGGCCATCGCCCTGGCGCATCCACAGCGCACCGGCCTCTTCGCCCAGGCTGATGGGGGCCTGGCCTTCGGCCTGGTAGACACCGGCAATGCCGGCCCGCGTGGCGCGCACGAAACGCTGGAGGGGCGGCGCCGGGCCGGCGCGCGGCGGCTGGCCGGCCAGCGCATCGACCAGATCACGCTGCAGCGTGATCACCGGCCAGGGCGGCAGGCTGCTGTTGCTGACGAAGACCACCGATTCGTCGCGCACCCGGTCCCAGTACACCAGCGCGTGGAAGGCGTTCAGGCTGCCGGTGTACCAGCAGCGCTGGCCGCTGGCATCGCAGTACCAGCTCAGGCCGTTGATGGCCGAGGCCTGGCCGGCGATCACCGGCCGCGCCTGCCCGGCGGCGGCCACGGCCTGCGGCAGGGCCGTGCCGGCGGCGTGGGCCGCCGCCCAGCGCGACAGATCCCGCGCCGGGAGGTACAGGTTGGACGCGCCGTGGAAGCCCTCGTTGTCGAACACCTCCACCACCTGCCAGGCTTCATCGCGCCAGCGGTAGCCCAGGGTGCGCGGGCCGCGCCAGTCGGCCAGGCGCGCCGGCCGCACGAAGCTGTGCTGCATGCCCAGGCGCGCAAAGAAGCGCTGCTGCAAGACATCGGCGTAGGGCTGGCCGCTGACGCGCTCGATCAACAGTGCCAGCGCGTCGTAGCCCAGGTTGGAATACTCGAAACGCTGGCCCGGCGCAAAGCCCGGCTGCGGCGCGTGGCGTGCCACCAGGCGCAGCAGCTCGGCGGTGCTGCGCGTCTGGTCGGCGGCGAAATGGGGATCGAAGAATTCGTAGCCGGCCGGCAGGCCGTTGCTGTGCGCGAGCAGTTGGCGCACCGTGGTCTGGGCGTGCGGGTACTCGGGCAGGTAACGCACGGCCGGCGCGTCCGGGTCGACGCGGCCCTCATGCACCAGCCACCACAGGGCGGCGGCGGTGAAGGTCTTGGCCAGCGAGGCGCCGTCGCTGGGCGTGTCGGGCGTGAAGGCCAGGCCGGCGGCGTGCTGCGCCAGGCCCCAGCCGCGCTCGAACACCACGCGGCCCTGGCGCGTGAGCACCACCGCGCCGCTGAACTGCCCGGCTTCGACCAGCGGCAGGATGAGCGCCGCCACGCGCTCTTGCAGCGCCTGGATCTGCAGCGTGAGCGCGCCGCACGACACATCGGCCGGCCGCCGGTAGGGCGCCTGCTGAGCCTGGGCCAGCGGCGTGGCCGCGGCCGAACCCAGGCGCGCCGGCTGGTCGATGGCGCAGCCGGCCAGCAGCAGCAAGGCTGCCAGGGCGCAGCCGCGCAGCGCCAGGTTCACGGCTGCGGCCGGGGCCGCAGCGCCCGGCCGATGCGCATGAGCACCCAGCCCAGCCCCAGCAGCAGCAAGGCGGCGCCCAGCACCAGCACCAGATCGAAGCCGGCCTCGCGCCCGGCGGTGGTGATGAAGCCTGCCAGGTAGATGCTGCCGAAGCCCAGGCCCACCAGCAGGCCGGCGCTGGCGCTGAGGATGCCCGCCAGCAGGATGAAGAGGCCCAGGATGCGCATGCGGCGCCCTATGCGGCCTGGCAGCCGAGCTGACGCGGGCGGGCCCGTGTGCTGCTGCCCTGCCCCGGCTGGCGCAGCAGGGCTTGGTGCAGGGGGATAGGCGGAGGATGGGCCATGGTGTCGTGTGTGGGGGCGCTGGGCTGCGCCGGCATTCTGGCAGCGCGCGCGGCGCGCACGCCTATTCGATGCTGATGGCCTGCACCCAGCGCGAGCCCGGCGCGTAGTCGTCGCGCAACGCGGGCTTGAAGGGCGGCACGCCGGTGTCGGCCGGGGGTGTGCTGATGTGGTTGAGGTCCACCGCCTGCGGCAGCCCGCGCAGCCCGGCGGGCGTGCGCTGCAGCTTGAAGTACACGCCGTTCCAGAGCTTGGCGCCGAAATCGGTCGGGCGCTTGAACATGAACAGCAGCGCGTGTTCCAGCCACGCGAAATCGGCCTCGCCCACGGTGTTGCCACGCAGGTAGGGATAGGGCACGTGGCACATCAGCTCGGGCCCGCCGCCCACGCATCTGAACTCTCGCATCGACAGAAAGTGGTCGGTGAAGGCTTCGCGCCGCAACTGGATGCTGAAGCTGTAGCGGCCGGCCTCGGCCGGCGTGAAGCTCACCGTGCCGATGTTCAGCACCTGGGCGTCGGACGTGTGCAGCGCCAGCACGCGCGTGCCCTGCAGGCCCTGGGCGTGGGAATTGCAGGCCAGGACGACAGCCGCCAGCGGCAACCAGCGGCAGGTTTTGGCATTGATCTGCATCGTAGGACCTTCGGCAATATCCAGAAGCCGGCGCGGATAATCCGCCAAACCCCGGCAAAACCCGCAGCAAACACATCGGATACAGCTGAACGCAATACTTTACGCGCCGCTGCGGCAGGTTTGGTCAACGATAGCGGGGGCCGGCCGTTGTGCAGGCTGGTGGTTTCCCTTTCCGCCCAGGAGCAATCATGGTTTCAATCAACAAGGTCTTGAAGTGGGGCGGCCTGGCCGCGGTGCTGGTGGCCATGACCGGCTGCGTGGTGCTGCCCTATGGCCACGGCGGCCACCGCCACGGCCGCGGTGGTGACCGGCACGACCTGCGCGCGCCCGAAAAGGCGCCCATCATGCGCGAAGCCCCGCGCGACGGACGCCAGCGCCCGGGGTATTGACCGGCTGACGGGCATACCGGCGCGGCGGCCCTGCAAAGCCGCCACGCCCGGGGGCGCTAGAAGCGCCGGCTGATCTCGAGCATGTGGAAATCAGCGCCGATGGTATCCGGCCCGTAGGCGCCGGCATCGGAATAATGGACGAAGCGGTAACCCAGGGCATATTGCCGGTAAACCCCCAGGCTCAGGCCGAAGGTCAAGGCGCCCTGGATATTGCCGCCAAAATCCTGCTGGGCATAGCGATATTGGCTGAGAAACCCCAGCCCGGCGCCGATATCGGCCTGCAGGCGGCCGCCGCCTGATTGCCAGGCCAGCGCCGGCATCAACGACAGCGCCAGCGCGGTCTTGCCCGCGCCGCGCAAGACCCCGGCGCTGGCCAGCAGGCGTGCACCCCAGGGGCTGCCCGCATCACCCAGCGGCGCCCAGGGCAGGCGGTAGTTGGCCATGGCGTCGAGCGCGCGAAACGACTCGGGCTGTTCGCGCCCCAGCACGCGCTTTTCACCGATGCGCACGCGCAGGCTCAGGCTGTCCAGTTCCATCCCGGCCGCGGCCGCCGGCGCGGGGGCCAGCGCCGCCGTCAGCGCAAAGGTCAGCGCCAAGCTCAGGGTCAGCGTCAGGCACGTACGGCCCGGTGCCATGGCGGGCAAGGCGACGCGGCCCACCTTACTTCTTGGGGCGCGGCGGGCGGATGATGGTGCGCTGGCACCAGGCTTCGTGCATGCGGCCCAGGAACTGCGGCGTGATGGCGTAGCGCGACTTGTCGCCCAGCACCGAATCGCTGCCGCAGCGCGGGCACAGCGCGGTTTCGCCGTCGGTGGCGGCGTCGGGGTTGTTGAAGTTGCTCATGTCCAGGCCGTCCCAGGCCACGATCTCGTCGGGCGCAAAGACCTGCAGGCAGGAGAAGCAGCCGCACAGCGTGCTGGCCTCGATCTCGGCCCGGTTCTTGGTGGCATGGCGATGGGCCGCGAGAAGTTCATCCATGGTGCTTGTGCCTGGGGCTGCTGGGGTGGAACCGGGTCGCCGGCCCGGCGCGCGCCGTGCGCAAGGCACCCGGGCCGGGTTACAGAAAATGTACAACCTTGACGCCGCACGCGCGGGGCGGCGGGGCACTGGGACTTGCACTGAAAAGGGCGTGCAGGCGCCGCAGCGACGCGGGCGATTCACGGCTTGACCTGCGACAAGGGTTCGGCAGCGGCCCGCGTGGTCCGGCGCAGGCCCGGACCAATAATGAAGTTGCCGGCCCGGCGATCGTTTGAAGGTCTGCGTCATGGGTTTCGCGCGGCTGTTGCGGGATGCCTTGCTGTCCATCGGCTTGGCCATCGGGGTGGTCGCGGCCGCGGCCGGCGCCGCCGAGCGCAACCTGGTTGTCGTGGCCACCAAGGCTCAGCCGGCCATCGAGCCGCGCGTCGCGCTGGTCATCGGCAATGCCGACTATCCCGGCGCCATGCTGGCCAACCCGGTCAACGATGCACGCGCCATTGCCGATCGACTGACCGCGTTGCGCTTTCGCGTGACCCGGCTCGAAAACGCCTCGCAGGACCAGATGTACGAGGCCATCCGCTCCTTCGGCGACCAGTTGCGCGGTGGCGGCGTGGGGCTGTTCTACTTCGCCGGCCATGCGCTGCAGGTGCGCGGCCGCAACTACCTGCTGCCGGTGCGCGCGCGCATCGAGCGCGAGGACGAGATCATCTACCGCACGGTGGATACCGGCCAGATCCTCGACAAGATGGAGAGCGCGCGCAACCGCGTCAACATCGTCATCCTCGACGCCTGCCGCAACAACCCCTTCGGCCGCGATTTCCGCAGCGTGGCGCCAGGGCTGGCGGTGGTGGATGCGCCGTACAACACGTTGATCGCGTTTGCCACCGCACCCGGGGCCGTGGCCAGTGACGGCGGCGGCAGCAACGGCCTGTACACGCAGCACCTGCTGCAGGCCATGGCCGAAGCCGGTGTCGGGCTCGAAGACCTGTTCAAGAAGGTGCGCTCCGGCGTGCGGCGCGACTCGGCCGGGCGCCAGGTGCCGTGGGAGAGCACCTCGCTCGAGGTCGACTTCTTCTTCGACCTGCCGCCGCAACAGGCGGCGCCCGCCTTGGCCCCGGTGCCCGACGCGTTGACGGTGGAGATCACGTTCTGGGACAGCGTGAAGGGCAGCACCGACCCCTACGACTACCGCGCCTACCTCAAGCGCTACCCGAGCGGGCAGTTTGCGGTGCTGGCCGACAACCGCCTGCGCGCCCTGGCAGTGCCGGTGCCGACGCCCTCTCCAGTGGCCGCCCTGGCAGTGACGGCAACGCCGGTGCCGACACCTGCGGCGGCACGGCCGACACCCGCCCCGCCGCCGGCACCGATCGCCGTGGCCCCGCCGACCGTGGCGCCCGTGGTGATCGCACCGGTGCCGGTACCGACGCCAGCGCCAGCGCCTCCGCCCCCGCCCACGCCCACGCCGCAGGTCGTGGCCATCGCGCCGCTGGCGGCGCCTGCGCAGCCGGCGCCGCTGCCCGTCGCCCCCGCCCCAAGCGGCAGCCCGGCGCGCTCGGCAGGCGTGCCGGCGCGCGCCATGCTCGGCCACACCGGGGAGGTGCTGGCCATGGCGGTGTCGCGCAACGGCAACCTGGCGCTCACCGGCGCCGCCGACCGCTCGCTGCGCCTGTGGGATCTGGCCGCCGGCCGCGAATTGCGGCGCTTCGGCACCGCTGCGGCGGCCGTCACGGCCACCGCGATTTCGGCCGACGGACGCCAGTTCCTCTCGGGCAGCGCCGATCGCAGCGTGCGGCTGTGGGATGCGGTCAGCGGCACCGAGATCGTCCGCCTGGAAGGGCACGCTTCCCCCGTCTCGGCCGTGCTGTTCGGCCCCACGGCGCGCTACGCCGTCTCGGCTGCCGGCGACGGCGAAGTCATCGTGTGGGATCTGCCGTCGGGCCGCGTCATCCGGCGCGCCAAGGCCAGCCCGGGCGGAGTGCGCAGCATGGCGCTTTCGGCCGACGGGCGCTATCTGCTGACCGCGGCCGACGACACCCTGGTGCGGCTGTGGGACGTCGGCAGCCTGGCCGCGCTGCGCAGCTTCGGCCCGATGTCGGCGCCGGCCGCCGCCGTGGCCTTTGCCAACGCGGCGCGCAGCGTCAACGCGGTCGACGCGCGCGGCGAACTGTGGACGTGGCAGGCCAGCAGTGGCGCGCTCGAGCGGCGTTTCGCCACCGGCGGCCAGCCGACGCAGGCGGTCATCGATGCCGACGGCACGACGGCGCTGCTTGCCACCGGCGGCGGCGAACTGGTTCTGTGGGACAGCGTGTCGGGTCGCGCGCTGTGGCGCGGGGGTGCTTCCGAGCGCCGCATCACCGCCCTGGGCCTGGGCGCGCGCGCAACGATCGGCCTGGCTGCCGGCGACGACAAGCGCCTGCTGCTGTGGGCCCTGGAACGCTGAAGAAGGAGCCATCATGTTCAGGAAGCTCTTCATTGCCCTGCTCGTGGGCGCGGCCGCCTGCCAGGCACTGGCCGGCCAGCCCTGCCCCGAGAAGCCGGCCGACAAGCGCGAGCAGATGCGCAACCTTGAACTCGGCACCAAGGTGCGCGACCAGCTCGAGGCCAGCGGCGCCACGGTGGCCTATGTCGCCCGCGCCGGCATCGACCTCACGCAGTACGGCCTGGTCTATTCGCACATCGGCATGGCCTGGCGCGACCACCCCAAGGGCCGCTGGTTCACCTACCACCTGCTCAACACCTGCGGCACCTCGGAGTCGATGCTGATCGACCAGTCGCTGGAAGACTTCTTCAACGTCGAGCTGTTCACGCGCGACGCGCTGGTGGCCGTGCCCTCGCCCGACGTGCAGATGAAGCTGCTCAACACCTTCTTCAGCCCGGTGGCGCCGACGCTGCACGAGCGCACCTACAGCATGATCTCCAACCCCTTCTCGGTGCTGTACCAGAGCTCCAACCAGTGGATCCTGGAGGTCAGCGCCGCGGCACTCGCGCCCGAGAACGCCATCCACAACCGCCTGCAGGCGCAGAACTGGCTCAAGTCCCAGGGCTATCTGCCCTTCAAGGCGCGGGTCGGCGGCCTGCTGGCGTTTGCGTCGAAGATGTTCAGCCCGCACGTGCGCTTCGACGACCACGACGACGAAGAGCGAAGCCAGAACCTGTACGCAACGACCACCGCCGATTCGGTGCTCAACTTCGTGCAGCGCCTGGACAGCGGCCTGGCGCGCTACCCGCTGAAGAACTGATCATGACGGCCTTGCATGCCACCCCCGCCCGGCCATCCGTGCCGCACTGGCTACGCTGGTTGATTACCGCCGCACTGGCGGCCGCGCTGGCGCTGTGCGGCGAAGCTGCGGCGCAGGTGCGGCCCGCGCGCAGTGCGCTGATCGTCGGCATCGCGAACTACGCCGCGCCCGAAGTGCCGCAGCTGGCCGGCGTGCCCTTCGACATCGACAGCGCCCGCGCCATGGCCGCCGCGATGGGCATCCTGCCGGCGCAGACCACCGTGCTGCGCGACGCCCAGGCCACCAAGGCCGCGATCCTGGACGCGCTGGAGGCGCTGGCCACTTCGATGGCCGAGGGCAGCCGCGTCTTCATCTACTTTTCGGGCCACGGCACGCGCTGGTACGAGCCGGCGGTGCAGGGCTGCAAGGAAGGCCTGCTGGCCTATGACCGCGAAACCCTCACCAACGAAGAGATCGCGCAGCGCACGCGACGCATCAGCGCGCTGGCCGACAAGGTGGTGGTGATGTTCGACGCCTGCCACTCCGACGGCGTATCGGGCCATCGCACGCGGGCGATCGTGCCCGGCCTGACGGCCAAGTTCTATCTCAAGGGCGGCGCCGACGCGCAGGCCTGCTCGCGGCCTTCCAACCTGGCCACGCGCGGCCTGCTGGCCGAGTCCACCCGGCTGGGCGCGCTGCGCGAGAACTTCGTCCAGATCACCTCGTCGCGCGCCGACGAGGTGAGCTTCGACGAGGCCGACAAGGGCGGCATCGCCACCCAGGCCGTGCGCGACTGCCTGCTGGGCCGGGCTGCAGATCGTGACGCCTCGGGTGCGGTATCGATGACCGAGATCGAACAGTGCGCCCAGGTCATCGTCGAGCGCAAGGTGCGGCCCTACGCCGGGTTGCGCCCCCATCACGTCACGGTCACCGGCAACCGCAACATCGTGCCGGTGCCCACCCCCGTGGTGCCTGCGGCGCCGCCGGAATCCGCAGCCGCAACCGTGCCCGCACCCGCACCAGCACCCGGGCCGACCCCCGCCGCCACCCCCGCGCTGGCTTCGCTGGCAACGCTGCGCGACATCGAGGCACAACGCAACCCGCGCCGCCAGCTCGAGGTCACGCTCAACCAGCCCGCGTTGCGCGTGGGCAAGGATTCGCTGCAAATCACCATCAGGCCCAGCCACGACGGCTTTCTCTACCTCGTGGTGCTGGGCAGCGACCGCAAGAGCTTCCACCTGATGTTCCCCAACGGCCTGGACCGCGACAACGCTGTCAAGGCCGACACGCGCATCACGCTGCCGCGAGCGGGATGGGACCTGGTGGCGCGCGGACCGACCGGCACCGACCACCTTCTGGTGCTGGTGTCGGACACGCCGCGCGACCTGGCGGCGCTGGCGGCGACCGCGCCCGACCCGGCAACGCCCTTCACCCGATCGCTCAATGACCTGCCGGGCCGCAGCGCGCTGATCGATTTCTTCACCGGCCGCGGCCTCACTGCCAGTTCCGAGAACTTCGGCGCCCGGCTCCTGTCGATTCAAGAGGTGGACTGATGACGAAGCTGCGCACCCTGAAGCTCTTCAACGCGCTGGCGTGGCTGCTGCTGGCCGCGAGCACCGGCGCCCGCGCGCAGCTGCTGGTGACCGAGGCCGAGGCCGCGGCGGCCCGCGCGGCGCCCGAGCCGCCGGCGGCCCGGTCCGCGCCGGCACCCGGCGCCCCGCGCATCAACGTACTCGCGCCGGATCTGGCGGGGCCGATCGCGTCGCCCACGCGCATCCAGCTCCGGTTCGAGCCGACGGCGCCCGCGGCCATCCGGCCCGAGAGCTTCAGGGTGCGCTACGGCGCGCTGCGGCTGGACATCACCGGCCGCATCACCGCGGTGTCCAAGGTCGCGCCCGACGGCATCGACGTCGCCGAAGCCGAACTGCCCAAGGGCGCGCACCGGCTCCTGCTCGAGATCCAGGACTCGCAGGGGCGCACCGGCGAACGGTTGCTGCAGTTCGTCGTGCAATGACGAAACAGGGCCACCCCAGTCAACGACAGGTCCGCTGCGCGCCAGAGGGCGCAGCCCTTTAGAACAGCCAGAAGCGCTTCTTGCGCACCGCGGGCGGGGCGATGCGCTTGCCCAGCACCAGGCACTTGATCATGTACTCGACCCGGTTCTCGTCGAACCGGAACTCGGCGTAGGTGGGCGGCGTCGACGACGAGATCCGCTGATTGACGACGAAGCGCTGACGCTCGGCGTTCCAGCGAATCCAGAAGTTCTTGCTCTTGCGCGGGCTCTTTTCCGGGCAGGCATAGCGGATGGCATTGCCGGCAAAACCCAGGGCAGCGCCCTTGGGCGACCTCATCCATTCTTGAATGCCCGCCTCTTCGGCAGACAGTGCGAAGGGCTTGGTCTTCTCGACCGGCAGCTGGATTTCATCGGGCAAGGCACTGTTGGCACCTTGAAAGCGAGCCCAGAGGTCCTGGATGCGATCGGACTCAACCGCCAGCGAGGCCTGGGGTTGGGAGGACGTCGCGGCGCCCTTGGCGCGGCGCTTCAGTTCTTTTTCGATCCAGGACATGCAGTGTTCAGAGTTGGTGGCTCAAGAATTCTTGGCCCGAAGCAATGTGCAGCTAGGCAGCATTCTCGTCAAAATAATCGCTGTCAATCTTTGGAATCTTGACCACCCGCGCTGAAACGCCAACGCCGAAATCAATCATCAACCCGGCCAGACGCGGGCCATCGATCAGGACGATCCCTTCAACCGACTTGGCATATTCCCGAGCCTGATTCGAGAAGAGCGATGTCGTTATGAACACGCCCTTCCTTGCCTTTTGGCCGGCGAGAGCACCATAGAACGCTTGCAGATGCGGCCGACAGATGTTCTCTTGCCAGCGCTTGGCCTGCACATAGACCTTCTCCAGCCCCAGCCGGTCGAGGGAAATCACACCGTCAATCCCGGCGTCACCAGGCCCGCCCACTTGCTGCAGGTCGGCCCGATTTGCACCGTAGCCCATCTCGTGGAGCAGATCGAGGACCACCCGCTCGAAGAAGGCAGGCGAAACCGCCGTCAGGATCTCAAGCAGTTCTGAGGCGGCCGACTTCCGCAGTTCCGAGACGGCGATTTCCAGTTGATCGTCCGGGCTTGCAACGGCAGGAACCGGGGCCGCAGGCGGCGTTGATACTGATGGCTCTTCCGCGGACCCCGGCAGCTTGAGTTTGACGCCAATGAAGTCCATGGCGAGCTTCTGCGTCACGTCCGGGGAAAGCGGCGCAGCGTGCGCCTTGACGAAGGTACTGCCTTCCGCCGTGAGCTTCCAGAACCCGCGCTTTGGCGAACTCGATAAGCCGGCTCTCTTGAGCCTGTCGTGCGCCCAGCCCGCGCGATTCTTGTAGACCTGCTGAGTGCCACTCGCGAGCATTTGAAGTCGATCCTCGTCGGTGAGTCCGAGCGCGGATGCTGCTGCCTCGTGGGCAAGTCTTGCTGGCACTCCATCTGGATTCCTGGCGAGGAATCTCAGGATCGGCTCGATGAATTGGTCGTAGCTGGGGACTGGCATTGGGAGAGGATAGAGCACCTGGCTTGCTTTGCGGCCCGATCAGATTTCGAATGCGGCCGCTCCCGCCCCGACGCCGCAAACAGCAATCACCGCAAATGCCCCCTCAATAACTCACCCTCGCCAAATACGTCTCCCGCGACGCCTCCAACGCCTGCCCCAGCGTCGTGATCCCCATCTGCCGCAACAGCGGGATCATCTTCAGGAACACCTCCGCCGTCACCATCGCATCGCCCAGCGCCGTGTGCCGGCCCAGCACCGTCACGCCCAGCCGCTCGGCGATGGCCTCCAGCCGGTGGCTTTCCTGGTTGGGGTGGATCACGGCGCTCAGCAGCAGGGTGTCCAGCACGGGCTGGTCGAACTTGACGCCGGTGCTTTCTTCCTTCAGCTGCAGAAAGCGCATGTCGAAGGCGGCGTTGTGCGCCACCAGCACGGTGTCGTGGGCAAAGGCGTGCAGGGCGGGCAGCACGGCGGCTATCAGCGGCTGGCCGCGCAGCATCTCGGGCTGTATGCCGTGGATGGCGATGCCGGCTTCGGGCAGGGGGCGCTGCGGGTCCACCAGCTGCTCGAAGCTTTCCTGCCGGCGCAGCTTGCCGGCCACGATGCGCGTGGCGCCGATCTGGATGATCTCGTCGCCGTCGCTGGGCAGCAGGCCCGTGGTCTCGGTGTCGAAGACGGTGTAGCTCAGCTCGGCCAGGGGCTGCTGCGCCAGTTCCTGGTGCGCCTGGCCAGCGGCAAACAGGTCGAAGTCATAGAACTCGGGCCGGCTGCCCTGCGCGCCCAGCAGTTCGGCGTCCAGCGGCGCGGCTTCGCCGGCCAGGGGCAGCAGGATGCGGAAGAAGGCCTCCTGCTGGATGCGCGCGCGCTCGAACCACAGCGCACCGCCGTGGCGCGCGATGACGTCGCGCACGGTCAGCGCGCTGGTGTCGTCGCCCGCCCGCAGCGGCTCGCTTTCCCAGGCGGTGACGGTCTCGGTGCTCATGGCCTGCACGGCCCACACCAGGTCCAGGCGGCCGCGCTCCACGCCGTTCTGCACGGCGCTGCCCAGGCGCAGCTGCACGCGCTGGATCTCGTATTCCTCGGCCAGGCGGCCGGCCAGGTGCTGCAGCGCCTGGATGAGCGAGAAGCTGTCCACCTTGAGCCACACCTGCCCGTCCACGTCGCCGGTGCTCACGCGCAGTTTGCAGTGCGCCTCGATGCGGCTGGCCGCGGCCGAGACGAAGTCCGCCCCCAGCATGTCTTCCAGCGGCCAGCGCGTGCGCTGGATGCGCAGGCCCTGCTCGGCGGCCTCATTCAGGCTGTGCGACATGGCGACGATCTCGTCGCGGATGACGGCCAGGAAGCGTTCGCGCGTGGCCGCGTCCAGCCCCGGGTCGTCCAGCAGTTCCACCGCCGCCTGCACGTTGCCCAGGCTGCCGCGCTGGCCCTCGGTCAGCTGGTGCAGCAGGCCGTCGCGCTGGGTGTCTTCGGCCAGGTCGCGGGTGATGTTGTCCAGCATCAGCACGAAGCCGTTGAGCGCGGCGTGGGCGTCGGCGCCGGGCGCGCGCACCGGGGTCATTTGGATGCGCAGCAGCTGCCCGCCGGGCGTGGCGGTGACGAACTGCGTCGTGGGGTGGGCGGCGCCGCGCTGCAGGCGGCGCTGCACGGCCTCGAGCGCGTGCGCCACCAGGCGGCGGTCGAGCACGCCGTAGATCGATCGGCCCAGACCGATGGCGTCGGCGCCGCCGATGGCCGGGGCGCCGCTGTCCGAACTGGCCAGCGCCCGGAACTGCAGCCGCGCGCGCGCGTTGAACAGCAGGATGCGGCCGTCCAGGTTGCACACCACCACGCTCTGCGTCAGCTCCGACATCAGCGCGGCCAGGCGGTTGCGTTCTTCGGCCACGTCGCGGCCTGCTTCGGCCACGCGCGCCGCGGTGTCGCTGCGCAGCGCGTCGCGCTGGCGCAGCAGGGTGTTGACGGCAGCCGTGAGTGCGCGGCTGCCGGCGCTGCCGGTGTCGGGCAGTTCGCGGCTGGCGTCGCTGGCCAGCAGCACCTGCAGCTGTTCGGCCAGGCGCTCGGGCGCGGTGGCAAAGTGCATCCAGGCCCAGCTCAGGCCCACGCCAGCCGCCAGCGAGACCACGCTCCACAGCATCAGCACCAGCGCCAGGCGCGGCTCCATCAGCTGCCACACGGCGGCGCGCTCGGCCGGCTCGAGCGTGGCCGCCAGCAGGCCGCCTGCGCCCAGCAGCACCAGCGCCAGCAGCAGGCCCGGCGCCAGCGCCGCCAGGATCCGGGGCAGGTCTAGCTTCATGCGGCCAGCATCTCGCGCACGCGCGCCGCCAGGTCCTTGATGGAGAAGGGCTTGGTCATGTAGCCGTCGGCGCCCACGCCCAGGCCTTGCGAGACATCGGTGTCGCGGCCCTTGGCGGTGAGCATCAGGATCTTGACGCCGGCCAGCGTCTCGTCGGCGCGCACCGCCTGGCAGACCTCGAAGCCGCTCTTGCCCGGCATCATCACGTCCAGCAGCACCAGCGACGGGCGTTCGCGGCGTATGGTTTCCAGCGCCTCGACACCGCTGCGCGCCACCAGCACCTGGTGGCCCTCGCGCTTCATCAGGAACTCCAGCGAGACCACGATGTTGGGCTCGTCGTCGGCGATCAGCACCTTGTGGCTCATGTTGTCGTCTCCTGGGTCTTCTTGTACTGCAGCCCGCGCCGCGGCGGCAGGCGGCCGTGCCGTGTTTGAACGCGGCTAGCCGTCGGTCTTGTACCTCACAGCGCGTCGAACTTGAAGCGTTGGCGCAGGAACTGGCGGAAGCGCTTGACGATGGCCAGCGCATCGTGCAGCGGCTCGCGCTCGAGCGTGGACAGGTCCGAGGCCTTGACCTCGTTGCCCGGCGCATGGCCCTGGTCGCGCTGCTGCAGCTGGTGCGTCAGGCGTATGCCCATCAGCAGGCGCAGCGCCTGCAGCACGTCGTCGGCCAGCGCCGGCTCGATGCGGTCGAGTGCCTGCAGCCGCGCCAGCCGTGCGGCCGTGCCTTGTTCGCGCACGCCGGTCTGCAGCGCCAGCGCGCGCACGCCGTGCACGATGGGGAAGGTGCCCAGCTTCTTCAGGTCCAGCGGTTGTTCGTCGCGGCTGCGGCGCAGGCGCGTGAACCAGTTGCCGGGCTCCTGGAACTGGTCTGCGGCGCGCGCGAAGCGGGCAAAGAACAGGTCGTTGCCGGCCAGGATCTTGTCGAGGTGGGCGCGCGCCTCGCGCAGCAGCGTGGCGTCGCCGGCCACGGCCGCGGCGTCGAAGAAGATGGCCAGGTGCATGGGCCCGTCGGCCGAACCGCCGCCGCCCGCGCCGCCGCCGTAGATCCAGCTGCGCATGGTGTCCTTGAAGGCCGCCAGCGGCTGGCACCACAGGGGGTTGGTGATCATGATGTCGCCCGGGCAGGGCGGGTAGCCCAGCTCGATGAGCGCGGCGCTGAAGCGCGCGCACAGCTCGGCCAGACCCGGCCATATGAAACCATCGCGCAGCAGCAGCGCGTTGTCCTGGTCGGTCTTGAGGATCTGTTCGCCGCGGCCTTCGCTGCCCATCACCAGCAGGCAGCTGTTGGCCTGCACCTCGGCCGGCGCCAGCAGCGCCCACAGGCGCGCGAACAGCCGCGTGTTGAGCTCGCTCACCAGGCGCGTGATGCGCTCGATGCGGATGCCGCTGCCGTGCAGCAGCTTGACCATCTCGTCGATGCGCTGCGCGGCCGCCTGCAGGTCGGCCACGGTGGTGGCCTCATCGATCTGCAGCGCCACGATGTGCGAGTGGTTGGCCACGAAGCTCACCAGGTCCAGCTGGCCCAGCACGCCCAGCACAGGGGCGCCAGGGGCATCGCCATCGCGCACCACCAGGCGGTGCACGCGGCGGCTGACCATCAGCCACAGGGCTTCGAACAGGTCGGCGTCGGCCTGCACCTCCACCAGCTCGAAGCGCGCCACGTCGCGCACCGGCAGCAGGTGCGGCGGCTGCGGGCGCAGCAGGGCGTCGCGCAGGTCGGTGGTGGTGAAGATGCCCAGCCGCGCGCCCGCACCCGTGCCGTCGCGCACCAGCGCCTGGGTCAGGCCTGCGGCCGACAGTTCGCGGCAGACGCTCACCAGGTCGGCGCCGCCGTCCACGTAATAGGGCTTGCGCAGGTAGGCGTCGCGGATGCGCGCCGTCACCAGCGTGAGCATCTCGCGTTGCGGCTCCTGCGTGGCGCTCACCGCCCCGGGGGCCGGCCGTACTGCAGTCATGGGCGTGCAATGGCTAAAGAAAAGGGGCCGCTGGACGATACGCCAGCGGCCCCGGACTGCCTTGGATCAGGCGTCGTGTCGTGCCCCAGCCGGCGCGCGTGCGCCGGCTGGGCTGCCTGCGGCTTTTAGTGGCCGCTGGCTCCCGATGCGCCGATACCGGTCTCGGAACGCACTTCCTGCGCGGCGTAGCCGGCGCGGTCACGGTCGCCCTGGGCGCTGCGGTCCAGCAGCGACACCAGCCAGATCGTGATGAAGGCCGCCGGGATCGAGAAGATCGCCGCCGAGTTGTACGGGAACCAGGCCGAACCCTTGGGGTAGTGCATCACGGCTTCCCAGACGCTGGCCGAACCGATGGTCAGCGTGACCGCGGCGATCAGGCCGACGAAGCCGCCGGTGACGGCGCCCTTGGTGGTGCAACCCTTCCACAGCACCGACATGAACAGCACCGGGAAGTTGGCCGAAGCGGCGATCACGAAGGCCAGCATCACCATGTAGGCAACGTTTTCCTTCTCGAAGGCAATGCCCAGCGCCACGGCGATGACGCCCAGGCACAGGGTGGTGATCTTGGAGACGCGCAGTTCGTCGGCCTGGTCGACACGGCCCTTGCGCCACACGCTGGCATACAGGTCATGCGACACGGCAGAGGCGCCCGACAGCGTCAGGCCGGCCACGACGGCCAGGATGGTGGCAAAGGCCACGGCCGAGATGAAGCCCAGGAACCAGTTGCCGCCCACGGCGCCGGCCAGGTGCACCGCCGCCATGTTGCCGCCGCCGACCAGACCCTTGCTGATGTCGCCGTCGACGAAGAAGTTCATCGGGTTGGGGATCAGGTTGGTGATGGCGCCGAAGCCGATGATGAAGGTCAGGATGTAGAAGTAGCCGATCCAGGTGGTGGCCCAGCCCACCGACTTGCGCGCTTCCTTGGCGTTGGGCACGGTGAAGAAGCGCATCAGGATGTGGGGCAGACCGGCGGTGCCGAACATCAGCGCCATGCCGACCGAGATGGCCGAGATCGGGTCCTTGATCAGGGCACCGGGGGCCATGATGGCGTCGCCCTTGGAGTGCACTTCGATGGCCTTGGTGAACATCGCTTCCGGCGAGAAGCCGAACTGGAACAGCACCATCAGCGCCATGAAGGTCGCGCCGCCCAGCAGCATGACGGCCTTGATGATCTGCACCCAGGTGGTGGCGGTCATGCCGCCGAAGAGCACGTAGACCATCATGATCGAGCCGACCAGGATTTCGGCGTACAGGTACTCCATGCCGAACAGCAGCTTGATCAGCTGACCCGCGCCGACCATCTGCGCGATCATGTAGAAGGCCACCACCACCAGCGAGCCGCTGGCCGCGAACACGCGGATCGGGGTCTGGGCGAAGCGGTAGCCGGCGACGTCGGCAAAGGTGAACTTGCCCAGGTTGCGCAGGCGCTCGGCCATCAGGAAGGTGATGATGGGCCAGCCCACCAGCCAGCCGATCGAGAAGATCAGGCCGTCGAAGCCGTTGGCGAACACCAGGCCCGAGATGCCCAGGAAGGACGCGGCCGACATGTAGTCGCCGGCGATGGCCAGGCCGTTCTGGAAGCCGGTGATGCCGCCGCCGCCGGTGTAGAAGTCGGCCGCGCTCTTGGTCTTGGCCGCCGCCCACTTGGTGATGAACAGCGTGAACACCACGAAGGTGCCGAACATGCCGATGGCCACCCAGTTGGTGGCCTGCTTGGTGGCCTGGCCCAGATCGGCACCGGCCGCGAAGGCGCTGACGCCGATGGCCGTGACCGCGGAGACGGCCAGGACCTTGGCGAGGGTCTTCAGGACTTGATGATCGAAACTCACTTGACGACTCCCTTGACGACTTGCTCGGTCAGTGAATCGAACTCGCTGTTCGCGCGACGCACGTAGATCCAGGTGATGATGATGGTGAAGACGATGACCGACACGCCCAGCGGCATGCCCAGCGTGGTGACGCCGGGGCCGATCTTCTGGGCCAGCAGCGGCTTGTTGAAGGCCACCAGCAGGATGAAGCCGTAGTACGCCACCATGCCTGCCAGCGTGAGCCACCAGCCGAAGCTGGTGCGCTTGGACTTCAGCTCCTGGTATTTCGGATGCGCTGCGATCCGTTTCGCAAAGTCTTCTTCCATGCTGTCTCCAGAGGGGGTGGGTGTTGATGCCCGGATCTTCTGCGGGGGCACTGACCGCGTTCTGACGACAATCCAACAGCGCCTGACAGCCGGGCGCAGCCCCTCCGGCCGGCGCCCGGCACCTGCGCGGCGCGCCTTCCGGCCTGAATCGGCCCCGGAAAATGGCCGCCCGGGCGCTGCCGCCGATGGCTTTCAGCCGCCGCGCGCGGCCGCCGTCGCCCTGCGATTCACCAGCATTGGCGCGGCCTGGCGGCCGATCGGGGGTCGCGGCCCACAGGCCCGACGCGGCCTGCCACAGGCTCTTCAGGGCCTTTGCGTCAGCGCTATCTTCTTTGGGTTTTTCCCCGATCTTTTCCGGGAAATCAGGCCTCTCGCGAAGACGCCATCTCAGTTCCCCAGTGTTGGCAACTGGGGTATGTACCGATCAGCGCCCTGCCGCGATTCGCGCGCCACCGCGGCGCGCGCCGACAATGGCGTCTGCCCCCTCGCCCGCCCTGCCGCCCCGGTTCCCGCCATGCCCCGACAAGCCCTCGCCACCCAGCTGCGCACGCACCGCGTATTCCGCCACCTGGACGACGCCGCGCGCGCCGAACTGGCCGGCCGACTGGCCATCACCACGCATGAGGCGGGCGCTGAAATCGTCGCCGGCCCGGCGCTGGCCGACCGCCTGGGCTGGGTGCTGTCGGGCACGGTGCAGCTCGAGCACGCCGAGGGCGCCAGCGCGCTGCTGGGCGCGGGTGAACTGCTGGGCGCCGGTGCCGCGCCGCTGGACGGCGCACTGCAGTGGCGCGCCCTGGCTCAGCAGGCCGTGCGCATGGCCTGGCTGCCGGCCGACGAGGTGGCGGGCCTGTGCGCCGAGCACCCGGTGCTGGGGCTGTTCCTGGTGGCGCCGGGGCAGCTGCACTCCAGTGCCACGCCCGGCGACAAGGGCGAGCTGCCGCACGGCGACCCCAACCTGAACCTGATGACCATGCCGGTGCGCACGCTGCTCAAGCGCGAGCCCATCACGCTGCCGCCCACGGCCAGCGTGCTGCTGACGGCGCAGACCATGCGCGACGAGCGCGTGTCGTCGGTGCTGCTCATCGAGCAGGGCCACCTGTTCGGGCTGGTGACCGACCGCGACCTGCGCAACCGCGCGCTGGCTGCCGGGCTGGATCCGCAGTCGCCGGTGCTCGAGATCGCCACCTTGGCGCCGCTGACGGTGGACATCCAGGCACCGGCCTTCGACGCGCTGCTGATGATGGCGCGCCACAACATCCACCACGTGCCCGTGCTCGACGGCCAGCGCGTGGCCGGCATGGTGACGGCCACCGACCTGACCGAGCAGCACAGCACCTCGGCCGTGTACCTGGCCAGCGAGGTGCACAAGCAGACCGCCCTGCCCGGCCTGGTGGCCGCCGCCGCACGCGTGAAGCTGCTGCAGCGCAACCTGGCCGCCGCCGGCGCCAGCGCCTACAGCACCGGGCACATCATCACCGCCATCACCGACGCCATCACCATCCGCCTGCTGGTGCTGGCCGAAGCCCGGCTGGGCCCGCCACCGGTCGATTACGCCTGGGTCGCCGCGGGCTCGCAGGCGCGCAGCGAACAAACCGCCAAGAGCGACCAGGACAACTGCCTGATGCTCGACGACGCCTACGACGAAGCCCGGCACGGCGCCTACTTCGAGGCGCTGGCGCAGTTCGTCAACGACGGACTCGACGCCTGCGGCTACGTCTACTGCCCGGGCGAGATGATGGCGCGCACGCCGCAGTGGCGCCAGCCGATGCGGCGCTGGGCCGAGTACTTCCGCCGCTGGACCGAAGAGCCCGAGCCCAAGGCGCTGATGCTGACCTGCGTGTTCTTCGACCTGCGCGTGATCCACGGCCGCGCCGAGCTGCTGGAGGGGCTGCGCCAGTCGGTGCTGCGCAGCACGCGCGACAACCGCATCTTCCTGGCCTACATGGTGGGCAACGCGCTGCTGCGGCGCCCGCCGCTCACGCTGTTCGGCGGCCTGTCCACGGTGCGCCACGGCAGCCGCCGCGACGCCGTCGACCTGAAGCACCTGGGCATCGTGCCCATCGTCGACCTGGCGCGGGTGTATGCGCTGGCGGGTGGCCATGCCGAGGTCAACACCCACCACCGCCTGATGGTGGCCGCCAGCAGCAAGGAGATCAGCGAGCAGAGCGCGCACGACCTGCGCGACGCGCTGGAGTTCATGGCCACGCTGCGCATCCGCCACCAGACGGCACAGCTCATCGCGGGCGAGGCGGCCGACAACTTCCTGTCGTTGTCCGAACTGAGCAACTTCGAGCGCAGCCAGCTGAAAGACGCCTTCGGCGTGGTGCAGACGCTGCAAAGCGTGCTGGCACAGCGCTACCGCTGAAGCGCCGGCCCGGGCGCCCGGGCCCGCCTTCAGTACTTGACGCGGGCGTAGTAGGTCTTCTGCGCGGCTTCGCGCGCCTGGCCCAGGGTGTGGATGCCCAGCTCGGCCAGCAGCGGGATGAGCTTGAGGAACACCTCGGCCGTGACCAGCGCGTCGCCCAGCGCGGTGTGGCGCCCGATCACGACCACGTCGAAGCGCTCGGCGATGGCCTCGAGCCGGTGCGACTCCTGTTGCGGGTGCACCAGCGCCGACAGCAGCAGGGTGTCGAGCACCGGCTGGTCGAACTTGACGCCGGTCTTGGCCTCCTGCAGCTGCAGGAAGCGCATGTCGAAGGCCGCGTTGTGCGCCACCAGCACGGTGTCGTGCGCATAGGCGTGGAAGGCGGGCAGCACTTCCTCGATGGTGGGCTTGCCGGCCACCATGTCGGGCGTGATGCCGTGGATGGGGATGGTGGCCGCCGGGATGTTGCGCCGCGGGTCGACCAGCTGGTCGAAGCTCTCGCCCTTGAGCAGCTTGCCGCCCACCAGCCGGGTGGCGCCGATCTGGATGATCTGGTCGCCCGCCGCCGGCTCCAGGCCGGTGGTCTCGGTGTCGAACACCGTGTAGGCCAGCTCGGCCAGCGGGCGATCGTCCAGCGCGCGCGTGCTTTCGCCGCCGGCAAAGAGGTCGAAGTCGTAGTACTCGGGCCGGCTTTCGCTGTGCACGACCGAGAACTCGGCGCGGTCGTGCGCGGCGCTGGGCGCCAGCGGCAGCAGGAAGCGGAAGAAGGCCTGGTGGCGCACGCGGTCGCGCTCGAACCACATCTCGCCGCCGTGGCGCTGCACCACGTCGCGCACCGTCAGCAGGCTGGTTTCGGCACCGATGGAGATGGCGTCCATCTCCCAGCTCATCACGGTCTCGGTGCTCATCACCTGGCCGGCCCAGACCAGGTCCAGCCGCGCGCTGCGCTCGTCGGCGGCGCTCAGGCGCAGTTGCAGCGTGGGCACTTCGTATTCTTCGTGCAGGCGCATGGCCAGGTAGGTGAGCGCCTGCAGCAGCGAGAAGCTGTCGAGCTTGAGCCACAGCGCCGGGTCGGCCTCGCCCGCAGTGCAGCGCGCGCCCGAGAAATGCTCGATGCGCTGCTGCGCCGCCTGCAGGAAGTCGGTGCCGAGCATTTCTTCCAGCGGCCAGCGCGTGGCCAGGCCCTGCGCGCTTTGCGCCGCCAGGTCGTTGATGCGGCGGCTCATCGCGCGCGTCTCGTCGCGCACCACGCCCAGGAAGCGCTCGCGCATCTCGGCGTCCAGGCTGGCGTCGTCCAGCATCTCCACCGCCGCCTGCAGGTTGGCCAGCGAGCCGCGGCTTTCTTCGGTGTGGCCGTGCAGCTGGCGCTCGCGCGCCGATTCGTGTTCGTACTCGCGCGTGATGTTGTCCAGCATCAGCACGAAGCCGGTCACCGGTGCCGGGTCAGCCGAGCCGGGCTCGGCCACACCGCGCACCGGGGCCATCTGCGCGCGCAGCAGCTGGCCGCTGCGCGTGGCGGTGACGAACTGCGCGCTGGGATGGCTGGCACCGCGCTGCAGCCGCATCTGCACGCTGTCGAGCGCGTGCGCCACCAGCTTGCGGTCGAACACGTTGTAGATGCTGCGGCCCAGGCCGATGAGTTCGGCGCCGCCGGCCAGCGTGGGCGCGTCGCTGAGTGCGCGGAACTGCATGCGCGCGCGGTTGTTGTACAGCAGCACGCGGCCGTCGAGGTTGCACACCACCACGCTCTGCGTGAGCTCGCTCATCAGCGCGGCCAGGCGGTTGCGTTCCTGCTCGATGCCGCGGCTGGCGCGCGCCACCTCGTCGGCGATGTCGCGCTTGAGCTGGTCGCGCTGCGCTGCCAGCTGGTTGAGGGTCTGCGCCAGCGCCTGCACCGGCGCCGCGCCGCCCGCGGCCGCCAGCGTGCGCTGCACGTCGGACGTCAGCAGCACCTGCGCCTGTTCGTTGAGCCGCGCCGGGGCCGCCACCCAGCTGCGGTACAGCGGCTGCACCGCCGCCGCCGCGGCGCCCACCACCGCCAGCGCCGCCATCACCAGCAGCGGCACGCGCCCGCCCAGCAGCGCCACCAGGCGCTGGCGTTCGGCTTCGTCCAGGGTCGACCAGACCATGCCGCCGCCCACCAGCGCAAAGGCCGCCAGCAGCGCCGCCGCGGCCGCAGCCGTCAGCGCCAGGGTGACCAGCAGACGGCGGTCGCGCTTCACGACGTGGCCGGCGCCGCCCCGGGCGCGGTTGCCAGCATCTCGCGCACCTTGTTCACCAGTTCCTTGGTCGAGAAGGGCTTGGTCATGTAGGCATCGGCGCCCACGCCCAGACCCTTGGCGACATCGGTGTCGCGGCCCTTGGCGGTGAGCATCAGCACCAGCGTGTCCTTCAGGGCGTCGTCGGCGCGCAGTTCCTGGCAGACCTCGAAGCCGGTCTTGCGCGGCATCATCACGTCCAGCAGCACCAGGCGCGGCTTCTCGCGGCGCAGCGCGTCCAGCGCTTCCTGGCCGTCGCGCGCCACGTGCACCACGTAGCCCTCGCGCTTCATCAGGTACTCCAGCGAGATCAGGATGTTGGGCTCGTCGTCGGCGATGAGCAGCGTCGTCGTCATGGCTTGTCTCCGTCTCCATCTGCGGCCGCTGTCGCACCCGCGGGTGCCGGCTCTAACGTCAACCAAGGTAGCGTGAAGGCAAAGCAGGCGCCTTGACCCGCATCAGGCCGCAATTCCATGCGGCCGCCGAAATGTTCCACGATCTGCCGGCTGATGGGCAGGCCCAGGCCGGTGCCCTGCGGGCGGTTGCTGGCGTCGCCGCCCTGGCGGAACTTCTCGAAGATCAGCGTACGCTGCGACTCGGGCACGCCGCTGCCGTTGTCCTGCACCTCGACGGTGGCGCCCTGCTCGTCGGTGAGCAGGCGCACCGTGATGCGCCCGCCCAGCCGCGGCACGAACTTGCCCGCGTTGGACAGCAGGTTCAGCAGCACCTGGGTCAGCCGGTCGGGGTCGGCGCGCAGCGGGCGCACCGACGGCGGCAACTCCAGCACCAGCTCGGCGCCGCGCTCGCGCAGCAGCTCCTGCACGGTCTGCGCCGACTGGCGGATGAGCGCGACCAGGTCGACCTCGGTGTTGTGCCACTCGGCCTGGCCGGACTCGATCTTGGCCATGTCCAGCACCTGGTTCACCAGCCGCGTCAGGCGCTCGGTCTCGGCCACCACGATGCCCAGGAACTGCTGGCGCTGCTCGACCGGCATCTCGGCGTCGTCGACCATCAGCTCGGCCAGCGCGCGTATCGACGTGAGCGGCGTGCGCAGCTCGTGCGTGACGCTGCTCATGAAGTCGTCCTTCAGGCGGTCCAGGCCTTCCAGCCGCAGGTTGGCGGCGCGCAGCTCTTCGGTGGCCTTCTCCAGCGCGTGCGAATAGGCGCGGATCTGCGAGGCCTCTTCCAGGATGCGCAGCACGTCGTCCATGCCCAGGGCTTCTTCCTGGACCACCGAGGCCACCATCACGCGCGCCGAGGCGCTGCCGATGGCGCCGGCCAGCTGCGTCTCGACGAACTGCACCAGCTGCGCGTCGGGCGCGATGTCCTGCACGCGCGCGCCGCCGTGCTGGCGCGCGTAGGTCTCGAACAGGCGCGTGGCGCGTTCCTGGCCCAGAAAGCGCCCGGCCAGGGCCAGCAGGTCGGCCACCTCGGCGCGGCCGCGCCAGAACACCGGGCGCGCGCTCTGCGTGCGGTCGAACACGTCCACGAACAGCAGCGCCTGGCTGGCTTCCTGCGCCGACGGCGTGCGCGCCAGCGACACCGCCACGTACAGCCCGACGTTGGCCAGCATGCTCCAGAACAGCGAATGCGTCAGGTTGTCCAGCCCGGTCAGGCCCAGCAGGTGCTCGGGGCGCAGCAGCTCCAGCCCCCAGGGGCCCAGCGCCACGAAATCGGTCTGCCACCAGCCGCTCTTGGCGATGGACGGCAGCATCAGCGTATAGGCCCACAGCCCGAAACCGCCCAGCAGCCCGGCCAGCGCGCCTTCGCGCGTGCCGCCCTTCCAGTACAGGCCGCCCAGCACGGCCGGCGCAAACTGCGCCACCGCGGCAAAGCTGATGAGGCCGATGCTGACCAGCGCATAGGCCTCGCCGGCCAGGTGGAAGTACAGGTAGCCCAGCAGCAGCACGGCCAGGATGGCGGCGCGGCGGATGGCCAGCAGCAGACCGGTCAGGTCGCCGCGCTGCGAAAAGCGCTTCAGGCGCAGCAGCAGCGGCATCACCAGGTCGTTGCAGACCATGGTCGAGACCGCGATGGCCTCGACGATGACCATGCCCGTGGCCGCCGACACGCCGCCGACGAAGGCCGCCAGCGCCAGCCAGTGCTGCCCGGCCGCCAGCGGCAGGCTCAGCACGAAGGTGTCGGCGTTGACGGTGCCGCGCCCGAAGTACAGCAACCCGCCCAGCGCGATGGGCAGCACGAAGACGTTGATGGCCAGCAGGTAGGCCGGAAAGGCCCAGGCCGCGCGCCGCAGGTGGCGCTCGTCCACGTTCTCGACCACCATCACCTGGAACTGCCGCGGCAGGAAGATCACCGACAGCATGCTCAGGATGGTGAGCGCGAACCACTGCTCGTAGTCGAAGGGCCGGCCCGGCGGCGCCAGCGCCAGCAGCGCCTTGAGCTCGGGCACCGCGCGCGCCTGCTCGAACAGGTCGGCCGGCCCGCCGAACAGGCCCCAGGTCACGAACACGCCCACGGCCAGGAAGGCCAGCAGCTTGACCACCGACTCGAAGGCGATGGCCGCCACCATGCCTTCGTGGCGCTCGGTGCCGTCCAGGTGCCGGGTGCCGAAGACCATGGTGAAGCCGGCCAGCGCCAGCGCCATGTACAGGGTGCCGTCGCGCCACCACTCGGCGCGCGGCGCCGTCACGCCGATCTCGGTGGTGAGCAGCGCATAGCCGCTGGCGATGGCCTTGAGCTGCAGCGCGATGTAGGGAACGATGCCCACCACCGTGATCAGCGTCACCAGCCCGGCCAGCAGCGGGCTCTTGCCGTAGCGGCTGGCCACGAAGTCGGCGATGGACGTGATGCGGTAGGTGCGCGCCACGCGGATCATCTTGCGCACCACGGCCCAGGCCAGCACCATGGCCAGCATCGGGCCCAGGTAGATGGGCAGGAACCACACGCCGCCCGATGCGGCGCGGCCGACGCTGCCGAAGTAGGTCCAGGCGGTGCAGTACACCGCCATGCTGAGCGCGTAGACCCAGGCGTTGCCGATCACCGAACGCCCGGCCTCGGCGCGCCCGTCGGCCCACCAGGCCACCAGGAACAGCAGCATCAGGTAGGCGAAGGACGCGCCCAGTACGAGTGACGGCGACAGCATCGGGGCTGGCGCCCTAGTCGGGCGCCCGTTCCATCAGCCAGGCCAGTGCCGCGATGAGCAGCGCCCAGACGACGAACAGTGCGGCCGGAAACAGCGGCAGGCCCAGCACCGTGACGTCACGGTCCCACAGGGCCAGCAGCGGAAAGTTGAACAGCAGCAGCGCCAGCGCGAACAGGCCCACCAGGCGCTGCATCAGGAGGCCGCTGCGCATGACGCTCAGGCCTGGCTCTTCTTGTCGAAGCCGTGGGCGTGGCGGCTGAGCCCGAAATCGAGCATGAACTTGCACCAGATGGTGCTGCCGGCGATGGCGGTCCAGTTCTCGTACGGAATGCCGGTGAACAGCACCAGCACGATGACGGTCGAGACCACCACGCCGGCCAGGCCGTTGATGACCATGGCATAGGGTGCCCAGCGCTGCGGATCGCGCGGAGACTCACCGCGCTTGAGCGCGACATCGGAGAAGTCGCGTTTGACGACGATGCGCCAGGCGCGGCGCAGCCAGAAGAAGGCCATGGGGAACAAGGCCAGGAACAGGATCCAGGTGAGGGCGACACTGACGTCGAAGGTCATTCAGGGCTCCGGCTCGGACGGCTTCGCAAACACGAGGGGCCCCGCCAGCTTGGCC
>LNFM01005982.1_pt1 | contig 54214 bp, 52 predicted proteins | sample 596031 | NCBI WGS metagenome assembly LNFM01 (sample SAMN04254537, study PRJNA301005) | activated carbon metagenome | isolation source: dual media filters at the Ann Arbor, Michigan drinking water treatment plant | place: USA: Ann Arbor
ACAGCGCCACCAGGCAGTAGCCGCCGGTCCAGCCCATGATGAAGGCCAGGCCGCCGTAGCCGCTGAGGTACAGCGTGCCGGCCATGCCGATGAACGAGGCCGCCGACATCCAGTCGGCGCCGGTGGCCATGCCGTTGTAGACGGCCGGCACGCGGCGGCCAGCCACGTAGTACTCGGCCGCGTCGTTGGTGCGGCTCATGATGCCGATGCCGGCATACAGGCCCACTGTTGCGAGCAGGAAGACGATGCCGATGGCACCGCGGGACAAGCCCATCTGCTCGGCGATGGCCAGCGCAATCACGAAGACCGCGAAGCCCCCGGTGTACCAGCCGTAGACCTTGTTCAGGCCCTTCTTGAAGGCCGCATTGGCCTCCTTGTTGGAGACCCCGGTGTCGGGTTCAAAACTCAAGCCTGCCATGTCATTCCTCCTCCTGGACGCCGTGCTCGATGTCCAGCTTGTTCATGTAGTGGGCATAGAACGCGATGATCGCCACGTAGATGACGAGTGAGCCCTGGGCAGCCATGTAGAAGCTGAAGGGCCAGCCAAAGAAATTGAAGCTCAGATCACGCGCGAAGAACGCCATGACGAAAGTCACGACGAACCAGATCGACAGGAGGATCGCGGTGATCCTCAGGTTTTTTCGCCAGTAGGCCTGGTGGTTCTCACTCACCTGCATCGCAGTCACCTCTTTCGTTGAAGTGGGTCCGGGAAGGACCCCATGGTTTTCACGGGCGGCGTGCGGGCACGCCTGGTCTCGAATCGGCGCCCGCTGCCCCGCGCGGCAGGCGCATGGAACACACCTCAGGCTGCCGAGCCGCCCACCATCAGGCCGGTCTCGCGTTCGAGCTGGGCCGCCACCTTGGGCTCGAAGCCCTTCAGATGGCGGATGATCTTCACGGCCTCGTCGGGCTCGCGCCGGTCCACGTGAACGCGGGCCAGCTGGTACCAGCCGTAGGGGCTCATGGGTTGCAGTTCGGTGTTGCGCTTGAGGGCGGCGATCGCCTCTTCATAACGCTGCAGCCGGATCAGCACCAGCCCGCGGCCGTACCAGGCGCGGTCGAGCTTGGGGCCCAGTTCCGTGGCTCGCGTGAAGGCCGCGAGCGCCTCTTCCCAGCGCTCGGCCGATTCGAGGATGAAGCCGTGGTTGAACCAGGTGGCCGCCTCGTCGCCGCGCACCTGCACCAGGCGCTGCGAGTCGGCCAGCGCGGCCTCCAGGCGGCCGGCCTGCATGTGCAGGTTGCAGCGGCTGGACAAGGCGTAGCCGTCGTTCGGAAGCCGCTGCACGATGGCATCCAGCCCCTGCATCGCCCGCGCTGGCTGACCGAGGACCAGCCAGGCGATGACGCGCCACTTGGCAGCGAGGTACTCGAGACGATTCATTGGCAACCCACCATGTTCGACCCGACGCAGAGCCGGATCCGTTCGAACGTCACCACCACCCAGATCAGCAGCAGCAGGAAGAAGGCGACGAAGCCCACGTGCGCATCGGCCACCTGGCGCGGCGCGATCCAGCGCGCTGCGGTGGTGAAAGGACGCGTCAGCACCTTCAGCAGCGAGTAGAAGAAGTTGGAGTCGCGCTTCTCACCGGCCAGGATGAAAAGCAGGCCCTGGCCGAGCAGCGACATGAGCGCAATCTCGCTGACCAGCTTGATCGATGACAACAAGAGAAGCACAGGCGCCTTGATTCCTATCAAACGTGCTGGACTGTTTCGCCGGGGCCTTACCGTTGTCTGACAAACGAGGGGTGGGCGCAGGCATGTCCCGATAGGTCTTTCCCTAGGCAGGAACCCTGGCGTCAGAGGGGATAACAGGGCTTTCGGTCATCAAAAAGGGGCCCCGCAGGGCCCCTTTTGCACTGATGCCGCCGCTGTGGGCAGGCCATCAGCCCTTGGACAGGCGCAGCCAGGTGTCGATCACGGTGTCCGGGTTCAGGGAGATCGAGACGATGCCTTCCTGCGCCAGCCAGTCGGCAAAGTCAGGGTGGTCGCTGGGGCCCTGGCCGCAGATGCCGACGTACTTGCCGGTGGCCCGGCAGGCCGTGATGGCGCGCGAGATCATGGCCTTGACGGCGGGGTCGCGCTCGTCGAAGTCGTGCGCCAGCTGCTCCAGGCCGGAGTCGCGGTCCAGCCCCAGCGTCAGCTGCGTCAGGTCGTTGGAGCCGATCGACATGCCGTCGAAGTGCTCCAGGAACTGGTCGGCCAGGATGGCGTTGCTCGGCACCTCGCACATCATGATCAGGCGCAGGCCGTCGGTGCCGCCGTCGGCGGCGCGCTTCAGGCCGCGCTCGGCCAGCATGCGCACCACCGTGGACGCCTGCTTCACGGTGCGCACGAAGGGCACCATGATCTCGACGTTGGTCAGGTCCATCTCGGTGCGCACGCGCTTCAGCGCCTCGCACTCCATCGCAAACGCGTCGCTGAACTCGCCGCTGATGTAGCGGCTGGCGCCGCGAAAGCCCAGCATCGGGTTCTCTTCATCGGGCTCGTAGCGCGTGCCGCCGATGAGCTTGCGGTACTCGTTGCTCTTGAAGTCGGACAGCCGCACGATCACGGTCTTGGGCCAGAAGGCCGCCGCGATGGTGCTGATGCCCTCGACCAGCTTGTCGACGTAGAAGGCCCGCGGCGACGCATGCCCGCGCGCCACCGACTCCACGGCCTTCTTCAGGTCGGGGTCGATGTTGGGGTAGTCGAGGATCGCCTTCGGGTGCACCCCGATGTTGTTGTTGATGATGAACTCGAGCCGCGCCAGGCCGACGCCGCTGTTGGGCATCTGCGCGAAGTCGAACGCCAGCTGCGGGTTGCCCACGTTCATCATGATCTTGATCGGGCAGTACGGCATCTCGCCGCGCACCACGTCGCTGATCTCGGTCTCGAGCAGGCCGTCGTAGATGTAGCCGGTGTCGCCCTCGGCGCAGCTGACGGTGACCAGCGAATCCTCGGTCAGGTGCTCGGTGGCGTCGCCGCAGCCCACCACGGCCGGGATGCCGAGTTCACGCGCGATGATGGCCGCGTGGCAGGTGCGACCGCCGCGGTTGGTGACGATGGCGCTGGCGCGCTTCATCACCGGCTCCCAGTTGGGATCGGTCATGTCGGTGACGAGCACGTCGCCGGGCTGCACGCGGTCCATCTCGGCGGTGCTGCGCACCAGGCGCACGGGGCCGGTGCCCACCTTCTGGCCGATGGCGCGGCCTTCGGCCAGCACGATGTTCTTGCTGCGGTCGCCCTTGAGCTTGTAGCGCTGCTCGGCCTTGCCGCCGGCCTGGCTCTTCACGGTCTCGGGCCGCGCCTGCAGGATGTAGAGCTTGCCGTCGATGCCGTCCTTGCCCCACTCGATGTCCATCGGGCGGCCGTAGTGCTGCTCGATGATCAGCGCGTACTTGGCGAGCTCGATCACGTCGGCGTCGTTCAGCGCGTAGCGGTTGCGCTGCTCGGGCGGGGTGTCCAGGATCTTCACGAGCTTGCCGCTCTCGGCCTTCTCCTGCGGGGTGGCGAACTCCATGCGCTGCAGCTTGGAGCCCAGCACGCGGCGGATGACCGGGAACTTGCCCTTGTTCAGCGTCGTCTTGTGGACGTAGAACTCGTCGGGGTTCACCGCGCCCTGCACCACCAGTTCACCCAGGCCGTAGCTGGCGGTGATGAAGACCACGTCGGCAAAGCCCGACTCGGTGTCGATGGTGAAGAGCACGCCCGCGGCGCCCACGTCGGAGCGCACCATGCGCTGCACGCCGGCCGACAGCGCCACGTCGGCATGGGCAAAGCCCTTGTGCACGCGGTAGCTGATGGCGCGGTCGTTGTAGAGCGACGCAAAGACCTCCTTCATGCGGTGCAGCACGTCGTCGATGCCGGTGACGTTGAGGAAGGTCTCCTGCTGGCCCGCGAAGCTGGCGTCGGGCAGGTCCTCGGCGGTGGCCGAGGAACGCACCGCAAAGCTCGGCTCGGCACCCGGCGGGCTGTCGGCCGTGAGGCGCGCAAACTGCTCGCGGATGGCGGCTTCCAGATCGGGCGGCAGCGGCGTGTCGATGATCCACTGGCGGATCTGCGCGCCGGCAGCGGCGAGCGCGCGCACGTCCTCGATGTCGAGCGTGGAGAGCTTGTCGGCGATGCGCTTGTCCAGCCCGCCGTGCTGCAGGAACTGCCGGAAGGCATGCGCCGTGGTGGCAAAGCCGCCGGGCACCCGCACGCCGCTGGCGGCCAGCTGGCTGATCATTTCGCCGAGGGAGGCGTTCTTGCCGCCGACCACCTCGACGTCGGTCATCCTCAGGTGTTCGAACGGGGCGACCAGGGCGGTCGCCAGGGACCCCAGGGGGGCCAGATCGGGCTGGTGTGACATGGGAAAGCTCCGTGATGTGAAAAAACCGGTGCTTCCGCATGGGCGGCCACGCGCGTCGGGGTCTGCCTGCTGCTGGCGCTGTCTTCTTGGAGTTGGAGGCCAGTGAGGTTCACGACGGGGGCGGCGGGGCGGAATGTACCGACCGATTCTAAGGAGTTCTTCCTTATGATGAGCTGATCATTCGGCCCCCTCGGGCCCTGCCGCGGAGCCCTGAACCCATGCCCACCCGAACCGTGTTTTTTGTCTCGGACGGCACCGGCATCACGGCCGAGACCTTCGGCAACTCGATCCTGAACCAGTTCCCGGCCAAGCCGCGGCATGTGCGCCGGCCCTTCATCGACACGGTGGAGAAGGCCAACGTGGTGCTGGGCGAGATCAACGACACCGCGGTGCGCGAGGGCAAGAAGCCCATCGTCTTCATCACGCTGGTCAACGACGAGGTGCGCGCCATCCTCACCGGCGACCTCTGCAAGGGCCTGGTGCTGGACATGTTCCGCACCTTCGTGGAGCCGCTGGAGGCCGAGTTCGGCGTCAAGAGCAACCACCGCGTGGGCCGTTTCTCGGACGTGAGCCAGAGCCAGGAGTACACCGACCGCATCGAGGCCATCAACTTCAGCCTCGCGCACGACGACGGCCAGAGCGCGCGCAACCTGGAGAGCGCCGACGTGATCCTGCTCGGCGTCAGCCGCAGCGGCAAGACGCCGACCAGCCTGTACCTGGCCATGCAGCACGGCATCAAGGCCGCCAACTACCCGCTGATCCCGGAAGACTTCGACCGCGGCCGCCTGCCCACGCCGCTGGGGCCGCACAAGCGCAAGTGTTTCGGGCTGACGATCGACCCGGTGCGGCTGGCGCAGATCCGCAACGAAAGGCGCCCCGGCAGCAAGTACGCGGCACTGGAGAACTGCCGCTACGAGGTCAACGAGGCCGAGGCGATGATGCGGCGCGAGGGCGTGGCCTGGCTGTCGTCCACGCACAAGAGCATCGAGGAGATCGCCACGACGATCCTGCGCGACCTGCGCCCGGACCGGTTGATTTATTGATCCCCCCGGAGCGCCTTTGGCGCCTCCCCCAGGGGGCGCCCCCGGCGGCCCGGCGGAGCCGGTTCCGCGGCGGCTGCTGGAGGGTGCGCCCCTTTGGGCGCGTGCGCTACTGCCTTCGGATTGACTCGTAGAGGCACACTGCCGCTGCTGCCGCGACGTTGAGCGACTCCTCGCCGCCCGGTTGCGGGATTCGCACCTGCAAAGCGCAGCGCTGCAACAGCGCGGCAGAGACACCCTGCCCTTCGTGGCCCAGCACCCAGGCGCAAGGCCTGGGCAGATCGGCCTGCGGCAGCTCGGCGCCACCATGCGAGCTGGTGGCCACCAGCGGCACGGTCAGCGAACCCAGCGCCGCATCGTCCAGCCCCTCGATCAGCCGCAGCGCAAAGTGTGCACCCATGCCGGCGCGCAGCACCTTGGGCGACCACAGCGCGGCCGTGCCCTTCAGCGCCAGCACCTGGCGCACGCCGAAGGCCGCAGCACTGCGCAGGATGCTGCCGACGTTGCCGGCGTCCTGCAGCCGGTCGAGCACCACGCTGGCCACCGCGGGCTCGACGGCTTGTTCGGCCGGCAGCGGCAGCACGAAGCCAATGCCGGACGGCGACTCCAGGCCGCTGATGCCAGCAAACAGCGGTGCCGGCACGAGCGTCACGCGGTTCACGCCGCGCGTCAGCGCCCGCAGCGCCGGGTCCTGCCACGCGGTCTCGCTCAGCACGGCCTGCTCGGGCACGCCGCCGCGGGCGCGCAGCGCGCTGCAGAGGTGCTCGCCCTCCAGCCAGACCTGCCCGGCGCGGCGGTAGCCACTGCCGTCCTGCGCCAGCTTGCGCAGCCGCACGAGCAGCGGGTTGTCGCGCGAGGTGATGTGGACCGGCTCGTTCATCAGGGCGTGGCCCCGGCGCCCGCGTCGGGCCCGGGCCGGCAGTTGCGCACAGGGGCGAAACTGCGCCGGTGCGCGGCGCAAGGGCCATGCTGCTGCAGCGCGGCCAGGTGTTCGGGCGTGGGGTAGCCCTTGTGGCCGCCGAAGCCGTAATGCGGGTACTCGGCGTGCAGGTCCTGGCACCAGCGGTCGCGCTGCACCTTGGCCAGGATCGACGCCGCGGAGATCGCGGCCATCTTCGCGTCGCCGCCCACCAGCGCCGACACCGGCACGCGCAGCACCGGCACACGGTTGCCGTCCACCACCACGTGCTGCGGCAGCAGACGCAGGCCCTCCACCGCACGCTTCATCGCCAGCATCGTGGCCTGCAGGATGTTGAGCTGGTCGATCTCCTCGACGCTGGCGCTGGCGATCGAGCAGCACAGCGCCCGCGCCCGGATCTCGTCGAACAGCTGTTCCCGCCGGCGCGCGGTGAGCACCTTGGAGTCGGCCAGGCCCTGGATCGGCGCCAGGTCGTCCAGGATGACCGCCGCCGCCACCACCGGGCCGGCCAGGGGGCCGCGGCCGGCCTCGTCCACGCCGGCCACCAGCACCGGCAGGTCCCAGCGCAGGCCCAGCTGCTCAGGCCTGGAGGACTTGTGCGATGGCATCGGTGGCGCAGCGCGCGGTGTCGCGCTTCAGCGTGTGGTGGAGGTCCTGGAAGCGGCCCGCCACGCGCGCGGTGGCGGCGGGGTCGTCGAGCCAGGCGGTGACGGCGGCGGCCAGCAAGTCTGCGCGGCACTCGTCCTGCAGCAGCTCGGGCACCACGAAGTCGCGGCACAGGATGTTGGGCAGGCCCACCCAGGGCTGGTACTTCATGCGCTTCATCAGCTGCCAGCTGAGCGGGTGCATGTGGTAGCCGATGACCATCGGCTGCTTGAACAGCGCGGCCTCGAGCGTGGCGGTGCCGCTGGCGATCAGCGTCACGTCGCAGGCGGCCAGCACGGCGTGCGACTGGCCGTCCACCAGCTGCAGCGGTGCGCCGGGCGCGTGGGCGGCCACCAGCGGCTCCAGCATCGGGCGCAGGCCTGGCGCCACCGGCAGCACGAAGCGCAGCCCGGGACGCTGCCGGTGCAGCAGCGCCACGGCCTGCAGGAAGCGCGGTGCGATGTACTGGATCTCGCTGCGGCGGCTGCCGGGCAGCACCGCGACGACACGGTCATCCTCGGCCAGCCCCAGCGCGGCGCGGCTGGCGGCGCGCGGCGGCTGCACGGGAATGGCATCGGCCAGCGGGTGGCCCACGAAGGTCGCGGCCACGCCGTGTGCGTGCAACAGCGCGGGCTCGAAGGGAAACAGGCACAGCACGTGGTCGACGCTCTCGGCCATCCTCTTGGCGCGGCCGCCGCGCCAGGCCCAGATCGACGGGCAGACGAAGTGGACCGACTTGATGCCGGCGGCCTTGAGCCTTTTCTCGAGCCCCAGGTTGAAGTCGGGTGCGTCGACGCCGATGAAGGCCGCCGGGCGGTCCTGCAGCAGTCGCGCGGCCAGGGCGTCACGGATGCCCGAGATCTCGCGGTAGTGGCGCAGCACCTCCACGTAACCCCGCACCGCCAGCTTGTCGTGCGGCCACCAGGCCTGGAAGCCCTGCGCCGCCATCTTCGGCCCGCCGATGCCCACCGTCTGCAGCGCCGGCCAGCGCTGCCGCAGGCCGGCCAGCAGCAACCCCGCGAGCAGGTCGCCCGAGGCCTCGCCGGCGACCATGGCCAACTGCACGGCGGGTGTCCTCAGCGCGCGATGCCGCGCGTCGACGCGGCCAGGAAGTCGAGCAGCCGCTGCACGTCGGCGTCGCCCCCTTCCACGCTGCCGAGCAGCGCCGCGATGGCGGTCTTGGCGGCGTCGAGCGTGAGGCCGTCGCGGTACAGCAGGCGGTGCATCTGCTTGACGAGCGCGATGCGCTCGCGGCTGAAGCCGCGCCGGCGCAGGCCCTCGGCGTTGTAGCCGTGCACGGCCAGCGGGTTGCCCGAGACCGTCATGAACGGCGGCACGTCCTGCGAGACGTGGCTCTGGAAGCCGGTCATCACGTGCGCGCCGATCTTGCAGAACTGGTGCACGCCGCTCAGGCCGCCCACGATGGCCCAGTCGTCCACCTGCACGTGGCCGGCCAGCGTGGCGTTGTTGGCCAGGATGGTGTGGCTGCCCAGCTGCACGTCGTGCGCCAGGTGCACGTAGGCCATGATCCAGTTGTCGTTGCCGACGCGCGTGACGCCGCCATCCTGCGCCGTGCCGCGGCTGAAGGTGCAGAACTGGAAGATGGTGTTGCCGTCGCCGATGTGCAGCTCGGTCGGCTCGCCGGCGTACTTCTTGTCCTGCGGCGCCAGGCCCAGCGCGGCGTGCGCGTGGATGACGTTGTGGCGCCCGATGCGCGTGGGGCCCTCGATCACGCAGTGCGCGCCGATCGTCGTGCCCGCGTCCACGCTCACCCCGGCACCGATGACGGCGTAGGGGCCGACGCCGACATCCGCCGCAAGCTCGGCGCCCGGGTCGACGAGCGCGGTGGGGTGGATCAGCGGCATGGGCTCAGGCGATCTTTCGCATCGTGCACATGAGCTCCGCTTCCACCGCGGTGAAGCCGTCGACCGTGGCGCGTGTCTTGTAGCGGTAGATGCCGGCCTTGTGGCGGTCGATGCTGGCTTCCAGGATGAGCTGGTCGCCGGGGCCCACCGGACGCTTGAAACGTGCGCCGTCGATGCCGGCGAAGTAGACCACCGTGTCCTCGCCGGGCTCGGTGTCCAGCGACTCGAAGGACAGCAGCGCCGCGGTCTGCGCCAGCGCCTCGAGCATCAGCACGCCGGGCATCACCGGCCGCGCCGGAAAGTGCCCCGGGAAGAACGGCTCGTTGATGGTCACGTTCTTCAGCGCCTTGATGCGCACGTTCTTCTCGAGCTCGAGCACGCGGTCGACGAGCAGGAACGGATAGCGGTGCGGCAGCTTGCGCAGGATGTGTTGGATGTCGAGCATCGTCAGTTCTTTCTTTCCAGCGCCCGCAGCCGGTCGCGCAAGGCATGCAGTTGCCGCAGTGTCGCGGCGTTCTTCTCCCAGGACGCATTGTCATCGAAGGGAAACGCGCCGCTGTACTGGCCCGGCTTGTGGATGGAGCGTGTGATCAGCGTGGCCGCGGTGATGTGCACGTGGTCGACGATCTCCAGGTGCCCGAGGATGATGGCGCCCCCGCCCGCCGTGCAGTGGCGCCCGATGCGCGCGCTGCCGGCCACGCCCACGCAACCGGCGAAGGCGCTGTGCGCGCCGATGCGCACGTTGTGGCCGATCTGCACGAGGTTGTCGAGCTTCACGCCGTCGTCCAGCACGGTGTCGTCGAGCGCGCCACGGTCGATGCAGGTGTTGGCGCCGATCTCGACGTCGTCGCCAATGACCACGGCGCCGAGCTGTTCGATCTTTTCCCAGTGGCCGCCGTGTTCGTCCTTCGCGGGTGCGAAGCCGAAGCCGTCGGCGCCGATCACGGCCCCGCTGTGCACGATGCCGCGCGCGCCGATGCGGCAAGCTTCGCCCAGCACCACGCGCGCCTTCAGCCAGGTGCCCTGGCCCACCTGCGCCCCGTCGCCGACATGGCATTGCGGGCCGATCCAGGCGCCGGCGGCGATGCGCGCACCGCGGCCGATGAAGGCCATCGCGCCGATGGAGGCGCCGGGGTCGATCAGCGCGCCCTCTTCCACCACCGCGCTGGCGTGCACGCCCGGCGCGGGCGCACGGCGCTGCTGCGCGGCCCACCACTGTGTGAGGCGGGCGTAAGCCAGGTACGGGTCGTCGCAGACCAGCGTGGCACCCCGCGCCACGGCGGCATCACGCAGGGCGGGCGCGACGATGACGCAGGCGGCCTGCGTGGTCGCCAGCTGCGACTGGTAGCGCGGGTTGGCCAGGAAGCCGATGGTCGTGCCATCGGCCGACTCCAGCGGCCCGATGCGGGTGATCTCCAGGCCGGCGTCGCCGACCAGTTCGCCGCCCAGCAAGGCGGCCAGGTCACCGAGGCGCGCGCGCATCGCCGGCAGCCTCAGGCGCGCGGGCGCCCGGCGCTCACTTGCCCGGCGCAGCCGGGGCGTTGAGGACGCGGATCACCTTGTCGGTGATGTCGACGCGCGGGCCGGCAAAGACCACCTCCTGCAGGATGAGGTCGTACTTCTCGGCGTCGAAGATCTGCTTGATGACGCGGTTGGCGCGCTCCACCACCGCGGCCAGCTCCTCGTTGCGGCGCTGGTTCAGGTCTTCCTGGAACTCGCGGCGCTTGCGCTGCAGGTCGCGGTCCTGTTCGACCAGTTCACGCTGGCGGCGCGTGCGCTCGGCTTCGGCCAGCGTCGGGCCGTCCTTGTCGAGCTTGTCGGCGGCGGCCTTGAGGCGGTTGCCGGCCTCGGTGAGCTCGCGCTCGCGCTTGCCGAATTCCGCTTCCAGCTTGGTCTGCGCCGACTTGGCCGGCGTGGCCTCGCGCAGCACACGTTCGCTGTTGACGTAGCCGATCTTGAGGTCTTGCGCCGCGGCGGGCAGCGCCGCCGTGGTCAGCACGAGTGCGGCAAGCGCGGCCTGCGCCACGGTGGGCATGGCGAACGTCTTCATCAGAAGGCAGTCCCGATCTGGAATTGGAAGCGTTGGATTCTATCGTTGCGCTGCACGCGCACCGGCTTGCCCCAGCTGAGCTTGAGCGGGCCCACCGGGGAGATCCAGCTCAGGCCCACCCCGACCGAGGCGCGCAGCGATTCGGCGTCGACCTTCTCGTCCTCGCGCCACACGTTGCCGGTGTCGGCAAAGGCAAAGATGCGCAGCGTGCGGTCGTTGCCGGTGCCGGGCACCGGGAAGTACAGCTCGGTGCTGGCATTGAAGCGGCGCGCGCCGCCGATGTAGGCGCCGGTGGGGTCGATGACACCCAGCGAGCCCTGCTCGAAGGCCCGCACGGTACCGAGGCCGCCGCCCTGGAAGTTCTTGAACACCGGGAACGGCTTGCCGCCGAGGCCCTTGCCGATGCCGATCTCGGCATTCACACCCAGCGTCAGGCGCAGCGGCAGCTGCCAGTACTCCTGGTACTGCAAGTTGGTCTTCAGGTACTTCACCTCGCCGAGGAAGCTGTACTCGAAGAACACGCGCTGGTAGCGGCCGCTGCTGGGCACCAGCAGGCTGTCACGCCCGTCGCGCGACCAGCCCAGCGTGGCCGAGATCGCGTCGGTCTTGTTGCCGAACTCGGCGCGGTAGTTCAGCCACGCCAGCGGCAGGCCGACCGAGGTGCCGAGCTGGGTGCGCTCCCAGCCCAGGCCCATGAAGACGGTGTCGTACTCGGAGAACGGCACGCCGAAACGGATCGAGGCACCCGGCGTCTTGAGCTCGTAGCTGTCGCCCAGGTAGTTGATCGGGCGGCTCGTGCGGTAGGACGCGTCGAGCGCCAGCGAGATGCCGTCCACCGTCCAGTACGGGTCGAACAGGCTCAGCTGCAGCGTGCGGTTGTACTTGCTGGTGTTGACCTCGAAGCCCAGGCTGTTGCCCGAGCCGAAGGCGTTGTCCTGGCGGATCGACGCGTTGAAGGTCAGCTTCTCGGCGTTGGAGTAGCCGGCGCCGATGGCCAGGTTGCCGGTGGGCTTCTCGGTCAGGTTGACGACCAGATCGACCTGGTCGGGCGAGCCGGCGACCTCGTTGGTCTCGACGTCGATGTCCTTGAAATAACCCAGGCGCTCGAGCCGTTCCTTCGACAGCTTGATCAGGCCGCCGTCGTACCAGGCCGATTCGAGCTGGCGGAACTCACGGCGCACGACCTCGTCGCGCGTGCGCGAGTTGCCGGCCACGTCGATGCGGCGCACATAGACGCGGCGCTGCGGCTCGGCCGCAAAGACCACGGCCACCTGCCCGGTGGCGCGGTCGATCTCGGGCCGGGGCTCGATGCGCGCAAAGGCGTAGCCGTACAGGCCGAAGAGATCCTGGAAGCGGCGCGAGGTCTCGGTGACCGCGTCGCCGCGGTAGGGCTGGCCCGGACGCAGCAGCACGAAGGAGCGGAACTCTTCCTCCTTGCCGAGGTAGTCGCCTTCCAGGCGCACGCTGGTCACCGTGTACGGCTGGCCTTCCTTGATGGAAATGGCCACCGAGATGGTCTGCTTGTCGGGCGAGATCGTGACCTGCGTCGACTCGATCACGAACTCGAGGTAGCCGCGGTTGAAGTAGAACGCGCGCAGCTTCTCCAGGTCGGAATTGAGCTTGCTGCGCGAATAACGGTCGGTCTTGCTGTACCAGGTGAACCAGCCCGTGGGCGTCAGCTCGAACAGGCCCTTCAGCGTCGACTCCGACACCACGGTGGCGCCGATGATGCGCACGTCGCTGATGCGCGCCGCATCGCCTTCGGTCATCGTGAAGGTCACGCTGACACGGTTGCGCTCCATCGGTGTGACGGTGGTCACCACCTCGGCGCCGTAGAGGCTGCGGCTGAGGTACTGGCGCTTGATCTCCTGCTCGGCACGGTCGATCACGGCGCGGTCGAAGGGCAGGCCCTCGCCGATGCCGGCGTCGCGCAGGCTCTTGGTCAGCGGCTCCTTGTCGAACTCCTTCAGGCCCACGAAGGACACCGCGGCGATGATGGAGCGCTCGTCGACGATCAGGACCGCGGCATCCTTGTCGATCTCGATGCGCACGTCCTTGAACAGGCCGGTCGCAAACAGCGCACGCAGTGCGGTGGCGCCCTTGTCGTCGGTGTAGGTGTCGCCGATGCGGAACGGCAGCGCCGCGAACACGGTGCCCGGGTCGGTGCGCTGCAGACCTTCGACGCGGATGTCCTTGATGACGAAGGGCTCGACAGCCCATGCCGGCAGGGCCATCGCCGCGGAAGCAGCCAGCACGACGATCGCCGCCGCGGGACGCAGCGGGCCAAACGGGGAGACAGGGAGCATGGGATTCAGTGCAGGCCCAGCAGGCGGGCCACGTCGTTGAAGAGCGCCACCGACATCATCGTCAGCAGCACCGCGATGCCGCCGCGCTGGAGCCGGGCCAGCCAGGCGTCGGAGACGGGACGGCCCGTGACGGCCTCGAAAATGTAATACATCAGATGACCGCCATCGAGCATGGGCAGCGGCAGCAGGTTCAGCACGCCCAGGCTCACGCTCACCAGGGCCAGGAAGCCGAGGTAGTAGGCCAGGCCCTGCTGCACCGACTGGCCGGCGTAATCGGCGATCGTGATGGGGCCGCTCAGGTTCTTCAGCGAGGCCTCGCCGATCAGCATGCGGCCGAGCATGGTCACCGTCAGCGACGACACCTCCCAGGTGCGCGTGGCGCCCTGCACGATGCCCTCGAAGAAGCCGTGGCGCACCGTCACCATCTCGGGCGGCTGGCCGACGAAGGCGTCGATGCGGCCGACCGTGGTCGCGCCGTCGCGCGCGGCACGCGGCGTCACGTCCAGCGGCATCTGGCGGCCCTCGCGTTCGACCTGCCAGACCTGCGTCACGCCCTGCCCTTCGCGCACCGCGGCGCGAATGCGCTCGCGCAACGTCTGGGCGTCGCCGATGGCCGTGCCATCGACCGACAGCACGCGGTCGCCGCTCTTCAGCCCGGCCTGCGCCGCCGGCCCGGCGGGCTTGACCTCACCCAGCACCGGTTCGCTGAAGGCGCCGGCCAGGCCGACCTTGCCGACGAAGCCGGCGTCCACATCGCGCGGGTCGAAGGCCGACAGGTCGAGCGTGCGGGTGCGCGTGTTGCGACCGTCGCGGTCGCTGGTCTGCACCTGGACGTTGCGCTGCGCCAGCGCTGCCTGGGTCAGCTGCCAGCGCAGGTCGGACATCGAGCGCAGCTCGTCCCATTCGGTGCCGTCGGTGGAGATGGCGCGCACCCAGTCGCCGGCGCGCAGGCCGGCGCGTTCGGCCACGCTGCCGGCGGCGGGCGGGCCGAGCACGGCCTTGGGTTCGTCGATGCCGATCCAGTGCGCGCCGGCGTACAGCACCACCGCCAGCACCAGGTTGGCCAGCGGGCCGGCCGCCACGATGGCGGCGCGCCGCGACAGCGGCTGGCGGTTGAAGGCGCGGTGCTGCTCGTGCGGGGCCACCGGGCCTTCGCGCTCGTCGAGCATGCGCACGTAACCGCCCAGCGGCAAGGCGCAGAGCACGAACTCGGTGCCGTCGGCACCGCGCTGGCGGCGCAGCAGCACCTGGCCGAAGCCCACCGAGAACCGCAGCACCTTCACGCCGCAGGCCACCGCCACGCGGTAGTGGCCGTACTCGTGGATGACGATCAGCACCCCCAGCGTGAGCAGGAAGGCCAGCACGGTGATCATGGTAGGAGATCCTTCATCACCTGCAGCGCCGTGAGCCGGGCGCGGCGATCGAGCTCGAGCAGATCCTCCAGAGTGTGGCTGGGACCAAGGTCAGGGGGGAGCCGGTCCAGCGTGCGCGCATTGACGCTGTGAATCGCGGTGAAGCCGATGGTTCCTTCCAGGAAGGCGGCCACCGCCATTTCATTGGCCGCATTCAGCACCGCGGTGGTGCCGGCCGGCGCACGCAATGCGTCCCAGGCGAGGAACAGACCCGGAAAGCGCGCACGATCCGGCGCGTTGAAGCTCAGGTCCTTCAGCGCGGTGAAGTCCAGCCGCGGCGCGCCCGATTCGATGCGCTCGGGGAACGACAGCCCGTAGGCGATCGGCACCTTCATGTCGGGCGTGCCCAGCTGCGCCAGCACGCTGCCGTCGCGGCACACCACCATGCTGTGGATGATGCTCTGCGGGTGGATGACGACCTGGATGCGCTCGGGCGCCAGGTCGAAGAGCCAGCGCGCCTCGATCACCTCCAGCGCCTTGTTCATCATCGTGGCCGAATCGACCGAGATCTTGCGGCCCATGACCCAGTTCGGGTGCGCCACCGCCTGCTCCGGGGTCACGCCGTGCAGCGAGTCGTGCGTGCGCTCGCGGAAAGGCCCGCCGCTGGCGGTGAGCACGATGTGGTCGATGCGGCGCGCCCAGGTGCTGCGGTCCTCGGGCAGGCACTGGAAGATCGCCGAGTGTTCGCTGTCGATCGGCAGCAGCGTGGCGCCGCCATCGAGCACGGCCTGCATGAAGAGCCCGCCGCCTACCACCAGCGCCTCCTTGTTGGCCAGCAGCAGCCGCTTGCCGGCCTTCGCCGCGGCCATGCAGGCCGGCAGGCCGGCGGCGCCGACGATGGCGGCCATGACGCTGTCGACCTCGTCGGCCGAGGCCAGCTCGGCCAGCGCCGCCGCGCCGCTGCGCACCTCGGTGGGCAGGCCCTCGGCGGCCAGCAGCGCACGCAGTTCGGCGGCGCGCTCCTCGGTGGGCAGCACGGCCACGCGCGGGCGGACCGTGCGGCACTGCGCCAGCAGCAGGTCGATGCGTTGATAGGCACTCAGGCCCACGACCTCGAAACGATCCGGGTGGCGGGCCACCACGTCGAGCGTGCTGGTGCCGATGGAACCGGTGGAGCCGAGGATCACCAGCCGCTGTCGCGAGGTCTTGTTCATGTCAGGTTGCCAGACTCATCAGGGCCATTGCCGCGGGCACCACCGGCAGCAGCGCATCCAGGCGGTCGAGCACACCGCCGTGCCCGGGCAGCAGCCGGCTGCTGTCCTTGGCACCGGCGGCGCGCTTGACCAGCGACTCGATCAGGTCGCCCATCACGCTCAGGCCGCACAGGGCCAGCAAGGCCACGGCCATGCCCACGGCGCCGTAGGCCTGCCACAGCCGGCTGTAGACGCTGGGTCCGTCGACCGAAAAGCGGCTGTCGATCCACATCCACAGCACAGCCAACAGCAGCACGCCGACCATGCCCGACCACACCCCTTCCCAGCTCTTGCCGGGGCTGATGGACGGCGCCAGCTTGCGCCGGCCGAAGGCCCGGCCGCCGAAGTACGCCGCCACGTCGGCCATCCACACCAGGCACAGCACCGAGAGCAGGAAGTTGACGCCGACGACGCGCGCATGCGCGATGGCCAGCCAGGCCGCCCACAAGGCCACCAGGCCGACGATCCAGCGCGCGGCGCGCGGCAGCTGCGGCCACAGGCCGGGCCCGCTGCGCAGGGCCACGGCCCCGGCGCCCAGCCACAACGCGGCGGCCAGCCACCACACGGGCGCCGGTGCATCGGCCTTCCAGCCGCCGGCCAGGGCCAGCGCACCGGCCAGGGCCAACGCGCCGCCCATCGCCAGGGCCAGGCCTTCGCCAGCCTGGTTCAGCCGTGCCCATTCCCAGCCCGCGGCTGCAATCAGCACCAGCGTCAGCACCGCAAAAGGCCAGGCGCTGTCGACCGTGAGCGCGGCAAGCAGCAGGGCCACGAGCACGAGCGCGGTGATGATGCGCTGCCGCAGCATGGCGGGCTATCGCCCTTCCGCGGCGACGATCGGTGCCTGGATGCCCCCGAAGCGGCGGTCGCGCTGGGCATAGGCTGCCAGGGCTGCGTCGATCTCGGCTTCACCGAAATCGGGCCACAGGCAGTCGGTGAAGAAGAGTTCGGAGTACGCGGCCTGCCACAGCAGGAAGTTGCTGATGCGCATCTCGCCGCCGGTGCGGATGAAGAGGTCGGGGTCCGGCGCGAAGGACAGCGCCATGTGGCTGGACAGCCAGGCCTCGTCGACCTGCTCCGGCTTCAGGCCCTGCGCGATGGCATCGCGGCAGGCCTGCACCACGTCCCAGCGGCCGCCGTAGTTGAAGGCCACGGCCAGCGTGATGCGCGTGTTGTGCTGCGTGATGTGCTCGGCATGTTCCCAGGCCTTGCGCAGCTTGTCCGACACCGCGGAGCGGTCACCCACGATGCGGATGCGCACGCCGTCGCCGGCCATCTTGCCCAGGTACTTGGACACCGCCACCAGCACCAGGCTCATCAGGCCCGAGACTTCTTCGGTCGGCCGCTTCCAGTTCTCGGACGAAAACGCGAACACGGTCAGGTACTGCACGCCGCGGTCGGCGAAGGTGTTGACCGCGCGCACCAGCGCATCCACGCCCTGCTTGTGGCCGAAGAAGCGCGGCATGTAGCGCTTGCGCGCCCAGCGGCCGTTGCCGTCCATGACCACGGCCACATGGCGCGGCACATGGCCGGCTTGTGCTTGAGCAGACGCGGCCGGCGCCGCGGCGAGGGTGAGGTCGGCCATCAGGCAGAGCGGGCGGAGCAGCGGCGGCGGGGCTGGAGCGGCGAGTGCGATGGCGCGGTCAGACGGCCATCACCTCGGCTTCCTTGCCCTGCACCAGGCGGTCGATCTCGGCGATGGTGCGGTCGGTCAGGCGCTGCACCTCGTCTTGCGCGCGGCGCTCGTCGTCTTCGCTGACTTCCTTGTCCTTGAGCAGCTTCTTCAGCTGCTCGTTGCCCTCGCGGCGCACGCTGCGCACGGCGATCTTGGCCTCTTCGCCGGCATGACGCACGACCTTGGTGAGCTCCTTGCGGCGCTCTTCGGTCAGGGCCGGCATCGGCACGCGCAGCAGGTCGCCCTGCGAGGCCGGGTTCAGACCCAGGTCGGACTCGCGGATGGCCTTCTCGATCTTGGCGCCCATGCCCTTTTCCCAGGGCTGCACACCGATCGTGCGCGCGTCGAGCAGCGTCACGTTGGCGACCTGGCTGATCGGCACCAGAGAGCCGTAGTAGTCGACCTGCACCTGGTCGAGCAGCCCGGGGTGGGCGCGGCCGGTGCGGATCTTGTGCAACTCACCCTTGAACGATTCGATGGACTTGGCCATCTTCTGGTCGGCGGTCTTCTTGATGTCGGCGATGCTCATGGTGGGCTCCTCAGACGTGCACCAGGGTGCCTTCGTCTTCACCGCGCACCACACGCTGTAGCGCGCCGGGCTTGAAGATGCTGAACACCTTGATGGGCAGTTTCTGGTCACGGCACAGCGCAAACGCGGTGGCGTCCATGACCTGCAGATTCTTGGCGATGGCCTCGTCGAACGTGATGTTCGTGTAGCGCGTCGCGGTGGGGTCCTTGTTGGGGTCGGCGCTGTAGACGCCGTCGACCTTGGTGGCCTTGAGCACGATTTCGGCGCCGATCTCGGCGCCGCGCAAGGCGGCCGCGGTGTCGGTGGTGAAGAAGGGGTTGCCGGTGCCGGCGGCGAAGACCACCACCTTGCCCTCTTCCAGGTACTGCAATGCCTTGGGGCGCACGTAGGGCTCGACCACCTGCTCGATGCTGATGGCCGACATCACGCGCGCCGTCATGCCTTCCTGGCGCATGGTGTCGGCCAGTGCCAGCGAGTTCATCACGGTGGCCAGCATGCCCATGTAGTCGGCGGTGGCGCGATCCATGCCGACCGAGCCACCGGCCACGCCGCGGAAGATGTTGCCGCCGCCGATGACCACCGCCACCTCGCAGCCCAGGCGCGTGACGTCCTGGATCTCGCGCACCATGCGCACGATGGTCGCGCGGTTGATACCGAAGGCATCGTCACCCATCAGGGCCTCGCCCGACAGCTTGAGCAGGATGCGCTTGTAGGCCGGCATCAGGTCGACTCCATGAACCAAAAGTGCAGTGTAAGGGGGTGCGGCACGGCCGCATCCCCCCCAGGAAGCGGCTTTACTGGGCCTTGGCGGCGGCGACCTGCGCCGCCACTTCGGCTGCGAAGTCGTCGACCTTCTTCTCGATGCCCTCGCCCACCACGTACAGCGTGAAGCCGGCCAGCTTCGTGGCCTTTTCCTTCAGCATCTGCTCGACGGTCTGCTTGTCGTTCTTCACGAAGGTCTGGTTCAGCAGCGAGACCTCCTTCAGGAACTTCTGCACCGAGCCTTCGACCATCTTGGCGACGATCTCGGCTGGCTTGCCGCTCTCGGCGGCCTTCTCGGCGGCCACGCGGCGCTCGACCTCGATCAGGTCGGCCGGCACGTCGGCGGTGGCCAGCGCCTTGGGCTTCATCGCGGCCACGTGCATGGCCACGTCCTTGGCGGCGGTGTCGTCACCGGTGTACTCCACCACCACGCCGATGCGCGTGCCGTGCAGGTAGCTGGCCAGCTGGCCGCCACCGCTGTAGCGCTTGAAGCGGCGGATCGACATGTTCTCGCCGATCTTGCCGATCAGGCCCTTGCGCACGTCTTCCACGGTCGGGCCGAAGCCGTCCTGCGACAGCGGCAGCGCCGACAGCGCCGCCAGGTCGGCGGGGTTGTGCGAAGCCACCAGGGCAGCCACGCCGTTGGCGAAGGCCAGGAACGAGTCGTTCTTGGTGACGAAGTCGGTTTCGCAGTTCACTTCGACCAGCGAACCGGTGCTGCCGGACACGGCAGCCGCGACCACGCCTTCGGCGGTGATGCGGGCGGCGGCCTTGCCGGCCTTGTTGCCGAGCTTGACACGCAGGATCTCTTCGGCGCGGGCCGAATCGCCGTCGGCTTCGGTCAGCGCCTTCTTGCACTCCATCATCGGTGCATCGGTCTTGGCGCGCAGTTCGGCCACCATGCTTGCAGTGATTGCGGGCATTGGAATCTCCTTCAGATGCAGTGGCACACCGGACACGCCGCAAGGGGCGCGGCCCGGTGGCCTGTAATCGGCCGCGGCGAGGGTGCCGCGGCAGCCTTCAGCCGATCAGGCCTCTTCGCGGACTTCGACGAACTCGTCGCCGCTGGCGCTGACGGCCTGCACCACCTCGTTGGTGGCGTTGGCACGGCCTTCGAGCACCGCGTCGGCCACGGCCTTGGCGTACAGCGCCACGGCCTTGGCCGAGTCGTCGTTGCCCGGGATCACGTAGTCGATGCCGATCGGCGAGTGGTTGGTGTCGACGATGCCGATCACCGGGATGCCCAGCTTCTTGGCCTCGGCCACGGCGATCTTGTGGTAGCCGACGTCGATGACGAACATCGCATCAGGCAGCGCGCCCATGTCCTGGATGCCGCCGATGTCCTTCTCGAGCTTGGTCAGCTCGCGGTCGAACAGCAGCGCTTCCTTCTTGATCATGGCGTCGGTGCCGGAATCCTTGGTGGCCTGCATGTCCTTGAGCTTCTTCAGCGACCCCTTGACGGTCTTGAAGTTGGTCATCATGCCGCCCAGCCAGCGCTGGTCGACGTAGGGCATGCCGCAACGCTGGGCTTCCATCGCGATGACTTCGCGGGCCTGGCGCTTGGTGCCGATCATCAGGATCGAACCCTTGCGGGCCGACAGCTGGCGCACGAACTTCAACGCGTCTTCGAAGAGCGGCTGCGTCTTCTCGAGGTTGATGATGTGGATCTTGTTGCGATGGCCGTAGATGTACGGGGCCATCTTGGGGTTCCAGAAGCGCGCGGCTTCCAGCATTTCACGCATGGAGACAGACATGGATACTCCGAAGGTTGGGTCTAGAATCCCGCCGCTACATCGCGGCATGACACCAGGGCAACAGTGGCCTGGCATCACACCGCGACACCTTGGTTCGGTCGGGTTCGCGATTTGTCTGCCTCAGCTCGGACGCAGCCCGAAGGGCCGTATCAAGGTCCACCGCGACGACCCAGGAATGAACTTCCTGCAGCCGCTCCGTCGTACCCTCTGAGGCAAACCCAATGAGTCTAGCACGTGCCGGCATGCGCACCGCCGGTTGGCCTGCGCTGCCGCGCAAGGTCTGCTGCTGCAGCGGCCGCGATGACAGCCGCAGTAACGGCAGCACGAGCGGCCGTACCCACGGCCGGAACCACGACCACGACACCCGCAGCGCCAGCAGCGGGCTGCCGTCGGAGGCACCGCCTTGCAGGTAGCCGTCATCGGCGCCGGCATCATCGGCGTCACCACCGCCTACGAGCTGGCGGCACTGGGCCACGAGGTCACGGTGCTGGAGCGGCGGGCCAGCGTGGCCACCGAGACCAGCTTTGCCAACGCCGGCGTGATCGCGCCCGGGTACGTCACGCCCTGGGCCGCGCCGGGCATGCCCTGGAAGGTGCTGAAGCACCTGCTCGGCCGCGACGCACCGGTGCGCTTCGGCGGCCTGGGCGCGGTGGCGCAGATCCCCTGGATGTGGCAGTGGCTGCGCGCCTGCAGCCCGCAGGTGCACGTGGCCAACCGCACCGCGATGCAGGGCCTGGCTCGTTTCAGCCGCGAGCGCCTGCTGGAGCTGACGCAGCTGCTGCGCCTGGACTACGAGCAGGCCAGCGGCTACCTGGTCCTGATGCGCACCGAGCGTGAACTGGCCGCTGCGCAGCACGGCCTGACCTTGCTGCAGGAGCTGGGCGTGGTCCATGCGGTGGTGGATGCCGACCGCTGCCGCCAGATCGAGCCCGGCCTGAACCCCGCCGCCCCGCTGCACGCCGCCATTCACCTGCCGCAGGACGGCGTGGGCAACTGCCGCCAGTTTGCGCAGCTGCTGAAAGCCGAGGCGCAGCACCTGGGCGTGCGCTTTCGCTTCGAAACCGACGTGGCGAGCCTGACCCCCGGCACCCGACCCACGCTGCGCACCGCGCCGGGCGAAGAGACCGCGTTCGACGCCGTGGTGGTGTGCGCCGGCGTGCAGGCCAACGCCGTGCTGCGCTCGGTGGGCGTGAAGCTGCCGCTGGCGCCGATCTACGGCTACTCGGTGACGGCGCCCCTGCGCCACGTGGATGGCCAGATGCCGATGGCGCCGCTCGCGGCCCTGATGGACGAACGCTACAAGGTCGCCATCTCCAGACTCGGGCGGCGCATCCGGGTGGCTGGCAGCGCCGAGATCGGCGGGCGGCCGGAGGCCATGAACCGGGCCGCGCTGCGCACGCTGTACCGCGTGCTGGACGAGTGGTTTCCCGGCAGCGCGGTGATGCGCGAGGCGCAGCACTGGAAAGGCGCGCGCCCGATGTTGCCCGACGGCCCGCCGGTGCTGGGCGACAGCGGCGCGCCCGGCGTGTGGCTCAACCTCGGCCACGGCTCCAGCGGCTGGGCCTTGGCCTGCGGCTCGGCACGGGTGATCGCCGAGCGCGTGAGCGGCCGTGCGGCGCCCATCGACACCACGCGGCTGCGGCTGCCTCGCGGACCCTGACCGGTTCTCCGCCACAACACCTGCCGCGGCCGCCCGCGCAGGGCCGACGGCACAATGTGCTGATGACCACAGCCCGCGGTCCCCGGCACGTCACGTCCTCGCAAGGTCCTTGGCCGCTGCACCATGCGGCAGCCTCGCGCGCGGCCGAGCAACTGGCGCTGGCCGCAACCCCCACCGGCGCGCTGATGGACCGTGCGGGCCTGGCGGTGGCCCGCCTGGCGTTGGCGCTGACACCGCAGGCCGGACGTGTCGTCGTCTGGGTCGGCCCGGGCAACAACGGCGGCGACGGCCTCGTGGCCGCCCGTCACCTGCTGACGGCGGGCAAGACGGTCCAGGTGCTGCTGATCGGCGACCCCGCGCGACAGCCTGCGGACGCTGCCCTGGCGTTGGAACGCGCCGTGGCCGCCGGCGTCTCGGTGCAACGCACCGTTCAGCCGGCCTTCGAGGCAGACCTCGCCATCGATGCGCTGCTGGGCCTGGGCACCTCGCGGTCGCCCGCGGGCGAACTCGCCGCCGCCATCGCCGCCATCAACGAGGCGGGGACGCCGGTGCTGGCGGTGGACCTGCCCAGCGGCCTGCACCCCGACACCGGCGCCGTGCTCGGAGACGCAGCCGTGCGCGCCACCGCCACGCTCGCCCTGCTGAGCCTGAAGCCGGGCTGCTTCACGCACCAGGGCCGTGACCATGCAGGCGAGGTCTGGTTCGACGACCTCGGCCTGCCGGCCCAGCCGCCCACCGCCTGGCTCAGCGGGCCGCCCGCCGCCCTGCACCGCGCGCATGCGGCCCACAAGGGGCGCTTCGGCGATGTGGCCGTGGTGGGCGGTGCGCCCGGCATGGCCGGCGCGGCCTGGCTGGCGGCCGGTGCTGCTCTGGCCGCCGGCGCGGGGCGTGTCTATTGCAGCCTGCTGGACGGCGGCGAGCGCGCGGCATCCGCCCCACGGCCGGAGCTGATGACCCGCCACCGCTGGTGGCTCGAGCCGCCGGCGCTGCTGGCCTCACACACCGTGGTCTGCGGGTGTGGCGGCGGCGATGCCGTGCGGCCGGCGATGCCGCCGCTGTTGTCGCACGTGCCGCGGCTGGTGCTCGATGCCGACGCGCTGAACGCGCTGGCGGCCGACGAAACCCTGCAGCGGCTGCTGAAGCGACGCCAGACGCTCGGGCTGCAGACGCTGCTCACGCCCCATCCGCTGGAAGCCGCCCGCCTGCTGCGCCTGAACACCGCCGAGGTGCAACGTGATCGCCTGGGCGCGGCGCAGGCGCTGGCCGAGGCAATGGGGGCCACGGTGCTGCTGAAGGGCTCGGGCTCCGTCATCGCCTCGGCCGGCGAACTGCCATCGATCAACAGCACCGGCAATGCAGCACTCGCCACCGCCGGCACCGGCGACGTGCTGGCGGGCTGGGCCGGTGGCCTGTGGGCGCAGCAACCAGGCGCCAGCGCCGCATCGATCGCTCGCGCGGCCGCCTGGCAGCATGGCCGCGCCGCCGACCTGCATGCCGCGCTGCACCAGGGCAGGCCGCTGCGCGCGGCGGACCTGGTCGAGCGGCTGGCGCGGGCCGGCTGAAGCCCGGCGCCGCGGGTCGCCACGCGCCACGGGCGGCAGCCCGGGCCCGCGGCGCCTTGCACTCGGCATGCCGCAGGCAGCCAGCCGCCTCAGCGCCGCGTGCGCGGCTTCGGCGCAGCCCGTTGCGGCGCCGGCTTGCGCGACCGGCGCGACGACTCCGGCGCGCCCTTCCCTGCGCCCTTGCCGGCGCCTGGCCCCGTCGCCTTGTGCGCCCGTGTGGCCGCCTTGGCGATGCGGTCGGCCTCCTGCACCGCCGCCAGTTCCGCGCCCGCGCTGGCGGCCGTGCCGCTGCGTGACCGCTCGGGTCGGTCGCCCTTGGTCAGCAGCCGCTCGGACTCGCCCTCGCGCACCATGCGGAAGTCGATCTTGCGGCCGTCCAGGTCGACGCGGCTGACCTGCACGCGCACCCTTGTGCCGACGCCGTAGCGGATGCCTGTGCGTTCGCCGCGCAGCTCGAGCCGCGCCTCGTCGAAGCGGTAGTACTCGCCGCCGAGCTCGGTGATGTGCACCAGGCCCTCGACGTACAGCGCATCCAGCGTGACGAAGAGCCCGAAGCCGGCGACCGCGGTGACGGTGCCCGAGAACTCCTCGCCCAGCTTCTCGCGCATGTAGCGGCACTTGAGCCAGGCCTCGACGTCGCGGCTGGCCTCGTCGGCGCGCCGCTCGTTGGCGCTGCAGTGGCCGCCAGCGGCTTCCCACAGCGTCATCTCCTGCGTCATCGGCTTCGGCGCGCGCTGCGGCTTGCCGCCCTTGCGGACCTCGGGTGTGCGCGTCTTGCTGCTGGCAGCCAGGTGGTAGCGCTTGCCGCTCAGGATGGCCTTGATGACACGGTGCACCAGCAGGTCCGGGTAACGCCGGATCGGGCTCGTGAAGTGGGTGTAGGCCTCGTAGGCCAGGCCGAAGTGGCCGTTGTTGCTGGCGGTGTAGATGGCCTGCTGCATCGAGCGCAGCAGCAGGGTCTGGATCTGCACCGCATCGGGCCGGCCCTGCACCGACAGCGCGATCGCCGCCATCTCGGACGGCGTGGGTTCGTCGCTCAGGTGCACACCGATGCCCAGCGCCTTGAGCTGGTTCTGCAGCGCCAGGCGCTTCTCGGGTGTGGGGCCTTCGTGCACGCGGTACAGGCACGGATGCTCGGCCAGCGCGATGTACTCGGCAGCGCACACGTTGGCTGCCAGCATGGCCTCTTCGATCAGGCGGTGTGCCTCGTTGCGGGTGCGCGGCACGATCTTCTCGATGCGGCCGTTGTCGTCGCAGACGATCTGCGTCTCGGTGCTCTCGAACTCCATCGCGCCGCGGTGCGCCCGCTGCTTGACGAGCGCGCGGTAGACCTCGTGCAGGTGGAGCAGGTGCGGCAGCAGGTCGCCGCGGCGCTGCGCCTCGGGGCCGCGCGTGTTGGACAGCATCGCAGCCACTTCGGTGTAGGTCAGCCGGGCGTGCGAGTTGATCACCGCGGGGTAGAACTGGTACGCGTGCACCGTGCCGTTGGGCAGCACGATCATGTCGCAGGCCATCGCCAGGCGCTCGACGTTCGGGTTCAGCGAGCACAGGCCGTTGGACAGCTTCTCGGGCAGCATCGGGATCACGCGCCGCGGAAAGTAGACCGACGTGGCGCGTTCGTAGGCGTCCTCGTCCAGCGGCTCGCCGGGCTTCACGTAGTGGCTCACGTCGGCGATGGCCACGATCAGGCGCCAGCCCTCGACCAGGCTCTTGCCGCGGCCTTGACTGAAGGGCTCGCAGTACACCGCGTCGTCGAAGTCGCGTGCGTCTTCGCCGTCGATCGTGACCAGCGCCACGTCGCTCAGGTCGACGCGGTGCTTGCGGTCGACGGCCCGCAGCTTCTCGGGCAGCGCCGCGGCCTGCGCCAGCGTCTCGGTCGAGAACTCGTGCGGCACCTCGTACTTGCGCACCGCGATCTCGATCTCCATGCCCGCGTCGTCGATCTCGCCCAGCACCTCGGCCACACGGCCCACCGGCTGCGAGTGCAGCGACGGCGGCTCGGTCAGCTCGACCGACACCACCTGCCCCACCGCCGCACTGGCGGTGGCGTTCTTCGGGATCAGGATGTCCTGGCCGTAACGGCTGTCTTCGGGCGCCACCAGCCACTGCCCGCCTTCATGCAGCAGGCGACCGATGATCGGCGTCTTGCGGCGCTCGAGGATGTCGAGCACGCGGCCTTCGGGCCGGCCCTTGCGGTCCTGTCGCAACACGCGCACCCGCACGCGGTCGCGGTGCAGCACGCTGCGCATCTCCTGCGGCGCGAGGTAGATGGAGGCTTCGCCGCCGACGGGGTGCACGAAGCCATGGCCATCGCGATGGCCCTCGACGATGCCTTCGATGTCACCCACCAGGGACGGACCCTGCTGCAAGACACTTGAAACGTTTTTCTCTTTGATGATATGATCCTTAGTTCCTGATCTGCGGTGCAAGCTGCAGAACAACTAGCCCAGATGGCGGAATTGGTAGACGCACTAGTTTCAGGTACTAGCGCTTAACGGCGTGGAGGTTCGAGTCCTCTTCTGGGCACCAAGACAAAGAAGGCCGGTCGTTGTGAAATGACCGGCCTTTTGCGTTGTCAGACCGCGAATTTCTTCGCCAGGCCTTCGGGCCGCAGGTTGTCGTACTCCTCGAAGGGCTGGTGGATCCACGGGCTCGTGGGCAGCACCTCGACGTGGTAATCGGGCATGTAGCTCGACACGCCCTTGACCCAGATGACCGCGGCACGCAGCTCCTGGATCGACGGCATGCCGCGCAGGCGGTCGACCACGGCGCGCAGCGTCACGCCGGTGTCGGCGAGGTCGTCCACCAGCAGCACACGGCCGGCCAGCTCGCCCTTGGGCATGGTGATGTACTTGGCCAGGTCGAGCCGACCCTGGATGGTGCCGGCGTCGGCCCGGTAGGAGCTGGTGGACATGATCGCCAGCGGCTTGTCGAACACGCGCGACAGCACGTCGCCCGGGCGCATGCCGCCGCGGGCCAGACAGAGGATCTGGTCAAACTCCCAGCCCGAGTGCGACACCTTGAGCGCCAGGCGCTCGATCAACAGGTGGTACTCGTCCCAGGACACGTACAGGTGCTTGCCGTCGTCGGTGAGCATGCTCTTCGGTCTCCGCGTGATGTGATGTGGTGAATGAGGTGACGCGCCCGTTCAGGCGCGGAAGGGGTGGCGCAGCAGGACCGTGTGCACGCGGTCGGGGCCGGTGGACACCATGTCGATGGGCGCGCCGATCAGCGCCTGCATGCGCTCCAGGTAGCGGCGTGCGTTGACCGGCAGCTGCTCCCAGTTGGTCAGGCCTGCGGTGGTCTCGCTCCAGCCCGGCAACGTCTCGTAGACGGGTTCGCAGGCGGCGATCTCGTCGGCATCCAGCGGCAGCACGTCGAGCGTGCGGCTGCCGAGCTTGTAGCCGGTGCAGATCAGGATCTCGGGCAGGCCGTCGAGCACGTCGAGCTTGGTGATGCACAGGCCCGAGACGCCGTTGATGATCATCGAGCGCTTCAGCGCCGCGGCGTCGAGCCAGCCGCAGCGCCGCGCACGCCCGGTGACGGTGCCGCGCTCCTGGCCCACGGTGGACAGGTGGTGGCCCACGGTGCCTGCGGTGTCGATGTCGAGTTCGGTCGGGAACGGCCCGCCGCCCACGCGCGTGGTGTAGGCCTTGGTGATGCCCAGCACGTAGTGCAGCATGTTCGGCCCCACGCCCGAGCCGGCGGCGGCGTTGCCCGCCACGCAGTTGCTGGAGGTGACGTACGGGTAGGTGCCGTGGTCGATGTCGAGCAGCGTGCCCTGCGCGCCTTCGAACAGCAGGTTGTCGCCGGCCTGATGCGCATTGAAGAGCCGGTAGCCCACGTCGGCCATCAGCGGGCGCAGCTGATCGGCGGCGCGCATTGCGTCGTCGAGCATCGGCTGCAGCGCCAGCGGCTGGCCGCCGAGCACGCCGGTGAGTTCGGCGTTGTGCAGCTCGAGCAGTTCGCGCAGCTTGGCCTCGAAGCGCGCCGGGTGCTTCAGGTCCTGCACGCGCAGCGCGCGGCGCGCCACCTTGTCCTCATACGCCGGGCCGATGCCCTTGCCGGTGGTGCCGATCTTGCCGCCGGCCGTGCCTTCGCGGCGCGCCTCGCGGGCGCGGTCGATCTCCACGTGGAAGGGCAGGATCAGCGGGCACGATTCCGACAGGAACAGGCGCGAGCGCACGTCGATGCCCAGCGCCTCGATGCGCGCGATCTCGGTCAGCAGGTGCGCCGGATCGACCACCACGCCGTTGCCGATGTAGCAGGCCACGCCCTCGCGCATCACGCCCGAGGGCACCAGCTGCAGCGCCGTCTTGCGGCCGTTGATGACGAGCGTGTGGCCGGCGTTGTGACCGCCCTGGAAGCGCACCACGCCCTGGGCGTGATCCGTCATCCAGTCGACGATCTTGCCCTTGCCTTCATCGCCCCACTGGGTGCCCACCACCACCACGTTGCGGCCGGCGCCGGGCCGAATGGCTGCTTGCATGTGCGAAGTTTCCTTAGTCAAAAAATCAGAGGCCAGGTGTCACGCGATGGCGCGCAGCACCCAGCGGCCGTCCACGGCCACCAGTTCGCGGTCGCAGACAAAAGCCTGTGCGTCGGGCTGCTCGCCCGGCAGCATAGCCAGAACGGTCTCGCCGGCCTCGCGCAGCCGGCGCATCGCGGCACGCAACGCGGGATCCTGGCCCCAGGGGGCGCGGATCGCAGCCGGTGCGGCACACGGCCCGGCCAGTTCGGCCAGCGACTTCAGGTCCAGGCTGAAGCCGACCGCCGGGCGGTTGCGGCCGAACACCGAACCCACCTCGTCATAGCGGCCGCCGCGCGCCAGCGCGTCGCTGCACCCCGCACCGTAGATCGCAAAACGCAGGCCCGAGTAGTAGGCGTAGCCACCCATGTCGGAGAGGTCGAAGCCGATGCGCAGATCCGGGTAGGCGGCCCGCAGGTGATCGGCCAGCCACTGCAGCTGGTCGAGCGCGTCGCGCACCAGCGGGCGCGCAGGCAGCTGCTGGCGCGCGGCCTGCAGCACCTCGTCACCGCCGTACAGGCGCAGCAGCGCTGCCAGCGCCTGCCGGGTCTCGGACGGGACCTGGACCGTCAGCGCATCCAGCGCCGAGGCGTCCTTGTCGGACAGCGCCTGCACGATGTCCTGCAGCTGCAGCGCCTCCATCGGCACGCCGGCCAGCACGCCGCGCAGCACACGTGCATCGGCCAGGTCGATGACCAGCGGGCCGACCTCTGCCGCGGTCAGTCCGTCCAGCGCCAGCTCGGCCGCTTCGAGATCGGCCTCGAGACCGGCGTGGCCGAAGATCTCGGCACCAAACTGCAGCGGCTCCCGCGTGGCGGCCAGCCCCGTGGGCCGCGTGTGCAGCACCGGGCCGCAATAGCACAAGCGCGTGACGCCCTCGCGGTTGAGCAGATGGGCGTCGATGCGCGCCGCCTGCGGCGTGGTGTCGGCGCGCAGGCCCAGCATGCGGCCGCTGAGCTGATCGACCAGCTTGAAGGTCTTCAGGTCGAGTTCGCGGCCGGTGCCGGTGAGCAGCGACTCCAGATGCTCCAGCAGCGGCGGCATCACGAGCTCGAAGCCGTAGGCGCGCGCCCGGTCGAGCAAGGCCCGGCGGAGTTCCTCGACACGACGGGCCTGCGCAGGCAGGACATCGGCGATGTGCTCTGGCAGCAACCAGGCAGACAGCATGAAAAGCACCGGTGTTAAAACCGGCATTGTAGAGGGCCGGTGGCCCCGGCCGAAGGGCGATGTGAGTGCCGCGCGCGGGGCGCTACGGCCGGGACCACACCGCCAGCAGCAGCAGGCCGAGCGCGATGCTGGCCAGCCCGACGAAGCGGATCTGGCCGTCGCTCATGCGCATGGCGCGCTCGAAAGCCGCACGCCAGGTGGCGGGGCTCAGGAATGGCAACAGGCCCTCGACGACGAACATCAAGGCCAGCGCGCCGAGCAGCATCTCGCCCATGACGAGCGCCGCCGCTGCGGACCCGCGGCTACCTGCGCGGTGCCGCCGGCGCCGCGGCCGGAGCGCCACCGCGCATGGCGCGGAAGAAGTCGCTGCTGGGGTCGAGCACCATCACGTCGCTCTTGCTGCGGAACGTGGAGCGGTAGGCCTCCAGGCTGCGATAGAACTGCGCGAACTGCGGGTCACGGCCGAAAGCGTCGGCATACAGCGCCGAGGCCTTGGCGTCGCCCTCGCCCTTGATCTTCTGCGCGTCGCGGTAGGCTTCAGCAATGATCACTTCGCGCTGGCGGTCGGCATCGGCGCGAATCTTCTCGCCGTCCGCGGCACCTTGTGAACGCAGCTCGTTGGCGACCCGCTTGCGCTCGGACTCCATGCGCCGGTAGACCGAGTCGGTGATGTCGGCGACGAAGTCCACGCGCTTGATGCGCACGTCGACGATCTCGATGCCGAAGGACTTGGCCTCGTCGCCCAGCCGCGAACGCACGTCGTTCATGACCTTGTCGCGCTCGGTGGACAGCACGCCCTTGACGTCGCGCTTGGTGATCTCTTCGTTGAAGGCGGCCTGCACCACCGGCGCCAGCCGCGCCTCGAGGTTGCGGAAGTCGACGCCGTTGTTGCGGATGAACTGGCGCGGCTCGGAGATGCGCCACTTCACCAGCCAGTCGACGACCAGGCTCTTCTTCTCGGCCGTGAAGATGGGGCGCGTCTCGGGGCTGTCGAGCGTCTGCACGCGCTTGTCCAGGAACACGACGTTCTGGAACGGCGGCGGCATCTTGAAGTTCAGGCCGGGCTCGGTGATGACTTCCTTGATCTCACCCAGCGCGTAGATCACGCCGACCTGACGCTGGTCGACCACGAAGAGGGTGCTCGCCGCGAGCATGACGACGGCGATGAGCCCGGCAATGAAAATGGCAATCTTGTTCATGGTGGTTGCTCTCAGCGGCCTTCGCGATCACGCGTGCGGCTGTTGTCGCGTGAACGGATGTCGATGCTCTGCGTGCCTGCGGATTCGGCCGCTGCCGGCGACGGCGTGGGCACCGGTGTCACGGCCGTGCCGGCGGGGGCGCCGGCCTGTTGCAGCAGACGGTCGAGCGGCAGGTACAGCAGGTTGCTGCCGGCGCGGCTGTCGATCATCACCTTGCTGACGTTGGAGTACACCTGCTGCATGGTCTCGATGTAGAGGCGGTCACGGGTCACGCCGGGTGCGCGCTGGTATTCGGTCAGCACCGAGCGGAAGCGTTGCGCATCACCGTCGGCCTGCGCGATGACGCGCGAGCGGTAGCCTTCGGCTTCCTCGATCAGGCGCGACGCAGTGCCGCGGGCCTTCGGGATCACGTCGCTGGCGTAGGCCTGGCCTTCGTTCTTGAAGCGGTCGCGGTCGGCGGTGGCCTTGACGGCGTCGTTGAAGGCGGACAGCACCGCATCGGGCACCAGCACGTTCTGCATGTTGACGTTGGCAACGACGATGCCGGCCTTGAGCCGGTCGAGTTGGGCCTGGATCGACTGGACGAGACTGGCCGCAATAGCGTCGCGCTGTTCGTACAGCACCTGGTCGACCTGGTTGCGGCCGACGATCTCGCGCACGGCGGATTCGGCGGCCATGACCACCGCTTCGTCGGGGCGGTTGTTCTCGAACAGGTAGGCGCGCGGGTCGGCACGGCGGTACTGCACCGTGAAGCGGATGTCGACGATGTTCTCGTCCTGGGTCAGCATCGACGAGTCGCGCAGGCCGGTGGCCTGGACCACCGAGTTGCGGCCGACATCGACCGACTGCAGCTGGCTCACCGCCACCGTTTCGTGCCCCTGCACCGGATAGGGCATGCGCCACTGGAAGCCGGCGTCCTTGATGTGGCTGAACTTGCCGAAGGTGGTGACCACTGCCTGCTGGCCTTCCTGGACGATGAAGAAGCCGCTACCCAGCCAGATGAGCAGAGCCACCACGCTGACCAGGCCGATGCCGATGCCGGCGCTCTTCATGTCGGGCTGGTACGGGGAGCCGCCATTGCCGCCGCCGCCACCACCCGAGCGGTCGCCAGGACCGGGCTTGCCGCCGCCGCCCTTGCCGCCGAACAGGCCGCTGAGCTTGCGGTTGAAATCGCGCCAGAGCTCGTCGAGATCGGGCGGACCGTCGTTGCGGTTGTTGTAGACCAGGCCGTTGCCGAGGCCGGACGTGGGCTGGCGACGCCACACAGCCGCCCTCATCCAGGTGCCCAGGGCAGAGGCCACGGCGGTCAGCCGGGTGGTGAAACGGGAGTTGTCGTGATCACGCATGCTGGTGCGGGTGAGTGTCTGTGGACGTGTCGGCGTCCGGGTTGGCTGGGTCTGCTTCTCTTGCTGCAACGCCGGCCTCAGATGGGGGCTGCACACTGCCGTTCAAGCGGGCCGTGGCATGGGATGCAATCGCCTGGCGAAGCTCGGCCAGACCCATGCCGGTGCTGGCACTGACGAACACGCGCTGGCGTCGCACCCCGGGGTGGACCTCGATCCAGTCCGAGGCCTCGCGCGGGCGGCGGGATTCTTCGAGCAGGTCGCACTTGTTGTAGACCCAGATCTGCGGCAAGGCGCTGGCCCCGATGTCCTCGAGCACGCGCTCCACCTCGGCCTGCTGCTCGTCGAGCAGCGGGCTGGCGCAATCGATCACGTGCAGCAGCAGATCGGCCTCGGCGGCCTCCTGCAGCGTGGCCTCGAAGGCCTCCACCAGCTTGTGCGGCAGATCGCGAATGAAACCCACGGTGTCGCTCAGCGACACCGAACTCTGCGCCTCACCCAGCCACAGCGCGCGCGTCGTGGTGTCGAGTGTGGCGAAGAGCTGGTCTGCGGCGTAGGCACGGGCCTTCACCAGCGCGTTGAAGAGCGTCGACTTGCCGGCGTTGGTGTAGCCGACCAGGGACACACGGAAGGTACCGCGGCGCTCACGCGCCTTGCGCTGCGTGCCGCGCTGGCGCTTGACCTTCTCGAGCCGCTCCTTCACGGTCTTGATGCGGTCGCCGATCATGCGGCGATCGAGTTCGATCTGCGCCTCGCCCGGGCCGCCGCGGCCGCCGATGCCGCCCTGCTGCCGCTCGAGGTGGCTCCAGCGCCGCACCAGGCGCGTGGCCTGGTACTGCAGCCGCGCCAGTTCGACCTGCAGCTTGCCCTCGTGGCTTTGCGCGCGGTCGGCGAAGATGTCGAGGATGAGGCCGGTGCGGTCGGCCACCGGGCAGCCGAGATGGCGCTCCAGGTTGCGCTGCTGCGCCGGGCTCAGCGCCTGGTCGAAGATGACGCCGTGCGCCGCCGTGGCGGCCACCATGGCCTTGATCTCGTCGGCCTTGCCGCTGCCGACGAAGAGCGCGGGATCCGGGGCGCGGCGACGAGCCGTGATGCGACCCACCGCGAGGTCGCCCGCCGACGCCGCCAGCAACGCCAGTTCGTCCAGCGACGGATCGAAGCGCGAATTGCTGCCCACGTCGACGCCGACCAGGATCGCACGTGTCGGGTCTTCACCGCGGTGTGCGGCGGAGGCGGAAGATGAACTCAAGGTGGCGCGGGATCCGGCCCGAGGTCAGGCCTGCTCGCCCGGCTCGTTGGCGTGGAAGTTGACCGCGCGGCTGGGCACGACCGTGGAGATGGCGTGCTTGTAGACCATCTGGGTGACCGTGTTACGCAGCAACACGACGTACTGGTCGAACGATTCGATGTGGCCTTGGAGCTTGATGCCATTCACCAGGTAAATGGAGACGGGCACATGCTCCTTGCGCAGCAGGTTCAGAAAGGGGTCCTGCAAGAGTTGGCCTTTATTGCTCACGATATGTTCCGTGTTGAACGACAGAAGAAGGGCACCTTATCACAGGGAAGCCCCGGGATGCGCCGCGGCGCCAATTGGGCTAGTGCCCCTTGTCATCGAATGGATTCGACGACGAGCGCATCTCGATCCGGATGGGGGTGCCGGTCAGTTTGAAGTGCTCGCGCAGCCGACCTTCGATGTAGCGCTTGTAGGCCGCCGTGATGTGGTCGAGCGAGTTGCCGTGGATCACCACCAGCGGCGGATTCATGCCGCCCTGGTGGGCATAACGCATCTTCGGCTGGAAGCGTCCTTCGCGCCGCGGCGCCTGATGGACGGTGGCCTCGTGGATCAGGCGCGTCAGCACCGGCGTGCTCATCTTCACGGTGGCCGAGGCATGCGCCTGTTCGATCGCCTTCCACACGGCGTTCAGGCCCTGGCGCCGGATGGCCGAGATCTCCAGCACGGGCGCGAACTTGAGGAACGCAAGCCGGCTTTCGATGGAGCGCTGCAGCGTCTGCCGCATGTAGTCGTCGGTGGCGTCCCACTTGTTCACCGCGATCACCACGGCGCGGCCCGATTCCAGCACGTAGCCCGCGATGTGCGCGTCCTGCTCGCTCACGCCCTGCGTGGCGTCGATCAGCAGCAGCACCACGTTGGCGTCGGCAATGGCCTGCAAGGTCTTGACGACCGAGAACTTCTCGATCGCCTCGAAGACCTTGCCGCGGCGGCGCAGGCCCGCGGTGTCGATCAGCTCGAAGCGCTTGCCGTTGCGCTCGAAGGGCACGTGGATCGCGTCGCGCGTGGTGCCGGGCTGGTCGAAGGCCACCAGCCGCTCCTCGCCGAGCCAGGCGTTGATCAGCGTGCTTTTGCCCACGTTGGGCCGGCCGGCGACGGCCAGCCGGATGGGGGCATTCGGGTCTGCCTCTTCGGGCTCGGCGTCCTCGTCGTGAGGAAACGACTCGAGCGCGGCTTCGAGCAGGCTGCGGATGCCCTGCCCGTGCGCCGACGAGATCGGGTGCGGGTCGCCGATGCCGAGCTCGTGGAATTCGGCCAGCAGCGGCGACTCGACCATGCCCTCGGCCTTGTTGGCCGCCAGCAGCACCTTCTTGCGCTGCGTGCGCAGGTAGCGTGCGATGTCGTGGTCCTGTGCCGACAGGCCGCCGCGCACGTCGACGACGAAGATCACCGCGTCGGCCTCGGCCACGGCCTGGCGTGTCTGCTTGGCCATCTCGGCCGACATGCCGGTGGGCTTCTCGGGTTCGAAACCGCCGGTGTCGACGACGATGAACTCGCGGTTGCCCAGGCGGGCGTCGCCGTAGTGGCGGTCGCGCGTGAGCCCGGCGTAATCGGCCACGATGGCGTCGCGGCTCTTCGTGATGCGGTTGAAGAGCGTCGACTTGCCCACGTTGGCCCGGCCGACCAGGGCAATGACCGGCTTCATCACAGGGCGGCTTTCAGTTGGGACGGAAGGCGTAGAGCCCGCCGCTCTGCGTGGTGACCAGCAGGGTGTTGCCGGTGACCACCGGCGTGCCGACCACCGGCTTGCCGTCGGTGGGCAGGCGCAGCTGCTGCTGGCCGGTGGCTGCATCGAGGAAGTGGACCCAGCCGTCGGCGTCGCCGAAGACCACCACCGGGCCCGCGGCCACCGCGCCGCTCAGGCCGCGGTACAGGAGCTTTTCGCTCGACCAGATGACGTCGCCGGTGTCGGCGCGCCAGGCGGTGATGCGGTCGCTGGCGTCGGCGCCGAACAGGCGCTCGGCGTCACCGGCCACGGCGTTGGCACCGCCGGTGTTGCGTGACCACAGCACGGCCCCGCGGGCGGCGTCGGCGCAACCCACGGCCGACTGGAAGGCGCGCATGCAGACGCGGTCGCCGGCGCGCACCGGCGGGCCGACCAGGTCGGCCAGCCGTTCGACCTCGTTGCTGCCGCGCGGCGAGGCGATCGGCACTTCCCACTGCACCGTGCCGCGCAGCGGGTCCACGCCAGCCAGGCGAGGCCCCTGCCCCACCAGCAGCGTGTTGCGGAAGGCGCTCAGCACGCTGGCCTGCGCCAGCGTGAGCGCATCGCCCGGGCGCTCCAGGTCCCACAGGCGACGGCCGTCGATGGCGTCGAAGGCACGCACCGCGCGGTCGACGCCCATCACGAACACCCGCTCGCCCGCCACCAGCGGCGGCGTGACCACGCTCGACGGCAGCCGTTTGCGCCAGACCTCGCGGCCGGCTTCGAAGGTGACGAGCTGGTTGTCGCGCGTGACGACGCTGGTGAAGCGGCCGTCGCTGCCGACGCCCGCCGACAGCGTGCCGCCGGCACTGGCGCTCCAGAGCTGCGCACCGGTGTCGGCCTGCAGCGCGCGCACCTCGCCATCACCGGAAGCGACGTAGAAGACGCCGTCCCTGACCGCCGGCACCAGCGAAAACCCGATGCGGCCGATGCGGCTCTCCCACACCTGGCGGCCGGCGATGCGCGGCTCGTAGGTCTCCAGCGGCGTGGGCTTGGGCTTGTCGGCGGCGCAGGCCGCCAGCAACAGCGCCACGCCAGCGGCGGCGAGCAGGCGCAGGCTCACTTGCCAGCCCCCGACGCAGCCGCCACCGGTGCGGCCGCCTCGGCGGGACCGGTGGACACACCCAGTGCGGCGAGCTTGGCGTCGACGAGGCGGCGGTAGTCCAGTTTCTCGGGCAAGGCCTTCCAGGCGGCCTGGTAGGCCACGATGGCCTCGGCCTTGTTGCCCTGCATCACGAGCACATCGCCCCGACGGTCGGCCACCAGGCCCTCGAAACCCGGCGCGGTGGCCGCAGCCAGCGTCTTCAGCGCGTCGTCGAACTGCTTGGCCTCGGCCTGCAGCGCCGACAGGCGCAGGCGCGCCACGGTGCGGATCTCGTCGTCGCTCGCCTTGTCGGCCACCCAGCCGAGGCTGCCCTTGGCTGCGTCGAGCTGGCCCTTGTCGGTCTGCACCTTGGCCAGGAACAGCCCGCCCTGCTGTGCAAACGCGGTGTTGGGGTAGCTCTTCTTCAGGTCCTCGAACACGCGCGCGGCCCGCTCGGCGTCACCGGCCTGGCTGGCGCGCTCGAGCTCGTCGAACATCGCGCCGGCCTTTTGGCCCTGCTCGCGCTGGTAGTAGGTCCAGCCGTTCCAGGCCGCAAATGCGCCCAGCACGAGCACCAGCGTCCAGGTGACGAGGTTGCCGTAGGTCTTCCAGAACGACTTGAGGGCGTCGAGTTGTTCCTGCTCTTGCAGGTCGAGTTGTGTGGCCATGGGTGCAGGAGCGGCGGCAAAGCCGGTGATTATGCGTTGAGCAGGCTGTGCGCCCAGGTGGCGACCCCCGCCAGGGGCTGGGTGATCTGCGCCGCGGCCGCGTCGCGCAGCGGCTTCACCGCCACCTCGCCGCGGGCCAGCTCGTCGGGGCCGAAGATCAGCGCGTGGCGGGCGCCGCTCGCGTCGGCCTTCTTGAACTGCGATTTCATGCTGCCCCAGGCGTCCTTGCCGGCGGCGTGCATCAGCACCGAGACGCCGGCGGCGCGCAGCGCCTCCAGCACCGGCACCGCGGCCTGCATCGCCGCGGCGTCGGGGATCACGGCGTAGACATCGGGCGTCGCGGCCGGCGGCCGGATGCCGGACTGCTCGATCAGGTCGAGCACACGCTCGATGCCCAGGCCCCAGCCGATGCCCGGCGCCGGCTTGCCGCCCACCAGCTCGAACAACCCGTCGTAGCGACCGCCGCCGCAGACGGTGCCCTGGGCACCGAGCTGGTCGGTGACCCACTCGAACACGGTCAGGCAGTAGTAGTCCATCCCGCGCACCAGCCGGTGGTTGACCCGGTAGGGCTGGCCGGCCGCGGTGAGCAGGCTGCACAGGCCTTCGAAGTGCTTGAGCGAGGCCTCGCCCAGGAAGTCCATCAGCCGGGGCGCCGACTCCACCAGGCCCTGCATCGCCGGGTTCTTGGTGTCCAGGATGCGCAGCGGGTTGCTGTGCAGGCGGCGCTGCGCCTCGGCGTCCAGCAGCTCGCGGCCGGCCTCCAGGTGCCGGATCAGCGCCTCGCGGTGGGCCTTGCGCTCGTCGCTCTGGCCCAGGCAGTTGATGTCCAGCCGCACTTCGGCCAGGCCCAGGTCGCGCCACAGGCTGCGGCACATCAGGATCACTTCGGCGTCCACGTCGGGGCCGCCGAAGCCCATCGCCTCCACGCCGACCTGGTGGAACTGCCGGTAGCGGCCGCGCTGCGGCCGCTCATGCCGGAACATCGGGCCGATGTAGAAGAGCCGCTTGCCGCCGTCGTAGAGCATCGAGTGCTCCACCGCCGCGCGCACCACGCCGGCCGTGCCCTCGGGGCGCAGCGTCAGCGCGTCACCGTTCAGGCTGTCGGTGAAGGAATACATCTCCTTCTCGACGATGTCGGTCACCTCGCCCAGGCCGCGCACGAACAGCGGCGTGGGCTCGACGATGGGCGTGCGCACGTTGAGGTAGCCGTAGCGCCGCATCAGCGCGCGCACGGTGTCTTCGAACCATTCCCAGCGCGCCGATTCGGGCGGCAGGATGTCGTTCATGCCCTTCACCGCCTGCAGCGGGGAACGGTTGGCCTGGGCGGCCTGGATCTTTTCAGCCATGGCAGGGTCGGCGCGAGCGCGCCGCAGAAGTCAGGACGAGGGGCGTGGAGGCGGGGCGGCTCGGCAGCGTCAATGCGCGGCCGTGACGCTGCCGAAGCGGCGCTCGATGTAGCTCTCGACCAGTTGGTGGAACTCCTGCGCGATGTTCTCGCCGCGCAGCGTGAGCGCCTTTTCGCCGTCGATGAACACCGGCGCGGCCGGGGCCTCGCCGGTGCCGGGCAGGCTGATGCCGATGTCGGCGTTGACGATGCAGCCCATCACCGCGACCTTCAGGCCCTCGACGCCCGGGTAGCGCGCCTTCCACACCGGCATCTGCGCGCGCAGGAAGTCGTCGATCTGCTTGGCGAGTTCCTGGAACGTGGTGCTGGTGGTGCGGCCGCAGCCCGGGCAGGCCGTGACACTGGGGTTGAACTGGCGCAGGCCCAGGCTTTGCAGGATCTCCAGCGCCACCACGACCTCTTGCGTGCGCGCCTCGCCGGGCTGCGGCGTGAGGCTCACGCGGATCGTGTCGCCGATGCCCTCCTGCAGCAGGATCGACAGCGCGGTGGCACTGGCCACCGTGCCCTTGGTGCCCATGCCGGCTTCGGTCAGGCCCAGGTGCAGCGCGTAGTCGCAGCGGCGGGCCAGCGCGCGGTACACGCTGATCAGGTCCTGCACGCCGCTGACCTTGCAGCTGATGATGATGTTGTCGGGGTTCAGGCCGAGCTCGCGTGCGTACTCGGCGGAAGTCAACGCCGATTGCACCAGCGCCTGGTACATCACCTGCTTGGCATCCACGGGCGCCGCGCGGCGGGCGTTCTGGTCCATCAGCTCGGCCAGCAGTTCTTGGTCGAGGCTGCCCCAGTTGACGCCGATGCGCACGACCTTGTCGTACTGGGCAGCGGCCTCCACCATCATCGCGAACTGGCGGTCCTTCTTGTCGCCCTTGCCCACGTTGCCGGGGTTGATGCGGTACTTGCTGAGCGCCTGGGCCATGGCCGGGTACTCGGTGAGCAGGCGGTGGCCGTTGTAGTGGAAGTCGCCCACCAGCGGCACCGGCACGCCCATGCGGTCGAGCTGCTCGCGGATGTAGGGCACGGCCTCGGCGGCCTCGGGCGTGTTGACGGTGATGCGCACCATCTCCGAGCCGGCCTGCGCCAGTTCCTTGACCTGGATCGCGGTGCCCACCGCGTCCACGGTGTCGGTGTTGGTCATGGACTGCACACGCACCGGCGCGTCGCCGCCCACCGTGACCACATGGTCGCCCCAGGCCACGCGGGCCTGGCGCGAGCGGCGCGGCGCCGGCGTCGCGGCGTCGATGATGTCCAGCGTGTCGGGTGCGTTCATCGGGCAAACCTGCTCGGTGCTTGGGGTTGGCTTGGGGCGACGGGTGTCATCGCAGTTCCACCCGCGCGATGTTGTCACGGGTGCGCGAAGCCAGATCGACCGGCTGGCCTTTGAACCCCACCTGCGTGGCCGCGGCGTTGCCGATCGTCATGCGGATGGGCAGGCTGCCGTCCAGGCCCACGCTCTCGCCGGGCAGCACGGTGCGCGACAGCAGCGTGGTGCCGCTCGCGTCGCGCACTTCGATCCACGACGATTCGGAGGTGCGCAGTTGCACCAGGCCCGAGGCCGCGGTTGCCACGGGCTGCGCGGCATTGGCGGTCGCATCCGGGGCCGGGGGCGGCGGTGCGGAAAACACCGTTTCGCCGGTGGTCGAAGCCGGCGCGGCAGGCACCCCGGCGGCAGAGACGGCGCCATCGGTGCCCGCGGCTGCCAGAGGAGCCGATGCCGGCGCATCGGCACCCAGGCCGGCCGCCGCAGACGCCACCGAGGCCACGGCAGCGGGCGCCGACGCCGGCGTGGCCACCGGCGCCGTCACCACCGCAGACGGTGCGGTCAGGGCCGCCAGGCGGCCCCACAGGTCGGCCGGCAGCACGTACACCAGCACGGCAGCCCCCATCAGCAGGGCGGCAGCAAACACCATCGGCCGCATGGCCGAGGTGGCCAGGCCGCCCGGCTGCTCGCGCCCGGGGCGCTCGCGGAAAGGTTCGTTCAGGCCGGCGTCCTGCGCCTCCAGCGCCAGGCCGCCGGCAGCCGGCAGCTTGTCGAGCACCGGGCGCGCGTCGATCTTCAGCGTGCGGCACACGGTCTGCGCCAGCGCACGCGTGAAGGTGGCGTCGGGCAGTTCGTCCCAGCGGTCGTGCTCGAGCGCGTCGAGCTTGCGTGGCGTGACCTTGATGGCAGCGGCCAGCGCCGCGATGTGCAGGCCCTGCTTCTCGCGGGCGGCGCGCAACAGGGCGCCGGCGCTGGGGCTGTCGGGGGTGGACTCACTCATCGAATCGGCCGCGTTCGAACTGCAGGGTCTCGGGGGACTGCGGGAAACGGTCCCGCAGCTGGCGGCCATGGTCTTGCATGGCCTCGATGTTGCCCAGCCGGCGCTCGATGCGCGCCGCCAGCCACAGGCTCTGCGCCGTGGTCTGGTCCGCCTGGCCGTTGATGCGGCGCACGTAGAAGCGGGCCCGCTCGAGCTCGCCGCGGCGCAGCAGCACCTCGGCCAGGCTGAAGGCCGTCACCGGGTTGGCGGGATCGAGCTCGTAGGAGCGCGACAAGGTGCGCTCGGCGTCGGTCCAGCGCCCGGCGCGGGCCTGGCACACGCCCTTGGCCAGCAGCGTGCGCACCACATCGCGGTACTGGGGCTGGTCCATCGCCTTGTCGAACATCTGCTCGGCTTCGGGGAAGCGGCCTTCCTGGCACAGGAACCAGCCGTAGATGTGCATGTTGTTGCCGTCGGCCGGCGACAGCTGCAGCGCGCGCTGGAAGCTGGCCTCGGCCAACCGCTTCTCACCCATGCTGGCGTGCACCAGGCCCTGCAGGCCGAAGGCCTCGGGCATGTCGGGCTTGGCGGCCAGCGCGACCCGGATCTCCTCGAGCGCGGTGCTGTGCTGGCCGCGGCCGAAATACAGGCCCGCCAGTTCCAGCCGCACGCGCGCTCGGCGGTCCGGATCGCCCGGCTCGTTGGCCTGCCGGGGCGTTGTCGTGGCCTCGGGCGTGCCCTGCTGGGGCGCACCGGCGCAGGCACTCAGCAGGGCCATCACCCCGGCGCCGGCCAGCATCGCGATGGCGCGCCACGCGCCGCTCGGGCGGCTCATGACCGCGCCTCGGCCGCCACGATGCCGATCACGCGCTGGCGTGCCAGTCGTTCGCGTGCGTTGGTGCGGTCCTGCACCTCGCCGGCCAGCTGGCCGCAGGCGGCGTCGATGTCGTCGCCGCGGGTCTTTCGGATGGTGGTCACGAGGCCGGCATCCTGCAGTACCTTGGCAAAGGCCGTGACCCGCTCGCGCGACGAGCGCAGCAGGCCGGAGGCCGGGAACGGGTTGAAGGGGATCAGGTTGATCTTGCAGTGGATGCGCGGCTTCAAGAGCCGCACCAGCGCCTGCGCCTGCTCCGGCGTGTCGTTGACGCCGTCGAGCATGCAGTACTCGAAGGTGATGAAGTCGCGCGGCGCGGCGTCGAGGTAGCGCGTGCAGGCGTCCAGCAGCTCATCGATGGGGTACTTGCGGTTGAGCGGCACGAGCGAATCGCGCAGCGCGTCGTCAGGGGCGTGCAGCGACACCGCCAGCGCCACCGGGCAGTCGTCGCGCAGGCGGTCGATCATCGGCACCACACCCGAGGTGGACACCGTGACGCGGCGGCGCGAGAGACCGTAGGCATGGTCGTCGAGCATCGTGCGCAGCGCCGGCACCAGCGCGTCGTAGTTCTGCAGCGGCTCGCCCATGCCCATCATCACGACGTTGTCGATGGCACGCTGGCCTTCGGGCAGTTGCAGCCGGGCGCGCAGGCGATGCTCTGCAAACCACACCTGCGCGACGATCTCGCCGGTGGCGAGATTGCGACTGAAACCCTGGTGGCCGGTGCTGCAGAAGCGGCAACCCACCGCACACCCGGCCTGCGACGACACGCACAGCGTGCCGCGGTCGGCTTCGGGGATGAACACGGTTTCCACCGCGTTGCCGGCGCCCACGTCGAACAGCCACTTCACGGTGCCGTCGGCCGACACGTGTTCGCTGATCACGGGCAGTGCGCGCACCTCGGCGCGGCTGGCCAGCTTGCCGCGCAGCGACTTGGCCAGGTCGGACATCTGCTCGAAGTCGGCCTGGCCCTTTTGATGGATCCAGCGGTACAGCTGGACGGCGCGGAAGCGCTTTTCGCCCAGGCTGTCGCAGAAGGCCGCCAGTCCCTCGAGGTCGAAATCAAGGAGGTTGGCGGCCACGCTCACGTCAGCGGCTGTAGACGTTCATGCCGGGGAAGAAGAACGCGATCTCCGCGGCCGCGGTTTCCGCGGCGTCGGAGCCGTGCACCGCGTTGGCGTCGATGCTGTCGGCGAAGTCGGCGCGGATCGTGCCCTTGTCGGCCTTCTTGGGGTCGGTCGCGCCCATCAGCTCGCGGTTCTTGGCGATGGCGCCTTCACCTTCGAGCGCCTGGATCATCACCGGGCCGCTGATCATGAAGCTGACCAGGTCGTTGAAGAAGGGACGGGCCTTGTGCACCGCGTAGAAGGCCTCGGCCTCGCCGCGCGACAGGTGCGCCATGCGGGCGGCCACGACCTTGAGGCCGGCGCCTTCAAAGCGGGCGTAGATCTGCCCGATCACGTTCTTGGCCACGGCGTCGGGCTTGATGATGGAAAGGGTGCGTTCGATGGCCATGAGAAAAATGCTCCTGAATCAATGACTTGGCAAAGCTTCGGCCCGGCCCGCGGCCACCGCCGCCACGGTTGCCACCGCCTGCACCGCCGCCCTTGCCACCGCGGCTGCCGCCCCGGTTGCCGCCGCGGTTGCCGCCCGCGCCGGCGCTGCCGCCAGGGCCGCGATTGCCGCCACCTCCACCGCCGCCACCGCCAGCCCCGCCGCCGGTGCGGCGCGCGCCGGCGCCCTTGCCACCCTTGCGATGGAAGGCGTTGGCGCCGATGTAGCCCACCGCCGTCTGCAGCGGATCGGGAATGCGCTCGGGGTCGCCGCCGTTGCCACCGCCGCCGCCGCCGCCACCACGGCGCTTCTGGCCGACGCCGATGCCACCGCGGCCGGGCTGCGCAAAGCGCTTGTCGTAGGTCTGCTGCAGCGGATTCGGGATCGGGCCGTCTTCGGGGATGTCGCGCTGCGGCATGCGGTCGCGCTGGATGGCCCGCTTGTCGTAGGTTTGCTGCAGCGGATTCGGGATCGGGCCATCCTCGGGCATGTCGCGCCGTTGCTGGCGGTCGAGCTGGATCGCCCGCTTGTCGAAGGTCTGCTGCAGCGGGTTCGGGATCGCACCGCCCTCACCCGGCTCCGCCCGCAGCGGCCGAGGCCCCCGCTCGGGACGCGGGCCGCGCTCGGGCCGCGGCGGACGCTCGGGCCTCGGGCCGCGCTCCACGGCCGGGCCTTGCGCGGCTTGCGGACGGTCGGGCGTGCGCTCGGGGCTGCGCTCGGCGCCGTCGCCGCGCTTGCGGCCCCGGCGGTTGCGGCCGCGTCGGCCCTCGCCTTCGGCCTCGGTCTCGGGCCCGCGCGGTGTCTCGCCCTGCGCCGGCCGCGGCGCGTTGTGGGTCAGACGGCGCAGCACGCGCATGTCCTGCTCGTCCAGGTCGACCCAGACGCCGCGCTTCAGCCCGCGCGGCAGCACCACGGAGCCGTAGCGGATGCGGATCAGCCGGCTCACGGCATGGCCGACCACCTCGAACAAACGCCGCACCTCGCGGTTGCGGCCTTCGGTGATGACGACGCGGTACCAGTGGTTGACACCCTCGCCGCCACCGTCCTCGATGCTCTTGAAGGCGGCGCGCTGGCCGTCGATCTCGACGCCGTCCAGCAGGCGCTGCTTCGACTCTGCAGTGAGCACGCCCAGCGAGCGCACCGCGTATTCACGCTCGACGCCGAAGCGCGGGTGCATCAGCTGGTTGGCGAGTTCGCCGCTGTTGGTGAAGAGCAGCAGGCCTTCGGTGTTGATGTCGAGCCGGCCGACCGACTGCCACTTGCCCTGCTGCAGGCGCGGCAGGCGGCGGAACACGGTGGGCCGCTGCTGCGGGTCGTCGTGCGTGACGACCTCGCCCACTGGCTTGTGATAGGCCAGCACCCGCGCCGGCGGCGGCGCGATGCGGTAGCGCACGGGCTTGCCGTCGACCTGGATGCGGTCGCCGAAGGAGATGCGCTGCCCCGTGTGGGCGACCTCGCCGTTCACGGTGACGCGGCCCTCGGTGATCATGGTCTCGAGGTCGCGGCGCGAGCCCACGCCGGCCTGCGCCAGCACCTTGTGCAGCTTGGGCGCGTCGGCGTCGGCCGCGAGCACACGCTTGGCGGGCTCGGCCTGGGCCGCCTCGGCGCCGGGCTCTGCGGCTTCGGGATCGCCGCCGGCGACGACAGGCTCGACGTCGAACTCGCCCGACAGCACCTGCGCAAACACCTCGCCGGCTTCCGGCAGCGGCGCGCCGGGCTCGCCGGCAGCGGCCACGGCGTCGGCCGGGACGCTGCCGTCCTCGGTGCGCGCCTTCTCTCCGCCGCGGCGGCCGCGGCGGCGGTTGCGGCTGCGACGACCCGCCGGGCCGGTGCCGTCTTCGGCAGCGTCACCGCCTTCGGCTCCAGGTCCGGGATCGGAGCCCTCATCGGTCGGTGCAGCGACGGCAGCCCCTTCCGACACGGCGGGCGCCGCGGCGGGTGCGAGGGTGTGAACCTCGGCCGGTGGCGCCGTGTCGGCGGCTTGCGGCCGTGCAAACACCGCCTCCCAGCTCGGGGCGGCATCGGCCGGCACGGGCGGCGCGGCAAGGGCTTCAGCCCCCGCGCTCTCGCCGTCGGCCGCCACGGCCACCTTGCGCGGCGCGCGGCGCCGCTTGGGCTTGGCTTCTGCCTCGGCAGGTTCTGCAGCCAGGGTCTCGGGCGGCAGGGGATCGACGTCAGGAGCGTTCATGCGGGAGCGTCCGTGGGGGGAGTGAGGCCCGAAAGGGCCGGGGTGTCAGGGGCATCGGCCACGGCCGGTGCAAAAGGAGGCGCTGCGTCGGGCGCCTGCAGCGCGGCGGCGTCGGCCCCGGCAACGGGCTCGCCTGCCGAATCTGGCTGCGGATTCGGCACCGGGGCGGCTGTCTCGGCGGCAGGCTCGCCGTCCAGGATCAGGCTGCCTTGCACATCGTCCAGCAGTGGCCCGGTCTCGTCCATCGCGGCCAGGGCCTCGGCGGCCTTCAGGCCGTCGATCTGACCGTCGATGGCGGGCAGCTGGTCCAGGCTGGCGAGGCCCAGGTCGTCGAGAAACTGCCGCGTGGTGGCGTACAGCGCCGGGCGGCCCGGGGCCTCGCGGTAGCCGATGGCGTCGATCCAGCCGCGGTCTTCGAGCTGCTTGACGATCTGGCTGCTGACGGTGACACCGCGGATGTCCTCGATGTCGCCGCGTGTCACGGGCTGGCGGTACGCCACGATGGCCAGCGTCTCCATCGCGGCGCGCGAGTACTTGGCGGGCTTTTCGGGATGCAGCCGGTCGAGGTATTCACGCATCTCCGGCCGGCTCTGGAAGCGCCAGCCGCTGGCCAGCGCCACGAGCTCGACGCCGCGGTCCTGCCAGTCGTTGACGAGTTCGTCGAGCAGCCGCCGCAAGGTGTCGGTGCCGACCTCGCCATTGAACAGCGCCCGCATCTCGGGCAGCGGCATGGGGCCGGCAGCGCAGATGAGCGCCGTCTCGAGGACACGCTTGGCGTCCGATGTGTTCATGACCTGCGCTTGATCGAATGCCGCCGCGTGGCAGGCAGTGTGTCGGTGGAGTGATCCCGGCCAGAACCGGAAAAAGGGTCCCGCGCGGCGCCAGGCCTGGATTCGCGGGTGGGTCGCACGGTCCGGCTGGGCCGGGACGGGGCAAGGGGCTCAAACAGGCGCGGCACTCGTGGTGCCCGCAGCGCTGTGATTGGGACGTAGTGTAACCCGCGTCCCGCCGGGGACGTTTCAGCGCTCGAGCAACTGCGCCCAGGCTGCCGCAAAGTCGGCCGGCGGCGGGCACTCGAAGGCCAGCGGCGCACCGCTGACCGGGTGCGCCAGGTGCAGCGATGTCGCGTGCAGCGCCTGACGCACCATGCCGAGCGCCGGCTTGCCGCCGTACAGCGTGTCGGCCACCAGCGGCAGGCCGCGCGACGCCAGGTGCACGCGGATCTGGTGCGTGCGGCCGCTGTGCAGCGTGCAACTCAGCGCGCTGAAGCCGCCCTGCCCGGCGACGCAGACCACGTCGGTGCGCGAGGGCCGCCCGCCGGCCACCACCGCCATGCGCACCCGCACCACGGGGTCGCGGCCGATGGGGGCGTCGATGCTGAACGTGTCCGCCGCCGGCACGCCGTGCGCCAGCGCCAGGTAACGGCGGTGCACCTGACGCGCGGCGATGGCCCGCGTCAGCGCGGTGACGGCCGGCAGCGACTTGCCGACCATCATCACGCCCGAGGTGTCCTTGTCGAGCCGGTGCACGATGCCGGCGCGCGGCAACGTTGCCGCCAGCGCGTGATGCGCCAGCAGGCCGTTGAGCAGCGTGCCCGACCAGTTGCCTGGCGCCGGGTGCACCACCAGGCCGGCCGGCTTGTCGAGCACCAGCAAGTGCTCGTCCTCGAACAGCGTGTGCAGCACCATGGCCTGCGGACGGAAGGCCTGGCTCTCTTCGGTGGGCACCAGCTCCACCTGCAGCGCCTGCGCCACGCGCACGCGGCGCGATGCGGTCTTCGCCACGACGCCGTCCACCAGGACGTGGCCCTTGTCGATCAGCTGCTGCAGATGGCTGCGCGAGAACTCCGGCGCCAGCGTCACCAGCACCTTGTCCAGGCGTTCGCCGTGCTGCGCGGACGACACGGTGGCGGAACGCAGGTCGGCGGTGGCATCGAGCGCGGTGTCGAGCGACGCTTCGGGTTCGGGGTCATCGCCGAGCCCGGTCGCGGCCCTTGCCGGGTCGGGTGGGATCGGCTCCCTATAATCGCCGCTCTTCGGACCTATCGGCACCATCTGGCAATGACCGTTTCTATTGGGTGGCGCACTGCGCTGTTGGCCATGCTTGCGGTGCTGTCGCTGCTGGCGGGATGTGCGTCGCCGGCTCGTGACGAGACGCCCAACAGCACCGCGGAACGATTGTATCGAGACGCCAAGGACGACATGGAGGCCGGCAGCTACGAGCGCGCCATCAAGGGCCTGGAGCGTGTCGAGGGCCTGGCCGCCGGTTCCTTGATGGCACAGCAGGCGCTGCTGGACCTGGCCTACCTCAACTGGCGCACCGGCGAGAAGGCCCAGGCGCTGACCACGGTGGAGCGATTCATCAAGCTCAACCCGTCGAGCCCCGCACTCGACTACGCCTACTACCTGCGCGGCGTGATCAACTTCAACGACAACCTCGGGCTGCTGGGCTCGCTGGCCGGCCAGGACCTGTCCGAGCGCGACCAGCGTGCCGCGCGCGACGCCTACCAGGCCTTCAAGCAGCTGGTGGACCAGTTCCCGGCCTCGCGCTACACGCCGGACGCGCGCCTGCGCATGAACTACATCGTCAACTCGCTGGCGTCGTACGAGGTGCACGTGGCGCGCTACTACTTCCGCCGCGGCGCCTACGTGGCCGCAGCCAACCGCGCGCAGCAGGCGGTGTCCGAATTCCAGCAGGCCCCGGCCGTGGAAGAGGCGCTGTACATCCTGGCGCAGAGCTACGACAAGCTGCAGCTGGTGCAGTTGCGCGACGCTGCCGACCGCGTGCTGCGCACCAACTTCCCCAACAGCGCCTACCTCACGCAAGGCCTGCAGGCGCGTCAGAAGCCCTGGTGGAAGTTCTGGTAGGACGACCGGCCGGCGCTCAATGCGCCAGCGCCAGTTCGGCCAGCCAGGCCAGCGCGTCGTCTTCGCCGTCCAGGCGGCCCATCGGCGGCAGCGCCGCCAGCAGACGGCGGCCGTAGCGCATCTGGCGCAGCCGCGGGTCGCACAGCACGAGCAGGCCACGGTCGCTCTCGGTGCGGATCAGCCGCCCGGCGCCCTGCTTCAGCGACACCGCGGCCTCGGCCACGAAGTAGTCCTCGAACGGGTTGCGGCCCTGCTCGCGCAACTGCTTGACGCGCGCCTCCACCAGCGGGTCGTTCGGCGGCGGGAACGGCAGCTTGTCGATCAGCACGCACTGCAGCGCGTCGCCCGGCATGTCGATGCCTTCCCAGAAACTCTGCGAGCCCACCAGCACGCTGTTGCGGCCGTCGCCGAAGCGCTGCAGCAGCGCGCGGCGCGGCTCGGTGCCCTGCACCAGCACCAGCAGCTCGGGTGCGGCGGCGCGGATGGCCTCGGCCACCACCGGCAGCACGCGCAGCGTGGTGGTCAGCACGAAGCAGCGGCCGCCCAGCGCCTGCGCGCAGCGCGCCGCCAGCGCGCCCACGGCGGCCGGATGGGCCGGTGCGTTGGGCAGCGGCAGCTGCGGCGGCACCCAGACGCGGGCGTTCGCGGCGTAGTCGAACGGACTGCCCACGCGCAGCTTGGCGGCGTCTTCCAGCCCGGTGCTGGCGGTGAACCAGCTCAGCGCTTCATCGTCGCCCAGCGTGGCCGAGGTGAAGATCCAGGCCTTGGGTGAGGCCGCACGCTGCTCGGACAGCATCTCGCGGATGTCCAGCGGCGACTCCACCAGCCGCGCCTGCTGCGGCGTGAGGTCGACCCAGCGCACATGGCCGGCGGCGGCCTCGCTTTCGAAGTGGCGCGCCAGCGTGGCCAGCGTGCGCGCGCGCTGCTCCAGCTTGGGAAAGTCGGGTGCGGTCTCGGCCACCGCGGCCAGCGCGTCGGCCGCGGCCAGCGCGGCCTCGGACAAGGCCGGCAAGGCACCGGGCAGGGCTTCCGTCACTTCGTCCCAGCGGCGCTTGAGCACACCGCGCACCTCGCGGATCGGCCCCGCGCAGGCCAGCCGCAGCTCGCGCGCGCGGCGCTCCAGCGCGGCGTGCAGTTCGTGCCAGGGCTGCAGGCCCCGGGCGTGCATCAGGCCCAGGGCCAGCATGTCGCGTGCGATGTCCAGCGCCTGCCCGGTGCTGAGCGTCGTGCCCAGAAACTGCACGCCGGCCTCCACCAGCTGGTGCGCCTCGTCGAACACCGCCACGTCCACCGTCGGCAGCAGCTCGGCCACGCCGCTGTCGCGCAGCGCCATGTCGGCAAAGAAGAGGTGGTGGTTGACGACCACCAGGTCTGCGGCCATCGCCTGGCGCCGCGCCTGCATCACGTGGCAGGCCTGGTACTCGGGGCATTCGGTGCCCAGGCAGTTGTCGCGTGTCGAGGTCACGAGCGGGATCACCGGCGACCGGTCGTCGAGCCCGTCGATTTCGGCCAGGTCGCCGCTGCTGGTGCCTTGCGCCCATTGCGACACGCGGTGCAGCGCCCGCACCGCAAAGCGGTCGGGCAGCTGCGCCGTCTGCTCGGCCTGCTGCAGCCGCCAGCGGCACAGGTAGCTGGCACGGCCTTTCAGCAGCGCCATCCGCACCGGCAGGCCGAGCGCGTCGCGCAGGCGTGGCAGGTCGCGCAGGAACAGCTGGTCCTGCAGGCTCTTGGTGGCAGTGCTGACCAGCGCGCGCCGGCCCGACAGCAGCAGCGGCACGAGATACGCAAACGTCTTGCCGACCCCGGTGCCGGCCTCGACGACCAGCGCCTCGCGTTCGTCGACCGCCTGCGCAATGCGCAGGGCCATCTGGTCCTGCGCATCACGCGGGCTGAAGCCGGGCTCGTGGCGCGCCAGCGGGCCGTCGGGCGCAAAGGTCTGCGCCACGGCCTGCTCGAGCTCGGTGGCCCCGGTGACGATGGAATCGCTCACGCGTTGCGCGGCGGATCGAGGTCGCTCTGCAGCCGCGTGATCTGGTCACGCAGCATCAGGCGCCGTTTTTTCAGGCGGCGCAGCGTCAGGTCGTCGCCGCGCTCCTGCAGCAGGTTGTTGTCGATGAGGCTGTCGAGGTCGGCGTGCTCGATCTGCAGCTCGATCAGGCGGCGCTGGGGTGAATGCAGGTTCTCGTCCATTGCTGCACGGCGGCATTCGGGAGTGCGAGTTTATATTCGACCCATGTCGATCCCCGTCGTGCCCTTCCGATTCAGCGCCGCCACTGGTCTGCACAAGGGCGACCGTGCCTACCAGCAGGATCAGGTCGAGATCATTTCGCACCCGCGCACGCAGGGCTCGGTGATGGGGCTGGTGGCCGACGGCATGGGCGGCAAGAGCGGCGGGCGCAAGGCCGCCGATCAGGTGCTGCTGACCAGCCGCCAGATCTACGAGCGCTTCGTGCCGCTGGAAGACGACCCCGCCGAGATGCTGCGCCAGGTGGTGCAGGAGTCGCACCTGATGATCAAGCTGACGGCCATCACGTCCGAAGAAGAGCCGCACAGCACGCTGGCGGCCTTCTGCATCAGCCCCAACCTCGAGTGCGACGTGGTGCATGCCGGCGACTCCCGCGTGTACCACTTCCGCGGCGCCGAGATGATGCGCCGCACGGTCGACCACAGCTTCGTGCAGCGCCTGATCGACGAGGGCAAGATCAGCGAAGAGGCGGCCAACACGCACCCGCAGTCCAACCTGCTGACCGGCTGCCTGGGCACGCATGCCGACCCGCCGATCACGCTGTGGCACATCGACCGCCTGGAGTTCGGCGACAGCCTGCTGGCCTGCAGCGACGGCCTGTGGCACTACTTCACGCCCAAGGAGATCGGCGCCATCCTGCACGCGCTGCCGCCGCGCGAGGCCAGCGAGATGCTGATCAGCAAGGCGCGCCAGCGCGCCCGGGGCGGCGGTGACAACCTGTCGCTGGCGCTGGCGCGTGTCGATCCGCTGAAGTAGCGCGTTCGCGGCACGAAGCCCGCGATGTCGGGCTTGGCGCGCTTCGGCCCCGTCAGTGCCGAGACGCTCAGCGAGCAGGCGCGCTGGGCGCCAGATCCGGCACCGGCAAGGGGTCGACCTTGCGGCCCCGGGCCTCGCGGTCCTCCAGCCGCCGACGGATGCGCTGTTGCGCTTCCTGCGCTTCCTCCTGTCGTTCGCGGGCTTCCTGCACCCGCTTGCCGGCCTGCGCGGCACGCGCGGCGTCGTCGGAACGGGGCTGGCGCGCCGGCGCGGCGGGTCCGGCCGCTGCCCTGGCCGGCGAGGCCGCAGGCGACGACGCGCTGGATTCGATCGGCGCTGGGGGCGCCGCAAGCCGCGACGCCGCGGCCGCCTCCTTGGCCGCCACGGCGGCGCGGCGGTCGGCGGCGCGCAGGCGGCGCTCGGTGGCATCGAGCTGCAGTTCGCGCTCGCGCAGCGGCGCCAGCGCAGCGCGGCGCTGCGCACGCACGTCATTGACGCAGGCACTGACCACGAAGCGGCTGGCGCAGGCGCGCTCCTCGGCCGCAAAACCGGCCTCGAGCCGTCGCCGTTCGGCCACGATGCCCGCGCGCTCCTGCCGGCCGTCCTGCAGCGCCGCCTGCGCCCGCGACGCCGCTTCGGCGGCGGGCACGGGTTGCGCCTGCGCCCGGGCGATGGCGGGCATGCCGGCTGCACCCAGCACCAGCAGGCCGACGATGAGCGCTGCAATCCGCAACCGGCGCGCCTTCAGGTCAGCGAGGTGTCCACGTCGCGCCGCGCCAGCGCCAGGAACTCGGCCGACTGCATCTCGTGCAGGCGCGAGACGGTGCGCGGGAACTCGTGCGCCAGCGGCCCTTCGGTGTAGAGCTCTTCAGGCGGCACCGCGGTGGACAGGATCAGCTTCACGCGGCGGTCGTACAGCACGTCCACCAGCCAGGTGAAGCGGCGCGCCTCGCTGGCCAGCCGCGGCGGCATCTGCGGCACGTTGCTCAGCAGCACGGTGTGGAAGCGCGAGGCGATCTCCAGGTAGTCGTTCTGCGAGCGCGGCCCGCCACACAGCGTGCGGAAGTCGAACCACACCACGCCGCCGGCGCGGCGCACGGCGCGCAGCGCACGGTGTTCGATCTGCATCACCGGCTCTTCGTCGCGCGCTTCGGCCAGCTGGCCGAAGGCCTGCTCCATCGCGGTGTCGGCGGCCTCGCCCAGCGGCGTGTGGATCATGTCGATCTGCGCCAGCGTCTGCGTGCGGTAGTCGGTGCCGGCGTCGACGTTGATCACTTCCAGCTTGTTCTTCAGCAGTTCGATGGCCGGCAGGATGCGGTCGCGGTGCAGCCCGTTCGGGTACAGCGCATCGGGATGGAAGTTGCTGGTGGTGACGATGCTGACGCGGTTGGCGAACAGCGCGTCCAGCAGCCGGTGCAGGATCATCGCGTCGGTGACGTCGGCCACGTGGAACTCGTCGAAGCAGATCAGGCGGAAGCGGCGGGCAATCCGCTTGCCCAGCTCGTCCAGCGGGTTGACCACGCCTTTCAGGTCCTGCAGCTCGCGGTGCACCTCGCGCATGAACTCATGGAAGTGCAGCCGCGTCTTGCGCGTCAGCGGCACGCTCTGGAAAAAGCAGTCCATCAGGAAGCTCTTCCCCCGCCCCACCCCGCCGTGCATGTACACGCCGCGCGGAATGGGCGGGCGGATCAGCAGCTTGGTGATGGGGTTGCGACGACGTGCCTTGTAGGCGATCCATTCGTCCTCGCACCGTTCGAGCGCGTCCACGGCGCGCAACTGCGCCGGGTCGCTGCGGTAACCACGCTCGGCGAGCGTGGCTTCGTACAGTTGCCGAACCCCCACCGGGCGCACTAGAAGTTGAGCGTGCGCTTGTCCACGGCCAGCGCCGCTTCCTTGGTGGCTTCGCTCAAGCTCGGGTGCGCGTGGCAGATGCGAGCGATGTCCTCGGCGCTGGCCTTGAACTCCATCGCCACCACGGCCTCGGCGATCAGCTCGCTGGCCATGGGCCCCACGATGTGCACGCCCAGGATCTCGTCGGTCTTGGCGTCGGCCAGGAACTTGACCATGCCGGTGGTGTCTCCCAGTGCCCGCGCGCGGCCGTTGGCCATGAACGGGAAGGTGCCGGCCTTGTAGGCGGCGCCGCGGGCCTTGAGCTGCTGCTCGGTCTCGCCGACCCAGGCGATCTCGGGGCTGGTGTAGATGACCCAGGGGATGGTGTTGAAGTTGACGTGCCCGTGCTGGCCGGCAATGCGCTCGGCAACCGCCACGCCTTCTTCCTCGGCCTTGTGCGCGAGCATGGGGCCCCGCACCACGTCGCCCACGGCCCACACGCCAGGCAGGTTGGTGCGGCAGTCGGCGTCCACCACGATGGCGCCGCGCTCGTCCAGCTTCAGGCCCACGGCCTCGGCGTTGAGGCCCGTGGTGTTGGGCACGCGGCCGATGCTGACGATGAGCTTGTCGACATCCAGCGTCAGTGCCTCGCCCTTGGCGGTGGTATAGGCCACCGACACACCCTTCTTGCCCGTCTTGATCTCGCCGACCTTCACGCCCAGCTCGATCTTCAGGCCCTGCTTGACGAAGGCCTTGTGCGCCTCCTTGGCGATCTGCTCGTCCACCGCGCCCAGGAACGTGGGCAGGCCTTCGAGCACGGTCACCTCGGCACCCAGGCGGCGCCAGACGCTGCCCATCTCCAGACCGATGACGCCGGCGCCGATCAGGCCCAGCTTCTTCGGCACCGCGCCGATGCGCAAGGCGCCGTCGTTGCTGAGGATCAGCTCTTCGTCGAAGGGCGCCGCGGGCAGTTCGCGCGCGTTGGAGCCGGTGGCGACGATGACGTTCTTGCCCACCAGCGTCTCTTCGCCCACGGTCACTTCGTAGCCGCCGTCCACGGCCTTGGCGAAGGCGCCGCGGCCGTGGAAGAAGCTGACCTTGTTCTTCTTGAAGAGATAGAGGATGCCGTCGTTGTTCTGCTTGACCACGGTGTCCTTGCGGCCGAGCATCTTCTTGATGTCGATCGTCAGGTCCTTCAGGCCGATGCCGTGGTCGGCAAAGCTGTGGCCCGCGTGCTCGAAATGCTCGCTGCTCTGCAGCAGCGCCTTGCTCGGGATGCAGCCGACGTTGGTGCAGGTGCCGCCGGGTGCGGGGCCGCCTTTCTCGTTCTTCCACTCGTCGATGCAGGCGGTGTTGAAGCCCAGCTGCGCCGCGCGGATGGCCGCGATGTAGCCGCCAGGGCCGCCGCCGATGACGACGACGTCGAAGTTCTTGCTGCTCATGGCCACGTCCTCAGATGTCGAACAAGAGGCGGGCCGGATCTTCCAGCGCATCCTTCATCGTCACCAGGCCCAGCACGGCTTCGCGGCCGTCGATGATGCGGTGGTCGTAGCTCATCGCCAGGTAGTTCATCG
>LNFM01002895.1_pt1 | contig 54204 bp, 53 predicted proteins | sample 596031 | NCBI WGS metagenome assembly LNFM01 (sample SAMN04254537, study PRJNA301005) | activated carbon metagenome | isolation source: dual media filters at the Ann Arbor, Michigan drinking water treatment plant | place: USA: Ann Arbor
TCGGAACGCTACTCGACACCTTCCCGCCACACGAATGCGCAAGCTACCTCCGAAACAGCGGATACGCCTCAATCTAATCAGGACAGACTCTAGGCCGGATTCAGGTTTAGTCGACTCTTCTCTCGAACTGCCGCCAAACAAAAGTTTCCGACAGTCAGCCGACATCCAGATTCAACCGCCAATCCGCAACGATCAGCCATGGTCGACCGATCAGTTTTTGACCCGAATGTCGACGCCCCAAATCCGCCATTCCTTCTTTTCAGGGTCAGTCTCGGTCGGGTCGGCGGATCGCCGCAGCATGACGACACCTTCGCGGTGCGCAGTGGTGCCTTTTTTCCGGTTTTTGACGTCGATCGTTGCCGTCACCAGGATATATTGCTTGCCGTCGGTCATCTTGATCGCCGTCGGTTCGCCGGTAACCGGTTCGAAGACGCTATAGATTTTGAACCCGTCGCTGAACGTTTTCAGCGTCCCGCGCGTATCGCCGCCGCGATCGCCCCACAGGACATAGGCTTTGTCATAGTCCCCAGCACGGATGAAGCTGAAATAGCGATCTACCGTTTCCTTGGCGGCAATGGCACTGGGCGAACTGGCTGGTTCATCACCGAGTATCTTCTTGCCAGGCGTCGCTGCCTCCGGCGCCTTGGCCATTTGCTGATTATTGGCCGCTCCTTCAGGTGCCGAACAACCGGCGACGAGAAGGGCCGAAATCAAGGAAATCACGACGGAAAAACGCACGCTACCACCTCTTTTTTTGGCCTGCCGCCTATTGGCAGACAGGGCGGATAGAGGCAAGCGCGGCAGGGCCAAACCGCCCTTTTCAAGCAAAAAAGCCCCGACCGACCGTTGGTCGCCGGGGCCTTTGGTGATGGTGGGCGCGGCAGGGATTGAACCTGCGACCCCACCCGTGTGAAGGGTGTGCTCTACCACTGAGCTACGCGCCCGAAACCTCGATTTCCGATAGGTACGGGACCAAAGACAAGGGCGGCGGTTTCCCGCCGCCCCAACCATGATGCCTTTAGCATGCGGCCAAAGCTTGTCCAGCCCCGGCCAGAAAAGCTTAGTTTACCGAATCCTTCAGGCCCTTGCCGGCCTTGAACTTTGGTTGCGACGACGCCTTGATCGTCATCGGCTCTCCAGTGCGCGGGTTGCGGCCCGTCGACGCCTTGCGCTTGCTGACAGAAAAAGTGCCGAACCCAACCAGGCGGACTTCATCGCCCTTGGTCAGTGCGGTCGAGATTGAATCAAAAACCGCCTCAACGGCTTTGCTTGCGTCGCCCTTTGTGAGGCCTGACGCATCAGCGACTGCCCCGATCAATTCCTGCTTGTTCATCCGTTGGAACCCCCGTCTCTTGCGATTGCAAATTTATAAAATCAATTGAGTCACGGCGCGGCCGGACGACCAATAAGGCTGCTTGGCAACAGCCTGTCAAAGCAAATCCGTCATAATTTGCGCCCGACAGGCTAAATTATGACGGATTTCTAGGCTTTGAGGTGTGGTTAGCCGTTTCAGTGGTGCACTTCGCCGCCCACAGGGGGCACGCCCGCTGGCGGGAGCGCAGCCAATTCGTCAGCGTCGCTCCAATCGATCGCCGTCAACGGCTCCGTCAGCGCGAGTCGCAATGCTTCATCGACATGGCGGATCGGAATGATCTTCAGCCCCTCGCGGATATTGGCCGGAATTTCGGCCAAATCCTTCTCATTTTCCTGCGGAATCAACACAGTGGTGATCCCGCCGCGCATCGCCGCGAGCAGTTTTTCCTTCAGGCCGCCGATCGGCAACACCCGTCCACGCAGCGTAACCTCGCCCGTCATGGCGACATCGCGGCGGACAGGGACACCCGTCAATGTCGACACGATTGATGTCACCAGGCCGATGCCGGCGCTCGGCCCATCCTTGGGCACCGCCCCTTCGGGCAGATGGACGTGGATGTCCTTGCGGGCGAAAATGCTCGGCTTGATGCCATAGGTCGGCGCGCGCGCCTTGACGAAGCTCATCGCCGCCTCGACCGATTCCTTCATCACATCGCCCAGCTTGCCGGTGGTGCGCACCAGCCCCTTGCCCTGCACCGTGACGCTTTCGATGGTCAGCAATTCACCGCCCACTTCGGTCCAGGCAAGCCCGGTAACGGCGCCGATCTGATGCTCTTCCTCGCCCATGCCGAAGCGATATTTCTGGACACCGGCATAGTCGGCGATGTTTTCGGCGGTAATGACCACGCTTTCCATCTTGCCTTCAAGGATGCGGCGCAGCGCCTTGCGAGCCAGCCGCGCGATCTCGCGCTCCAGCGTGCGGACGCCAGCTTCGCGCGTGTAATAGCGGATCAGCGCGCGCAGCCCGTCGTTGCGCAGCTCGAATTCACCGGGCTTCAAGCCGTGCGCCTCGATCTGCTTGGCGATCAGATGACGCTCGGCGATCTCGACCTTCTCGTCCTCAGTATAGCCCTCCAGCCGGATGATCTCCATCCGGTCGAGCAACGGCTGAGGCAGGTTGAGCGTGTTCGCCGTCGTCACGAACATGACGTCGGACAGGTCGATATCGATTTCCAGATAATGGTCCTGGAATTTCGAATTCTGTTCGGGATCGAGCACTTCGAGCAGCGCCGATGCGGGATCGCCCCGGAAATCCTGGCCAAGCTTGTCGATCTCATCGAGCAGGAACAACGGGTTGCTGGTCCCGGCCTTGCGCAGATTGGTGACGATTTTGCCCGGCAGCGAGCCGATATAGGTCCGCCGATGGCCACGAATCTCGGCCTCGTCGCGCACGCCGCCCAGTGACTGACGCACGAATTCACGCCCGCAGGCCTTGGCGATCGACTTGCCAAGGCTAGTCTTGCCGACACCCGGCGGGCCGACGAGGCACAGGATCGGCCCCTTCAGCTTGTTGGTGCGGGCCTGCACCGCGAGATATTCGACGATCCGGTCTTTGACCTTCTCAAGCGCATAATGATCCTCATCAAGGATCGCCTGGGCGGCTTCGATATCCTTTTTCAGCTTTGATTTCTTGCCCCAGGGAATCCCCAGCAGCACATCGAGATAATTGCGCACGACCGTCGCCTCGGCCGACATCGGCGCCATCGTTTTCAGCTTCTTCAGTTCGGTGGTCGCCTTGGTGCGGGCTTCCTTGGAGAGCTTCAGCGTCGCGATTTTCTGCGTGAGCTCAGCGATCTCATCGCCCTCGCCTTCCTCGCCCTCATTGCCCAGCTCGCGCTGGATCGCCTTCAGCTGCTCATTGAGATAATATTCGCGCTGAGTCTTCTCCATCTGGCGCTTCACGCGGCTGCGGATCTTCTTTTCGACCTGCAGCACGCCGAGTTCGCCCTCCATGAAGGCAAACACCATTTCCAGCCGCTTTTGCGGATCGGACTCGATCAGGAGCGATTGCTTGTCGGCAACCTTGACTTGAATATTGGCCGCAATCGCATCGGAAAGCCGGCCTGGATCGTCAATTTCGCCCAGTTGCACGGCGGTTTCGGCCGGCAGCTTGCGGTTGAGCTTGGCGTAATTTTCAAACTGATCGACCACCGAACGCATCAGCGCGGCAATTTCGCGTGATACTTCCACCGCCTGCTTCTCAAGCGCTTCGCCAGCTTCTTCACTGTCGAGCAGCTCGATATCGGCGACCATATGCCCGCCATCAGTGGAGATCTCGACCAGCTTTGCGCGCCGCTTACCCTCTACCAGCACCCGCACCGTGCCGTCGGGCAGTTTGAGCAATTGCAGCACCACCGCCGTTACGCCAATTTCATACAAATCGTCGCGATCGGGATCGTCCTCGCTCGGGTCGAGCTGCGCCACGAGGAAAATTTCCTTGGTATCGTTCATCGCGGCTTCGAGCGCGGCGACGGACTTGTCGCGGCCAACAAACAGCGGCACGATCATATTCGGGAACACGACGATGTCGCGAAGCGGCAATACGGGATAGGTCTTGGTCATGCAGTCTCCGGCGGCGCCCAATCGGGACGCCAATTCTTCTTTATATGGGGATGGTCACCGTTCCATCAATCGGCTTGTGGCAGGATTTGCGATGCTGGTGCTGATTGCTGCCGCACCGCCGCGCAAAGGCGAGCCGCCGATCACGACACAAACCCAGAAATCCGGGGGCGTGATTGATCCCGACCAGGCCAAACTCGATTTTGAAAGTGCCGATCTCGCCATTGAGGTCTTCCCTGACAAAGAAGCAATTTCAGCCACGGCGACCTTGGTTTTCAAGGCCAAGGCGGCGCTTGACCGGTTGGTAATCGATCTCGATCGCAACCTGCCCGTCTCAGCCATCGCCATCGATGGCAAACCGATCTTGTCCAAAAGCTGGGCTAATCCGCAAGGCCAGCTTGTCATAACCCTGCCGCATGACGTTGCCGCTGGCACGCATGTAACGGCGCGGATCAGCTATGCCGGCACGCCGCATGTCGCGGTTCGGGCCCCCTGGGACGATGGTTTTGTCTGGGCGAAAACCAAAAATGGGCAGCCCTGGATAGCGTCCACCGCAGAAGGCTATGGCTGCGACCTGTTCTGGCCCTGCCTTGATTTCCCGACGGGTGAGCCTGGCCAGGTAACGCTGCACATTACGGTGCCAAAAGGGCTTTCGGCACCTGCCAACGGCGTGTTGCTGCGGACAGACACGCTCGCCAATGGCCGGACGACTTGGCATTGGCGGATCAAGCACCCGAATAGCTATGCCATCGCCCTTACCATTGGGCCCTATGCGGTTTTGACGGACAGGTACAAAAGCCGTTTCGGGAACGAGATTCCGGTATATTATTGGTATTTGCCCGGCGAAAGGCAGAAGGCAGAAGCCCTATTCGCCGAATTCGCGCCGACGATCGATTTTTTCGAAAGCGTGATTGGTCCTTATCCCTTTGCAGATGAGAAACTGGGCGTGGTCGAAACACCGCATCTCGGCATGGAGCACCAGACGATCAACGCATATGGCAATGGCTATGCCAAGGCGATTGAGGGGTTTGACTGGCTGTTCCAGCACGAATTGTCGCATGAATGGTTCGGCAACCAACTCACCGCGGCGAACTGGGACGATTACTGGCTGCATGAGGGCTTTGGCAGCTATATGCAGCCGCTCTTTGGCCAGTGGCGCGAGGGCGATGCCCGGTACGCAGCGATGCTAGATCTCCAACGCGGCAAGATTGAAAATCGGGCACCGCTGGTATCAGGCACCATCCGCACCGAAGAAGATGTCTATGAGGCTGCCAAAGGCGGCCCTGCAGGTGATATCTATTACAAGGGCAGCTGGACGCTCCACACCCTGCGCTGGCTGATTGGCGACGCTGCCTTTTTCGAGGCCACGCGTCGATTGGTCTATGGCCGGCCCGATCCAAAGCCGGGCAATTTCACCCCGCGCTTTGGATCTACCGGCGAGTTCGAAACCCTGGTCGCGGCGGTGACGGGCAAGGATTATCACTGGTTTTTCGACGCGTATTTGCGCCAGGCGCCGCTGCCAGAGCTAATCACCACCCCGCGTGATGACGGCCTGGCGCTGGCATGGAAACTGCCCACCGACCTCCCCTTCCCAATGCCGATTGAGGTGAAGGTCAACGATACGGTCACCCGCATCGAAATGTCCGACGGTCATGGCTGGATCGCAGTGCCCAAGGGCGCGCATGTCGTGATCGATCCGATGGCACGAGTGCTGCGGCGTTCAGTGGCGGTGGAGGCGATGCAGGCCTATCATAAAGAGCGAGCAGGGGGCGGTTCGTAGGCGGTGATTGCGCGCCGAGCGTATCAAGTGTATCACTATTGCAACACAGATAGGAGCCAAGGCGATGTTGCCGACCAGTGATCCCGTAGGCCTTCCGGGCCTCGCCGCGCTGGGATTTGGCATTGCGCTCTTTGCCGTTGCCCTGCTGGGCGCACGATTACGCGCGCGACGTGACGCCGCTGAACAAGGCGGCAGGCGGGCCAATAGCTCCATCCTGTGGATAGCCCTCCAAGGTTTGGCGATTGGCCTGGCCGGCGCTGGCCCGATTTATGTCGTGCTCGATCCGCTCTCGTCAGCTTCATTGATCACGGCGGCGATAACCCTGGCACTGATGCTGGGGGCGGTTTTCCTGTTTGACTGGTCATCACGGGCAATGGGGAAAAACTGGGCGCTGGTCGCTCGCACCCGGACCGATGCCAGCCTGGTGACAACGGGGCCGTTCGCCTATGTCCGCAACCCGATTTACGTCGCGCTCGGCCTGTTCATGGTCGCGATGGCGATTGCTTTTGGCCACACGAGGATGCTTATCATTGCCATGCCGCTCTTCGCCTTTGCCACCTGGATGCGCGTATCACTCGAAGAAAAGCTGCTCCGGGCTGAATTTGGGGCGGCCTATGATGCCTATAGCAACCGCGTGAAGCGTTTTGTGCCGGGTCTGCTCTACAGCAACGTGCGTTAAATCTGAACCACCTCCGTTCGGCCTGAGCGAAGTCGAAGGCCAAGCGGTGCGCCCTGTGCTTCGACTTCGCTCAGCCGCCCGCATCACCCTGCTAAGCGCGGTCCATGTCTGTCTCTGTCAAGATTTGCGGCCTTTCCACGGCTGAAACGCTCGATGCCGCCGTTGCGAACGGCGCGGCCTATATCGGCCTGCTTTTCTATCCGCCCTCGCCTCGCTATGTCGCGCTTGGCCAGGCCGAAGCGCTCGCGATGCGCGTGCCCGATCATGTTGGCCGGGTTGGTGTATTTGTCGATCCTGACGATGCATTGGTCGATGCCGCCATCGCCGCCGGAAAACTGACTGACCTGCAGCTCCACAAGGTTACCCCCGAACGCGCAGCGGCCTTGCGAGCTCGAACTGGCTTATCGATCTGGGCAGCTGTTGCGGTACGCGCGCGCACCGATCTTGATGCCGCGCGCGGGTTTTCGGGCGCAGCAGACCGGATTTTGTACGACGCCAAGACACCCGACAACGCGGCCCTCCCCGGCGGAATGGGGGTTCGCTTCGACTGGGGGTTGCTGAACGGCTTCAGCCATCCGCTGCCCTGGGCGCTTTCGGGCGGCTTAGACGCCATCAATGTCGGCGATGCTGTCCGCCAGACCGGGGCGACGCTGGTCGATGCCTCATCGGGCATGGAAACAGCGCCGGGCATCAAGGATATAGACAAGATCGCCCTGTTCCTTAAAGCCTGTGCCGCATTATGAACGCGCCCCTTTCCCCCGCCCCCAATTCCTTCCGCGCACAACCCGACGAACGCGGCCATTTCGGCCAGTTTGGCGGGCGCTATGTCGCTGAAACGCTGATGCCGCTCGTGCTGGAGCTTGAGGCGGAATATAACCGCGCCAAGGCCGATCCCGCCTTCCACGCGCAGTTTGATGATCTGCTCGAACATTATGTCGGCCGCCCGAGCCCGCTTTATTATGCTGAGCGCCTGACCGAGGAACTGCGCAAGGGTGCAGAGCCCGGCATGGGTGCCCAGGTGTGGTTCAAGCGCGATGAGCTGAACCATACCGGCGCGCACAAGATCAACAATTGCATTGGGCAAATCCTGCTCGCGATGCGCATGGGCAAGACGCGGATCATCGCCGAGACCGGCGCGGGCCAGCACGGCGTCGCGACCGCCACGGTCTGTGCGCGCTTCGGCCTGCCCTGCGTCATCTACATGGGCGCGCGCGATATCGAGCGGCAGCAGCCCAATGTGTTCCGCATGAAGCTGCTTGGGGCCGAGGTGCGCCCCGTGACAAGCGGTGCGGCGACGCTGAAGGATGCGATGAACGAGGGGCTGCGCGATTGGGTCGCCAACGTCCACGACACCTTCTACATCATCGGCACCGCCGCTGGTCCCCATCCCTACCCTGAGCTGGTCCGCGATTTTCAGAGCGTGATCGGCAAGGAAGCCCGCGCACAGATGCTGAGCCGTATCAACCGCCTGCCCGATTTGCTGGTGGCGGCGATTGGCGGCGGATCAAACGCGATCGGCTTGTTCCACCCGTTTCTCGACGATGCCGAGGTGAAGATGCTCGGTGTGGAAGCGGCAGGGCATGGCCTCGACAAGGAGCATGCGGCATCGCTGGCGGGCGGATCGCCCGGCGTGCTCCATGGCAACAAAACCTATCTGCTGCAGGACGAAGACGGTCAGATCACCGAGGCGCATTCGATTTCGGCGGGCCTCGATTACCCCGGCATCGGCCCCGAACACGCCTGGCTCCGCGACATCGGCCGCGTGGACTACACCAGCGCCACCGACACCGAGGCGCTCGATGCGTTCCAGCTGCTGTGCCGCACCGAGGGCATCATCCCCGCGCTCGAACCCTCCCACGCTATTGCGGCGGTAGCGAAAATCGCACCGACGATGCGCCAAGACCAGATCATCCTGGCGAACCTGTGCGGGCGCGGCGACAAGGATATCTTCACCGTCGCCGAGGCGCTGGGAACGGCGATATGAATCCCGCTCAATTTGCAATCAGCTGTCATGCTGAACTCGCTTTAGCATCCACCGCGCCACAACCCCGACCAACGCGGGCGGGGAAGTGGACCCTGAAACAAGTTCGGGGCGACGTTTGGGTTGGCGAACGGCGCGGCGGCAAGGACATTTTCACCGTGGCGGATTCCCTTGGGGGAGAGGTTATGACTGAGCGGAGCAGAAATGCATTAGTCAATGCATCAGCTTTCATAATTCCTTTTGTCACCATTATCGTCTTTCGGGACTGGTACGATGACGGCCAGATTGCGACCGGCCCCGAGTTTTTCGTCGTCTGCTTTGCGATGTTCCTTGGCGCTTGGTCGGCGTTTTGGCTGAGGAAAGTCGCAAATGACTAGTCGCCTCTCCGCTGCCTTTCCCAACGATCGCGCTGCGCTCGTCACCTTCGTGACGGCTGGTGACGGCCCTACGCCTGCGATCCTCGACGCGCTCGTCGAAGGCGGGGCGGATGTCATTGAGCTCGGCATGCCGTTCACCGATCCGATGGCCGATGGTCCCGCGATCCAGGCGGCGAACCTGCGCAGCCTCGCCGCCGGCACCACCACCGCGCACATCCTGCAAATCGCCAGCGATTTCCGCGCCCGCCACCCGAATGTCCCCCTCGTCCTGATGGGCTATGCCAACCCGATGCTCCGGCGCGGCCCTGATTGGTTCGCCAACCAATGCGCCAAGGCAGGTATAGACGGCGTGATCTGCGTCGATTTGCCGCCCGAAGAGGATGACGGCCTTGGCCCCGAACTCCGCGCAGCCGGCGTCGATTTCATCCGCCTTGCTACCCCCACCACCGATGCAGCGCGGCTGCCGGCAGTGCTCGATGGCGCGAGCGGGTTCCTCTATTATGTCTCTGTGGCTGGCATCACCGGTCTGCAGCAGGCCGCCCAAACGTCGATCGAGGATGCTGTCGCCCGGCTAAAGGCACAGACCGACCTGCCCGTCGCGGTTGGCTTTGGCGTCCGCACCCCTGAACAAGCGGAAGCGATCGCGGCGGTTGCCGACGGGGTCGTCGTCGGATCGGCCATTGTCGAGATCATCGCCGAACACGGCGCTAATGCGCCCGCCCCGGTTACCCGCTATATTGCCTCGCTCGCTGCCGCGATCCGCACCGCAAGGAAGATACCCGCATGACCTGGCTCAGCAATGTCCGCAACGCGCTGTCGTTCGTCGTTCCCAAAAAGGAAACGCCCGATACGCTGTGGCACAAGTGCAAGGGGTGCGGGCAGCTGATCTTCGTCAAGGAATTGGAGGATAACCTCCATGTCTGCCCAAGCTGCGCGCATCATGAGCGCATCGGGCCCAAGACGCGCTTTGGCTACACCTTTGATGGCGGCACCTACACCGCCCTGCCACAGCCGCGCGTCCAAGAAGACCCGCTGAAATTCCGCGATACCAAACGTTATGCCGATCGCATCAAGGCGGCGCGCACCGCCACCGGCGAAGGTGACGCCCTGGTTAATGCCCGTGGCAAAATCGGTGGCCGGTCGGCGATCGTCGGGGTGCAGGACTTCGCTTTCATGGGCGGATCAATGGGCCTGGCAGTTGGCGAAGCGTTTGTTGCGGGCGTTGAGGCCGCGATTGCCGATCATTGCCCCTATATCATCTTCACCGCTTCGGGCGGCGCGCGCATGCAGGAAGGTATTCTTTCGCTGATGCAAATGCCGCGCAGCACCGTGGCGATCCAGATGCTCCACGATGCCGGCCTGCCCTATATCGTCGTGCTGACTGATCCCACATCGGGCGGCGTAATGGCCGCCTATGCGATGCTGGGCGACGTGCAAATCGCCGAGCCCAAAGCGACGTTGGCCTTCACTGGCCGACGGGTGATTGAAAACACGATCCGCGAAAAGCTGCCCGATGATTTCCAGACATCCGAATATTTGCTCGCGCACGGCATGATCGACATGGTCAAACCCCGCAAGGAACTGCCCGAGACGCTCGGCAAGCTGATCGAGTTTCTGTGCGCGAAGCAGGCGGCGTAACAGCCTTCACGACAGCCCCAGTCAACCATGGCAGATAACGCCCGCTCTTCATCGCCCGAGGTGCAGGCGCAGCTTGATCGGCTATGGGCGCTGTCGCCCGGTGCCGATATCTTGGGGCTGGAGCGGATCACTGCGCTGCTCGACCGGCTTGGCAACCCGCATCGGTTACTGCCGCCTGTGCTGCATGTCGCTGGCACCAATGGCAAGGGATCGACCTGCGCCTTTCTGCGCGCCGCGATCGAGGCGGCGGGGCTGACCGCCCATGTCTATACCAGCCCGCATCTGGTGCGCTTCAACGAACGCATCCGGTTGGCGGGTCGGCTGATTGACGATGCGATGCTGGCCGCGCTGCTCGAAGAAGTGCTCAGTGCTGGCAGCGATATCGGCGCGAGCTTCTTCGAAGTCACCACCGCCGCCGCCTTCCTCGCCTTTGCCCGCACCCCCGCAGACGCTTGTATCATAGAGGTTGGGCTCGGCGGCAGGCTGGATGCGACCAATGTCATCGCAGCGCCAATCGTCACCGGCATTGCCCAGCTCGGCCTCGATCACCAAAGTTTCCTGGGCGACACGATCGAGCAAATCGCGGGAGAGAAAGCGGGGATTGCGAAGCCAGGTGCGATGCTGGTGACGATGCGCTATCCGCCGTCGGTGGCGCAGCGCGTTGGCCGCGTTGCCAAATCGGCCAAGGCATCCGTCAGCGCGCTTGGCACAGGCTGGCAGCTTGGGGTCGGCGACAGCGTCCGGTATGAAGACGAAAATGGCGTGATTGAAACTGGGTTGCCCCGGTTGTTCGGCCCGCATCAGCCTGAAAATCTCGGCCTCACCATCGCCATGCTGCGCCACCAGAATGTGCTGAGAATTCCCCCTGCCGCCTATCGTGCCGCTGCCGAATGGGCGGAATGGCCCGCGCGAATGCAGCGGCTCAGCCCTGGCCCGCTGCTCGCCCGACTGCCCGCCGGCAGCGAGCTTTGGCTCGACGGTGGCCATAACGCCGCCGCTGCCATCTCGGTCAGTACAGGCCTTGAAAGTCGCGCCGGCAAGCGCCCGGTGCATCTCGTGCTAGGCATGCTGGTCAATAAGGATGCGCGTGGCCTGTTGCTGCCCTTTGCCAGTTATGCGCGCTCGCTTCAGGCAGTGCCGGTCCCCGATCACGCGCATCATGCGCCTGACGCGCTGGTGGCGGCGGCTGAAAAACTGGGCCTGCAGGCCTCCACCGCCGCCGATATCAGCGCAGCGCTGGACGCTATCGCCGCCCGTGCTGATCCCGCCAATCCGCCGGTCGTGCTGATTCTGGGCTCGCTCTATCTGGCTGGCGGGGTGCTGGCGGCGAACGGCCAGAGACCCAGTTAGTTATTGCGATTGACTTGCAATAGCAGAACTTCGATACCCCTTATCATTGATCGGGAGATGTCGTGATGTTCGCTGCTGAAAACTTTACCCGGCCTTTGCCGCACCCGCTTCCCCTCACCCGTGATACCGCATTGTTTCTGTTCGCGGTTCGGCGGCTTGGTGCGCACGGGCTCGCCGATGCGCAGCTCGCCAATCATTTTGTCAGCGCCTTCGGATCAGGCTTTCAGCGCCCGCTGATCACGTTGCGCGTGATGATGGCCGAGATCGCAAGCGTGGCGAGCACGCCGATCATGATTGCGCCGTGCTGCTGCATGCGGATGACCGCATCGGAAGCAACGCTGATCGAGGTCATGCGGCGACTGAGCGGTCAACCGCTCGCCGCCCGCGCCCTGCTCGCCGATCTGCTCGGCAACCGCTGCGTCGATGGCGTGCTGGCAACGATGGCGCTGGTCGGGTCGGCCTTTGCCGATGCCGGGCGCTGCATCAAGGGATAGCGTTACCCGTCAACTCGCCAGACGCTCGCCGTCCTTCGTGTCTTCCACGCCCGCATCGCCAATCGCCTGATCGACCAACCCCTTGCGCATCATCCACCAGAACAGCAAAACGCCCGGAAAGGCGACGATCGTCGTCATCCAGTAAAAGGTGACATAGCCGAACTGTTCGACCAGCCCGCCTGCCGTCGTCGCGGTCAGCAGCCGCCCGACGACGCTGGAGGCAGCCGAAATCAGCGCATATTGCGACGCCGTATAGCGCAGATCGCACAGCGCCGCGAAATAGGCGACGACGGTGACGCCGCCGATCCCGCTGGCAATATTCTCAAAGCCGATCGCGCCTGCCAGTCCCCAGTTGGTATGCCCGGCTCCGGCCAGCACCGCAAAGCTCGCATTGGAAATCGCCATCAGGATCAGGCTCAGCAATACTGACGTCTTCATCCCCAGCCGCGCATACATCGCACCGCCGATGAAGATTCCGATCAGATAGGCCCAGAAACCTACGCCGACATCGTAGATCGCGATTTCGTCATTGCTGAAGCCCAGATCGTTGAGCAGCAGCCGGAGGGCAATCTGACCCAATGTATCGCCGATTTTGTGGATCAGAATGAACAGCAACACGATGATCGCGCCGTTACGCTGAAAGAATTCGCTAAAAGGGCCGACGATCGACGCCACGATTTCCGCCATGCCACGTTTTTCCGCGGGCGCGCGGTGCCGCTCGGGCTCGCCCAGCACTAACCCCGTGATCATCGCCGGCAGGGCAAAGCTCGCACAAGCCAGATAGGCCCCTGCCCAGCCAATCCGCGCCGCCAGCACCAGCGCCAGGGCGCCCGCCGCGACAGAACCGATTCGCCAGCCATATTGCGTCATCCCTGATCCGACGCCGAGCTGATAGGGCTTCAACTGCTCGATCCGGTACGCGTCGATGACAATGTCAAAGGTCGCCCCGGCAAAGCCGACCAGAATCGCCGCCGCCACCGTTGCGCCAATATCCGTGGACGGGTTGACCAGCGCCAGATTGGCCACAGCGGCCATCACCAGCACACCAGCAAACAACAGCCACGACACACGCTGCCCTAGCCCGCCGATGATCGGCAGCCGCACGCCATCAACCGCCCACGCCCAAAGCGGCTTCAGGTTGTAAACAAGGAACCCCAGCGTGAACGCCGTGATGGTTTTCTTGTCGATGCCGTCCTGCGCCAATCGGCTGGTCAGCGTCGCGCCGATCATCGTATAAGGAAAGCCGGACGACACACCGAGGAAAAACGCGGCAAGCGGCGCCTTTTCGACATAGGGCCTGATGCCAGACAGCCAATCATCCCCCGCCGCTGTCGCCATCGCCCACTTGCTCCCCGCCAAATTCAGGCCGACACTAGCCGGAAAACGGGAGAAGGACAGCCATGAACGTGCATGCACCGCAAGGCTTGCGACCGACCGAGGGCCAGCTTGCGCTCGCCGCTATCCTCGCCCGGGGCGGGACGCGGGCGAGCACCGGAATCACCCATGTCGATGCCGCCGCCTATACCTCTGCCGATCGCCATGCGGCAGAGCAGGCGCATATCTTCGCCAAGCATCCGCTCATTATCGCCCCATCGGCGCTGCTACCCGAACCCAATATGGCGGTGCCGCATGACGGCTTTGGCAAACCGCTGCTGATCACCCGCGACAAAAGCGGCACCGCGCACGTCTTCCTGAACGTTTGTCAGCACCGGGGCACCCGGCTGGTCGAAGGGGGTGAGCCGGTTTGCACGCCGAAGCTCATCTGCCCTTATCACGCCTGGACCTATGGCCTGGACGGCACACTTACCGGCATGCCCCGGCCAGAAACCTTCCCCGGTCTCGACAAGGGCGATTTCGGGCTGAAACGATTGCCGACGGTCGAATCAGGCGGGCTGATCTGGTTCGCGTTCGACGAGGCCGCCGATTTCACCGAGGCCCACGCGCTAGGGGCAGATTTCGACGCCTTTGATCTGCCCGGTCATTATCTTTTCCGCCGCAAAACGCACCGCGTTGCAGCCAATTGGAAGCTGATCATGGACGCTTTCCTTGAAAGCTACCATGTCCAGCGGCTGCATGCGGGGACGATCGGGCCCTTCTTCAAAGACGGGGTGACGACGGGCGACCAGATCGGCCCGCACCAACGCTCCGCCGTTGGTCGCGAAGCGGATCTGGTGGCGGCGGCGGGGAGTGATTGGCCGCAATTGCGCGCGGCGATCACCTATACCTATCAAATGTTCCCCGGCACCGTGCTGATCGTTAGCCCCGATTACATGAACCTGATGATCATGATGCCGCAATCGGCTGGCGAAGTGCTGGTCGAGGACTTCATGCTGATCCCCGAAGCGCCCGCCACCGACAAGGCGCGCAATCATTGGGAACGCAGCTGGGCATTGCTCGATGGCCAGGTGTTTGCCGGCGAGGATTTCCGCGCGGCCGAACTGGGGCAACAGGGCCTGGCCTCCGGTGCGATCGACCGAGTCACGCTCGGCACGCTCGAAACCGGCATCCGCCATTTCCACAACGCGGTGGAGGCGCGACTGGCCTGAGGGTCAGCCGCCAATCGCCTTCAGCAATCCCTCAATCCGGTGCGCATTGGCCCCGAAGTCACCCTCGCCAACGCGCGAAACGGATCGGATATCGATGCGCGTGCCTGACTCGGTCGGCGTCAGGCGAATGACGACATCGTCCTTGAAGCCCCACCAGCTGGCCGTCTCGGTCGCTTCAATCCGGCCGGCTGCCGCATCGGCAATTGCGACCGGCCAGCCGCGCGCGGTTACCGTCCGCAGTGCCGTGTCGAACACCTCGGCTGGCGGTTTGGCGACCGTCAGCGGCTTTAGCGCCGGATACCCAGCGGCCTGTTGCGCGGCCAGGGCGGGATCATACACCACGCTGTTGCTGCCCGCGCCGCGCACCGCCGGGGTGATCGCCACAAACTGCGGTGGGCTGACGGTATCGGTGGTGATGTCGTGAATGCGCGGTACGCCCCGGCCGTTGATGATGATCGCCACGAGCACGGCGAGCGCACCAATCCCTGAAATCGCACCGCCGATCGCTACCCGCCCGCCCCGGCGGCGCACCAGGGCGATCAGGCAGATAATCCCGCCAATCCCCGCCACCAGCGATCCAAGCGCAAACAGGCCAAGCCCCGCCACCCAGGGCAGCACGCCAGATTTCACCAGCGGCCCGGCCAGCAGCACCAGCACTGCCAGCGCCATCGTCACGCCCGCAATCGCGGCAGTTCTTTTCCCCGGCATTATGATTCCCCTGTATCAGATCGCTGTTTTGAACAGAGTGAAGCCAGCGGGCAAGCGCTTCGGCATTTGGCCGGCGTGAACAGCCTCAATCGCGCCGATCGCCAACAGCAAGTCGCGCTGGGTATAGGGTTTGCCCAAACAGCCATCCGCCAGCGATTTCGCCTCGACTGGGCATTCGCCGGTGGCGAACAGCACGGCAATCCCGGCCTCATGAGCAGCCCGGGCGACATCAATCCCGCTGCCGTCGCTCAGGCTGACATCGGCAAGGACCATGTCGATCGCCTGCCGCTCAATCAGGGCGACCGCATCCTCAACCCGATCTACCGTGGCGACGATTTCGAACCCTTCGTCGGTCAGGAATCGTTCATTGTCAAAAGCGATGAGCGGTTCATCCTCAACGATCATCAAGCGGAGAAATCGTCTTTTCTTGCGTTCAAACATTGCCACGCCGTCACTCCTGCCGATCGATCGACCGCCGATCCTCTATTATTAGAGCCACAACGCACTTGCGCGCATTTTCTTTGCATTGAGCACGCAAATAGCCTGTATCAGCGTCCCCATGCCCCCATCCGATCCCCAGAATCCGCCCCGCGAAGGCAATCGCATCGCCAAATTGCTCGCGCGCGCTGGAATCGCTTCTCGGCGTGAGATCGAACGGATGATCACCGAAGGCCGCGTTGCCATTGACGGCAAGCCGATCGATACGCCGGCGACGATCCTGTCATCGCTGCGCGGTGTAACGGTTGACGGCAACCCGGTTCAGGCCCCCGCCCCCGCTCGGCTGTTCCTTTATCACAAGCCAAGCGGTCTGCTGGTCACCGAACGCGATCCTGCTGGTCGGCCGACCATCTATGACAAATTGCCGAGCGATTTGCCGCGGCTCGTGCCGGTCGGACGGCTCGATCTCAACACCGAAGGGCTGTTGCTGCTCACCACCGATGGTGAATTGAAACGCCAACTTGAGCTGCCCTCTACCGGCGTCGAACGCGCCTATCGCGCCCGCGCTTATGGCACCGTCACCCAGGCCCAGCTTGAGGACCTGATCGAGGGTGTCGAGATTGAAGGCGTGCGCTACGGATCGATCAACGCCAATCTTGAACGCCGCACGGGGGCCAATGTCTGGATTGAGATGATCTTGACGGAGGGCAAAAACCGCGAAGTACGCCGCGTGCTCGAATTTCTCGGGCTAAAGGTCTCACGGCTGATCCGCACCCGCTATGGCCCATTCCTGCTCGGCGATCTCGCGCCCGGCGAGATTGGCGAGGTCCGCCAGCATGACGTCGTCGCTTTCCGCCGCGATCCTACCCGAACCCCGGCGCCCGACCATGCCAAGCCACCAGCATCGCGCAGCCGCGGTGATCGCACTGCCGCGCCTGACAAGACCGATCGCCCCTATCGCGCGCCAAAGCCCGGCCCGGATGCCGCTGATCCGCGCAAGGCCCCGCGTGCCCCGGCACCAGCCGCGATCAAGCCCAAGCGATTCTATGACGCCAAGGAAAAAGGCGGTGTTACGCCGACCAAGCCCGCGCGGACGGCCGCGCGCAGCGACACCAGCGCCCGCGCGCGCCGCACCGCCACTGATCCTCGCCGTAAAGAAGGCGAACTGGTCGATCGGCCGCGCGGCCCAGCGCCCGGCGCGCGCCCCGCGAAACCGGCACGACCTGGGGCCGGCAAGCCGCGCCCATCACGGACAAGGCGCTAAACGATGCGCGTGATTGCCGGACAATGGCGCGGTCGCCCGATCGTTGCGCCCAAAGGTGAAGCCACCCGCCCCACCGCGGACCGCACCCGCGAGGCGCTGTTTTCGATGCTGATCAGCCGGATTGGCAGCTTTGAAGGGTTGGCAGTCGCTGATCTCTTCGCAGGATCGGGCGCGCTGGGGATCGAGGCCCTGTCACGCGGCGCAGCGAGCTGCCTGTTCGTCGAACAGGATCGCCCGGCGATCGACGCGCTCCGCGCCAATCTCACCAAGCTCGGCGCATCGGGCGATGTCCGCGCTATTTCGGTATTGTCGCTGGGGAGTGCGCCCGCGCCGCTCGACGTGATCATGATGGACCCGCCTTATGGATCGGGCGCAGGCGCGGTCGCGCTCGACAAGCTCGCCCGGCTCGGCTGGGTTAGTCCGGCCAGCTGGGTCAGTATTGAAACCGCCTTTAACGAACCCGTCACCGTCGCCGGGTTTCAGATCGATGCCGAACGTACGCATGGCAAGGCACGGATCACCCTGCTGCGTCAGCTGGTCGGCTGACGCCGAACCAGCATGAGCCCACCTAGGCTCAGGCCCGCAGCGACCATCAAATACACGCCGACCAATGCCAGCCCGCCGCGTTCGGCCAGCGCCTGCGCAACAATCGGGGCAAGCGCGCCGCCAATGATTCCGCCCAGATTAAACGCCAGCGACACCCCGGTATAGCGCACCCCAGCGCCGAACAGCGACGGCAGCCAGGCGCCCAGTGGTCCATAGGCAAACCCCATCGCAAACAACGCGAACGACAGCCATAACCAGACGATCACCAAGGAAGCTGCCCCCAGCATCGGCCCCATCGTCAACCCGGCAATCACAGCGCCAGCAAAGCCCCATCGCAGCATCGTCCCCGTGCCGAAGCGATCGGCCAGCGTGCAGGACAGGACCACCCCGGCGGCGAGGAAGGGAATCGCGAGCAATTCGACAATCAAAAAAGCCTGGCGCGAATGGCCCAAAGTCGTCGTCCCATAGCCAAGTGCAAAGGCGGTCGCGATATAGAACAACGCAAAGCACGCGATCACACCAAAGGTGCCGGCGAGCGTGCTGCGCAAATCATGCCGCAGCAGCTGCGCGATCGGTACCTTGGGCAGCGCCCCGTGCTTTGCCGCTTCAGCAAAGGCAGGCGTCTCTGTCAGCTTCAGGCGCACCCATAGCCCAACGAAAACCAAGGCTGCGCTCGCCAGAAACGGCAATCGCCAGCCCCAGGCGCGAAACTGATCGTCGCTCATCGTCAGGCCAAGGATCAGGAAAAAGCCGTTCGCGGCGATGAAACCGATCGGCGCGCCCAGCGGCGGGAACATCCCGAACCGGCCCGTCCAGCCCGGCGGTGCATTCTCCACCGCCAGCAACGATGCGCCGCCCCATTCGCCCCCCAGCCCCAACCCCTGGCCGAAACGAAGCACGCACAGGATCAGCGGCGCAGTCCAGCCAATCTGCGCATAGGTTGGCAGGAACGCGATCAGCACCGTCGATCCGCCCATCAGCAGCAATGAGGCAACCAGCGTCGATTTGCGCCCGACCCGATCGCCAAAATGGCCAAAAATCGCCGCGCCCACCGGTCGGGCGATAAAGGCCAATCCAAAGCTGGCATAAGACAGCAGCAGCTGTGCCGCCTTGTCCTCCGCCGGAAAAAACAAAGGCCCAAACACCAAGGCGGCAGCGGTCGCGTAAATATAGAAATCGTAGAACTCGATCGACGTGCCAACCAGGCTCGCCGTCAACACGCGGCGCTGGGCGAAAAGCGGGTTGGGGGTTCGGGCGGCCATTGCTCCGCCATAACGATCCTGGCGCGCTTGGCGAGGGCCGGCGCGTCAGGCGGCGCCCATGGCGCGAATGACGCTAAGTCCAACCCAATAAAGTCCGCCAGCGAGCGCCATCACCGCAGGCAATGTCAGTAGCCAGGCGAGCGCCATGTTCAGAATCGTCCGCATCTGCAACCCGGCCCCGCTGGCAACCGACGCCCCGGCAACGCCCGATGACAGGATGTGGGTGGTGGAAACCGGCAAGGCAAAAGCATCGGCCGCCAAAATCATCGTGGCGGCGGTCAGTTCAGCCGACGCGCCCATGCCATAAGTGAGGTGCGATTTGCCGATCTTCTCGCCAACCGTGATGACGATCCGCTTCCAACCGACCATCGTCCCCAGCCCCAGCGCAACCGCGACCGCGATCTTCACCCATAGCGGAATGAAGCGCGTGCTCGCTTCCATGCCCTTCTGGAAATCAGCGATCGTCTTGAGTTCGGGATCGGAAAATGTCGCATGGACATTCTTTCCCTTGGTCACCAGCTTGCTAGTGTCGAGCACCAGATACAGGTCATTGCGCAACCGCGATGTCGCGGCGGATGGCACATTGGCGAGTGATCCATAGCCCGATACCGTGCTGGCAATCTGGCGTGAAACGGTGTCGATCGCTGCAAAAACGACCGGGTCATTAGCAGATTTGGTCTTGAGCGCGCTGGCAAGGATTTCGCGGGCGGTGCCCAGCGGCACCGTGGCTGATCCGGCATGCCCGGCAAAAACCGATGCCGCAGTGGTCGCCTGTTGAACAAAGGCCGGCGCGTTGACGTCCGGTCCGCGATTAAGCGCATAGGCGGTTGGCGCGCAGCCGATCAGGATCAGCATGATCAGGCCCATCCCCTTCTGCCCATCATTGCCGCCATGCGCGAAGGAAACGGCGGTGCAGGTGAAGATCAGCAGCGCTCTGATGCCGCGCGGCGGCGGCGCATTGCCTTCGGGCTTGGTATAAAGCTTGGGATTACGCAGCACACGTTTCATAATCAGCAACAGCAACAACGCCGTGCCAAAGCCGATCAGCGGTGCCAGCGCCAGCCCAGTCAGCACTTCCTGCGCCTTGCCCCAATTCACCCCCGATGTTGCCCCAGCGCCTGCCGACAGGATCTGGTTGGCCAATCCAACGCCCAGAATCGATCCGATCAGCGCGTGGCTAGACGAGTTGGGCAAGCCGACAAACCACGTGGCCAAATTCCAGAGAACAGCGGCAATCAGCAGTGCGAAGATCATCGCAAATCCGGCCGCACTGCCGATATTCAAGATCAGTTCGACAGGCAGCAAGGTGACGATCGAATAGGCAACCGCCCCCGATGACAGCATCACGCCCAGGAAATTGAAAAATCCGGACCAGACCACCGCCACCGGTGCCGTCATCGAATTAGTGTAAATCACGGTTGCGACGGCATTGGCGGTATCGTGAAAGCCGTTCACGAATTCAAAGCCAAGCGCGATGATCAGCGCCACGCCCAGCAGGATGATCGTCGCCAGCGCCAGCGTCTCACCAACCTGCGCCGTTTCGCTGGCGATGCTGTATCCAGCAAAGCCAAGCCCCCCAATGATTGTCAGGATGAAGAGCAAGCGCCCGATTGGGTTTGGGGGCACATCCAGCGCAGGACGATCAAGCGAGGGCGCGCCAGATGCTGCGCCCGGCAGGGCTTCGGTGGAAAAGGAATTGCTGGCCATGAGTCTTCCGTGGCGTGCTTCTATGTCAGTCGGATGACAGTCAACGCCACCTCTGCGCGCCCTTAGCGGTGAAGCAGCCGATCGATCAACAGCCCGGGCACGAATAAGCGCATGAGTTCGGGATAATGCGGGTCGTTGCGTCAGCGACCAATTGCCGATCAGGCGTCAACGCCACCCACAATCATGACTCGCGCGCCAACACCGCCGCCATGGCCGACATCACCGCCTGCAACGCCTTGACCGGTCGGATCATCACCCGGAAATTGGTGATCTTCCCCGCGTCGTTCCAATGAATAATGTCGACGCCGTTGACCTGAATGCCATCCAAATCAAGCGCAAATTCCAGGACGGCAGAGGTCTCGCCAATCCATTCCTCGACATAACGGAAACTCGGCGTCCCCAGCACCGCCTGGGCTGCCGATAAATATTTGATCGTGATCGCTTTGCCCAATTGCGGGGTATGCACGGCGGGGGACTGAAAGACGCAATCATCGGCGATCAAATCATGCAGGCCGTGCGGATCGCGTGCCTCCATCAGCCGATACCAGTGATCAATTGCCGCCGCCATGCTGCCCTCCCCGAATTCTCGCCATCACGCTATCAGCTTCGCCGGGCAGCACAAGCGCGCTTGCCCGATGCGTCACCGTTCCCTACCTGTTCACCGATGAGTCTCCCCGCTGAAACCCCACAGGACCCGCCCTATATCCGCGGGCTCAATCCCCCGCAGCGCGAGGCGGTGCTGACGACTGAAGGGCCCGTGCTGGTGCTGGCGGGCGCGGGCACCGGCAAAACGGCGGCGCTCACCGCCCGGCTTGCGCACCTGCTCTATACGCGCAAAGCCTATCCCAGCGAAATTTTGTCGGTGACCTTTACCAACAAGGCCGCGCGCGAGATGCGGCACCGCGTGCGCGCGATCGTGGGCGATGTGGTGGAGGGGATGCCGTGGCTGGGCACCTTCCACGCGATCGGCGCAAAGATGCTCCGGCGCCATGCCGAGCTGGTCGGGCTGCAATCAAACTTCACCATTCTTGATACCGATGATCAGCTGCGGCTGCTGAAGCAGCTGATCATCGCCGCCGATCTCGATGAGAAACGCTGGCCCGCCCGGCAACTGGGCGGGATGATCGATGGCTGGAAAAATAAAGGGCTGACCCCCGCCGATATCGATGCGGGTGAGAGCGAAGCCTATGCCAATGGTCGCGGGCAGGAGATGTACGCTGCCTATCAGGCGCGGCTGATCGCGCTCAATGCCTGCGATTTCGGCGACCTGCTGCTCCACATGCTGACCATTTTGAAGCGCGACCGAGAGGTCCTCAGCCAGTATCAGCAGCGCTTCCGCTACATCATGGTCGATGAATATCAGGACACCAACAGCGTCCAGTATCTCTGGCTCCGCCTGCTCGCGCAGGAGCGCAAGAACATTTGCTGCGTGGGTGACGACGATCAATCGATCTATTCCTGGCGCGGCGCGCAGGTGGAAAACATCCTGAAGTTCGAGAAGGATTTTCCGGGTGCCAAGGTCATCAAGCTCGAACAGAATTACCGCAGCACGCCGCACATCCTCGCCGCCGCATCGGGCGTGATCGCGAATAATTCAGGCCGCCTTGGCAAGACATTGTGGACGGACGAGTCGGAGGGCGAAAAGGTCAAGGTGCTCGGTATCTGGGATGGCCCCGAAGAAGCCCGGCGCGTCGGCGAGGAGATCGAATCAGCACAGCGCGGCGGCAAATCGCTCGATGAAGTCGCGATACTCGTCCGTGCTCAGCATCAGACCCGTGAGTTCGAAGACCGCTTCATCGCGATCGGCATGCCCTATCGCATCGTCGGCGGGTTCCGCTTTTACGAGCGCGCCGAAATCCGCGATGCGCTCGCCTATCTACGCGTCGTCAGCCAGCCCGCTGACGATCTCGCCTTCGAACGGATCGTCAACGTCCCCAAGCGTGGCCTTGGCGACAAGGCGGTCCAGAAAGTGCACCTCCTCGCCCGCGCGCAAGGCGTGCCGCTTACCACCGCTGCCGCCCGCATCCTCGATACCGACGAGCTGACCCCACAGGCCCGCAAGTCGCTCGGGAATTTCGTGATCGACATGGCCCGCTGGCGCCAGATGGCCGCCGACCTGCCCCATCCCGAACTCGCCCGCCAGATCCTCGACGAAAGCGGCTACACCGCCGTGCTCCAGGCGGAGAAGTCGACCGAAGCGTCAGGTCGGCTTGAAAACCTCTCCGAACTCGTCCGGGCGATGGAGGAATATGAAAACCTCGGTGCGTTCTTGGAGCATGTCAGCCTCGTCATGGACAATGAGGCGCAGGCTGAGGATGCCAAGGTCACCATCATGACCATCCATGCCGCCAAGGGGCTGGAATATGACACCGTTTTTCTGGTCGGCTGGGAAGAAGGGCTGTTCCCCTCGCAGCGCGCGATCGATGAAGGCGGGCTCGCCAGCCTGGAGGAGGAACGCCGCCTCGCCTATGTCGCGATTACCCGCGCGCGGCGCCGCGCGATCATCCTCCACGCCGCCAATCGCCGGATCTATGGCCAATGGACATCAAGCATCCCCAGCCGCTTTGTCGGCGAATTGCCGCCTGCGCATATCGACACCGAGAGCAGCATGTCGGGCGGCGAAAGCCTGTGGCGGGCCAATTGGTCCGAACGGGCTGATCCCTTCGCGGACGTTGCGCGTGGCACTGGCCGCGGGCCCGGCTGGCAGCGCGCGGCGGGCGTCAATCCTGGCGGCGGCTTCACCAGCCGCACTTTTGTTCGCGAACCGTCAAGGGTTGTCGAGGCGCGCGCGAGCGCAGTCAGCATCGGCAACAAGGGCCGCGACGACGTGTCCCTCGGCCTGCGGGTCTTCCATCAGAAATTCGGCTATGGCGTTATTGCGGAGATTGAAGGCAATAAGCTCGAAATCGATTTCGAAACCGCCGGGCGCAAGCGCGTAATGGATAGCTTCGTCACGGTCGGCTGAACCGCACCGTTGCTTCAACCGCAATCGTCGCTCTCGTGCAGGCCCTGAATCGATCCCTCAGGCGCGATCGACCATCATCAGCGTCACACCGGCATAGCGTGGCTCGACAGGATCAAACAGCTCGATCGGCACAAACGAGCGGTCAGTTAGCTTGATATCACCAAGGCCGCTCAGCCGGTAGGTGCCCAATTTCAGCTCACGCGGCGGCTTGCCATCGCGCTCAACGGCGACTGCATCGATGTGAAGCTCGTCATGCTTGGTATACATGATGTGCGGGGCCAGCGTCACCAAACCGCGATTATAGACGGCAGTCAGGCACAGTCGGCGGACAATCGCTTCAAGGATTGTCGGGACCGGGCCGGTCGGGGCGTTGTCATCGCCTTGGGATTCGGGCTGCTTCATAACACCGTCCTAGCACAAAATGGTGCAGTGCAACAGATGGTGATGCAGGCGCATCGAACAAGTTTGCGGATGGGCGAATTTTCCGTCAATCGAGGCATTAGCGACATCAGTTTTGCCGCGCTGATCGATGCCCATGAACCGAACCGGATTGCACCGCCATGCCCCACCCGTTGATCGCTAAGCTCAATCTTGCCCCGCATCCCGAAGGGGGCTGGTACCGCGAGACTTTCCGCCAGCCGGCACCCGGCGGTGGTCGCGGACTGGCGACGGCGATCCTGTTCCTCCTCGAACAGGGGCAACGCTCGCACTGGCACCGGGTTGATGCGACCGAGCTGTGGCTGTGGCACGCTGGCCACCCGCTGCTGCTGAAAATCGACACGGAAACGCATGTCCTGGGCGGCGCGCCGTTTGGACGGGCAGCTGCCGCAAGCGATCGTTCCCGCCCATGCGTGGCAAGCTGCTGAAACGGTGGATGGCTGGGCGCTGGTGAGCTGCGTGGTGACGCCGGCATTCGACTTTGCCGGGTTCGAACTTGCCGAACCCGGCTGGTCACCCTTGGCTTAGCGTCTTAAAATACCGCCTTCGCCGACGCTTCCTTCATCATTGCCTGGCGCACCAGCGGCACCGGGGGGCCGCCATAGCTGAGGAACGCATCATGAAAGCCCTTCCACGCCTTGGCTCCACCCCGGCTGGCCGTCCAATCCGCGCGTAATTTGCGGATCATCAGCTTGCCGAGCGTATAGTTGAGATAGGCCGGGTCATAAGTACCCCGCGCCGATTGTTGGCGTGCCGTGCCCTCATCCTGATGGCATTCGGTGACGAATAACTGCCGCGACTGCTCCTGCGTCATCGTGCCGGAATGCAGCCGGATCGCCGACAGGAACCGGCAATCACGCAACAGCGCGTTCCCTAGCTGGCCGATATGCGTTTCGGGATCGCCCTTGTTCAGCCCGGCCTCCCACATCATTTCCTCAGCATAATGCGCCCAGCCCTCGGCAAAAGCATAGCCGACGAACAATTGCCCGAACAAAGAGGGTGATCGGTTGGCGTGGAGGAACTGGACGAAATGGCCCGGCATCACCTCATGCACTGACGTAAACAGCAGATCCTGCTTGCCGGGGACAAACCCGTCCTGCACCTCCTTGCTCCAGCTCGGATCAGGCGGCGAGATGTAATAGACTGACGGAATGCCCTTATCGAACGGCCCAGGCGGATCGATATAGGCGGAATTCTGCCGATTATAGGGTGGGCTTTCCTCGACCAAAGCCGCTTCGGTGCCGGGGATCGAGACCAGATCATGATCGATCACAAACGCCCGCAACATCGGGATTTGCCGACGTGCCTCAGCCACCGGGCCGCCATCAGGCTTGTTGGCGTTCATCTTGGCCGTACACGCCTCAATCGTCGCCCCAGGCGCAAATTTGGCGCAGGCCTCGGTCAACGCCGCCTGATTGCGCTTAAGATCGGCCAAGCCAATCTTTTCCAGCTCGGCGAGCGGGGCATCGACACCCTCGGTCGCGGCAAGCATGCGGGAAAACCGCTCCGCCCCCAGCGCGAAATCCTGCGTTGCAGTGCTGCGCTGGCTCTCCAGCCATGTGCCAATCTCGCGCATGGACTTGGCAGCCGACTGCGCCGCCACGTCGAACTGCTGCTGCAGCGCAGGGTCCTTGACCTCGGCAAACGCCTTTTTGGCGTCCCCGGCATAAAAATCGGCAAAACCGTTGAAACCGGCCACGCCATAATTGACGAAGCTCAGCGGCATCGGGGTCTTCAGATTGGCGCGGATATTGGGCGCCTGCGCCGTCACGCTGTTGAAAAACTTGATCATCGCCTTCATGCGCGTCGGCGCATCGGCATAGGGCCGGGCGATATAGACATTGGGATCAAGCCCGCCGCCAACATAATAGGTTGGATTGTGGTGCGGCTGATCGGCGTCTTCCAGCCAGAACAACTTACCCTGCGCCACCTTGACCAGATAATCGCGCTCGAACCGATCCGCGTCGGAAAGTTTGGTGGCATCAAATTTGGCCGCAGCGGCAATCGTCTCTTTCAGGAAATCGCCCTGTTTCTTTAGGCCCGCAGCGCTCCAATCCGGCAATTGGCCGTCAAATTCATGCTTGCCCTGGTAAACGGCATTGGCCGGGTCCAGTTCGAACCAGCGGTTGACGAAATTGTCGCGAAACTTCGTCCAGTCGCCAGCCTGTGCCATTGCCGCCATTGATCCAGCGGGCACGGTCGCCACCGGCCCGCACCCCGCCAGCGCCAACAAACTAGCTGCCCATAATATGCCGATACGCATCCACTGCTCCCATGTGAGTCGATGGACACGAAGCTGGCAGGTTGCGCCCATTCCCGCCAGCCCCAAGACCGGTCGGCGATGGGCTGGCGCCATTGAACCGGTCAAGAAAAGCTTGGCGGCGCGAAGCAAACGCTGATTGCCCCGCTGGCCAGTTGCGATCTAAAGCCACTGCAGATGACCACGCCGACCCACCCCTTTCAAATCGACAATTTCGTCTATTACTGGGCGGCCCGTTTCACCATGACGATCGCCCAGAATGCGATGATCATCGTGATCGGCTGGCAGACTTACACAATTGCGCGCGAGAGCATGGGCCCGAGCGGCGCGGCGGCGCAGCTGGGGCTGATCGGTTTACTCCAATTCCTGCCCTTGTTCTTTTCCACTCCGATCACCGGCTGGGTCGCGGACCGGTTCGATCGCCGCTGGATCACCCGGGCGACGGTGACGCTGCAGATCCTGTGCGCGCTGGCGCTCGCTCTTGTGACCTATGCAGGAACGATGACCCTACCCGTATTATTTACCGTCGCCGTCGCATTGGGGTTCTGCCGGGCCTTTGCTGGCCCTGCCTTTGGCGCGCTCGCGCCCAATCTAGTGCCGCGGGAAATTCTGCCAACCGCCATCGCGCTCAGTTCGATCTCGTGGCAGGTTGGCACGATCATCGGGCCAGCGCTTGGCGGGATGGCTTATGCTTGGGCTCCCTATGCAGCCTATGCCTTGGCGACGGCGCTGTTCACTGCGGCGCTGGTTTGCCTGATGCTGATTGGCCCGGTGCCGCGCACCACGATCCCTGGCAAGGCCCATCCGCTACGGCAAATCGCCGATGGGCTGGCCTATGTTGGCCAGAACAAGCTGGTCTTAGGAACAATCACGCTGGATCTTTTTGCGGTCTTTCTGGCCGGCACCACGGCGCTGCTGCCAATCTATGCCCATGATATCTTGAAAGTCGGCCCTTTTGGCCTGAGCCTGTTGGCGTCGGCGCCGGCAGTGGGCGCATCGGTAACCGCGATCTTTTTCTCGTTCCGCCCGATCAAGCACAATGTCGGCCCCAAAATGCTCTGGTCGGTGATGGTGTATGGCAGCGCGACCATCATCTTCGGGCTGTCTCAGGTGATGGCGCTCAGCCTGGCGGCGCTCGCCGTAGCGGGAGCTGCCGACATGTTCTCCGTCTATATCCGCCAATCGCTGATCCAGCTATACACGCCCGACGACAAGCGCGGCCGGGTGGGTGCGGTATCGCAGCTGACCATTTCCGCATCGAATGAACTGGGCGAAGCGGAATCGGGCTTTCTTGCTGCGGCGCTCGGCCCGGTCGGCGCGGTCTTGATCGGCGGCGGCGGGGCAATTGTGGTGACAATCCTGTGGACCTATCTGTTTCCCAGCATAAGACGCGCAAAGACGTTTGATCCTGCCGCGAATACCCCCGAAGATTTGCCCAAAGAGATGGAGGCCATCGCATGAAAGCCAACTCGATCCTGGAAACGATCGGCAACACGCCGCATATCCGCGCCAGCAAATTATTCCCGGATACAGAGGTTTGGATCAAGTCCGAACGCTCCAATCCCGGTGGGTCGATCAAGGACCGGATTGCGCTGGCAATGGTCGAAGCTGCCGAGGCATCGGGCGCGCTCAAACCCGGCGGCACCATCATTGAGCCGACCAGTGGCAATACCGGCGTCGGCCTGGCGATGGTTGCGGCCGTCAAGGGCTATAAGCTAATCTTGGTCATGCCTGAGAGCATGTCGATCGAGCGTCGCAGGCTGATGCTCGCTTATGGCGCGACGTTCGATCTTACCCCGCGCGAAAAGGGAATGCGCGGCGCCATTGAGCGCGCTATGGCGCTAGTTGATTCCATGCCCGGTGCCTGGATGCCGCAACAATTTGAAAATCCCGCCAATATCGATGTCCATACCCGCACCACGGCGCTTGAAATCCTGGCCGATTTCGCTGCGACCCCGATTGACGTGATCATCACCGGGGTCGGCACGGGTGGCCACATCACTGGCATTGCCGAAACGCTGAAGCAGCATTGGCCCGCATTGAAAGTCTATGCCGTCGAGCCTGCGGCTTCACCGGTCATTTCCGGCGGCGCTCCAGGGCCGCATCCGATTCAGGGGATTGGCGCTGGTTTCATCCCCACCAATCTCCATACCGCATCGATCGATGGCACCATCAAAGTCGAAGCAGGAGCCGCCAAGGAGATGGCGCGCCGGGCCGCCGCGGAGGAAGGCATGTTGATCGGCATCAGCTCCGGCGCAACGCTCGCGGCGATTGCCCAAAAGCTTCCCGATCTGCCCGATACCGTCCGCGTCCTCGGCTTTAATTATGACACGGGCGAGCGCTATTTATCCGTCCCGGATTTTCTGCCCGAAGGCTAAAACTGAACGTCGCATTTACCGAAAAACCCCAGTATCATGGCCGAGTCGTGGGGGCACGTTCAGGGGAATGGGAATGCGAAAGGCGATGATTTGCGTTAGCGTGATGCTAGCGATTCTGCAGCTTTGGCCGATGATTTTTGGTAATTCAGTGACGCCCGCGCAAGTGGCAGCGACGGCCGCACCAAGTGCCTTGGCGGCATCGATCGTCCCCGCCAAACGGGCGGCAGTACCCGCAAATGCCACCGTGGGAACGATCAAATTGGCAAGCCAAACGGTTGGTCAGACTGGACATATTAGCTGTTACCGTCATTATGAAATTGCCTTTGCTGCCTGCGCACCCAAAGATCGCGCCTGCCGCATGAAATCCGCAGACCAGTGGGATTTGTGCGAAGCAACAGGCTTTTGGGGCAACTAACTGGCCATCATGCTGGCCGGTCCGGGACAGGAGTCGGCGGTCGGAAGATGGGGCTGATCGAGTCGTTACGCCGCGATTTCGCTCTTTTGCCAATGATGACGGATATGTTTCATCTTGAGACTCGGGCGTGGCGCGCATCAGGCGGCCCGCCCCCTCTCTTCGCCAGTCCTGCTGCACCGCTTCGCGGATCGACCATTCTACGCTAAGGGCCGGAACGAAATGTCGTTCGGGCCCTTTTGATGCTGATGTCACCTGCCTTTTCTCCCGCCCCAGCAGATAGTCGGGGTTCGCTAAACCAGCGCCTGTTCGGTCGTCCCGGACGGGTAATGGGCATCACGCTGGCGGTGATTGCGACATCGGCAATTGCCGTGCCGACCGCGATCATTTCATCGATTTCACCCGCAAAGCACGCCCGCGTTTTGACGCCGGCGGCGCTACCGGTCATCCCAAAAGCGGTGATGCCCCCGGTCGACCCCGTCAGCCTGGCGGCGATCACGGCTGATGATGCCCGCGCCATCAATGCAACGATCCCGTTTACGACAGCGCCGGTGCCTGCTGCCAAGCCATTTCGACTGACCGACGCGCCGCTCGCATCGCTTCGAGCAATCGATTGCCTGGCGACGGCGGTTCTATATGAGGCCGGCGATGACTCGATCGGGCAGCGCGCTGTTGCCCAGGTTGTAATCAATCGCGTGCGCCACCCTGCCTTTCCAAAGACAATTTGCGGCGTGGTCTTTCAGGGATCGGAACGGCGGACCGGCTGCCAATTTACTTTTGCGTGCGACGGCGCCTTAATCCGGCATAGCTGGAATGATGCCGCCTGGGACCGCGCCCGCGCTGTGGCGCGAGAGGCATTAAGCGGCAAGGTATTTGCCAAAGTCGGCTATGCCACCCATTATCACACCGATTGGGTCGTGCCCTATTGGAGCGCCAGCCTGGACAAGGTGAGCGCTGTCGGTACGCATCTGTTCTTCCGCTGGACAGGCTGGTGGGGCACGCCACCGGCATTTAATCGCCAGATCGCCAGTGAAGAACCGGCTGTCGGCCAGCTTGCGCGCTTTTCACCGGTCCATTCAATGGGCCTTTATCCGGTTGCGGGGCAATTGGCGGCGACACGGGCAGAGCGCTTGGCCGCGCTCTTGGCTGCTGCCTATGCCGGGCCCGGCCCCATCGCGGGTGACGACAATGCCTTTCTAGTGACGATCGACCGAGACGCCGATCCGGAAGGCCTTCCCCGCCTTGCCGAAGCCGGCTGCGGTGACCGCCCCTATTGCAAATACATGGTCTGGGCAGAGCGCTACGCAGTACCAACCGCATTGCCGCTTGATCCATCGCAAGTAGCGACGATGGCGTTCAGCTATTTGCGCGACCGGTCACGTGGCTTTGAAAAGGCGCTGTGGAATTGCGATCAATTCCCCCGCGCCGATCGCAAGCAATGCATGAAGGTGCAGACATTTGTTCCCGGTGCTCAACTGGCTGACCGAGAAAGCAAAGGGCCCGTAACGCTCAGCCCGGTTGGTGAAAAAATAACCCGCGCTTCTGCGGCCGACCCCTTGCCTGGGGCCAGCGCAATCCTGCCCCAGAAACCTGCGCCGACACCGCCGACGCCCTAACGCCGGCGGTGTCGCCGCCTATCAAGCCGCTTCGAACATTTCAGGCGACAACGCCATAATCGCTTCTGCCCCGCCCTCGATCTTGCGGCGTAGCGCGCCAGCGTCAGGCAAAATGCGTTCGGCAAAATATCGCGCGGTCACCAGCTTGGCTTCAAGGAACGCCTTGTCGCCCTTGCCATCGGCCAGCGCCTTGGTCGCGGCTGTCGCCATGCGCAGCCACATCAGGCCGAGCGCGACGATCCCCATCAAATGCATATAGCTATGCGCGCCAGCACCGACATTATTTGGGTTGGCGATGCCATTTTGGACGAACCACAGAGTCGATGCCTGGAGATCGTTGGTCGCGCGCTCAAGCCGGGTCGCGAAGTCAGCCAACGAGGCATCCTGCTTTGCCACCGCGATTTCTTCGCCAAGCATCTTGAACAGCGTCTGCACCGCGCGGCCGCCATTGGTGGCAAGCTTGCGGCCGACCAGATCCATCGCCTGCACGCCATTGGTGCCTTCATAGATCATCGCGATCCGGGCATCGCGGACATATTGCTCCATGCCCCATTCGGCAATGTAGCCATGCCCGCCATAGACCTGCTGGGCATTGGTCGCGATCTCATAGCCCTTGTCGGTGCCATAGCCCTTGATGACCGGGGTCAGCAGCCCAATCAGATCATCGGCAAGCTGGCGCTCCTCCTCGGTCTGCGCGAAATGAGTGAGGTCGACTTGCAGCGCGCCCCACAGGCACAAAGCGCGCAGGCCTTCGGTCAGCGCCTTCGCATCCATCAACATCCGGCGGACATCGGGGTGAACGAACAGCGTGTCGGCCTTTTCGGTCGGCTCAGCGGCCCCCGTCAGCGCACGGCCCTGGCGGCGGTCATGCGCATATTGCACGGCATTCTGGTACGCGGTCTCGGCGACGCCCAGTCCCTGCATACCAACGCCTAACCGCGCCGCGTTCATCATGATGAACATGGCCGCCAGCCCCTTCATCTCGTCGCCGACCAGCCAGCCCGCCGCACCGTCATAGTTCATCACACAAGTCGAATTGGCGTGAATGCCCATCTTGTGCTCGATCGACCCGCACGAAACGGCGTTGCGCGCGCCCAGCGAGCCGTCGTCGTTGACGAGGAACTTGGGCACAACGAACAGTGAAATGCCCTTCGAACTCTCCGGCGCGCCCGGCGTCTTCGCCAGCACCAGGTGGATGATATTCTCGGTCAGGTCATGCTCGCCCGACGAAATGAAGATCTTGGTACCGGTTATTGACCAGCTGCCGTCCGCCGCTGGTTCAGCGCGCGTGCGGATCAGGCCGAGATCGGTGCCACATTGCGGCTCGGTCAGGTTCATCGTCCCGCCCCATTCGCCAGACACCATTTTGGGGACGTATTTTGCCTTTTGCTCAGGGCTGCCCTTGACGAGCAGTGATGCAATCGCGCCGTGGGTGAGGCCGGGATACATGGCAAAGGCCATGTTGGCCGACATCATATATTCCTCAAACGCCGACGAAACGACGTGCGGCATTGCCTGGCCGCCAAATTCCTCTGGCGCGCCAAGCGTCGACCAGCCCGATTCGACAAAAGCAGCATAGGCCTCTTTGAACCCCTTTGGCGTCGTCACACTGCCATCGGGATGGCGGGTGCAGCCCTCTTGATCGCCAGACTGGTTGATCGGGAACAGCACCTCGGCAACGAACTTGCCGCCTTCCTCCAGCACCGCATCGACCACATCAGGGGTAGCGTTCTGAAAGCCCGGCAGATTGGCGTAGCGATCGAGTCCGACAACATGCTCCAGGATGAAGCGCGTATCGCGCACCGGCGGGGTGTATTTCGGCATGGTCAGTCCTTCTGGTTACGCGGCCCGATTTAAGCGAGCCCGGGTTCGATCACGGCAATGAAGTGCGTTAATTCTTCGATCGCAGCATCAATATCGTTTTTCTGAGCGGACAGCAGGGCAATCCGGTCGCGGCAACGCGCAATTGTGACCTCACGCTGCGCACGTCGGCCATCGCCAATATCGTAAAGATCGATCATCTCGCGAATTTCGGCCAGGCTGAACCCCACCCGCTTGCCGCGCAGAATCCAGGCAAGCCGGGCGCGATCGCGCGGCGAATAGATCCGCACGGTGCCGCGACGTTCAGGGGCGATCAGCCCTTCATCCTCATAGAAACGCAGCGCGCGCGCGGTAACGCCAAATTCAGCCGACAAATCCGAAATCGAAAAACGATGCCGATCGGGCAACGGTTCGATTGGGGCATAGGCGGGTAAGGTCGTCATACGCGGAAATTACTTCCCGTTTACGTGAACGTCAATCACTGGCAGCGCTCAACCGCCCGGCGTGCAGAGCAATTTGCCCTTCGGGTTACGCAGCGTCGATGCCTCGGACACCGATTCGCCCAACCGCCGGACGTCAAGCGCGGCAAAAGAGGCGCGGCGAGCGCATAATTTCTCGCAAGCCTGTGGCAGACGGCCTGGAAAGACGATTCGATCCCCTTCGAATCGGGCATCGAAATCGCAGCCCGCCGCGCCGGCAAAATTGATGTGCAATGCCTCGCCCACCCGCGTTACCGTTCCCGAACCGCTGCAGCTCTGCTGATCGCCATAATCGACAAAAGCGCCGATCCGGTAGTTAAGCTGATCAGGCACAACACAAATTCGGTCGGTATCACGGGCATAAAGCCCGGTAATATCGGTATTGGCAGGGTCGGCGATGACACCGGCCGCTATCGCAGCGCTTTCCAGATCGGGCGCGGCACTTGGCCGGGGCTGGGGCGATGGCGGCTTTGACTCGCCCGAACACCCCGCAAGGCCCAGCGCCAGCAGAACGGCCAGCGCAGCCCTCATCGGATCGGCACCAGGCTATCGCCCTCAACCCGGCGATAAAAGCAGTTTGGCGCACCGGTATGGCAAGCAGGGCCGGTAGGATCTACGATCAACCAGACAGCATCCTGATCGCAATCGATTCGAATATCACGAACTTTCAATATATTACCGCTGGTTTCGCCCTTTTTCCACAAGCTTTGGCGGCTGCGCGACCAGAACACCGCCTCTCCACTCGTACGGGTGGCGGCGAGCGCTTCGGCCGTCATATGCGCGACCATCAGCAAATCGCCAGACGACCGATCAGTCACCACCGCGGTGATGAGGCCTGCAGAATCATATTTTGGGTCCAGCACCAGGCCGGTTTCTCGCGAGTCGGTCATGGGGGTTCTTTAGCGCATCGGCGGCGCTCCCCCATATTTATCGACGAACCGTCGCGATCAATGATGACAAATGCGCGACAAACCCAATTCGCATCCCTATATGGCGGGCTCGGCGCAACCAATGGGCTAGCATGCTGACCACAAATCCATTCGAAGATGACAAGCTGCGTGAGGAATGCGGCATCTTTGGCGTCTCCGGCACCGATGGCGAAGCGGCGGCTTTGGTCGCGCTTGGTCTCCATGCATTGCAGCATCGCGGGCAGGAAGCGGCCGGCGTCACCAGCTTTGACGGGCGTGAATTCCACACCCATCGCGCGATGGGACATGTCGCGGGCAACTTCGATCGCGACGACGTGATTCGCGCGCTCGTCGGCACGGTGGCGTGCGGGCATGTCCGTTATTCGACGACCGGCGAGACGGCATTGCGCAACATCCAGCCGCTCTATGCCGATCTGGCCAGTGGCGGCTTCGCCATTTCGCATAACGGCAATATTTCCAATGCGATGCGGCTGCGGCGCGAGCTGGTCCGGCGCGGATCGATCTTCCAATCGACCTCGGATACCGAGGTGATCATCCATCTTGTCGCGACCTCCAATTATCGCACCCTGCTCGACAAGTTCATTGATGCGCTGAAGCAGGTCGAAGGGGCCTATTCGCTGATCGTCATGACGCCGGAGGGGATGATTGCCTGCCGCGATCCGCTCGGCTTCAGGCCACTGGTGATGGGTCGATTGGGCGAAGCGGTGATCTTTGCCTCCGAAACCGTCGCGCTCGATGTGGTGGGCGCGACCTTTGAACGCGCGATCGATCCCGGCGAACTGGTCATCGTCCAGGGTACCGAAGTGCGCTCGATTCGGCCGTTCCCGCCCGTCGCGGCGCGGCCGTGCATCTTTGAATATGTCTATTTCTCACGCCCCGATTCGATTGCGGACGATCGCTCGGTTTATTCGGTGCGCAAGGCGATTGGCGCGCAACTGGCAATTGAAAGCCCGGTCGAGGCTGATCTGGTCATCCCGGTGCCCGATTCGGGCACGCCGGCGGCGATCGGGTACGCTCAGCAATCGGGCATCCCGTTCGAACTCGGCATCATCCGGTCGCATTATGTCGGCCGCACCTTCATTCAGCCTGGCGACAAGGTCCGCCACCTTGGCGTCAAGCTGAAGCATAACGCCAATCGCGCGCTGATTCGCGGCAAGAAAATCGTCCTCATCGACGATTCGATCGTGCGCGGCACCACCAGCCTGAAGATTGTGCAAATGATGCGCGAAGCCGGTGCCGCCGAGGTGCATATGCGCATCGCCAGTCCGCCAACCCGGCATAGCTGCTTTTACGGCGTCGATACGCCCGAACGAGCAAAACTGCTGGCGGCCCAGCTCGACGTTGGCGGGATGACTGATTTCATTCATGCCGACAGCCTGGCCTTTGTCTCGATTGACGGGCTCTACAAGGCGCTCGGCCAGCCCAAGCGATCCGACACGCGCCCCAGCCATTGTGACGCCTGTTTCACCGGCGATTATCCGACGACATTGACCGACCAGGACGAATGCGAGACGGTCGATCAGTTCGCGATGCTTGCCGAACGGGTGATCTAGCCCCCTTCTCTGCCCCCTCGTCTATCAGCACCCCGCCCCGCCACATAACTTGGGGGCGACTGGAGTATCGCCGTGACCGACAAGCCCCTCGCTTCGCAAATTGCCCTGGTGACAGGCGCAAGCCGCGGCATTGGTGCAGCAACTGCCAAGGCGCTTGCGGCAGCCGGCGCGCATGTCGTGCTCACCGCGCGCACCACCGGTGGGCTCGAAGAGGTTGAGGAGGCCATTTATGCCAGCGGCGGCACGGCGACGATCGCGCCGCTAAATCTGACCGAGAATGACAGCATCGCCCGGCTGGCAACTGCATTGGCAGGCCGATGGGAAAAGCTCGATATTCTGGTCCTCAGCGCGGCGGCCTTGGGCACGCTCAGCCCGGTGCCTGAAATTGATCCCAAGGAGCTGGCGCAGATATTGACGCTCAATGTCAGCGCACAGGTCGCCTTGCTCACCGCGTTCAACCCGATGCTGCGCAAATCAGCGCACGGCCGGGTGATCGGGCTGACCAGCTCGGTTGCCCGCGATCACCGGGCTTATTGGGGCGAATATGCTGCCTCCAAGGCAGCATTTGAGGCTATTGTCACCAGCTATGGCCAGGAAATGGTCAATATCAGCCAAATCCGCACCGCCCTGATTGATCCCGGCGCGACCCGCACGACCATGCGCGCACGCGCCTATCCAGGCGAGAATCCGGCGTCGGTCAAGGATCCAGCCGTGGTTGCCGCGCGGATCACCGCGTTGCTTGCAGAGGATTTCGAAACCGGGCATTTTGAACGAATTGAGGGCTAACCCTCACAGTTTCTGTTAGATAGATTTGACGGCGTTGAGCGCCCTTTCACGCGCTTCTCGGTGGCCAATGCGCTTGGGCGGATAGGCTGCAGGCCGGCACCCAGCAGCTTCCGGATCATGGATCACCCCGTCGCTCAGTCTGGCCAATTCGGGCACCCAGCGACGGATGTAATCCTCAGCACCAAATTTCTCTGATTGGGAAAGCGGCGCCATGATCCGCACGAACATGTTCGAATCGATGCCGGTGCCCGAAGTCCACTGCCAGTTTACGGCATTGCTGCCATAATCGGCATCGACCAGCGTATCCCAAAACCATTGCTCGCCACGCCGCCAATCGATCAACAGATGTTTGACGAGGAAAGAGGCCGCGATCATCCGAACGCGGTTATGCATCCACCCCGTTTCCCAAAGCTGGCGCATCCCGGCATCGACAATCGGATAGCCGGTGCGTCCCCGTTGCCAGGCTTCCAGATCAGCCTCTGCCGTTGGCCCTTCCCGCCAAGCCAGCGCATCAAAGGCCGGGCGCGCATTGGCGGCACCATATTCGGGGAATTGCAGGATCACATTCTGGGCATAATCGCGCCAGCCAAGCTCGCTGAAGAACGTGCCCACCGATCCCCCGGCCCCGGCCAAGCGATGCCAAAGCGTGGCGGGCGAAACCTCGCCGAAATGGAGATGCGGCGAAAGCGATGAGGTGCCGACAATAGAGGGTAGATTGCGTTGCTCGGCATAGGCCGCAGCGATCGGATCAAACGCCGCCACCCGCGTGAGCGCGCCCGTCTCGCCCGGCGTCCAAGCCGCCGCCATCCCCGTTGCCCAATCAGGTTTGGTCGGCAGTAAATTCCACTCACGCAGATCGTCGCTGTCCGGCCATTCCGCTGGGCCAGCAATGCGCTCAGGCGTGGCGCGGGGTAGCCGAGGCGGCATTGTTGCTTGCAGCGCCCGCCAAAAAGGCGTGAAAATCTTATACTGGCCGCCACTGCCCGTCGCAATCGATCCGGGCGGCGCGAGATAATTGCCGTCATGCAGCACTAGATCGAGCCGCTTGGCTACCGCCTTCTGCGCATTGCGCCACCACGGTTCATAGTGTTGCAGCGCATGCACGCGCGCGCTGCCGGTTTCCGCAGCGAGCGTGCTTAGGACATCCTCGCACCGCCCGCGCCGCAGGATCAGCCGCGATCCATGCGCCCGCAGTGCCTTGTCGAGCGCCGTAAGGCTATGATGGAGCCACCAGCGTGACGCGCCGCCCAGGCGCCGATGGCGCGGCGTTTCGTCATCAAGCACATAAACCGGCACAACCGGTCCCTCCGCCACTGCGGCAATCAGCGCCGCGTGATCGGCGAGCCGCAGATCGCGGCGAAACCATAACAATGTTGGTGCGGTCATGCCCGGGTGATCCCTTTTTGGCGGTTGGGCATTGGCCGCCCGGTAAACGCGGTGCCAAGCGCCAGCATCGATGCGACATGGCGCCGGGCAACTTCCATGGCATCAAGGCCATAGCCACCGCCAAGCGTGCTTGCCAGCGGCACAGCGCGATCGATCGCAAGCCCAGCGATGAATCGCTCGCGCTGCAAAAGCCCAGCCGCACTCAGCTTTAATCGGCCCAGCCGGTCATCTTCAAAGGGATCGACGCCTGCCTGATACAGGATCAGATCAGGCGAAAACTGATCAATCATTGGCACCAGCGTCTCGCTAAGCATCGCCAGATAGCCCTCATCCCCCACCCCGTCCGGCAAACCGACATCGACGGTCGACCGTGCTTTGCGGGCCGGGAAATTCTTTTCCGCATGGATTGAATAGGTGGCGATACCGGGTCTGCCCGCCGTAAGCGCCGCCGTGCCATCCCCCTGATGGACGTCGCAATCGACGATCAGCACCCGTGACACACGACCTTCGTCAATCAACCGGACAGCGACGATGGCCAGATCGTTGAACACGCAAAATCCTGCGCCGCAATCGGCTAGCGCATGGTGGCTACCGCCGGCATTATTGGCCGCAAATCCCCGTTGTAGGGCAAGCAAGGCAGCCAGCCAGGTCCCGCCTGGCACAAGCTGCGCCCGACGGGCGACCAGCGGGGTGACGGCAAAGCCGATCCGGCGCTCCTTATGCGGCGGCACGCGCGCCGCAACGACTTCTGCAACATAGTCAGCATCATGGACCGCCTCGATATGCGCAATCGGCATCGGTTCGGGAACATGCCAGTCGATCGCGTCGCGGCCATCGGCCAGCAGATCATGGACCAGGCCATTCTTGTTCCATTGATAGCCGCTACGCGCGGTTGCCGGGGCGACATAATCGGGGTGATGGACGACAGCGAACACGCCGCCTAGGTAGGGCCGGAAAGGCCTGCGCGCCATGGTTTCAGGAGAGATTGGATGACCGAACACTACACCCGCCCCGATGTCGCGCAATTTCTGGCCTTTCTGAATGCCCTGCCCGGGCCCAAGACCCATGAGCTTCCTCCGGCTGCGGCACGGGCGATCTATGTCGCCAGCAAGGATGCCGCTGATCTGCCAATCGGCGAATTGGCGGTGATGCGCGATTTGACCGCGCCAGGTGCTGCCGGCCCGATTCCACTGCGCCTGTTCGACGCCCGCGCCGATCGGCCCGCTGGACCGGCTTTGGTCTTTTTCCATGGCGGCGGCTTTGTGATCGGCGATCTTGATACCCATGCTGGCATTTGCGCGGAAATGGCACGTCAGCTCGATCTGCCGGTGATCGCCGTTGATTATCGCCTCGCCCCCGAGCACCCCTTCCCGGCGGCAACGGATGACTGCGAGGCGGCCGCGCGCTGGGTCGCCAGCAGCCCTGCCGAGCTTGGGCTAAACGTCACCGGCCTGGTGCTGTCAGGCGACAGTGCCGGTGGGAACCTAACGATCGTGACCGCCATGGCGCTACGCGATGGACCTGCACACGTGCCAGTGATCGCCCAATTCCCAATCTATCCGACGGTCGATCGCGCCGATACACATGGCTCATATGAGATGTTCGGTGAAGGCCGACTGCTGACCAAGGACGGCATGAAATGGTTTGATGAGGCCTATGCTGCCACCCCTGGGGACTGGCGCAGCGCACCGCTGCACGGCGCGCACCACGACATGCCGCCAACGCTAGTGATTACCGCGGGGCTCGATCCGTTGCGTGATCAGGGGCGCGCCTATGCGGCTGCACTGATCGCGCAGGGCATCCCGACCGTGTACCGTGAGGCAGCGGGCAATATCCATGGCTTCGTCACGCTGCGCAAAGCGATCCCGTCGGCTCAGATCGAGGTAGATGGCGCCCTTGCCGTGCTGAAAGGCATCATCGCCGAGGCGGTAGCTTCGCAAGCATGAGCGACCTCCCCTATCGGCCCTGCGCCGGAATCATCATTGTCAATGCCGCAGGGCTGATCTTCGTTGGCCAACGGATCGATAGCACTGCCGAGGCGTGGCAATTGCCGCAGGGCGGCATTGACGAGGGCGAAGACGCAGAGGCGGCTGCCTTGCGTGAGCTTGGGGAGGAAACCGGGATTGCCGCCGACAAGGTCATGCTGATCGCTGTCGCGCCCGGCGAATTCTACTATGATCTGCCCGATGACCTGATCGGCAAGGTTTGGAAGGGCAAATGGCGCGGCCAACGGCAGCGCTGGTTCCTATACCGGTTGACCGGCGACGATAATGATATCGATATCGCGACGGCGCATCAGGAATTCAGCGCCTGGCGCTGGTCGACGCGTGACGAGGTGATCGCGCTTGCGGTGCCCTTCAAGCGCAAGCTCTATCAGGATGTCTTTGCCGCCCTGGCCGACCATCTGCCTCAATAGGGCTTGGCGACCATCAGCCAGACGGCGGCAACTAACGGCACCGTGCCGATCAGCCCCCAGATGATCCAGTTCAGGCTGTCACGCCGATAGGATTCCGGTATCTCACCGCCCTGGGCAAAGGTCTTCGCAACCTTGTGCTGCCGGATCTGGATGGGCAGCAGAATGATCAGCCAGATCATGCCGCCGATCACGAACAAAATCTGGCTCCACAACAGCCATTTCGTGCCGAACAAGTCGAGGCCCGCGATGATCGCCGCCGCATAGCCGCCCGCCATCGTCAGGATGATTCCCCACAATGTCAGGCTCCAATCGGTGATCGTTACCAGCCGCTGTGCAAAGCCGATGATCCGCGGATCATGCGTGCGATCGGCGAACACCTTCCAAAAGGCAGTCGCCGTGATGTTGCCCATCAGCATGACGATACCGGTAATGTGCAAAAACTTCGCAATGTCATAGGCCATGGAGATGCTGCTTGTCCGTTACGCGACGACTGGCCGCTCCCTGCCGGGTGGCCCCAATCGCGTCAAGCAGGCGCGCCGCGCTCGATCCGTGCCATTTCGAGGATCGCCAGGAACTGGCGCGCCTGCCCATCAAGGATGAGCCGGACCACGACAGCCGTACCAACCCCCGCCAGCGCGCCACCCCAGGATGGTGCATAGGCCAGCAGTGCTTGTTGCGTCGCCAAAGGCGCCAGTTGCGCCACCAGTGCGCCGATCGAAAAGGGAATGGAAACATAGGCGAACAAAATCGTCCGCGCGAAATAGCCCTGACGCTCCGCATTGGCTTTTGCGAGCGCGATCATGCCATCAAGGACCGGCGTTTCGATCTGGTCGAGCAGGGTAAGCGCCCGCTGGCCCCGCTTGCTCATCCGCAATCGCCGCAAGGAATTGAAACCCGATCGGGCGCGCCAGGCGCTGAAAAATCCGCTCAACAGAAACCACCAGGTAGGAAAAAGCCGCTGAAGCCTGTCAGTGTGCTGCCATAATGGCTGATCGGGCACCGGCGCCCATCGCGACATGCCCGGCGCGTAAAAAATAGGCGCAGTTTCAGCCGTTTTTCTTACCATGAATGCGCCGCCCCCAGAAATTGCGCTATCGATAATCCGACTATACCCCTTGCGCATCGCACCGCGCAAATGGGTGGAGCCGCCGGGCAGGAGCGGCTATCAGGCGTCATGACCGCGCTGACCTCCCCCGAACACAGCCTCATTGAAATCGCCGCCGATCAGCCATTGCTGGCCCAGGTTGAACGCTGGGCGGCCATCAATTCTGGCACGCGCAACCTGAAGGGGTTGGCAGCGGTGGCGGGCGAACTGGCCGATGCGTTTTCGTGGATACCGTTGGGAGCGATGGCACAATCACCGCCATCGACCATGGCCAACACCTCCATTTGTCCGTCAGGCCAGAGGCTGCCGTTCGCATTTTGCTGACGGGCCACATGGACACGGTGTTTCCGGTTGATCATCCTTTCCAGACGATCGTCCATCGCCCTGACGGGACGATCAATGGCCCCGGCGTTGCTGACATGAAAAGCGGGCTGGCAATCATGCGCGCAGCGCTGATCGCGATCGAGGCCAGCCCGATGGCAAGCCGGATCGGCTATGATGTGCTCATCAATTCGGACGAGGAGACGGGCTCGTTATCCTCCGCCCAACTGATCGAGCGGCTGGCAGGCAGCAAGATCGCCGCGCTCACCTACGAACCTGCGCTGCCCGATGGCACATTGGCGGGCGCGCGCGGCGGGACGGGCAATTTCTCAATTGTCGTTCGCGGGCGCAGTGCCCATGCCGGTCGCAATCCCGATGATGGCCGAAACGCTGTTGTCGCCGCTGCAGACATCGCGATCCAACTCACCCGTGCGCGAAGCCCGACGCTTTCGGTAAACCCCGCACGGATCGATGGCGGCGGGCCGAACAATGTCGTGCCTGACCTTGCCATACTGCGCGTCAATTTTCGTCCGGCATCAAGTGATGAGATTTCGCGGGCCAAAGCGCATATCGATGCTGTCGTCGCCGACGCCGCTCGCCATCATGACGTCAATATTGTCGTCTATGGCGGCTTCAATCGGCCGCCCAAGCCAATTGATCCTGGTGCGGCCAAACTATTTGAGCTGGTCAAGGCTGCAGGCGCAGCTCTGGGGCTGGATATCGGCTGGCGCGCAACGGGCGGCGTTTGCGACGGCAACAACATCGCCGCCTGTGGCGTGCCGGTGGTCGATACGATGGGCGCACGCGGCGGCGCGATCCATTCTGCGGACGAATTTCTCCTGGTGGACAGTCTCGCCGAACGCGCTGCCTTGTCGGCGCTTACGATCTTCAGGATCGCTGAACGGGGGCATTTGTGACCTTTCGCATTAGGGCCGCGCGCGACAGCGATCTCCAGCATTTATATGAAATGGCCAAACTGACCGGCGGGGGCTTTACCAACCTGCCACCCGACAAAACCGCGCTGACGAGCAAGCTCGAGCGCAGTCGCGACGCGTTCACGCGCGCCGATGGACCGATCACCGATGATCTCTTCGTCCTGATCCTCGAAAATGTCCAAACCGGGGAGGTACGCGGTACTTGCCAGATATTCACGCGGGTGGGGCAGAAATACCCCTTCTACAGCTACCGGATCGGGCAGCTAACCCAGCAGAGCAAAGAGCTGAACCGCACGTTCCGCGCCGATATGCTGGCACTCACCACCGATCTGGAGGGCTGCAGCGAGGTCGGCGGGTTGTTCCTCCATCCGGGCGAACGCGCGGGCGGGCTTGGAATGTTGCTGGCGCGCAGCCGCTATCTCTTCATCGCCCAGCACCGCGCACGCTTTGCCGATCGTATCCTGGCGGAGTTGCGCGGGATCATCGATGAAGCTGGTGGCTCGCCCTTTTGGGATGGGCTGGCCGGGCGGTTCTTCGGCATGAATTTCCAGGACGCTGATTATTTCAACGCGACCCATGGCCACCAGTTCATCGCCGACCTGTTCCCGAAGCACCCGATTTACGTATCGATGCTGTCGGAAACCGCGCGGGCGGCGATCGGCCTGCCGCATCCGTCCGGTCGGGCGGCAATGAGAATGCTGGAAAATGAAGGCTTTGCATTCGAAAATTACATCGACATCTTCGATGGTGGCCCGACCATGACCGCGCGCACCGACCAGGTGAAGACGATCGCCAACGCCCGCGCTGCCGCCGTTGCAGCGATCGACGACGACGGTGGTGAAGCGGCGCTGATCGCGACCGGCACGCTTGCCGATTTCCGCTGCGGCTATGGCAAGGTGCGTGAGGTGAACGGGGGTATCTCTATCGATCGCGCCTCAGCGGCGGCGCTCGCCATCGACGGCGGCGCCATGATCAGCTTCGTAAGGCGCGGATAATGCTTGTCGAAATCAATTTTGATGGCCTGATTGGCCCCAGCCATAATTATGCCGGGCTCAGCCACGGCAATCTCGCCGCGACCAGCAATGCCGGCAAGATGTCCCGCCCCCGCGAGGCGGCGCTGCAGGGCATTGCCAAGATGCGCGCAAACCTAGCGCTGGGCCTAAACCAGGGCATTTTGCTCCCGCATGCCCGCCCTGATCACGCCTGGCTTGCTGCATTGTCGACCGACTATGCGACGGCAACCCCGGCCCTGAAAGCACAGGCCCTATCCGCATCGGCAATGTGGGCTGCCAACGCCGCCACCGTTTCTCCTGCGCCCGATAGCCAGGACGGGCGCTGCCACTTAAGCGTCGCCAATCTTGTAACGATGCCGCATCGCAGCCATGAATGGCCGGGCACGCTTGCCCAGTTGCGGCTTGCCTTTGCCAACCCGGCATTTGCCGTCCATGGCCCGGTACCCGCGCCGTTTGGTGACGAGGGCGCCGCCAACCATATGCGCATGGCGAACGGGCATGCGTCGCCGGGGATTGAGGTTTTCGTTTATGGCACGGCAGGCGGCGGGTTCCCTGCTCGCCAGCGCCGCGAAGCCAGCGAAGCCGTCGCCCGCGCCCACCGCCTTGACCCGGCCCGGACCTTGTTCGTCGAACAATCCGAAACCGCGATTGCGGCCGGGGCATTCCACAATGATGTCGTTGCCGTCGCCAATGGTCCGGTATTGTTCGCGCATGAACTGGCTTTTGCCGATCGCGAACGATTCTACGCCGATCTCACCGATCGATTGCCCGAGGCGCAGATTATCGAGGTTCCGGCTGCTGCCGTCAGCCTCGCCGATGCAATCTCATCCTATTTGTTTAACGCCCAATTAGTAACCTTGCCGGACGGCGACATGGCGCTGATCCTGCCCGAAGAAGCACGCAGCAACGCCCGCGTCTGGGGCTGGCTGCAGCTGATGATCGCCGGCAATGGCCCGATCCGTCAGCTCAAAGTGGTCGATGTCCGCGAATCAATGGCCAATGGCGGAGGCCCCGCCTGCCTAAGGCTGCGGGTCGTGGCCGATCCGGCGACGGTCGACCCACGCTTTTTGGTCAATGATCAACGGCTCGATCAGCTTGCGGCTGTCATCGAGCGTCATTGGCCGGAAACGATAGACCCCAACGAGATCGGCAACCCCGCGCTGATCGCTGATATCGAAAATGCCCGGATCGCCCTGCTCGATGCCGTCGGCATTGTCGGGTTAATTGACAGTTTACCATCTTCGTAAAGCTGGAATCGCGCATTTCCGGGAATGGCCCGCTATTTGCTTAATCTAAGCCATGCTGCACAAGATCGCCCGCCTGTTTGTGATCAAGACCAAGTTCGAGGCATTTCTCGTCATTTATGGGCTTGGCACAGGGGCAATCGAACGGGGGCTCCATTATGTGCAGCAATATCCCGGCTATGGCGGCTGGCTGTTATTTTCCGTCTGCCCAATCGCCGTGTTCATGGCGGGCGCCCGCATTCTTGATTCAATCGAGCGGCAACAGGCGGATTGAAGCAACTTTTGCGGTGCCAACGATAACTTCGTGGCAGTTGTCCGGCAGCAGGCTATCTCAGCGCCCATGAACGCCCCGCTTACCCATTTGCAACGGCTTGAGGCCGAAAGCATTCACATCATGCGCGAAGTCGTCGCTGAGGCGGACAAGCCAGTGATGCTATACTCCGTCGGCAAGGATTCAGCGGTGATGCTGCACCTTGCCCGCAAAGCGTTTTTCCCCGCCCCGCCGCCCTTCCCTTTGCTGCATGTCGACACGACCTGGAAATTCCGCGCCATGTATGACCTGCGCGAAAAGGCCGCTGCGGACGCAGGGATGCGCCTGATCGTCCACCAGAACCCAGAAGCACTCGCCCAGGGCATCAACCCGTTCGATCATGGCAGCCGCCACACCGATATGTGGAAAACCGAAGGGTTAAAGCAGGCGCTGGCGCTCCACGGCTTCGACGCGGCCTTTGGTGGTGCGCGGCGCGATGAGGAAAAGAGCCGTGCCAAGGAACGCATCTTCAGCTTCCGCTCTGCGCATCAGCGCTGGGACCCCAAAAGCCAGCGGCCCGAACTCTGGCAGCTCTATAATGCGCGCAAGAACAAGGGGGAGAGCATGCGCGTCTTCCCGATCTCCAACTGGACCGAACTCGACATCTGGCAATATATCCAGCTGGAAAATATCGAAATCGTCCCGCTCTATTTCAGCGCCCCCCGGCCGACCTATATTCATGATGGCCAGTTGTTCATGGCCGACGATGTCGACCGGATGGAGCGCGTCCTTGGTCGCAAGATCGATATTGAGGAACGCTGGGTACGCTTCCGCACATTGGGGTGCTTCCCCTTGAGCGGGGCGGTTGAAAGCCGGGCGACGACGCTGTCCGATGTCATCCAGGAAATGCTGCTGACCACCACCTCCGAACGCCAGGGCCGCGTGATCGATCACGATCAAGCCGCGAGCATGGAGAAAAAGAAGCAGGAGGGGTATTTCTGATGGCCCCCGCTCCCGCTTATGCCACCGAATCGCTGATTGCCGAAGATATCGATGCCTATCTGCGGCTGCATCAGCATAAATCGCTGTTGCGCTTCATCACTTGCGGTTCGGTCGATGACGGAAAGTCCACGCTGATCGGGCGTTTGCTGTACGATTCTAAGATGATCTTTGAGGATCAGCTCGCGGCGCTGGAAGCCGATAGCAAGCGGGTTGGCACCCAGGGGCAAGAGATTGATTTCGCCCTGCTCGTCGATGGCCTCGCCGCCGAGCGTGAACAGGGCATCACCATCGACGTCGCCTATCGCTTTTTCACAACCGAAAAGCGCAAATTCATCGTCGCCGATACACCGGGCCATGAACAATATACCCGCAACATGGTCACGGGCGCATCGACCGCTGACCTGGCAGTCATCCTGATCGATGCGCGAAAAGGCGTGCTGACTCAGACTCGGCGGCACAGCTACCTCGCCAAGCTGATCGGCATCCGCCACATCGTGCTGGCGGTGAACAAGATGGATCTGGTCGGCTATGATCAGGGCGTGTTTGATACGATCGTCGCAGAATATCGGGCATTCGCTGCGTCGATCGGGATAGAGGCCTTTACCGCCCTTCCGATTTCAGGATTTCGCGGCGACAACGTAGCGACGCGTTCAGAAGCCATGGACTGGTTCACCGGCCCAACGCTGATCGAGCACCTCGAAAGCGTCGATGTCGCCAATGATGCGGCCCAGGCCGGGCCGTTTCGCATGCCGGTGCAATGGGTTAACCGCCCCAATCTCGATTTTCGGGGTTTTGCCGGGCAGATCGCTGCGGGCATTGTCCATCCAGGCGATCCAGTTCGCGTTCTTCCATCGGGTCGGGTCACGCATATCGACCGGATCGTGACGATGGACGGCGATCTTCAACAGGCGGTGGCCGGCCAGTCGGTCACGCTGACATTGAGCGATGAGGTCGATTGTTCGCGCGGCGATGTGATCGCCATTGCCGATTCGCCCCCCGAAGCCGCCGACCAGTTTTCCGCCACGATCGTTTGGATGGATGAAGCGCCGTTGCTGCCGGGTCGCGGCTATATCCTGAAGCTTGGCACGCAAACGGCTGGGGTGACGGTTCAGGCGCCCGACCATGTCGTTGATATCAACACCCTGGCCAAATTGTCAGCGCGCAGCCTTGGCCTCAACGATATTGGTGTCGCCGACATCCATACCGACCGCCCGATCGTTTTCGAACCCTATGCCTCAGGCGCCGCGCTTGGCGGGTTTATCATCATCGATCGCGCGACCAACGCCACCGTCGCGACGGGCATGATCCGCCACGCGTTGCGGCGTTCAAAAAATGTCCATTGGCAAACAATCGAGATCGGTCGCGAGGCGCATGCCGCGCAAATGGGGCAGCAGCCGCGCGTGCTGTGGTTCACGGGGCTGTCGGGATCGGGCAAATCGACGATTGCCAATCTGGTCGAACAAAGGCTCCATGCGCTCGGCAAGCACACTTTCCTGCTTGATGGCGACAATGTCCGGCATGGACTCAACAAGGATTTGGGCTTTAGCGATGCCGACCGGATTGAAAATATCCGGCGCGTTGGCGAAGTGGCCAAGCTGATGACCGATGCCGGGCTGATTGTGCTGACCGCGTTTATCTCGCCTTTCCGCGCCGAACGCGACATGGTGCGCGGCATGCTGTCCTCCGACCAATTCGTCGAGATTTTCGTCGACACCCCGATCGAGCTCGCCGAAGCACGCGACGTCAAAGGCCTCTACAAGCGCGCCCGTGCTGGCGAAATCCCAAGCTTTACCGGCATTTCCAGTCCCTATGAACCGCCCGAATCCCCGGACATCTGGATCGACACCACCAACGAAAGTCCCGAAGCAGCAGCGCAGCGTATCGTCGAGCATGTCGTGGGAATCTGGAGTTACGACCTGTGAGCGACGCGGCCCTCGCCCGGTCAATTGCCGATGAAGCGGGCGCCTTGCTGCGCGACATTCGCGCCACGGCGACCTGTTCCGATCGCGAATTGGGGCAGCGCGGTGATCGGGAGGCGAACCTGTTGATCATCGATCGGCTGCGCGCCGCCCGACCGGACGACTTTATCCTTTCCGAAGAATCGCTTGATGATCGTGCACGCTGCGCGGCGCGGCGGGTGTGGATCATCGATCCGCTTGACGGAACGCGCGAATATTCGGAACGGTTGGATGACTGGGCCGTACATATCGGTTTGGCGATAGACGGCGTTCCGGCAACCGGTGCCGTCGCCCTGCCCGCCTGTGGCCGCACTTTTGCCACCGACGATACCGCCCCATTGCCGGCGCTGCCACCCGGGCGTCCCCGCATGGTCGTCAGCCGGACTCGGGCCCCCGAAATCGCCACTTTAGTCGCCGAAGCGATCGGTGCCGATCTGGTACCAATGGGATCAGCCGGGGCAAAGGCAATGGCGGTGGTGGCCGGCGACGCCGAGATCTATCTTCACGATGGCGGCCAATATGAATGGGACAATTGCGCACCGGCGGCGGTGGCGATGGCCGCCGGATTCCATGCCTCGCGAATTGATGGTAGCCCGCTGGTTTATAACTGCATTGATCCGTTGCTGCCCGATCTACTGATCTGCCGTCCGGAATGGGCGGCCCCTGTGCTCGCTGCCATTGCCCGGCTCCGTCCCGCTCAGGGACCAGAGCAACCGCAACAAAGCTGATTGTTTCATGGTATAGACCGCATTATCGCCTTTGGTTGGCGCAAGGCGACGCCAGGGGCTCAGGAGACTTATTGTGCGGCTATCTCGCGGGCTTTTTATGGTGCTCGCCGCTCAGGCTTTGTTGGTCACAGCAATCCCGTCGGTCGCGCTGATCATCGGCCTGAATTTCGTATTTGATCGCTTTCAGACACTGTCGAGCAGCCTGGGCGCAGCGGTTGCCCGCACGGTGTTCCTGCGCGAACAGCTGATCGTGATTGGCGCGGTGCTCGGCGTGATGCTGCTGCTGATGCTGATTCTCAGCAGCATGATCGCCAATCGTATCGGTCGGCCTCAAAAAAACCTGCTTGATGCCAGCAACGCGGTTGCCGAGGGTAATTTCGCGGCCGAATTCGAAGAAATCGGCCCGCAGGAAACCGTTGTGACGATGCGCAATCTGCGCCGGATCGCCCGCTCGTTCGATCGCCTCGAAACCGCGCGCCGCACCTGGCTGGTCGCGATTGCCGAGGAATTGCGCAAACCTGTCGCCACGCTGGGCGATCAACTGCGCGCCGCGCGGGAAAGCGACAATGTTATCCAGGCTGAATCGTTCGAGAATATCGATGATAATGTTCAGCGGCTGATCGAGATTACCGAGGATCTTCAGGCCGTTGCCCTCGCCGATCTGGGGCGTCTGCCCGTCAATTTCGCACAGGTCGATCCCTGCGCGCTGATCCATAATGCGATCTGGACCAACAAGCGCCGTGCCGAGCGGGCCCGTGTGACGCTTGAGCCCGGCAAACTCCCAGCCACCACCGTGCTGGTAAAATGGGATGGGACGCGGATCGAACAGCTGTTCACCGCGCTGATCGAGAACAGCCTGCGCTATACGCCGCCGGGCGGGCGTATCCAGCTGGGCCTGGAGCAAAGCCGTGGCGCATGGCGACTGATTATTGATGACAGCGCGCCCGGGATTGACGTCGATCTTGCCCAGCGGCTGTTCGAACCCTTTTACCGCGCCACCGTCCTCCCTGGCGAATCAGTCACCAGCTCCGGGCTTGGTCTGGCAACGGCGCAGGCGATCGTTGAAGCGCATCATGGCCGCATCGATGCTGGCGCATCGCCGCTCGGCGGGGTGCGGGTGATGGTGATCCTACCAGCCACCACGCCAACCGCCTGATCGTTTAACTGCGGCGATCGGCACCCCAGACTTCCAGATTCCCGAGTCGCTCAACCGGACGGTGCGTCTGAAGTGTCGCCACCGCTTCAAGCCCGATGTTCGCCAGGATGTCAGTCAATGGCTCGCCCGCAGCAGCGATTGCTGTCTGCACGCGTTCGAGAAGGTAGAAGCGGTACGGCATCACCATTGTTTCGATCCGCATTCCGCGCCAATCGAAGCTCGCCCGGCCAATCGTCCGCGTACTGGGATCGGGCAACCCGTTGGTGCCGGTCTGAAGATCAGGATGACGATCGATCCAGTCATTGGCGAAATCGACATGCGCGGCGAGTTCCGGCAGATAGTCCTCCGCAATGAAGCGCAGCAGCGCGATCAGCGTTTCGGGGACGCCGTCATCCGCGATCAATGCTTCGGTGGGACAAAGCCCATCGAGCAAGGCTTGTTGCGCATTCATCCGCTCGGTCCAGCGCCAGACATGGAAAAAGCGCGTCTTCATGATCTGCGCCGGATAGGGATCACGCGCGAGATGGGCGTAGAGCGGGCCAATCAGGCCATAATCGCCAATCGTCGGCCGCCCGCCGAGCAGATAAGAATGGCCCGACAGATGCGCATCGAACAGCGCGAGAAACGCTTCATAGCTGGTTTCGATAACGGGGATGGTCTCGTCGGAGACACCAAAGCCCTGTTTCGCCTTGCGCATCCGGCCACTAGCGGCACCGAAAACGGCCTCGGCGACATCACCTGTTGCCCCGGGCATCAGTGCAGCCACGAAATCTGTCTTTAGAAAATCACGATTCTCGGCATCAAAATCCCAGCGATAATGCATCGCCGGGCGCAACAGCCCTTCGCCACCAAATAATTCAAACAGCAGCGATATCGCACGATGGACGGGCGTTTCGGGATAAGCACTGCGCCGCGCCAGTCCGGCCGCCTCAACATGGTCGATGATTGCCGCGCCGTCCTGAATAATCTCGCCGGTCGGGGTTTCCAGCACCGGGATGATCCAGCGACCAATCGCCTTGGTAATATCCGGCCAGGCCGCAGCGGCGGGGATATCTTCTTCGAAATCGATCCGCTGCTTGATCAGATAGGACCGTGCCTTGGCCGTATAAAGCGAACCGGGCATGCCATAGAGGCGGTAATCGGTCATCCAAACACCCTCTCAGCCGGGCGCAAGCCGCCCATGCCGGGCAACGCTTGGCCCAAAGCGGGTGATGATTTCAAATGATTTGCAGCAAGTGCACCGAAAAGGTGCCGATCACGGCCTTAAGCAGCCGCCTTGCGCTGCTTGGCTAGTTTTTTGAGCACCATTTCGCGCTTCAACCGCGACAGATGATCGATGAAGATGATCCCTTCCAGATGGTCCATCTCATGCTGGATGCAGGTGGCAAGCAGCCCTTCGAGCTGCTGGTCATGCGCGTTGCCGTCACGGTCGAGCCAGCGCACGCGGCAGCTGGCCGGGCGTTCCACTTCGGCATATTGATCGGGAACCGACAGGCAGCCCTCATTGTAGATGTTGAATGCGTCACCAGCGGCGACAATCTCGGGATTGATGAAGACCTGCGGATCGCGCACCGCTTTGCCGTCTTCGCCTTCCTCCTGAAGATCGATGACCAGCACGCGCTTCGGCACGCCGATCTGAATGGCGGCCAGGCCGATCCCGCGTGAGGCGTACATTGTATCGAACATATCGTCGATCAGCGCCCGCACCTTATCATCCACGACCTCAACCGGCGTGGAAATGGTCCGCAGGCGCGGGTCTGGAATCTCGACGATTTTGTGGACGGTCATGATGGTCAGCTAAGAAAGGAGCAGGCAATCGTCAAGATGGCGTTATTGCTGAGCCGAGCGGGCTTAGCCAATTGGGCTTAGCCGACCGGCCGCCGCGCCCGCAGCGCCTGGGCCAACGTACCCTCATCGAGATAATCGAGCTCACCACCAACCGGCAGCCCATGCGCGAGCTGCGTCACCCGCACCGGAAACTGGTCAATCCGCTCGGCAATGTAGTGCGCGGTGGTCTGTCCCTCCAGCGTCGCGTTCATCGCCAACACCACCTCATCAATCCCGCCCGCCGCAATCCGCCGCACCAGCTGATCGATCGACAGATCCTCTGGCCGCACGCCATCAAGCGCGGAGAGCTTGCCGCCAAGAATATGGAAACGCCCCGGAAACAGCCGTGACCGATCGAGCGCCCAAAGATCAGCGACTTCCTCAACAACGCAAAGCAGTCGCTGGTCCCGGCGCGGGTCGGCACAGATACCACACGGATTGGTGGTATCGACATTACCGCAGGTGTCGCATGCCGTCAGCCGATCCCCCACCGCATCCAGCGCGGCGCGCAGCGGATCAAGCGCGGTTTCGCGCTTTTTGAGCAAGTGGAGCACCGCTCGGCGCGCCGATCGCGGACCGAGACCGGGCAGGCGGGCAAGCGCCTGGGTGAGCGCATCGATTTCAGGAGAGGCCATGTGGGACAGATAAGGGGTTGCAACCCGCAATGCCAAGCGGCGAAGGAGGGGGCATGCAGCCAAATCGCCTTCGCATCATTTTCATGGGCACGCCCGCCTTCTCGGTCCCGGTGCTCCAGGCGCTGGTTGATGCCGGTCATGACGTCGTCGCCAGCTATAGCCAGCCGCCACGGCCTGCCGGGCGTGGCAAGGCGTTGATGCCCTCACCGGTACAGGCCAGGGCTGAACAATTGGGGATTGCCGTCAGGACACCGCTGAGCCTGCGGGTCAGCGACGCCCAGGCCGAGTTCGCCGCGTTTGGGGCTGATATCGCGGTGGTTGCTGCTTATGGGCTGATTTTGCCGCCGTCCGTGCTCGCCGCCCCCCGGCTTGGCTGCCTCAACGTCCATGCCTCATTACTGCCGCGCTGGCGTGGGGCAGCGCCGATCCAGCGCGCGATCCTGGCTGGAGATACCGAAACAGGGGTGTGCATCATGCAGATGGAGGCCGGGCTCGATACCGGGCCGGTCCTGCACCACGCGGCAACACCGATCGACAGCAAAACGGCTGGTGCGCTGACCGATGAACTCAGCGCCATGGGGGCAAGGCTCATGACGGCGGTGCTTGCCGACATTGCCGCTTTTTCGCCCGCTCCCCAGCCCGATGACGGCATGACCTATGCCCCCAAGATCGACAAGGCCGAGGCCCGGATCGACTGGACCCGCAGCGCCGATGAGATTGAACGCCAGATCCGCGCGTTCAACCCCGTCCCCGGCGCATTCTTCGAACATGGCGGTGAACGCTTCCGTATCCATGCGGCGATGATCGGCGCGGGCAGCGGATTGACTGGTCAGGTGATAGGCGACGCGCTGGAGATCGCCTGTGGCACCGGCGTACTTATCCCAACCCAGATTCAGCGCGCTGGTCGTGGCGTCATGCCGACATCCGAATTGCTGCGCGGTTTCCCGATTCCGGCCGGTACCCAGCTTTGACGCGCTTTGCCCTGACGATTGAATTTGACGGTCGCCCCTTCATGGGATGGCAGCGCCAGCCGCACGGCCCCAGCGTGCAGCAAGCGATTGAGGAAGCGATTGCCCGAATCGTGCCGGAACAACCCGCTGTCTATGCCGCCGGCCGCACCGATGCCGGGGTGCATGCCTATGGGATGCGCGCGCATGTCGATATCGCCCGCGCGATAACGCCGTTTCGGCTGATGGAGGCGCTCAACGCATTGCTCCGCCCCGCCCCCGTTGCCATCCTGTCTTGCGAAATCGCTCCAGATGACTGGCATGCGCGCTTTTCCTGCGTGGCGCGGCATTATGAATATCGCATTATCAACCGCCGCGCCCCGCTGACGGTCGAACGCGGCCTGGCATGGCGTGTCCCCGCGGTGCTCGATTCGCAGGCCATGGCAGCGGGCGCCGCCCGGCTGATCGGACGCCATGATTTCACGACCTTTCGATCGGCCCATTGCCAGGCAGACAGCCCACTCCGCACGCTCGACCGGCTCGAGGTAACGCGCGAAGGCGATGTGATCCGGATTGCCGCTTCGGCGCGTTCCTTCCTGCATCATCAGGTCCGCTCGATGGTCGGCTGTCTGGCGCTGGTCGGCGAAGGGAAATGGCAGCCTGACGACATGGCGGCGGCGCTCGACGCGCGCGACCGTGCCGCGCTTGGCCTGAATGCGCCGCCCGACGGCTTGTTTTTCGTGCGCGCCGATTACCGATAGAGCGTGATGACGTTAGGTCGCTTCAACCTCATAGCCGTTCGGGCTGAGCGAAGTCGAAGCCCACGCCCACGCCCACGCGGGACACTTGCCCTTCGACTTCGCTCAGCAACCATTATCAGCATGTGTCCATTGTGAGCCTCTGGCGAGGACGGCGTTAGCGAATGTGAGGAGTTTTCTGGC
>LNFM01001433.1_pt1 | contig 54200 bp, 69 predicted proteins | sample 596031 | NCBI WGS metagenome assembly LNFM01 (sample SAMN04254537, study PRJNA301005) | activated carbon metagenome | isolation source: dual media filters at the Ann Arbor, Michigan drinking water treatment plant | place: USA: Ann Arbor
CCGGCGGATTTGAAGAAGTAGCTTAAGGCCACTTCACTATCGGAGGCAGCGAAGAAAGAATCGAATTCACGTTGCCGCCGGTTTTCAGGCCGAACACCGTGCCGCGGTCGTAAAGTAAATTAAATTCGACATAGCGGCCGCGCCGCACAAGTTGCTCTTCGCGCTCGGATTCATTCCAGGGTTTCGCGAAGTTCGCGCGAACGATCTTCGGATAAATATCGAGGAAGCTTCTTCCTACTTCTTGCGTGAAGGCGAAATCGGCATCGCGATTTCCGCTGTCCAGCCAGTCGTAAAAAATGCCGCCGATGCCGCGCGGCTCGTTGCGATGCTTCAGAAAAAAGTACTCGTCGCACCACTTTTTCAGCTTGTCGTAGTCCGCGACGGCTTTGTGCTTGTCGCAGGCAGACTTCATCGCGGCGTGAAAGGCGATCGTGTCGGGATCGGTCTGGTTGCGGCGCGCGTCGAGAACGGGCGTCAGGTCCGCGCCGCCGCCGAACCATGCTTTCGCGGTAACGACATGGCGCGTATTCATGTGAACGGCGGGAATATGCGGATTGCGTGGGTGCGCGATCAGCGAAATGCCGGAAGCCCAGAAGCGGGGATCGTCTTCCGCGCCTTTGATTTCTTTTCTGAATTCCGGCGCGAACTCGCCATGCACGGTTGAAATGTGAATGCCGGCTTTCTCAAAGAGCCGCCCATGCAGCATCGACATTTCGCCGCCGCCGCCGGGCTGACCCGAGTGATCCGTGCGCTCCCACGGCGAGCGCACGAATTTCCCAGCCGGGCCTTCATAAAGAGAAGAGGGGGCATCGGCCTCAAGCTTCTCGAACGCCGCGCAAAGCTGGTCGCGCAATTCGCGAAACCAGGCGCGGGCAGGCTCCTTGAAAGTCTCACTCATCGTTCAGTCTTCCGGTCTGGCGCAGTGCTTCGCCTAAAACCATCGAAAGCGCCACCGCGATATTGAGCGAGCGCAAGCCGTCACGGATCGGAATGCGGAGCGAGCTGTCTGCCGCCGCGTGCACGTTGTCCGGCACGCCCGATGACTCGCGCCCGACCAAGAGCACATCGGTGCTGCGGAACGCGAACGAAGGATAAGTCTGCTTCGCTTTGGTGGTGAGCAGCACCAACCGCCGCCCGTTCGCCTTTCGCCATTCCTCGAAGGCCGCAAACGAGACGTGGCGCTCGATTTTCACGGCATCCAGATAGTCCAGTCCGGCGCGGCGGAACGCGCGATCGCTCACCGGAAAGCCCGCCGGTTCGATGAAGTGTACGGGTACACCCATGCAGGCGCCGAGGCGCATGATGGTCCCGGCGTTCTGCGGAATATCCGGTTCGTAAAGTGCGATTTCCATTGGCGGTTCAATGGCATGGGCCGCGGGCGAAAACACGCGGAAACCCTTGCATAACGACTCCGTGCCGCATGGCCGGATACTGGACAATAATGGGCGCTAATGACATTAGAAGCGTTCAATTGGGGCGCCGCAATCGGCAGGATTCTGTCGATTTTTGCAGGGTTTGCGCCGCGGATTGGGCCACCGCCGACCGTCAGGCGAGTCCGTTTCGCGGCGTCTTGCTTGGGAAGCGGTCACGCTCCGTCGAGGCGATGGAAAGGACCGGAACTTGGCGAAATCCACGACAATGAACGGCGACCAGCCGACCCGGCGCGACTTTCTCTACATTGCGACAGGTGCAGTCGGCGCGGTCGGCGCTGCCGCTGCCGCTTGGCCGCTTATCCATCAGATGAATCCGGATGCGTCCGTGCAGGCGCTGGCTTCCACCGAAGTCGATTTGTCGCCGGTGAAGGAAGGCCAGATCATCACCGTGAAGTGGCGCGGCAAGCCGGTCTTTATCGCGCACCGTACCAAGAAAGAAATCGAAGAAGCGAAGGCAACTCCGCTTCGCGACCTGCCCGATCCGCAGCCGGACGACGCGCGCGTGAAAAAGGGCAAGGAACAGTGGCTCGTGCTGGTCGGCGTCTGCACGCATCTTGGTTGCGTGCCGCTCGGTCATCAGGGCGACTATCAGGGCTTCTTCTGCCCCTGCCACGGTTCGCACTACGACACCTCCGGCCGCATCCGCAAAGGTCCTGCGCCGACCAACCTCGAAGTGCCGCCTTACGAATTTGCATCCGACACGATGGTGCGGATCGGTTGATCCGCGCTTCGCTTTTGAAAACGGAATCTGAAGAATGAGCGGTCCGTCGAACTTCCAGCCGAAAAGCGCCTTCCTGAAATGGACTGAGCGCCGTCTCCCGATCCTCGGGTTGATGCACTCTTCGTTCGTGGCTTACCCGACGCCGCGTAACCTGAACTACTGGTGGACCTTCGGCGGCATTCTTTCCTTCTGCCTCGGCGTCCAGATCATCACCGGCATCGTGCTCGCCATGCACTACACGCCGACGGTTGCTGGTGCATTCGACTCGGTCGAACACATCATGCGCGACGTGAACTACGGCTGGCTCTTGCGCTATGTGCACGCCAATGGCGCGTCGATGTTCTTCATCGCGGTCTACATCCACATTTTCCGCGGTATGTATTACGGCTCATATAAAGAGCCGCGCGAGATCCTCTGGATTCTCGGCGTCATCATCTTCCTCTTGATGATGGCAACCGCCTTCATGGGCTACGTGCTGCCGTGGGGCCAGATGAGCTTCTGGGGCGCGACCGTCATCACCAACCTGTTCTCGGCAATTCCGGGCGTCGGTACAAAAATCGTCGAACTGCTCTGGGGCGGTTACTCGGTCGATCAGCCGACGTTGCAGCGCTTCTTCTCGCTGCACTATCTGCTGCCGTTCATGATCGCGGGCGTTGTCATCCTGCACATCTGGGCGCTGCATGAAGTCGGCCAGAACAACCCGACCGGCATCGACGTGAAGTCTGACAAGGACACGCTCGCGTTCACGCCCTATGCGACCGCGAAGGATAACTTCGCGATGGTCTGCTTCATGATCTTCTTCGCGTGGTTCGTGTTCTACATCCCGAACTATCTGGGCCACGCCGACAACTACATCCCGGCGAACCCGCTGCAGACGCCGACGCACATCGTGCCGGAATGGTACTTCCTGCCGTTCTACGCGATCCTGCGCGCGATCCCGAACAAGCTCGGCGGCGTGATGGCGATGTTCGCGTCGATCGCGGTGCTTGCGTTCCTGCCGTGGCTCGATCGCGCCAAGACTCGCTCTGCGAAGTATCGTCCGCTGTTCAAGCAGTTCTTCTGGATTTTTGTGATCACCTGCATCGGTCTCGGCTGGTTGGGCGCGAAGCCCGCGGAAGGCGGCTATGTGATCGCCTCGCGGATTCTCACCGCGTGGTACTTCATTCACTTCCTGGTCGTGCTGCCGCTGCTCTCTTATTACGAGAAGCCGTCGGCGATGCCGGGGTCGATCACGGAGTCGGTCCTCGGCAAGCAGTCGCTTGCACCGGCCAAAGTCAAAGGCTCGCGGTAAGGGGCATATGATGAAAACGAATACCCTTCTCGCGCTCGGGCTCGCATCCGCGATTTCCTTCGGTGCTACGTCGGTCGCTGTTGCCGCCGACGCGCACGCGCCGCAGCCGCCGCGTCTCAAGTGGTCCTTCGCGGGGCCGTTCGGTCACTACGACAAGCAGCAGATCCAGCGCGGCTTCAAGGTCTATCGCGAAGTCTGCCAGGCTTGTCATTCGCTGAAACTGGTCGCTTTCCGCACGCTCGGACAAAGCGGCGCGCTCGGCTTCAGCGAGGGTCAGATCAAGACGTTAGCTGCCGAATACCAGATCACCGACGGTCCGAACGACCGCGGCGAGATGTTCCAACGCCCCGGCCGTCCGTCGGATTACTTCCCGCAGATTTTCGCGAACGAGCAGGCCGCCCGCGCGACCCACAACGGTGCGCTGCCGGTCGACCTTTCGGTGATCGCGAAGGCGCGCACCTATGAAGTCGGCTTCCCCGGCTTCCTGTTCGATATCGTGCGCCAGTATCAGGAAAACGGCGTCGATTATCTGCACGCGCTGCTCACCGGCTACGAGAATGCGCCGGCGGGCGAAACGCTCACGCCGACCCAGTTCTGGAACAAGTATTATCCGGGCCACAAGATCGCAATGCGTCCGCCGCTCGAGGACAAGCGCGTCGAATATACCGACGGCGCGCCGCAGACGGTCGATCAGTATTCGCGCGACGTCACCGCATTCCTGATGTGGGCCGCGGAGCCGCATCTCGAAGCGCGCAAGCGCATGGGCTTTCAGGTCATGATCTTCCTGATCGTGTTCGCGGGTCTTGCCTACTTCACCAAGAAAAAGGTCTGGGCCAACGCGCATTGAGCGCTGCGTCTGATTAGAAACAAAAAAGGCCCCGGAAACGGGGCCTTTTTCATAATCGGGTGGCGCTTACTTGCCGTAAGCCTGCTTGTAGGAGGACGTGCCCTTTTTGGACGTCTCCGCTTTCGGCTTCTTCTTTTCCTTACTGGGTTTGTCTTGGCCCTTGGCCATGGCGCTCTCCTGAAGATTTAGCGCGGCGTTTCGCGAATCCGTCGCCGCAGGGAAGTAGGCTATTCTCGTTTTGCGCCTGCCGACAAGGTGCGCCTTTGAACGCCAAGGATTTCCATGAGCCTCCCCAATGCGCTCGACCTTCGTAGTGCTATCCGGACGATCCCGGATTACCCGAAGCCCGGCATTAAGTTCCGCGACATTACCACGCTGCTCGGCAACGCGCGGGCATTCCGCCGCACGGTCGATGAACTCGTCAATCCCTGGGCCGGCTCCAAGATCGACAAGGTCGCAGGCATCGAAGCGCGTGGCTTTATTCTCGGCGGTGCGGTCGCGCATCAGGTCTCGGCGGGTTTCGTGCCGATCCGAAAGAAAGGCAAGCTGCCTTACGAGACGGTGCGGATCGCTTACTCACTCGAATACGGCATCGACGAGATGGAGATGCACAAGGACGCCGTTAACGAGGGCGACCGCGTGGTGCTGGTGGACGATCTGATTGCGACCGGCGGCACAGCGGAGGCGGCAGTAAAGCTACTTCGCAACATGGGCGCGGAAATTCTCGCCGCCTGTTTCGTGATCGATCTGCCGGATTTAGGGGGTGCCGCGAAACTGCGTGCGCTAGGTGTGCCGGTGCGAACGCTAATGAGTTTTGAGGGGCACTAACTATTTCGGCTTCCGCGGCATGAACGCAGAGCTGTCGAACTCATAGACGCGCTCGCCCTTCTGGTTCACGCCGTAGATTTTCGCGAACATGATCCCCCATTGGGGGCGCGTTGCCGATTCGCGCAATTCCACGAGTTCGCTCGTGTAGGTGATGGTGTCGCCGGCATAAACCGGCTTCAGCCACTTCAGGTTTTTGAATCCTGGCGAGGGGCCGGATGCGATCGGTTTTTCACCACGCGCAATCGCTTCCTGAATCTGCTGTTTGTTGAAATCCACAATCATGCGCATACAGGCGGCGCCGGTATGCCAGCCGGACGCGCAAAGGCCGCCGAATAAAGAATTCTCTCCGCCTTCTTCGCTCAGGTGAAACGGCTGCGGGTCGTACTTCTTCGCGAAGCGAATGATGTTCTCGGCGGTGAACGTGTAGGCGCCGAATTCGCGGATGTCGCCAACCTTCATGTCCTCAAAGTACGGCATCACGCGGATCCCGGATAGCGCTTGCCGAAGAAGCCCGAATAAGACGACTCCAACACGATCTCTTCTTTGGCGTTCAGCATTTCGAGGCTGAAGCGCACGATGCCGACCTGCGGGCGGCTGCCGGAGTTTCGCTTTTCCAGACAGGTAACGCGGATTGTGAGCTCATCGCCGGGCCGCACGGGACGGACCCAGCGTACTTCATCTACGCCGGGCGCGCCGAGCGAACTCGATTCACGCAGGAAGCCGTCATAGATCATGCGCATCATCAGCGCGCAGGTGTGCCAGCCGGAGGAGGACAGGCCCTTCAGCATGGACTTATTCGCAGCCTCTTCGTCGAGATGCATCGGCTGCGGATCGAACTCGCTCGCGAATTCGATGATCTCCTCACGCGTGACCAGACGCGGGCCGAAGATGCGGACGCTGCCGACCTCGAAATCCTCGTAACAGATGCGGGCGGTTTTTGCGTCCATCCGAAAAAACTTAAATGCTCAGTTGGCGAAGCGGAAGTGCATGACGTCGCCGTCCTGCACGACATACTCCTTGCCTTCGAGCCGTAGCTTGCCGGCGTCGCGTGCGCCAGCCTCCCCCTTGCATACGACGTAGTCGGCATATGCAATCGTTTCGGCGCGGATGAAGCCTTTCTCGAAATCGGTATGGATCACGCCCGCGGCCTGCGGCGCCCTGAACCCCTTCACGATGGTCCAGGCGCGGGCTTCCTTCGGCCCCGCGGTAAAATAAGTAATGAGCCCGAGCAATTCGTAACCCTTGCGGATCAGGCGATCGAGGCCCGGTTCAGCCAGGCCCGCCGCATCGAGAAATTCTTTCCGCTCGCCGATGGGGAGCATGGCAATTTCGGACTCGATCTTCGCGGAGATTGCGACCGTGACGGCGTTCTCGGACTTTGCCTTGGCTTCGACCTTCTTCGAGAGCTCGTTGCCGGTGTTGGCGGCGCTTTCCTCGACGTTGCAGACGTAGAGCACGGGCTTCGCGGTGATGAGCTGCAGCGCCTGAAACGCGGCTTCTTCTTCGTGCTTGCGCTCAATCGTGCGCGCGGGCTTGCCGTTTGAAAGCGCTTCGATCGAGCGCTTCACGAGATCGAGTTGCGCGATGGCTTCCTTGTCCTGACCGCGCGCTTTTTTCGTGAGGTTGTCGATACGTTTCTCAAGGCTGTCGAGATCGGCAAGCATCAACTCGGTTTCGACCGTCTCCGCGTCGCGCAGCGGATCGATGCCGCCTTCGACGTGCGTAATGTCGCCGTCTTCGAAGCAGCGCAACACATGAACGATCGCATCGACTTCGCGGATGTGGCCAAGGAACTGGTTGCCGAGGCCTTCGCCCTTGGAGGCGCCACGTACGAGGCCCGCGATATCGACGAAATTGATTTTGGTCGGCACGATTTCCGCGGAGCCTGCGATCTTCGCGAGTGCGTCGATGCGATCATCCGGAACGCCAACTTCGCCGACATTCGGCTCGATGGTGCAGAACGGATAGTTCGCAGCCTGTGCCGCCGCGGTTTGCGTCAGCGCATTGAAGAGGGTCGATTTGCCGACATTCGGCATCCCGACAATTCCGCATTTAAATCCCATGATCGAATTTCTTGCCTAGCTTGATTTCAGGACGCCGCTCTTTTCGAGCGCGAGGTGTACGCGATTCTGGAAGTCTTCGAGCTTGTGCTTCACGAGGTATTCCGCCGCATCGGAAATCGCTTCGCACATGGTCTCGACCCACGACTGCTCGGCCTTCGCGAAATCCGAGAGCACCCAGCGCGACACGAGATTGCGGTCGCCGGGATGCCCGACGCCGATGCGGACGCGTGCATAGTCGTTGCCACAATGGGCGCTGATCGAGCGCAGACCGTTCTGGCCGGCATTTCCGCCGCCGATTTTCGCGCGCATTTTCGCGGGCGGCAGGTCGATCTCGTCGTGAAACACTACGATGCCGGCAAGCGCGATCTTGAAAAACTTCTGCGCCGCGCCGACCGCAAGGCCGGAGTCGTTCATGTAGGTTTGGGGCTTGAGCAGTAAAATCTTCTCGCCCGCGATCTCGCCTTCGGCGCTGTAGCCCTGAAAGCGTTTCCGCCACGGCGAGAAGCGATGTTTGTAGTGAATGGCGTCGGCGGCCATGAAGCCGACGTTGTGCCGGTTGCGGCGATACTGCTCGCCCGGATTGCCAAGTCCCGCGAATAAAAACATCGGTCGGTCTCCGCGGGGACCGGCGGGCGGGCGCGTGTCCGCGCCCGCCGCGTCGTCTTACTTCTTGTCGCCGCCTTCCGGCTTCGCAGCGCCGGCGGCAGGAGCGGCACCAGCAGCAGGAGCGGCGCCAGCGGCAGGGGCGGCACCTTCCGGAGCCGGACCGGCAGCAGCAGCGGCTTCCGCAGCAGCAGCGTCGGCCTTCGCCTTCTGCGCAGCAGCGGCGAGTTCTTCGAGGTAGCCCGAAGACGGCACGATGGTCGCGATCGTGAAATCGCGGTCGCGGATCACGGGCCGCACGCCTTCCGGCAGCTTCACTGCCGAAATGTGGAGCGAGTCGTTGATCTCGAGGCCGGTCAGATCGGCGGTGATGGATTCCGGAATGCTCTCGGCCGGCGCGTAGAAATCGACCGTGTGGCGCACGACGTTCAGTGTGCCACCGCGCTTGATGCCGGGCGAGCCATCCTGATTGATGAAGTGGACCGGCACCGCGACCTTGATGATCGCGCCCTTGCCGAGGCGCTGGAAGTCGACGTGGACCGGGCGATCTTTGAGCGGATCGAGCTGGAAGTCGCGCGGGATCACGCGGGTCTTCTGGCCGTCGATCTCGAGATCCAAAACGGTGGTGAGGAAACGGCCGGCATAGATGCGGCGGCCGATTTCGACGGCATCGACCGAGATCGAAGCGGCCGGCTGGTTCTCACCATAGACGGTGCCCGGCACGCGGCCGGCACGACGTTCAGCGCGGGCCGGACCTTTGCCGGCGCCCTTGCGCGCGGTGGCTTTCAATTCTTTCGCAACGGCCATCGTTCTATTCCTCGTCAAGTCTTTGATCGGACGGCAAAAAATTACCCGTCCGGTGGCGCACCGGCGTCACGCGACAGCGCAAGCCTGTTGGGTTCGAGCGGGCTTATACCGGCTCAAATTGGCAGGCGCAACGAGGCTTTCGCGCCTGCCAAGAGAGGGGCAGGAGGTCAGAATTTGCGGTTTATGCCGGCCTTCAGGCCGTTCACGCCGGTCACGTCCGGACCGCTGTGCTGGAACGGGGTGGTCCGCTCAGCGGCCAGGAAGCCCTCGGTATTGCCGAACATCTTGCGATATTCGAGCCGGGTCTTGGCATCGCCGACAGGGTTCACCTCGAAGCCGGTGCCGACCTTTCCGCCGAGCAGCGAGGGCGGCAGATTGTAGAAGGTGCCGCCGGTGAAGTTGTTGTTCACGCCGACGGTGCCGTCCGGATTTGCAACGAGCGCACGCCGCGTACCGCCGTAGAACTGCCAGGAACTCAGATCGTATTCGAGCCGGCCGTCGATCGCGCCGGTGCCGCCCGAAGGCGAGACGTTGCCGGCGTAAATATCGGTTGGAATGACGGTGTTGGGTGCGGTCGCGGTCGTGACATTGGTGCCGAAGTTGGCTCGCCAGTTACCGCGGTTCCAGTTGTAGCCGGTAGGGAGTTTTTGGTTGCGTTCTTCGACTGTGTTGTAGCTCGGATAGCGCTTGGCCTTCGCTGCCAGCGCGTCCAGCGAGATGCCATCGCTCTCGGGGATGTCCGCAAGCCAGACGTCCGCCGACGAAAATGCGTTCCAGTCTTCGTGCAGGAAGGTTTGCTCAGCCGCCGCCGGATTATGCGCCGACGGAGGAGGCAGATCGGTCTGCTCAATCGGCCCCGCGAGTGGGGCTCCGATGAGAAGTGCGGAAAAAATAATTGCCGCGAATTCGCGTTTCATAGGGTGCTCCCTATGCGACGTGTGCCGCAGTTGCTGGTGTGACTTTGTTGCTACGCTCCAATCATGGAAGCGATATGGCAGCAAAACACTATTTCGTTAACAGATTGCCCGGATTTTTCGCGGATCGGTTGAACGTGCTCGCCACATTCAATCGAAGAGGCTCGAGACGCTCTCTTCGTGCGCAGTCCGGCCGATCGCTTCGCCCATCAAGGTGGCAATCGAGAGCACGCGGATGTTTCGCGCGACACGTACTGCTTCGGTCGCCTGAATTGTGTCGGTGATGACAAGTTCCTTCAGCTTCGATGCGGTTACGCGCGCGACCGCGCCGCCGGAAAGCACGCCATGCGTGATGTAGGCGGTAACCGAGAGGGCGCCTTTTTCGAGCAGCGCTTCGGCGGCGTTCACGAGCGTGCCGCCGGAATCGACGATGTCGTCGATCAAAATGCAGTCCCGGCCTTCGACATCGCCGATGACGTTCATCACTTCGGATTCGTTCGGACGCTCGCGGCGCTTGTCGATGATCGCGAGCGGCGCATCAATGCGCTTGGCAAGCCCTCGCGCACGAACCACGCCGCCGACATCCGGCGAAACCACGGTGACTTTGCCTAGTTCGAAGCGTTCCTTCACGTCGCGCACCATTACCGGGGAAGCGAAGAGGTTATCGACAGGAATATCGAAGAAGCCCTGAATTTGCGCGGCGTGGAGATCGACCGTCATCACGCGGTCAGCGCCGGCGTGCGTGATCAGGTTAGCGACCAGCTTCGCCGAGATCGGCGTGCGCGGACCGGGTTTGCGGTCCTGCCGCGCGTAACCGAAATAGGGAATGACCGCCGTGATGCGGCGCGCGGAGGAGCGGCGCAGCGCGTCTGTGAGGATCAGCAATTCCATCAAGTGATCGTTCGCGGGGAACGAGGTCGACTGCATGACGAAGACGTCCTGGCCGCGCACGTTCTCTTCGATCTCGACGAAGATCTCCATGTCGGCGAAGCGCCGCACGGTTGCCTTGGTCATCGGCGTTTCAAGATAGGAGGCGATGGTTTCCGCAAGCGCGCGATTCGAATTGCCGGCGACGAGCTTGATGGTTCCGTTGTTCTTGCCTTGCCGACCCGACATTCACGCCATCCATTCGCGCCTTCTGGCGCGGACCTGTGTGAGCAAGTCACTAGCCGCCGCCGCCAACCCTGTAAATACAGGGGCAAAGGCCGTCCCCGGCCAAGTCGGGCTTGCCCGACTTGGCCAAATAAAACTGCCAAGTTGCTCAGGCGATAAGCGCAATTGCCGCGATCTGGCGGCCGTAGTCCGGCTCGCCGCGATGGGTGGTTCGGCGATAGGAGAAAAAGCGCTTCTCGTCGGAATATGTATCTAGCCCGAGGTCGTCGATATGGCCGACGCCCGCCGTCTCCAGCCGCAGGCGGATGAGGCCGGCAAGGTCGAACATCGCGTGATCGGGGGTCAAAGAGGGCACGAAGAATCGCACGTAATCCGGGTCGGCGTCCTTGAACCGCGTGACGAATTCCGGGCCTACCTCGTAGCTCCGCTGCCGGATCAGCGGGCCGATCGCGGCCACAATATTTTTCCGGCTCGCACCCAGTTCTTCCATCTTCGCGACGGTTGCCTCCGCGATGCCGCCGAGCGCGCCTTTCCAGCCGGCATGGGCCGCGGCGACAATACCGGCACCGGCATCCGCGAAAAGAAGCGGTCCGCAATCGGCGGCGGAAGCGCCAACCGCCAAACCTTTCGTGCGCGTGACGATGCCGTCGGCGCGCGCGGCGCTCTCCCGGCTCCAGGCTTTACCTGCGACGACAACGTCGGCCGAGTGGATTTGATAACAGGTTATGATGTGTTCCGCGCCTAGCGCTTCGCTCATGCGGCGGCGGTTCTCAGACACGTGCGCTACGCTATCATTGGAGCCGATGCCGCCGTTCAATGACGCATAAATGCCTTCCGAGACGCCGCCTTCGCGCGTGAAGAAGGCGTGGCGGATGCCGGGAAGTTTCGCGAGCGCGGAAGATTCGACTCTCATGTTATGAATGCTCACCGCTGACCTTTGCGCCGTCAAATCCTGGGAGTGCCTGCAAATCGCGATGCGCGAAGGCGAGTGCTTTGAATAGCTCGCCCATGCCGGGTGTGTGCCCGATCAGGCGTGTGAGCGCGGTACCGATTTCGTCGCGCATTTCTTCCTTCGCGTTTCGTTGCAGGATTTCCGCGCGGGCTTCGATGCCAAGTTGTGTCAGAAAATCCCGCTGCGTGAGCGGACCGGTTGCGCGAACATTATTGCTTGCGAGTGCGGCGAGTGCTTCGAAGTCCACCTGCGAAGTGAGATCGACTTCGCCCGGCGCTTCCAGTGGTTCGGCGTAATCGTGGCCGCTGACTGCCTGCAGCGTATCGCTGAAACCGGACTCAGCGTGGCCGTAATCGACGAAGAGCGCGGCGCCGCCGTTTTTCCCGATGCGGCCAACAATGTCTGCGATCGGCGTTAGATTGCGCCGCTCGAACACCGCGCCGTTCGGCGCGGGCGTGAGGCGCCTGGGTAAGTTTTTCTCGAAGTCCGGCAGCAGCGCCGGATCGAGGCCGAAGGCAAGGCCGCCGTTCGCGCCGAGACCGATTTTTCGCTCATGCCAGCGTCCGGCTTTCTTTTCGTATTGCTCTATCGGCAGCGCATCGACGAATTCATTGCCGACGGCGATGAGCGGCGTGTCGGGGAGCGTGTTCGTTTCGCCGTGCCACGCAATCTTTGAAACCGCCCCGTGCAGGGCTTCGCGTTGTTTCTCCTGCAAGACGGGGCTCGTCTCGACGAGGTGCAATTCGATCGCGTTCAGGAATCCCGGCATCACTTTTGCCGCGCGCAGCGCGTCCTTCATCAGGGTGCCGCGGCCGGGACCCACTTCGACAAGTGCGATTTGCTGCGGCGTGCCCATCAGCCGCCAGACTTCCGCGCACCAGATACCGGCGAGTTCGCCGAACATCTGCGAGATTTCCGGGGCGGTCGTGAAGTCGCCGTCCGTGCCGAAAGGATCGCGCGTGCTGTAGTAGCCGTACTCGGGATGAGCGAGGCAGAGCGCCATGTAGCGCGAGACGGAGATCGGGCCCTGCGTCTCGATCAGCGCGCGGATTTCGCGCTCAAGCGCGTTCATTCTTTGGCTTCTTCGGCGCTTTGAATTTCGTGACGCCGCGCTGTTTCGCAATCCAGATCGCGCCAAAGCCGACGATCAGCATTGGGATCGACAACAGCATACCCATGGTGAGGCCGCCGGTGAGGTAGCCGATATGCGCGTCCGGCTCCCGGAATAACTCCGAAACGATACGTGCGACGCCATAGCCGCCGACGAACATTCCGCCGATCATCCCCGGATATTTCAGCGCGCCTTTGCGCCACATCACGATAAGGATCGCAAACAGGACGATGCCTTCCAGTGTGCCTTCGTAGAGTTGGCTCGCGTGACGCGGTTGCGGTCCGCCGTTCGGAAACACGAAGGCCCAGGGCACATCGGTGACGCGGCCCCAAAGCTCGCTGTTGATGAAGTTCGCGATGCGGCCGAGAAAAAGTCCGATCGGCGTTACGATCGCTGCGACATCCAGCATCGAAAGCATCGGGATGCCGCGCGACCGCGCAAACAATAAGAGCGCGAGGATGGTGCCGAGAAAGCCGCCGTGGAACGACATACCGCCGCGCCAGAGCACGAAGATTTCCGCGGGATGCGAGACGAAATAAGAGGGGTTGTAGAAGAGCACGTAGCCAAACCTGCCGCCGAGCACGATGCCGAGAGCGGCCCAGACGATGACGTCGTCGGCATCTTCGGGGTGCATCGGGGAGACGCCGCCCCAGTAGGTCTTCGCCGCGGCGACCCGCCGCGCCAGCCACCAGCCGGCGACAATGCCGCCGACATAGGCGAGCGCGTACCAGCGGATCGCAAGCGGGCCGACCGAAATCAGCACCGGATCGATCATCGGAAAGGGGAGCGCGAAAAGCGGCATTACTGGCTGAATCGAGGTTCGCTTAACCGAAGTCAAGGAGTCGCCTTGCGGCGCAGCCCCGCGATACCCATTGTAGGAGTACTAGCCGCCCGTTGCGGCCCAAGGAGCGCGTGATGACCCAGACCAGCAACCGCATTTTCGACGAGTTCGCCCGTCTTGCGAACGACGCCGCAGGCGTTGCCGGCGGCGTGCGCCGCGAGGTCGAGACCATGGTCCGCTCGCAGGCCGAGCGTATTTTGCGCGGCATGGATGTCGTGACCCGCGAGGAACACGAGGCCGTAAAAGAGATGGCCGCGAAAGCGCGTAACGAGAATGAGAAGCTCGCTGCCCGCGTGGCCGAGCTCGAAACGCTCTTGAAGAAGTAAGCGGCTCGAAGCCCCGAAGTTCTCCACGGATAATTGCGCTTCCACGGGCCTGCGCCTGTGGGAAGTCGTGGAACCGCCATTGAAGGCGGGGGCGAATTCGATTCTTCTGAACCAACTGATTTGCGATTCAGTTCGGCGAATCAGCGAGTTGCGGCGGCAGACCAAACCGGGAGCAAACGGCGCTTCGGCCTTAGGCTGGAGAGCGCTGAAGGATTCCCGCAAGGCCTGGAGGACCCGGAAAGGAAGCGGAATGTCACTGGCTGAATTCGATAGAGGTCCCGGCGGGAATCCCGTCGACCTGGTCGAGCGGCTGGCTGCGGTCAACGACTGGTCGTTCGAGCGTTCGAACGAGTCGGAGATCACGCTTTCCATCAAGGGACGCCAGACCGACTACAACGTCTCGTTCCAGTGGATGGACGAACTGGAGGCGCTGCATACGGCCTGCGCCTTCGACCTCAAGGTGCCGGAGGCGCGGCGCGCGGAAATCTACCGCCTGCTCGCCATGGTCAACGAACAGCTCTGGCTCGGGCATTTCGACCTCTGGTCTGAGGAGGGCCTCGTCATGTATCGCGACGGGCTGGTACTCTCCGGCGGAGCGGAGGCCAGTGGCCGGCAATGCGAAGCACTTCTGGAAAACGCCGTCAGCGCGGCGGAGCGCTACTACCCCGCGTTCCAGTTCGTGATCTGGGCGGGCAAGACCGCGCGCGAAGCGATGGACGCCGCGCTGTTCGAGACCGCCGGCGAGGCGTGACGCCATGAGCGCTCTCGCTGCGCTCAAAGGTATCGTCATGCTCGCGGGCGCGGGCAAGATGGGCGGCGCGCTCCTCGAAGGCTGGCTGAAGGCGGGTTTGCCTGCGTCTCAGGTCGCGGTGCGCGATCCGGGCCCGCCGCCGGAAATTGCTTCGCTGCTTTCCGAGAACAAGATTCCGCTTAACGAAAACCCAAAAGGCGAAGTCGCGGCGCTGATCGTGGCTGTGAAGCCGCAGGTCGCACAGGATGTTTTGCCGCAGCTTTCGCAATTCGCAGGCGTTTCGTCCGTCGTGATTTCCGTGATGGCAGGGCGGACAATTTCGTTTCTCGAACAATCATTCCCGAAGTCGGCAGTGATCCGCACCATCCCGAATACGCCGGCTGCGATCGGTCGCGGGATTACGGTGGCTGTGCCAAACAAACGCGCCGACGAAAAAGCGCGCGCGCTGACAGATGCGCTGTTGCGCTCTACCGGGCCGGTAGAGTGGATCGACGACGAGAACCTCATGGACGCGGCGACTGCCGTTTCCGGCTCCGGTCCTGCTTATGTGTTTCTGCTTGCCGAAACGCTTGCGCGCGCGGGCGAGAAGGCCGGATTGCCGAAGGAGTTGGCCGCGAAACTCGCACGCGAAACCGTCTCCGGTGCGGGGGAACTGCTTTATCGCTCCGATCTTCCGGCCTCTAAACTGCGCGAGAACGTGACTTCGCCCAACGGCACCACAGCAGCCGCGCTTAAAATCCTGATGGGCGAGGCCGGCTTCGATAAACTGCTCGAAGAGGCGGTCGCGGCTGCGACCAAACGCGGCAAGGAATTGGCCGGATAACTACGGTCTTTCCTCCGCCACATCGTCTGCCTAAGCTGAACCCAATCGGATTTCCGGCGTTTTTCGTCTCAGGAGGACCGTTATGGCTGATGCACAGGCACGCGAAAAAATCCTCGGGGCATTTCTGACGCTGCTTGCCGAGAAGCGCTTCGAGCGCATCGAACTTTCCGAAGTCGCGCAACTCGCCAATGTCTCGCTCGCCGATCTGCGCGGGGAGTTCGGCTCGACCTTCGACATGGTCGCGGCGTTCTTCCGCGAGACCGACAAGAAGGTACTTTCCGGCGGCGAGCAGTTAAAGCTCGATCCGGAGCTTGGCGATGTATCTGCGCGGGACCGGCTGTTTGAAGTGCTGATGCGCCGCTTCGAGGCGCTTGCGCCCTATCGCGAAGCGATTCGCTCGCTTTACAAGTCGGCGCGCACCAGCCCGCAGCTTGCGATGGGTTTGAATAAACTCGCGGTCCGCTCGCAGCAATGGATGTTGTCATCTGCTGGCGTAGGCTCATCCGGTCTGATCGGCGGTATGCGCGCGCAGGCGCTTGCAGGTTTCTTCGCGCGTGCGACGCAGACGTGGCTCGATGACGACGATCCGGGGTTGGCGCGTACCATGGCAGCGCTCGATCGTCAGTTGGAAACCGCCGAACGTCTCGCCGGCTTCGCACGCGAAATGTGCCGCTTCGTGCCGGGGTGCCGTCCGCGCCGCCGCGCAAATCGTGACGAAGCATTTCCGGAAGATCCGAACGCGCCGGTCGCAGTCTAAATATTTCTGCTGGGGGCAAGGATGAAGAACGACGCGACTGCGCCGGAGATTTCGTTCGGCGATTTCATGAAGGTCGATATCCGGGTAGGCACGATTATCGAGGCGGAGCCGTTTCCCGAAGCGAAGAAGCCCGCGATCAAGATGAAGATCGATTTCGGTCCCGAGATCGGGATCAAGAAATCTTCCGCGCAGATCACGAAATACTACAAGCCGGAGCAGTTGCCCGGTAAGCGCGTGGCGGCGGTCGTCAACTTCCCGCCGCGCCAGATTGGGCCGGTCATGTCGGAAGTATTGACGCTGGGATTTCCGGATGAAGAAGGCGCGGTAGTACTGTTCTCGCCGGACTTTGCCGTCGCTAATGGCGCACGGCTGTTTTAGGCCGGAATCCGCAAGGTCGCGCGCAGGCCGCCCATCGGGCTGTCGCTCAGGAAAATATCGCCGCCATGCGCGATTGCGATGTCGCGCGCGATGGATAGGCCCAGTCCGCTATTGCCTTCATCCTGATTACGCGAAGCGTCTAACCGCAGAAACGGACGAAACACGTCTTCGCGCCGGTCGGCGGGAATGCCGGGTCCGTCATCCTCGACCGTGACTTCAAGCCAGCGCGGCTCGCGCTTTCCGGTGAGCGCGATGTTCTTGCCGTAGCGGATAGCGTTCGCAACCAGGTTCGCCACGCAGCGGCGCAGCGCTTCCTTTCGCGCCTGCACGATCGGCGGGCCGGAGAAACTTGCGCTCGCCTTGCGGCCCTGGCGCTCGGCGTGGGCTGCGAGGTCCTCGAGCATCTCCGAAATATCGACCATGCCCGGTCCCTCGCCGGATTCTCCACGCGCGAAGGAGAGGTAAGCCTCGAGCATATTCTGCAGTTCATCGACATCGCGGCGCATGGCCTCGATTTCCGGTCCTTCCGGAAGCAAAGCGAGTTCGAGTTTGAACCGCGTGAGCACCGTGCGCATATCGTGCGAGACACCGGCGAGCATGGTGGTGCGCTGCTCGATCTGGCGCTCGATACGCCGCTTCATCTCCAGGAAGGCCGCCGCCGCCCGCCGCACTTCGGTGGCGCCGCGCGGGCGGAAGTTCGTGACTTCGCGGCCCTTGCCGAAGGACTCCGCCGCTTCTGCGAGTTGTAGAATGGGTTTGATCTGATTGCGCAAAAAGAGAATCGAAATCGCGATCAGCACCAGCGAGGTGCCGAACATCCACATGATGAAGATGTGCGAGTTCGAGGCGTAGGCGTGGTTGCGCGGCGCGAACACCCGAAACACGTTCTTCTCCAGCTTGATGCGGATTTCGATCAGGTTGGAATTGCCGACTGTGTCGATCCAGAACGGGCGCTGGATCAGCGATCCGATTTCGCGGGAGAGCGCGCTGTCGAGTGGCGAGAAGAACGGCTTCGGTCCCGGCGGCGGCAGATCGGCGTCGGGCAGCAGTTCAACCGTGAGGCCGAGCCGGTCGCTTGCCATCTTGCGCAGGAACGCAGCGTCCTTGTCCTGCGGGTATTGCTGATAGACGTCGATCAGCGAGGCGATGTCGCGCGAAACCGCGGCCGAAAGGCGTTGGGTTACGAGATTCCAGTGCCGCTCCATGAATACGAACATCAATACCGATTGCAGCAACACGATCGGCGTCAGCAGGATCAAAAGCGTGCGTGCATAAAGGCCTTTCGGCAGGCGCGCATTCATCCAGGTGCCGAAGCGGTCGTAGCCGTCGATGATCCTGTTGAAGACCGATTTAATGCCGCGGATGCCGGTGTCTATCGAGGTCACGGCGTTACCAGCAACCGGTAGCCGACGCCGCGCACGGTGCGGAGATATGCCGGGTCGGCGGGATCTTTTTCGATCTTGCGGCGGAGACGGTTGATCTGCACATCCACCGCGCGGTCGGATGCGTCGCCGCCGGGAGCTACCAAGTCCTGTCTCGGCACGGTGTCGCCCGAGCGGGCAGCCAGCACGCGCAGCATATCGCATTCGCGGTCGGTGATCCGCACCGCCTCGCCGCTCTTCGTGAGATCGCCGCGTTCCAGATGAAACTCGAAATCGCCGAAACGTACCATTTCGATCGCAGGCACCGCCGGCGTCGCCGCGCGGCGCAAGATGCTGTTGATGCGCAGAAGCAGTTCGCGCGGATCGAAAGGTTTCGGCAAATAATCGTCAACGCCCGCTTCTAGACCCGCGATGCGGTCGGAAGTCTCCGCTCGGGCGGTCAGCATCAGGATCGGCACGTCGGAGTTTTCGCGGATGGATTTCGCAAGCTCCAAGCCCGTCTCGCCCGGCATCATCACATCTAGCACCAGCATATCGAACGCCATGCCGCCGAGTTTCACGCGCGCGTCGGCGGCGTCGGATGCCGTCGTCACGCGATAGGCGTGGTCCGCCAGATAGCGCGACAAGAGTTCGCGGATGCGCTGGTCGTCGTCGACCACGAGAAGGTGCGGCGCGTCGTCGGATGGCGGTTTGACCGGCTTGTTCATCGCGCCGCTCACTTCTTGCCGTTCGCGTTTGCGATCAGCCGCTCGACTTCAGCGCGCTGTTCCGGATCGATCATGGAGGCCAGAAATTTGCGTGCGGCATCGCGTGCGCCTGGACCGCATTCGTTGAGTGCGCGAGCAAAGCGGCGGGTCTGAAGTGCGACCAGTTGGCGCGCGAGTTCTTCGCCTTTCGGCGCGACATAAAGCAGGCGTTCGCGGCGGTCGCTATCGCCGGCCTTCTGCACGACGTAGCCGTTATCGACGAGTTCGCGCAGCACGCGGCCAAGGCTCTGTTTGGTGATTTTTAGCACCGCCAGAAGGTCCGCGACCCGCATACCCGGATGCCGGTTTACGAAATGCACGACTCGGTGGTGCGCCCGGCCGAAGCCGAGCCGGGCCAGCAATTCGTCGGCATCGCCCACGAAATCGCGATAGGCGAAAAACAACAGTTCGATCAGTTCGACCGCCGGGATGCCCTCATTTCCTTGAGAATCATCAGTTTTCTGGCCCTGCTTGGGGCTAATGGGGAGCGATGAGACGTTTACGTCAGCCATATTGACTTATTTTCGTTGGATTGTTACCGAGAGGACCGTTTTTGCGAAAGGATCGTGCCGAAAGGCCCATAGGCCACGTTACGATCATTGCGCGAAACGGAGAGAACCGCTCTCATTGGCCGAAACATAACGGGTGTCGGCCAGCGAGGCAAAAGCCCGAAAAGAGAGCCGAAACAGGCTCGTGTGTGAGGAGAAGCGCCAATGGCCGGTGAACCCTTCGACAAACGTCCCGGAAAAATCTGGTACGACGGCCAACTGGTGCCGTGGGAGAACGCGAACCTACACGTGCTCTCGCATGGCCTGCATTATGCGAGCGCCGTGTTCGAGGGCGAGCGCGCGTACGGCGGCGAAATTTTCAAATGCACCGAGCATTCCGAGCGGCTGAAGAATTCGGCCGCGCTGCTCGATTTCGAAATTCCCTATTCGGTCGCGCAAATCGACGAAGCGAAGAAGCTGGTGCTCGCGACCAACGGCCAGAAGGATGCCTATGTGCGCCCGATCGCGTGGCGCGGCTCCGAAATGATGGGCGTCTCGGCGCAGATGAATAAAATCCATCTCGCGATCGCGACCTGGGAGTGGCCGAGCTATTTCGATCCGGCGCAGAAGATGAAGGGCATCCGCCTCGACGTCGCCGAATATCGCCGCCCGGACCCGAAGACAATTCCGTGTAAGGCGAAAGCCGCGGGTCTCTACATGATCTGCACGATCTCGAAGCATCAGGCCGAACGCAAAGGCTATGCCGACGCGATGATGTACGACTATCGCGGCTTCGTCGCCGAATGCACCGGCGCGAATATGTTCTTCATGCAGGACGGCAAGATCCATACGCCGCTGCCCGACTGCTTCCTCGACGGCATCACGCGCCGCACGGTGGTCGAACTCGCCAAGCGCCGCGGCTATGAAGTGATCGAGCGTCACATCAAGCCGGAAGAACTTTCGGGTTTCACCGAATGCTTCATCACCGGCACGGCGGCGGAAGTGACGCCGGTTTCTGAAATCGGCGAGTGGCGCTTCACGCCCGCGAAAATCACGCAGACGCTGATGGACGATTACACAGCGGCGGTGCAGCCGAAGCAGAAAGCAGCGTAAGTCTTTTCGGAATTGAATTTGAGAACGCGGCGGATCACTCCGCCGCGTTTTTATTTCCAGCGCTCCAGCGCGTCCTCGTCTTTTTCGCTCGCATCGACCCATGCCTCGCGGCCGCCGCCTTCGGTTCGTTTCCAGAACGGCGCACTGGTTTTCAGGTAATCCATGATGAATTCGGCGGCCTGAAACGCGGCTTCGCGGTGTGCGCTTGCGGTCGCGACAAAAACGATGATCTCGCCCGGTTCGATGCGCCCGACGCGATGCACGACGGAAGCGGCCAGCAACGGCCAGCGCTGCTTCGCTTTCTCGACGTGGCTTTCGATCTCTTTCTCCGCCATGCCGGGATAATGTTCGAGATGCAGCGCGGAAATCTTTTCGCCCTTCTCGTCGGCGCGGCAGATGCCGGAGAACGTCACGACGGCGCCGATATTGCCGCCGGCTTTACTGACGGCTTTCGTCTCGGCCTTGGTGTCGATGGCGTCGAGCGTAATGCGAACGGTTTCGCCGCTCATTGGATCACCCGCCCGTCATCGGCGGAAAGAAGGCGATTTCGCTCGCGCCTGCGATCTTCGCTTCGGGACGTACGTGGGTCTTGTCGATGGCGGCGCGGATCACCTTCGGATTGTCGAAGGCGAGTTCGTATTCCTCGCCTCGCGTCTTTAGCCATTGCATCACGTCGCCAATGGTTTCGACCGATGACGGCAGTTCGACATCTTCTTCCGCTTTGTCGAGGCGTTCACGCAGCCATGCGAAATAAACAATTTTCACGGTACTACTCGACGAGATGTTTCGAGCCGGCTTTGAAATAGTCGTAACCGGTATAGAGCGTGAGCAGCGCGGAAATCCAGAGCAGCGTGAGGCCGGTCAGCGACGTGAACGGCAGCACGGCATCACCCGCTTCGCCTGCGATCAGAAAGCCGACCGCGACGAGCTGCATCATGGTTTTCCATTTCGCGAGATTGGTCACTGGCACGCTGACGCGAAGCTCGGCCAGAAATTCGCGCAGGCCTGAAACCAGGATTTCGCGGCAGAGAATGATGATCGCGGCCCATAACGCCCAGCCGCGGATGGTGCCGTCGGCGGCGAGCATCAGGAGACACGAAGATACAAGCAGCTTGTCCGCAATCGGGTCGAGCATACGGCCAAGCTTGGAAAACTGGCTGTAGGTTCTGGCAACCCAGCCATCGAGCCAATCCGTCACCGCCGCAGCGATGTAGATGACGAGCGCTACCCATCGTAACCACAAGCCGCCGTCGAGAACGGCGATACCGAAAAGACACGCTGCGACCGCGGGTACTGCCGCGATGCGCGCATAGGTCAATAAATTTGCGGCGCTCAGGGCCGTGCCGCCCTTCGAGGGTCTTTTGCGCGCGGAGATTGGCTTCGTCTGATTCATTCGAGATTCCATCTGGCGCAAGCAAGACACCCCTATCCGGTGCCGTCAATGCGGCATCGCGGAAATAGGCGTCACTCGTGCTATCCGCCTGTATGAAAATAGTCATAGACCGCTTTCGCGAGCCGCGCGTCGATCCCCGGCACGTTTTCGAGATCGGCAAGCGAGGCTTGCTCGATTGCCTGCAAGGTCCCGAAGTGATGCAGGAGCGCTCGTTTGCGCGACGGGCCGACGCCGGGGATTTCCTGCAAGCCGGTGGTACCGATGTCCTTGCTGCGGCGAATGCGATGCGAGCCGATCGCGAAGCGATGCGCTTCGTCGCGAAGGCGTTCAACGAAGTAAAGCACGGGGTCGCGCGGCGGTAGCCGGAACGGCTCGCGGCCAGCGATATGAAAAAGTTCGCGGCCGGCGTCGCGGTCGAGGCCTTTTGCGACCGCGAGCAGCGGCACGTCGCTGACGCCGATCTCTTCCATCACCTCGCGCGCGGCATTTAACTGCGGCAGGCCGCCGTCCACGATCACAAGATCGGGCCAAGGAGTTTCACTTGCGGTTTCACTTACGGTTTCGCTCGGGGTTTCGCTTTGCTGCTCGCGCGGATTTTCGTCGAGCAGTCTTTTGAAGCGCCGCTTCAATACTTCGCGCATCATGCCGGTATCGTCGCCGGGAGCCGTTTCCGGCGATTTGATGTTGAACTTGCGATACTGGTTTTTCGCGAAGCCTTCCGGCCCTGCGACAATCATTGCGCCGACTGCGTTCGTGCCCATGATGTGGCTGTTGTCATAAACCTCGACACGCTTCAGGGTCGAAGCGAGGCCGAAGGTCTCCGCGAGGCTCTTCAGGAGCCGGAGTTGCGAAGAAGATTCCGCCAGCCTGCGCTCCAGCGCTTCGCGCGCGTTCTGCAAGGCGTGTGCAACGAGTTCTGATTTCTCTCCGCGTTGCGGGACCGCGATTTCAATGCGGCGTCCGGCCTTCTCGGAAAGCGCTTCGACCAGAAGGTCGTATTCATCCGGCTTGTGCGAAAGCAAGATCAGTTTCGGAATCGCTTTGTCGGCATAAAACTGCGCGAGGAAAGGTCCGAGAATTTCCTCGATCCCGAGTGATTTGTCGGCGCGCGGGAAGTTCGCGCGATTGCCCCAGTTCTGATGGCCGCGCACGAAGAAGCTCTGTACGCAGGTGATGCCGCCATGCTGATAGGCGGCGAACACATCTGCTTCTTCGGTGTTGCGCGGATGCACGCCCTGATGCGACTGGATCGCGGAGAGCGCGGCGAGGCGATCACGCAACACTGCGGCCTTCTCGAAGTCGAGCGCGTCGGATGCCGTTTGCATATCGCGGACCAGTTGATCCTTCACAGCGCTGCTTTTCCCGGAAAGGAAATCGCGCGCTTCGCCGACCATGCGGTTGTAGTCGTCGAGTTCGATCTCTCCGGTGCAGGGCGCCGAACAGCGCTTGATCTGAAACAACAGGCAAGGCCGCGTGCGGCTCTCGTAAACCGAGTCTGAGCATGAGCGGAGGAAGAACGCGCGCTCGAGCGCCGTGATCGTGCGGTTCACCGAACCCGCCGACGCGAAAGGCCCGAAGAAATCGCCGGGCCGGTTGCGCGCGCCGCGGTGTTTCGCAATCGCCGGAGCAGAGTGGCCCGCGGTAAGGAGAATGTAAGGAAACGACTTATCGTCCCGCAGCAGCACATTATAATATGGGCGAAAGCGCTTGATCAGGTTCGCTTCGAGTAAGAGTGCTTCGGTCTCCGTCGAGGTCGTGACCAGTTCCATCGAAACGGTCGCCGCGATCATCCGCGCGATACGCCGCGAATGGCCTTCCGGCCTCGTGTAAGAAGTCACGCGCTTACGGATGTTTTTCGCCTTGCCGACGTAGAGTACTGCGCCGGACGCATCCAACATCCGGTAGCAACCGGGGCTTTCGGGCGCGAGTTTTACGAAGTTGCGGATTACCTCGCGGCCCCGTTGCAGCGGGCCGGTCTCGGGTTCGATATCTTCCTCGTCGCTGGCCTCAACCAGGACTTCCTCCTCGTCGTCGCCGGCTTCGTCCGCCGCAACGCTGATCAGGCCTTCTTCTTCCTCGATGCGCTTTTCTAGCGCTTGTTCGCTGGCGGCTTTTTCGCGGGGCATTTTACGAAAATAGGGATTCGGAACGCTTTGGGCCAGCGGGGCGGATTTTGCCCGTGAACGGGCCGAAAAAGATCACCTTTCGGCCCGGCGGCTTCCTCGACGGCGCCGGTTTTTACCCTTTGTTAGGCACGGCAGAGAAGAAGCCGTCCGCCGGTAACCGTAGTTAACCCACCCATTCCTCTAAAATTTTATCTTTCGGTCGAATGCAGTTTGCTTATCCGCTTATGCGGAGGAGGCCATCTTGAAGAAGTTGCTGTTGGTTGCGGCATTGTTCGTTGCGGCACCTGCCTATGCAGGCGATCTGCCGCAGCGGAACTACAACAATCCGCAGAACTACCGGAATCTTTTCAACTGGACCGGCTTCTATGCGGGTGCTCATGCCGGTTGGGGCTGGGGCGACGCGGCTGGCGCCGACATCAGCGGCTACGCGCTGGGCTTGCAGGTCGGCTACAATCATCAGCTCGTGAGCGGTCTCACCTTCGGCGTGGAAACCGACATTACGTTCAGCGGCATTGACGGCGGCGCCGCGGGCGGCGTTTTCACCGCGGATTACATTGGAACTCTGCGCGGCCGTCTCGGCTATGCGTTCGATCGCGTGCTCGTTTACGGCACCGGCGGTCTGGCTTACGCGGGCGGCGATCTGCGCGTCGGCGCATTCTCAAACGATCAGGATCATTTCGGTTATGCGCTCGGCTTCGGCATCGAAGGCATGGTCGCTAACAACATCAGCGCGCGGCTCGAATACATCTATACGGATTTTGGAACTCGCACGTACCAAACGGTCGGTGGTCCGGTTGGTGTCGGATTCAATTCGAGCGTGCTGCGCGCCGGCGTAAATTACCGTTTCTAAGCCTTTCGTCGAAAATGGAACTTTCAAAATTAAGTTTACGTAAAGGAACCACAATCACGACGTAGCGTTTGTGCAAGGGAGCAATTTTTCGCGCGGTTTGTGTCGGGTTTCTGCCATAATCTGCTACCTCCTTTTCGGTGCGGTGTTGCTCAAAGGGCATAGTTTTCAAGCGGTCTCGGGTGTTACACCCCCGCTAACGAAACGAACTAACGGCCTCCTTGGTGGGGGCGAATTTCTGAAGTCTGTAAATCAAGGATGGTCAATATGAAAAAGATTCTGCTCTCGGGCGTCGCGCTCGCTGCACTGTTTGTTGCAGCTCCGGCTTCGGCCGCCGACGTTCCGGTCCGCCAACAGCAGCAGTACTACAAGGCCGCTCCGGCGCCGGTGTTCAACTGGACCGGTTTCTATTTCGGCGGTCACGTCGGCTACGGCTGGGGTGACACGGCTGTCGGCGGCGACGTCGATGGTTTCCTCGGCGGTCTGCAGCTTGGCTATAACTGGCAGCTGAGCCGCAACTGGGTGTTCGGTATCGAAGGCGACATCTCGGGCACCGACATCAACAACGCTGTTCCGGTTCATGTCGATTATCTCGGCACACTCCGCGCTCGCGTCGGCTACACTTGGGATCGCACGATGGTTTACGGTACCGGCGGTCTCGCCTGGAACCGTTCGTCGGTTGGCGGCGTCCACGACACCGACACCGGCTACGCGCTCGGCCTCGGCATCGAGTGGGCGTTCGCTCCGAACTGGTCGACGAAGGTCGAATATATGTACTACGCATTCGACAATACGTCGGTTGTTCCGACCGATCTCGACATCTCGACCGTTAAGCTCGGCGTGAACTATCGCTTCTAATTGCAGCGAATTCATTCTAACGAAAAACCCCGGCGCTCGCGCCGGGGTTTTTTGTTTTCGAGATTCAGGACGCCTAGTGCGCTTTGGTTTTTTCGAACGCAGGCACCTTCGTCGCGAAGTCATCGAGCCAGGCGACGAGCTTGGGATATTTTGCGCGCCATTTTCCTTCGAAGCGTAGATCGAGATAGCCGAGCGCGCAGGCAAGGCCGATCTGGCCGATATCCGGTACCGCCGTCAGCGCGGGCGGAGCTGCTTCGAGTACGTCCAGCGTGCGCGCGACCTTCTCGGCCTGATAATCGGTCCATTTCGCGACCCAGTGTTCCTCGGGCCGAAACCGCTTCTCGTATACCTGTAACAGCGCGGCATCCATGATGCCGTCCGCAATCGCGTGCAGGCGCAGAACATCCCAGCGCGCTTTGCCCTCACGCGGGATGATTTTGCCGCCGCCAGCGAAGGCGTCGAGATATTCCAGGATCACCGGAGAATCGAACAGCGCCGAGCCGTCTTCCAGAATCAACGCCGGAATTTTTCCGAGCGGGTTCTGTTTACGGATCGAGTCCGACGGGTCGTTGGTGTCGGTGGTTTCGATCTTGATTTGATCGCTCAGGCCCAGAAGGGATGCGGCGATCTTGATCTTGCGCCCAAACGGAGAGGGCGGAGAACTGCGTAAGATAAGCATACGTCCTTATCGTACGCAGTCCACGATCGATCAACTGGCGCCTTGCAGATTTACCGCCTTCGGTCCCTTGCCCCGTTTGTCCGGCTCGATCTCGAAGGACACACGCTGACCTTCGTTCAAGGTGCCGAGGCCCGAGCTCATGACCGCCGAGACGTGTACGAATACGTCCGTGCTGCCGTCATCGGGCTTGATGAATCCATAGCCTTTTTCAGAATTGAAAAACTTCACTGTGCCGGTCGTCGGCATACTTCTTCTCCCCTGTATTTAGCGGCCGCTTGGCGCGGCTCTCTCTTCCCGGGGAAAAGCTAAGACAAAGTCCTTGCCTTGAAAAGCAGCAGTTAGTCGATTGCCTCGACGCGGACCGCCTCGCGGTTCATGCCAGCAAGCGACTGACGCAGTGCGGGAAGCAGCACCTCACATTCTTCCTTCAGCTTCCACGGCGGATTTACCGCCAGCATACCGGTCGCTTGCAAAGGCCCGTCGGCTTGCGGCTTTGCGATCTCGAACTCGAGCTTCAGCGAAGGCTTGCCGGCGACCCGGACGATCCGGCGGATCGCCGCATCGGTGTCGTGCCGGTTCTTAATCGGATACCAGATCAGATAGACCCCGGTGGCGAAGCGATGGATCGCTTCTTCCATACCTTCGGTCGCGCGCCTGAACTCCAATGGGTCTTCATAAGGAGGATCGATCAGAATGACGCCGCGGCGCTCTTTCGGCGGCAGCAGCGATTTCAGTGCGGTCCAGCCATCGAGCGAAAGCGCCTTCACGCGGCGGTCGCGCCCGATGGATAGTTCGAGTGCCGCGAATTCTTCCGGATGCAGCTCGCAGAAAACCATCGTGTCCCGCGTCCGGGTCAGCGCCTGCACGATCAGCGGCGAACCCGGATAGGCCGGTGCGAATCTCTCGACGGTGCGGAGATACGGTTGCAGCAGATCGAGTGCCGCGCCCTGCGGCAGGTTTTTCAGCAAACGGCGGATACCGTTGTCCGCTTCTTGGGTCGCTGTGGCTTGCTCGCCGCCGAGATCGTAGCGGCCCGCGCCGGCATGGGTATCGATCACGCGAAAGGCGGCGTCTTTCGCGCCCATCAGCGTGAGCACGCGCGTGAGTACCGCGTGTTTGAAAACATCCGCGAAGTTGCCGGCGTGATAGCCGTGCCGGTAATTCATCGCGGCAATCTAGCGGAGATCAGGGTCAGCCGCGAACCGGCGGAAGCGATACGCGCGGGGAACGGCAGGCTTGCCGGTCTACCTGCGGGCAGGCGCGGAATTGCAGATCTTTGCTCAGGCAGATCCGCACTTCGCGGAGATTCCGCCGGTCGCAGGTGACGGCGATCATGTCGCCTTCCAGCCCCGGATTGGAGACGCGGAAAGCGTTCTCGACTTCGGGTGGCGAGATGCTCTGCCATTGCGTGGCTTGCGAGAACTGTGGCGGGATTTTAATTCTCTCGAATGCTTTGCGTACCAACGCAAAATACTGGTCGGGCGAAAGGCCCGAGCAGGTGCCGTGCTTACGCCATTGATGGATGACTAACCCACGGCTCGGCATCACATCGCGCAATTCGCGTATGGTTTGCTCGGCCACGCGCGGTGCGTTGTACGCGCAATCGGCAGGGAAGCCTTTGTCGTATTGCGGCCAGAGGCCATGCACGATGAAGCTCAGCGGTTTCTGCGCACGGCATTGCGCTGGATCGGCGCGGTTACCCGCGGAGTCGCAATAAGACGGCGACCATGACAGCGCGAGCACGTAGAAATCGAACTGGCCCGGATCGCCATACTGCTGCGCCTTCGCCGGCATAACTCCGGCGATCAGCGCGATGAGCGCCGCCGCGAGGGCGCGCATTTACGGCTTCGCCTGTTTGCAATTCGGTGCGTAGGAAAGATTGCGGTCCATGCCGACCACGCACCAGGTCACGCCCCAGGTAATTCCGGCAAAGCCGGTGTCTTCGCCGATCGAGTAATAGACCTTGGTCCAGACCTGTTTGCCGAACTCAGTGCTGGAAACCAGAGCCTTGGCTTCGCAGTAGCGGCGCGGAATGAGTTTGTCGCCCCACGGACGGAATGCGATCTCGCGTGTTTCGGCGAAGTCGTCGATACGTGCATCCGAGCCCCAGAAGCGGCCTTCCTTCTGTGCGAAACGCCGCGGAATCTTATAGAGGCCCCAGTCGCAGCCCGGCACATTGCCGTCGTAGCCCGGCCCACGCAGCAGCCCGAAATTCATCTCAAGCCAGCTCGCGGCGGATGCCGGTTGCGCGGCGAATGCAACACCCACGAGGAGGGCGGCGGCGAACAGCTGCTTTATCTTGTGCATACGGATATTCCCAGATTTGCGCGCACGATTACTTGTGCCTCCGGCCCGGTCAAGCGCGGAAAAGGCACAATGGCTGCGAAAATGCTGCACTTGCTTCGCCCTCCTTGCCGCACTAGTTTCGCCCAAAATCGAACCCCTCGGAGCACTATATGTTCGTCCTCAAGCCCAAGGCCGAATGGATTGCGGCTTTTGCCCTCGCAATTCTGATGGCGGTCACCCGCATCCACCATTTCGGCATCGGGACCGTCGCTCCGGACGCATCGACCGGCGTGTTCTTCCTGGCGGGTCTTTTGTTGGGGTCGCCCTGGTTTCTCGCCGGTCTGCTGGTCGAGGCTGTCGTGCTCGACGGTTTCGCGATCGGCTTCATGAAGGTTGCTGATGCCTGCATATCGTCGGGCTATGCGCTGTTGGCTCCGGCTTATGGCGCGTTGTGGTTCGCGGGCCGCGCGCTGCGCAAAATCGAAATCGTTGATTTCGTTACGGCAGGAAAATTCGTTTGCTTCGCCGTTGCAGGCACGGCCGCATTCTTTGTGCTGTCCAATATCGGCTACTTCTTCGGCAGCGAATTCTATCAACTCGGCATCGCGGAATATGTCACGCGCGTGTCGCGTTACTTCCCGATGTACCTCACGGTAACACTCTTCTATTCCGCCCTCGGTGTCGCGGTGTTCTTCGCCGCGCGCCGGCTCGGAGTGTTGGAGCCCGCGGCTGCGCGCTGACTTAGCGCGTAAAATTTCCGCATTTTCTCACTTTCATAAGTACAAAACGCACCGCGCCGCACGGTTGAATCCGGCGCGAAAGTGGTATCATACGCTTCCTTGGGGTTTTGCTTTTCAATGCAGGAGGCGTGCGTATGACGATTCTAGGTCGCGGTATGGCCGGCGAGCCGGTGAAGTTGTTGCAGGAAAAACTTGGCGTCGCGGTTGACGGACAGTTCGGTCCGGCTACGGAGAAAGCGGTCCGCGACTTTCAGGCGAAAGAGAAAATCGCAGTCGACGGCATCGCGGGTCCGGATACTTTTACCCGCATGGGACTGCCGGCACTGGTCTATCTCCAGGTCGGGTCGATCGGCGACACCGTGAAGAAGCTGCAAACCGAACTCGGCATCACCGCCGATGGCCGCTATGGGCCTGCGACCGCCAATGCGGTGAAGGAATTCCAGAAGAAGAACGGTCTGACCGCGGACGGCATCGCCGGTCCGACCACGCTCGCGAAGACAAAGACCTTCGGCAGCGTGATGAACGCCTCGGTGATCGCTTCTTCGATCGTCGATGCCGGCACGAAAGCCGCGAAGAGCATCTGGGACACGATTACGGGCGCATTCAAGAAGTAACCGCTTGCTCGGTCCGCCGCGCCCGCAAAGAGCGCGGCGGATTTCTCTCGGCAGGCTGTTCCTGCTCCGCGGAGCAGCGCGCCGATTTTAGTGCAGCGGAGCAAGGGAGGCGATTCATGTCACCAACCGTTATCAATCTCATCGTTCAGATTATTGCAGGCGCGCTCGCGGGCACGGCGCTGGGCAACACGCTCAAGAATCTCTCGGCCGGTCCGCTCGGCAACATCATCATCGGGGCGGTCGGCGGCGGTGTCGGCGGCCAGATTTTGCAGGCATTGATCCCGGCATTGCAGGCGACGGCGGCTGCGCCGGATCTTGGCAGCATCATCGGACAGGCGGTCGGCGGTGGCGCCGCAGGCGCGATCCTGACCGCAATCGTCGGTGCCGTGAAGAACAACATGGGCAAGTAATTTCGGGCAAGTAAGCTCACCCGATTCAGCGAAAACCCCGGCGAGCGATCGCCGGGGTTTTTATTTTTGGGCTAGCAGGGCGCGTCAGCAGCGCCAGACATTCACGCTGGTCAGGCCTTTGCTGCCGGGAACGTTGACCTGTTGCACGCCGCAGCCCGCGGTCTCACCGCGGCGATAGACGACCGGCTGCGCCGCCGGAGCCGGCACGGAGGCGGTATATTCATCTTCCGGCGGAAGGCCGATGTCGCCGTTCTGGTAGATCACCATCGGTCCGGTGAGCACGGGCAAGACCTGCGCGCGATGACGATGCCGCCAGCCGTGATGATGACGGCGGTTATACGCGAAGACATGGCTCTTCGGCTGCACCGAGAAGCGATAGTTGAGCGGCTGGCGGAATTGCAGATTAAGAGCCTGCGCTTCAGTCGGCGTAATACTCACAGGCGTGAAGCTCAACGCGGCAAACGCAATGGCGATCGCGGCCGTCATCCGTTTCATGACGCTACTCCGTACATCCCGCCGCATCTGCGCGAAGCGTAGCGCCGGGCCGCGCCGGAGTCGATGCGAATTTCCGCACGGCCTGTGTAATGGAACTTCGTGTTTCAATGGTTGTCGGAATAGATGATGAGAATTTCGACGACGGCCGGTTTCACTTCGCGCAGAAGCAGCAAATCCGAACGCAAATCCTTGTTGCCGTTCAGCACACGATATTTTCCGCCGAGCGGAAGGCCCTCGGCGGTCGGCTCGAAGGTGAGACCGAAATGGCAGCCGCCCGGCACAGTGCCGAGCTTGCCGTCGTCCTTGCCGAAGCGGGCGCTGCCGCCTAGATCCCAGCCGAAGCCGTTCAGCCGGAACGGTTTCCCGTTCTGCTTCTCGACTTCATCGATCGGCGTGCCGAGCCGGATGCCGAGCGGTCCCACCCATTTGGGTCCTTCGATGCTGATGTAAATCGGGCGCGCGAGGTTTTTCTCGTCGAACCATTCGATGGTCAGTTTGCGGTTGCGGAGGCGCTCGAAAACGACGGTCGCCATGCCGGTCGAGCCCTGCGGCGCATCGATCTTTTTATAGACCACGTTCGTCTCGCCATAGGCTTTCACAAGTGCGGCGTGCGAGGTGTCGCGACCGAACAGGCCTGCGCATTCGATCCTGTCCTCGGCGCGGGCGGTAACCGCGCCCGCGAGCACAAACGCCGCGGCATACATCAAGAGCCTTCGCATGGCGGTGAGCTTGGCACGGCGCCGCCGACACCGGAAACGGCTCGCGCTTTCGTCATTTCCGCGGCTCTTCGGATCGGCTATACACGCGCGGTTTTTCCTCCGGGGATAAAGATGAAAAAGGCTTTTCTCGCCGCTGCCTCGCTGCTCGCGTTCTCGCAGGCGGCTTTTGCGTCCGCCAACCTCGACTGCACGATAAAAGACAAGAACGCGGAGCTTACGATCGAGGCGATCACCTCGCGCGACGGCAAATATCTCGACAGCCTGCGCGGCGAATTGCAGATCGTTGGCGGTGCCAAGGTCGAGTTCGATAAGTCGAACGTGAAGTCCTACAAGTGGGACAAGAACGTCGCGTTGGTGATTGCGAAGCAGACGCCGCAGGGCGCGGTCGAACTGCGCATCTTTGCGAAGCCCAAGGACGAGATCGACCTCGAGGGCAGCTACACGCTGGCCGCCGGCAAGACCAAGAAGGCAGGCAAGGTGACCTGCTCGGGAGGCTAGGCCTGTCCATGAAAAGGATATTACTTGCTGCTGCTCTCACGCTTTCCGCCGCGCAGGCTTACGCCGCCGCGGGCTTCAGCTGCGAGACTGCCGAAAAGGAAATGCCGAGAGTGCTGGTCGAGGGCGCGACCCCGCGCTCCGGCGGCACGCTGATCAATTTCGGCGCGGTGCTCGAAATCGGCGACAAGAAAATCGAATTCAAGCAATCTGATGTGAAGCGTTATTATGGCGTTGGCGGCGTGATCCAGGTTCGCGTTGCCGCGCAATCCGAAAGACGAAGACGACTGGCCGGGCACCTATGAAGTGACGCAAGTTGCCGCTGACAAGAAAAGCAAGGCGAAAGCAAGCGTGATCCGCGGCAAGGTGAAATGCTTCGTCGAGTAGCGCGCCGCTTCGCGCTCGCGTTTTCTATTCTGTTTGCTTCTTCGCTCGCCGCGAGCGCGATGGTGCTGAGCTGTTTTCCCGTGCGCGGGGAGGGCGTGAAGATCGACGCCTATGTCGATGCCCATGTGCCGGGCGACTATCCGCCGAACACGCTGGATTCCGTGCGCGTGCTCGCGCGTTTCGGCGAGGATGTGTACGAGCTGTTTCCGGAGCACGTGAAGGAGATGACGCTCCGCGACGGCTTGCTCCGCATTCATCTCCAGCAGCCGCTTTCCGCCGGCGAGACCATGGAGATGCGTTTCGAAGGCAAGATCGGCGCGCAGAAGGGCGAGCCGTTCGCGCTTAAGATGTTCATCCGCGACGAGCGCCGCAGCGCCGAGGCGCGCGTCCGCTGCACGATCGAGTAGTTTTTTGCTCGTAACGCGAGATAGGTCAGCAGCGCTGTCTTCATGCGCTCCGCGCGTTAACGCTCTTTCTGCCATGCTGGAACGGGTGATGGTTCCCGCGCGTTTTCGACGCAGGAAGAATTCGTCATGCGATTCCCGCCGAACTGGTCGATGGAACTTTTGCTCTGCGTGGCCCTGTTTGCCTCGGTAATCGTGCTGGTTTTCGCCATGCGGGAGCCGCCGGGGGACCGCACCCGCTTCACGCTGGAGCGCAGCGAGGCGGTGGGCCTGACCGGCGAGCGCCGCCCGCCGCTCTTGGTCGAAGAGACCGCGCTGCAGCGCTAGCGCTGTTCGGCGAGCCTGTCTGTTTCGCGCAAAAAATGAATTTGCGCGGCTAACCGGGCGGGAGTAAATTTCAGCTAGGCGCGCTTGGCGCTTGCGCCATTCGCGCAGGAAATATTGCCCGCATCCGACGATCCGCAAGGGACGTAACAAGGGCCGCATGATGAGCCGCGACAAGGTTCACATTCTTAAAATTCCAAAGCGGCCCGCGCCGCGAGAAAGTCTTGCGTCGCGTGTGCCGATGGATCTGCTGTTTCTCGCGGGCCTTGGCGTCGCGTTCGTGCTCGCGCATTACAGCGACAAGCCGCCGCTGGTGGAAAAGCCGATCTCGGTCCAGCGCACCGACGGCGCGTATATCGCGGACAATACCGGTCTCGGCGTTCGCGTTATGGATACGGGCCTGCGCGGTTTCGAGCGCTAATTTTCGCTCGCCGGATAGCTGAGCGTATAAATCCATAACTTCGGCTTGAGCTTCAGCAAATCCGGGTCGTTGGAGTCGATCTCGACTTCGCCGACGAAGCGTTTCAATTCTTGCGGCAGGCCGCCTTCGATGTCGAAGTGGCCGCCGAAGGTGCAGCCGCCCGGCAGCTTCTCGAGCTTGGTGCCGCCGGGATGAATCGCGCCCGCGACATCGAAGGCGAAGCCGTTGATCTTGAACGGCTTGCCCGCGCGCTGCTCGATCTCCTGAATCGTCATGCCGTTTTTGATGCCGAGCGGGCCGGTCCACAGGTTGCCTTCCTTGAACACGGTGATGACCGAAGGCCGTGCACGCTTCTTCTCGTCGAACCATTCGATCTCGAGCCGACGCGACGGGTCTTTCGAAAACAGCACGGAGGCTTTGGCCTTCTCGCCCTCGGCGCGGTCCACTTCCTCGAAGGTGACGTTCCTCGCGCCATAGACCTTCACCAGATCGGCGTGCGTCGCCTTCGGCCCGAACTGCCCGCGGCACGCGATCTCGTAACGCGGCTGCGGAATCTGCGCCTTCGGTTGCGCGAGCGCGGGGGAGGTGAGGAAGAGGAGGGTGAGGAGGAAGCATTTCATCGCCGAATATTTTTTCCTGAGCTTAGAAACCAGTCACCGACTGAGCGATGGGGGATTTTAATGTTTGGAGAGTACTCATCTTTTGTCGAGTAGATCCACCATTCATGTCCAAGCCTATTGATGAAATGCTGCAAAGAGTCTGCTGCGCCTTCTTGATAAGATGGCATCCATGGATGCTGATCGCGTAGTGATCCGGGGATTCTTGTTGGAACATTCGGCGAGAAGAAAACAAACGCAGTAATGCTTGAGGAGGCATGATGGTGTGCCATTACGTCAGATATTAGGACGAATTTGTACCAAGCGCTGAAAAGATAATTATTGTCATTTGCTATCAACAGAACTCCTGAAGCTGTCGGAAGCTGTTGGTTGGTCTTTGAAGAATTGATTTGACGATTTGCTTTTCGTGCTATTCGTTGAATGTGCTTCCTAAATTGTTGAATGAGAGCAAGGCCACCTTTGGGAGGAAGTGGGATCATGCCCGCTGCCCACAAAGCAATTTCCCGTTGCACCATTCCTGCGCGAAGCAAGGTCTGATTTAGCCGTGTGTAATTTTTGAAGCTAAGCGGGTCGTCCTCAAGGCATTTTAATTCGGCGACTACATTGTCGTCGCGAAATATGTAATCAGCATTTTCTGGCTGTTGAGCTGAATTGGCGTGAATCTCGTCGCTAAGTTCGCCGCCAAAATCCGCGACGAATTCGCCAAATACCTTTGGTATGTCGATTGGCTCTGGTGGGTTTCTGCGTTTCGCGAAAAATACGAGATATAAATTGTCGAAAAATAACGCAATTCGAATGCGCCACTTCAATATTAGTTCGCTCAATGCATTCACCGCCCCTTTCTCTTTAGCGACTGCGTGCCAGCGCGTTCATACATACACGCGCTCAAGTGTCGCTGTCATTTCAACGCCGGGCAAATCGGGCGACTCGCAAACGCAAAGGATGGTCTGGGTCATGCCGCGGCCCGTAATTTTAATTTTATGGCCAACCCTAGGAACATGACCGGAGGTCTTCACCCCAAAAAGCGGCTTCACCTCGATATCGGCTGAAAGGCTATCCCCACGCCGAGTGTAGCTGCCCACGTACATGAATTCGTTGTTTCCGCCGTAGATTTTATTGTCTTCTGTAAGTGTCATTACGCCGAGGTCAATGCCATCGGGTGTTTCAAAGCGAGCTTGATAAAAACCAGCGAACATTAATGCCTCCCTGCACTTTTGTTATGCTGGCGATGTAGGGGCCAAGCCTAGAGCCTGCAAGACGCTCTCATTTGTTATTTTGCTTGGCCGCAACCTTTTTGAGGACTCGCTTACCGCCCCTTCCTCTTAAACGTCCTCGATCCGCCTTTGCCTGCGGTCGAAGAAGCCTTGCGGCCCGTGGGTAAAGGCGCGCCAAATTTCTTCTGGCCTGCATAAGACTCCGCCTTCGCCGCCATCTTTTGGGTCGGGTCGTCCACAAACGCCATCTCGACTTCGCGCAGGCGCTTGATTTCGTCGCGCAGTCTAGCTGCCTCCTCGAAGTCGAGATCGCCCGCCGCTTCTTTCATCTGCTTGTCGAGATCCTTCAGGACGGCCTCGAAATTGTGCCCGTAGGTCGCAATATCCTCGGCAAACCCTGAGTCCACGTTCACGCGGTCGCGCTCATACATCGAGCCCATGATGTCGCCGATGGATTTGCGCACGCTCTCCGGCGTGATGTCGTGGTCGGTGTTGTATTTCTCCTGCTTCTCGCGGCGGCGGCCCGTCTCCGCGATCGCGCGCTGCATTGAACCGGTCTCGTGGTCGGCATAGAGGATCACGCGGCCGTCCACGTTGCGCGCGGCGCGGCCGATGGTCTGCACCAGCGAAGTCTCCGAGCGCAGGAAACCTTCCTTGTCGGCGTCTAGGATCGCGACCAGTCCGCACTCGGGAATGTCGAGGCCCTCGCGCAAGAGATTGATGCCGATCAGCACGTCGAATGCGCCAAGCCGCAGGTCGCGGATGATCTCGATGCGCTCGATGGTGTCGATGTCCGAGTGCATATAGCGCACGCGCACGCCCTGTTCGTGCAGGTATTCGGTGAGGTCTTCGGCCATGCGCTTGGTGAGCGTGGTGACGAGCGTGCGGTAGCCCGCCTTCGCCACCTGCCGCACTTCGCCCAAGAGATCGTCCACCTGCGTGCGCGCGGGGCGGATCGTGATCTGCGGGTCGATCAGGCCGGTCGGGCGGATGACCTGTTCCGCGAACACGCCCTGCGTCTGGTTCATTTCCCAGCCGCCGGGGGTCGCAGACACCGCAATCGTCTGCGGGCGCATCGCATCCCATTCCTCGAAGCGGAGCGGGCGGTTGTCCATGCAGGACGGGAGCCGAAAGCCGTATTCGGCGAGCGTCGCCTTGCGGCGGAAGTCGCCGCGATACATTCCGCCGAGCTGCGGCACGGTGACGTGGCTTTCGTCCACGAACACGAGCGCGTTGTCGGGGATGTATTCGAACAAGGTCGGCGGCGGCTCGCCGGGCCTGCGGCCGGTGAGCCAGCGCGAATAATTCTCGATGCCGGAACAGACGCCGGCCGCCATCAGCATTTCCAGATCGAACATGGTGCGCTGCTCGAGCCGCTGCGCTTCGAGCAAGCGGCCCGCGGCGGTCAGTTCCTTCACGCGATGCTTCATCTCTTCGCGGATGCCTTCGATCGCCTGGTTCAGCGTCGGGCGCGGCGTGACGTAATGCGAGTTCGCATAGATCTTCACGAATTCGAGTTCGTTGTGCTTCTGGCCGGTGAGGGGATCGAATTCGTGGATCGCCTCCACGTCGTCGCCAAAGAGCGAAATGCGCCAGGCGCGGTCTTCATAATGCGCCGGAAACAATTCGATCACATCGCCACGCACGCGGAAGGTGCCGCGCGCGAAATCCATGTCGGTGCGGCGATACTGAAGTGCCACAAGATCCGCGATGATCTGGCGCTGATTCAGCTTGTCGCCTTTCTTCACGTCGAAGGTCATGCGCGAATAAGTTTCGACCGAGCCGATGCCGTATATGCACGACACCGACGCCACGATGATCACATCGTCGCGCTCTAAGAGCGCGCGCGTCGCCGAGTGGCGCATCCGGTCGATCTGCTCGTTGATCGCGGAATCTTTCTCGATGTAGGTGTCGGTGCGAGGGACATAGGCTTCCGGCTGGTAGTAGTCGTAGTAGGAAACGAAATACTCGACCGAATTTTCCGGGAAGAAATTCTTGAACTCGCCGTAGAGCTGCGCGGCGAGTGTCTTGTTCGGAGCCAAGATCAGCGCCGGGCGCTGCACGCGCTCGATCACCTGCGCCATGGTGTAGGTCTTGCCGGAGCCGGTGACGCCGAGAAGCACCTGTGTGCGCTCGTTGTCCTTCACGCCTTTGACCAGTTCCTCGATCGCGGCCGGCTGGTCGCCGGCGGGCTGATACTCGGAGACGAGCTTGAACTTCTTGCCGCCCTCGGATTTTTGCGGGCGCTCGGGGCGATGCGGCGCCCACGCGGCATTGTTGATTTCGGGGCGGCCGTTCTGGATCAGGCTCGCGAGCGCATCGGCGGAAGCCTTCACGCCGAGCGAAGGCATGAAATCCTGCTCGTTCTCCGGCTTCTCGAAGCCCGCCGCGCGGGCGAGTTCCGGGTCGAGCGTAGGCGCGGGCTGCGACGAAACGTCGAAGTCCATCTGCGGGCGCTCGGCCATGCCGTGGCTCACGCCACGGGCGGTCCGATAGGGCTTTTCGGCCTTACCGGCCTTTGGCTTCGACTCTTTGGGCATGACCCGAATATGGGGGCAGGAACGCGGCTAGGAAAGGGCGGCGGGTTGGCCGAAATTGCGAAAAATTCGCGCATTGGCCGTGACGCGAAGTTCAGTCGCCGCCGCCGATATAGCCCGCGATTTGCCAGTTGCCGTTGCGCTTCACGTAGCACACGCGCGGGTCGAGCGGCGTATAAAGCTCGCCGGGCGCAACGAAGCCGCGCTTGCCTTCGTGCGTGATCACCTGCGTCCAGTCTTTTGTGACATCGAAGCTCTGCGCGCGTGCCGAAAGCTCGGTGAAAACATAATGCGCGGTGAGTTTCGCGATCTCCGGCGAGCCGGGTTCGCCTTTTTCGCGCAGGATCACGTGCGCGTGCGCGGGATAGCTCCAGTCGAACACGTCGCTGTTCGTGTCTTTCAGAAGTTTCTCGAACGCCTTCTCGTTGTATTTCGGCTCCGGCGGTCCGCAAAAGACGCCTTTGCGCTTCGCGTGCGGGCCGGACATCTGATCGGCAAGTGCCGCGAGCGAGCGCCAGCCATCGTCGTTGGCCTCGGCGAGGCCAAAGGCCGTTGCGAAATTAATGAAGGGCGATTTCTTCTTGTCGAAGCCGCCGCCGAAGTCACGCTCCCAGAAGAAGTTTCGCGCGACCAGCTTTTGCAGCGCGTCGCTGTCTTTCTTGCGCGCGATGTCGCTGAGCGTCGCGCGAAAGATCGCGAGCGACGGATCGTCCGGTTCACCGGGAATCGTCACCGCGACGAGCGAATAGCTCTTCCATTTAGGTTGGGCTTCGGCAGCGCCGGCAACGGCCAGCGCCGCAAGCGCAATCGCGGCAAGGCGTTTCATACCCTCCGGAAGGTAACACCGATCAGGAGAATAATGTAGCCGATCAGCAGCAACTCATAGACGTAGCGCGGATTAATGATCGGGATTTGCACGACGCGGTAATAGATTAGGAGCGAAATGACCGCGCAAACGACCGAGATCGCGAAAAAAAGCATCGAAGGAGGGGTGAGGGCGAAGCCGCCCCGGCGATAGGCCATGAGAATGTCTCCAGAAAGAAAAACAAAAAGCGTCCGGCGCGGATAACGCGCGAAGGGCAGCCGGTGTTCCGGTCTTTTTTAGAGGCCCTTGAACATCGCGCCGATCATCAGCACGGCCCATGCCCCGGTCATGAAGGCGAAGCGGTGCAGGCCCACGAACGGGATCGGCATGATCAGGCTGAGCAGCGCGAGCACTGCGAGGATCACGGACAACAGAAACATGATGGTCGTCGGCGCAGTCAGGCGCATTGCTTTCTCCAAAAATGGCAGTCTCCAGAACGGTCCGCCGGTTGCGGCGGGAATCGGATTAAGTCTAGCTTCGCACTGCCGCCTGCGCGACCCCGCCGCCTCTTTTCCAAGGTGCCATGATGACGCTCTCGCCCGCGATCACGCCGATCATTCTCCTGTTCATCTCCAACATCTTCATGACCTTCGCCTGGTACGGGCACCTGAAATACAAAGCGTCGCCGCTGATCATCGTGATCCTTGCGAGCTGGGGCATCGCTTTCATCGAGTATTGCTTTGCGGTGCCTGCGAACCGTATCGGCCATCAGGTCTATTCGGCAGCGGAACTGAAGACAATGCAGGAGATCATCACCCTGTTGGTCTTCGCCGCTTTCTCGGTGCTTTATCTCGGCGAGAAGATTTCGTGGAATCATCTGGTCGGCTTCGCGCTGATCGCGGGCGGCGCCTATTTCATCTTCCAGAAGTGGTGATGGGCTGTGCGGTCGAGCTACTTCGCCGGTGTCAGCCGCAGCACTTTGCCGTTGCGCGCGTCGGTTAGCAGCCAGATCGAGCCGTCGGCCGCTTGCCGCACGTCGCGGATGCGCTCACCGAGCGATTCCAAGAGCGGTTCTTCCTTCACGACTTTCTCGCCGTTCAATTCGATCCGGTAGAGCGAGGTGAACACCAGCGAGCCGGTGAAAAAATTGTTCTTCCACTCCGGAAACAAGTCGCCGGTGTAGAACATCGCGCCAGACGGCGCGATCGACGGCGTCCAGTGATGGATCGGCTGCTCCATGCCTTCCTTGTGCGTGCTCTCGTGCATCTTGGCGCCGGAGTAATCGATGCCGTAACCGATCACCGGCCAGCCGTAGTTTTTGCCGGCTTCCGGTATGTTGATTTCGTCACCGCCGCGCGGGCCATGTTCAGTGAGCCAGAGCTTGCCGGTCTGTGGATGCAGCGTTGCGCCCTGCACATTGCGGTGGCCCCAGGACCAGATTTCCGGCTTCGCGTCTTTGTTATTCACGAAGGGATTGTCCTTGGGCACGCCGCCGTCCGGCGCGATGCGGATGATCTTGCCGATATGGTTTGAGAGATCCTGTGAGGGCGCCTTCAGGTTTCGCTCGCCGGTGGTGACGAAGAGATTGCCGTCGCGCGCAAACACGAGCCGCGATCCGAAATGAAAGCCGCCGAGGCGCGGCGGGTCCTGCCGGAAAATGATTTTCACGTCTTCCAGCGTTGCCTTGCCGTCTTTTTCGACGAGTCTGCCGCGCGCGACCGAAGTGCTTGAGCCGCTCACGCCGCGCGGTTCGGCGAAACTCAGAAAGACCAGATTATCCTTCGCAAAATCCGGAGAGATGGCCACATCGAGCAATCCGCCTTGTCCGACTGCTGCAACTTCGGGAACGCCGCCGACGGGGTCGGAAAGCTTATTGTCTTTGCCGATGATGCGAAGCCGGCCCGGCCGCTCGGTAACGAGCGCGCGGCCATCGGGAAGGAAGGTCAGCCCCCACGGGTTCTGCAATCCGCTCGCGATCACTTCGACGCGGATGCTGGTCTTTTCGCTTTTGATGACGGTGGGTTCGTTCTGTGCCGCAACGGGGGTCGCGAGCAGAACCAAGGCAAACGCTGAAGAGAGATGTTTTTTCATGCGGGAAGTTTAACCCGCAATGCGTCAGTTCGGCGATGGTTCGGAAAAATTTAGCGGCGGTAGGCGGTAGTCGACTTGTCGCGGCGATGGACGCGCTTTGAATGGACTGGAGCCACGTCACGCAAAGCGAGAATAGTCAGGACGCCCATAACGACGACGATAACGGTCACGATAGCCATGGTGGTCAGTGCCGAGCTTGAGCTGGTTTCTTCCATCATAATCAGGTCGCTGCGAGTCGCTGCGATCACGCCGGAAGCGCCCGCGACAACAAGGATCACGGCGATCGACACAATCAGCGAAACGGTGAGTGCCAGTTCGGTGAGCGCCGTGCCAACCACGCGCTTCCGGCGCACGTCCGCCGTGGCAATCTGGTCTCGATCCGCAGTTTGAAACTCATTCATTCGCTTCACTCACGGCAAACGGCATAGTCCAAAGGGCGTTAACGGCCGTTACGACCTAAGCAATATAAATGCCGAAACCGGCTTGCTCACGACGGGAATATAGTTCCCCTGCGGTGTGGTCGCGGCGAAATCATGGCAAACGAGGGCGTAGTCCTGCAATTCGTAATCTTGCAGTTGGATAACAATTTATCCCGGTGCCGTCCCGCGTGCCGGTCCAAGCCCGAAAGAGACGCTGGAATGGGCCTCATCGATGGAGATATGTCCCGGATTGCCCGAGATGCGGGCAATCCAGCGCTTGATGCCCGGAAATCCAGTGAGATCGAAGTCACCTTCATGTGCGACATGGGTGTGCGCGTAGAGCGCAAGATCTGCCACGGTTTCCCGATCGCCAACGAAATAGTTGTGATTTGAAAGGTGCTGTTCCATCAGCGCGAGCGCGGCGTAACCGCGCTCCATCCACTGATCGATCTCATGCGTGCGCAATTCGCGTCCGCCACGCACGAAGCGCAACCAGAAACGGGCCTCGGCAATCGCTGGCTCGTGACTGTGCTGTTCGAAGAACATCCAGCGCAAAGTCTCTGCGTATTCGAAGCGGTCGGCCGGCAGCCAGCGCGTGCCTTCGGCCAGATAAACGAGGATCGCATTCGATTCCGCGAGGATGCGTCCGTCCGACAGTTCGAGAACCGGCAGACGGCCTTCCGGGTTCTTCGCGAGATATTCGGGCGTGCGGTTTTCGCCCTTGAAGCGATCGATCTCGACCAGATGATAGGTATGCTCGAGACGCGCAAGCAGCATACGCGCCTTGTAACTGTTACCTGAAGACTGCATCGAATAGAGGGTCAGCACGTTCGCTCTCTCCCGTCGTCCCGCGAAGCAAAGGCCGCCGAAGGTGGCCGAAGCGCGGCGGCTTGTGAAGACGCGTTCGGTATGGCTGCGCTGCGTGGAGTTATGCGGCCTATATATTCGCCGTGTGACGAAAGGCTGCGGCATCCTGTGCCGAGCGGCGCATAACCATTCCAAAGAGCAAGATTACTGCGAATAGTCCAAGCGGCAGATAAGTTTGCTCCGCGAGCGTGCGCGTGAGCAACGGCGCGACGAAGACGAAAGCGAGCGCGGATTTCTCGTAAGGGGCGAAGCCTTTTGCTAATCCGTGCGCCGCGAGAAAGGCAATCGCGGGAGCCGCGATCATCAGGTCGTAATCCAGAAGATAAGGTGTCGCCAGCATACTGCCTGAAATCAGCGCGGAGGCTTTCAGCGCGAATGCTTTTTCGCTGCGCCAGAGCCAGACCAGGCACGCAGCAGCGGCGGCGAAGACAATGCCTTGCGCGGCATAAGCCAGCGTTACTGGCGCGCCAAGCAAACGGAAGGCGGCGAAAACGCTTTGAATCTTGTGAAAGCCTGTGTCGCCTTTCTCCAGCACGATCTCGCGTGTGAAGGTCATGCTTTCGCGGAACGCGTCCCAGACGCCGATGCCGAACGCGAAATAAGTCGCGGCGCATAGTGCAAGCACGGTTACACCGGCTGCGACGAAGGCGCGCCAATAGCCACCGGCGGCAAGTGCCAGCGGGATCAGTACGCCGAATTGCGGCTTGTAGATCAGAAGTCCGAACAGAATTCCCGCGGCGACCGGCTTGCGGTCCAAGAGCCACAATCCGCCGCCGATCAGCGCCGCGGTGAGGAAACCGTTATGGCCATGCGCGATGTTGATGAGCACGGCCGGAAAGGCGAGTGCGGACAACCATACTTCTGCGCGCGGCAGGATCGCGCGGATCGAGGCGAGATAAAGTGCGAGCGTCGATAGCTGCCAGAGCGCGAGCGCAATCAGATAAGGAAAGAGTGCGAGTGCGGCGGCAAGGAAGAGGAAGATCGGCGGATAGTGCCAGCCGTAGAACGGCGTTTTCTCTCCGAAAATCTCCTGCTCTTTCTTGTGCTGAAGCGGCGGGTTGAAGGGCGCTTCGGGCTTGCGCTCCAGCACATATTTCCCGGCGGCGTAGACATTGGAAAAGTCCGTTCCGAGCGGGCGGCCTTGATAGTCGTTGAGGCCGGTCGAGGTGGCGAACAGGGCCACGAGCGCCAGCGCGGCGAGGCCGAGCAGGATCAGCGAATAGGCGCGAAGCCGCGCTAGAGTCAGCCAGTTGCCGCTCGCAAGACTGTTCATGTCCGACTCGCTCGTGAATCCGGCATATTCTTACCCGTGTTTTTATCCTTTGGAGCCTTAAGTTCCGGTTGCGGGGTAGGGCCGCTTTGACTACTTTTCGCGCCGCCGCAAACCGGCAATCCGGAGCACGACAATGGCCTTCATTTCGGATGCGCTCTCGCGCATCAAGCCTTCGCCCACGATCGGAATTTCCAACGTCGCCCGCGAGATGAAAGCGGCGGGAAAAGACGTGATCGCGCTTTCGGCGGGCGAGCCGGATTTCGATACGCCGCAGCATATTAAAGACGCGGCGATCGCCGCGATCCAGCGCGGCGAGACGAAGTATACCGCGGTCGATGGCATTCCCGAATTGAAGGCTGCGATCTGTCGCAAGTTCGAGCGCGAGAACGGCCTGAAGTACAAGCCGAGCCAGGTAACCGTCGGCACCGGCGGCAAGCAGGTGCTGTTCAACGCGCTGGTCGCGACCATCAACCCCGGCGATGAGGTCATCATCCCCGCGCCGTACTGGGTGAGCTATCCGGACATCGTTTCGTTCGCGGGCGGCACGCCGGTGCCGATCGCGACCAGGGCAGAGCACGGCTTCAAGGTGCAGGCGGCTGACCTCGAGAAGGCGATCACGCCGAAGACGAAGTGGTTGATCTTCAACTCGCCGTCGAACCCATCGGGCGCCGCATATTCGCGCGACGAATTGAAGAAGGTGACGGACGTGCTCGTGAAGCACCCGCACGTCTGGGTGCTGACCGACGATATGTACGAGCATCTCGTCTATGACGATTTCAAATTCGTGACCCCGGCGCAGGTCGAACCTTCGCTCTACGACCGCACGCTGACCATGAACGGCGTGTCGAAGGCCTATTGCATGACCGGGTGGCGCATCGGCTATGCCGCAGGCCCGGAGAATCTCATCAAGGCGATGGGCACGCTGCAGTCGCAATCCACCACTAACCCGTCCGCGATTTCGCAATGGGCGGCGCTGGCGGCGCTCGACGGTCCGCAGGATTTCATCGCCAAGCACAACGAGTCCTTCAAGAGCCGCCGCGACCTGATCGTGTCGATGCTAAACCAGGCGAAGGGCATAAAGTGCCCGACACCGGAGGGCGCGTTCTACGTTTATCCGTCCTGCGCAGGTACGCTCGGCATGACCGCGCCTTCGGGCAAGAAGATCGAGAACGACGAAGACTTCGCCAAAGAGCTGCTCGCCACCGAAGGTGTCGCGGTGGTGCATGGCGCAGCATTTGGCTCTTCGCCCGCGTTCCGCATTTCCTATGCGACGTCGGAGAAGGAACTCGAGGATGCCGGGCGGCGTATCCAGCGCTTCTGTGGCAACCTGAAGTAACGCCAATCTTCGCGCAGCCGAACGCTTTCTGCCGCGTCACGACCGCGAACGATGCGGTGGATATCCTCGTGGTCGAGTAAAAAGGTAAGCAGTGCTTGCTCGCCGTGAAGAGCTATCGCGACTACCAGGTCGAGCTGAAATAAGGCCCCGCTGCGCCGCAAAAAAATCACGTTACAGGAATGGAACTTTTTTCCTCGACCTGTGTTTAGGCGTGCGGCATATGTCTGCCATCTATCCGAGCCCGCAAGGAACGGGCCTTCCGAAGGAGTTTCCATGAACCGTCGTCTTCTCGCACTCGTGGCCGGTGTTGCCGCGATCTTCAGCTTTGCCGCTTCCCCGGCGAGCGCTCAGCGCTTTGAGCGCATCGGTACACTCGAGTGCAACGTTGCGCCGAATGTCAGTTTTGTCGTGGGCTCGGTCCGCACCGCTGGCTGCAACTTCTATCCACTCAACAGTCGCCGTATGCATCGTTATCGCGCGGATCTCGGCCGCATCGGTCTGGACCTGAACATCAGCGCAGGCGGCAAGTTGATCTGGGCGGTTCACGCGCATAACCGCCGTCTCTTTCCGGGCGACCTGCGCGGCACCTATACCGGCGTTTCCGGCAACATCGCGCTCGGTCTCGGTGTAGGCGGCAACGTGTTGCTCGGCGGCTCCAACAACACTGTTGCGCTTCAGCCGCTGTCCGGCGAAGGCAATGTCGGCGTGGGCCTTTCGGTCGGTGTCGGCCGGATCGTGCTGCACCACTAAGAGTTTATTGATCCAATATAAGCGCAGCCCGTAAGTTCCGGGCCGCGTTTTGTTTACGCGCTTAGTTTTCCACTTGGGTTGCAGCGCGAAGTAACTCGGTGCTTGCACCGGCGATGTTTCGCTGAAACGATCATTTCCCGGTCGTCCTCTCTCGACCGGTTTACCCGGTCAAGCCGGGCGAGCGTCGCTCGACACCACCGGGTTAGGGAGGTGTCGATGGCTGACAAAAAAGGCCCCGCTGTTAACGGCGCCGTTAACAACAATGCCGGGGCAGGAAATCTTAAGGACATAAGTCGCAAGGGACCGCGTGCGATAGCGCTCGTTGGTCCTTTTCAATCCGGAAAAACGACGCTCCTGGAAGCGATCCTCGCGCGCACAGGCGCGATTGCGCGTGCCGGAAGCGTGGATGCGGGTACTTCGGTCGGCGATGCCGGGGCGGAGTCCCGCGCGCACAAGATGAGCGTCGAGTTGAACGTCGCCTCGACGGAATTTCTCGGCGACATTTATCACTTCATCGATTGTCCCGGCTCGGTCGAGTTCGCGCATGATATGCGCGCGGCAATCCCGGCGGTCGATGCCGCGGTCGTGGTCTGCGAAGCGGACCCGAAGAAAGTCCCGCAGTTGCAGCTTGTGATGCGCGAGCTGGAAGCGCAGGGCATTCCACGCTTTCTTTTCATCAACAAGATCGACAAGGCAGAGCGTCGACTTCGCGAGACGCTCGCGCTGCTTCAGCCGGTATCGCGGATTCCGCTGCTGCTGCGGCAAATTCCGATCTGGAAAGACGGCATCGTGGCCGGCTTTGTAGATCTGGCATTGGAACGGGCGTTTATTTATCGCGAACACGCGGCGAGCGAAGTGGTCGATCTCGATGGCGATAACCATGCCCGCGAGAAAGACGCGCGCTTTACGATGCTGGAAAAGCTCGCCGATCACGACGACGAACTGATGGAGCAGTTGCTCGAAGACATTCAGCCGCCGCGCGACAAGGTGTTCGACGATCTCTCAAAAGAATTGCGCGAAGGCGCGATCTGTCCGGTGCTGATCGGCTCGGCCGCGCGCCAGAACGGCGTGTTGCGTTTGATGAAAGCGCTTCGGCACGAAGCGCCGGGTGTCGAGACAACTGTTGCGCGGCTGAAACTGCGCTCAAATGGCGAAGGCATCGCGGATGTCGTCAAGACGCTGCATACGAGCCACGGCGGAAAAATGTCGATTGCGCGCGTGCTGGCTGGCGAGATCGGAGAGGGCGCGACAGTGTTGTCGTCCTCCGGCGCGACGTCGCGCGTGGCCGGCGTGTTCTCGATCAAGGGCACGAATGTCGAAAAGCGCGATCCAGCCAAAGCCGGCGATGTCGCGGGCTTCGGTAAACTCGATCCGGTCGCGACCTGTGAAACGATCACGACCGGCAAGGTTGCCGTTTCGCTCGGCGCGGTGGTGCCTTATCCGCCGGTGCTTTCGCTCGCGGTCTCTCCGGCCGAACGGAAGGACGACGTGAAGCTCGGCCTGGCGCTGGCGAAGCTCGCTGAAGAAGATCCTTCGCTTAGCGTTCAGCATAACGCCGATCTCGGTGAAATCGTGCTGTACGGGCAGGGCGAGATGCATCTGCGCGTTGCGGTCGAACGGCTCCGCGATCGCTTCGGCGTGAAGGTGCATACGCATCCGCCACGGGTCGGCTATCGCGAGACGATCCGGAAGCAAGTTTCGCAACGCGGCCGCCACAGGAAGCAATCCGGTGGGCATGGCCAGTTTGGCGATGTGATGCTGGACATCAGGCCGCTGCCCCGCGGCGGTGGAATCACCTTTGCCGACACCATCAAAGGCGGAGTGGTGCCACAACAATATGTGCCGTCGGTGGAAACAGGAGTCCGCGCTTACTTGAAATGCGGGCCGCTAGGCTTTCCGGTGGTCGATGTCGCAGTCACCTTGACCGATGGCTCGTATCACTCGGTCGACTCTTCCGACATGGCATTCCAGATGGCTGGCCGCCTTGCGATGTCCGAGGCGATGCCAAACTGTCAGCCGGTGCTGCTGGAGCCGATCTTCGAAGTGGAGATTGCTTGTCCGAACGACGCGACCGCGAAGATCAACGCGATCCTGTCGCAGCGGCGCGGGCAAATTCTCGGCTTCGAGGCACGCGAGGGCTGGGACGGCTGGGATGTGGTGCGCGGGACGCTTCCCGAATCCGCGATCGGCGATCTCATCGTCGAGATCCGTTCCGCGACGGCGGGCGTCGGCGGGCTAACGTCCCGCTTCGACCATCTCGCGGAACTGACCGGCAAGCAGGCCGATCAGATTGTCTCGTCGAGACGGGCGGCGGAATAAATAACAAAAACGGCCGGGATTGCTCCCGGCCGTTTCATTTCAGGCACCGTAGTCGTTACGCGAGCGCAGGATAATCGGTGTAGCCTTGCGTGTCGTCCTTCGGGCCGCCCGCATAAAAGGTCGCGGCGTCCCATTCGGCTAGCTTCGCGTTTTTCTTGTAGCGCTCGGGCAAATCCGGATTCGAAATGAACGGCTTACCGAAGGCGACGAGGTCTGCTTCGTCGCGCGCGATGGCATCGGCAGCGCTTTCTGCATCGAAGCCTTCGGCGACGATATAGGTGCCGTCGAAGAGTTCACGCAGCACTGGCGTAATGCGCTGCGCGGCCTTCGGCGAGTCGATCACGTGAATATAGCCGAGCTTACGCTTGTTCAGTTCGTCCGTGAGCTGCGAGAAGGTGGCCAGCGGATTGGAATCCGACATCGAGTGGCCTGTGAAATACGGCGACAAACGATAGCCGACACGCTCCGGGCCCCAGACCTTGACGACAGTGTCGACGACTTCGAGCGGGAAGCGGAGACGATTTTCGAGTGAGCCGCCGTAGTTATCGGTGCGCTTGTTGGTGCCGTCGCGTGTAAACTGGTCGAGCAGGTAGCCGTTCGCGCCGTGGATCTCGACGCCGTCGAAGCCTGCGTCTTTGGCGTTCTGCGCGCCGCGGCGGAAGTCTTCCACGATGCCGGGAAGTTCCGAGGCATCAAGAGCGCGCGGCTTCGAGTAATCCTTCTGGCCTTCCTGCGTCCAGGTCTTGCCTTCGGCGGCGATGGCAGACGCTGATACCGGCGGCTTTCCGTCGTGGAAGTCGGAATGCGAAATGCGGCCTACGTGCCAGAGCTGAAGGAAAATCTTTCCGCCTGCTTTGTGTACGGCGCCGGTGACTTTCTTCCAGCCTTCGACTTGTTCTTTCGAGTGGATACCCGGAGTGCGGATGTAGCCGATACCCTGCGGGCTCACTTGCGTCGCTTCGGTGATGATGAGGCCGGCACTTGCGCGCTGTGCGTAATACTCGGCGGCGATGGGGTTCGGGACGCGGCCATCGACAGCGCGCGAGCGTGTCATCGGTGACATCACGAAACGGTTCTTCAGTTTCTGCGAGCCGAGTTCGTAAGGCGAGAAAAGCGTATTGGCTTTGGGATCATGGAAATTCATGGCGATGTCCTTTCGGAAAAAATGTGCCGGACGACCCCGCGGGGGCACGCAATCAGGTCGTCCGGCTGTTCCCGCGGCTGGGGGAGAGATCGCCGCGGTAAGGGAACTCAGATTTCGGCAGCCTCCGCGCGGCTTTCCGCGATCAGAAGGAACTCTGTTTCGAGCGCCTCGGCGTCCACGCCGTCAGCTTCCATGACCGAGCGGATCAGGGGGTCGTTCAACGCCTCAGCCATGCTGAGCTCGCTATTGCGGGCGGACAGGCTAAATGCGTTAAAAGCGTCCAGGCATCGACTCATCGGGCTCTCCTTGCTTTCGAGGGTCGGCACCAGAAGGAGCTTGATTTGGTACCGATCGGTAACATATAGGTACTGACCGGTAACACCTGAGTCAAGAGGCATGACCCCACGTTTTTCGCCCGTTCCCGCTGAACCCCTCACGCCCGTTCCGGTGATGCCGCCGCGCGAGCGCATCCTTGCTGCGGCGTCGGACCTGTTTTATCGGCAGGGGATCCGGGCCGTCGGTGTCGATGCCATCGCGGAAACCGCCGGCACCAACAAAATGACGCTTTACCGGCACTTCGAGTCGAAGGATGTGCTGGTCGCGGAATATCTCCGCCGTCTTGCCGGCAAGTCGGAAGTGTTCTGGGCGCATATCCAGCGCGAGCATCCGGATAGTCCGCGTAAACAGCTCGGTTCTTGGCTGGAGGCCGCGGGTAGGGACGCGAACGATCCGCAAGGCCGCGGGTGCGCGCTTGCAAATGCGGCAGTCGAACTCGCCGAGAAAGACCACCCGGCACGCCGCGTGATCGAGGAACACAAGCGCGCATCGCGCGACCGGCTCGCGAAACTCTGTGCCGATGCCGGCCTCAAACAGCCGGAAATGCTGGCCGATGAACTCTTTCTGCTGCTCGAAGGCGCTCGCGTCTGCGCGCAGAGTATTGGCGCCGACAGCCCCTGCTGCCGCTTCGTGCGCATGGGCGAGGCCATCATCGCTTCCCACGAGAAGTAAGCCCTGGTTCCGCACACGCGTCCGTGAATTGCCTTCTACAGGGGCAACGTTCTACCTGCCTGCGGGGTTATTGCTTCGAGAGGACGGATCATGCTGATCAAGCGCAAGCGCGGATGGGAAATTCCGGAATCGCAGGCGACCCCTGAGCGCCTTTATTTCAGCCGCCGCAAATTGCTCGGCGCAGGCGCATCGCTTGCGGCCGCTTCGCTCTTTCCGGAACTGGCGAACGCGCAGCGCGCGAGCGATGTCCCCGATCCGACCGCATCGCTCTATCCCGCGAAGCGCAACGACAAATACAAATTCGACGGCAAGCTCACCGAAGAGCGTTTGGCCGCGAACTACAACAATTTCTACGAATACGGCACCAGCAAATATATCGCCTCGGCTGCGCAGCAACTCAAAATCCGTCCGTGGCAGATCAAGTTCGACGGCATGGTCGAAAAAGAGCAGACGGTCGATATCGACACGCTGATCAAAGCAGTGCAGCTCGAGGAGCGCATTTATCGCCTGCGCTGCGTCGAGGCGTGGTCCGCGGTCATTCCCTGGACCGGATTTCAGATGTCGGAACTGGTGAATTTCGCGAAGCCGTTGTCCTCTGCGAAATATATCCGGATGGAAACGTTCAACGATCCGAAGATGGCGCCCGAGCAGCGTCCCGGTTTTCTTTCCGACGGCAACTGGCCTTACATCGAAGGCTGCTCGATCGAAGAAGCCAACAACGAGCTCTCTTTCATGGTGACGGGCGCTTACGGCAAAGGCGGCTACAAGCAGTTCGGCGCGCCGATCCGTTTAATGCAGCCATGGAAGTACGGCTTCAAGGCAATCAAGTCGATCGTGCGCGTGACGTTCACCGACAAGCGCCCGGTCGGGTACTGGGAAAAATTGCAGGTTCAGGAATACGGATTCTGGGCGAACGTGAACCCGGAAGTTTCCCACCCGCGCTGGTCGCAGGCGTCCGAGCGCGACATCGGCACCGGCGAGCGCCGTCCGACCGTGCTCTTCAACGGCTACGGCGAATATGTCGCCGGGCTCTACAAGGACATGAAGGGCGAGCGGCTCTGGGCGTGACGCTGTAAGCGTCATCCCGGCCAAGCAGCGCGAAAGCGATGCGCGAGCCGGGATCCATAACCACTTACGTCAATAGTTTTTGCGCCGGGATTATGGGTCCCCGCCTTCGCGGGGACGATCCAGATTTTTTACTGAACAAAATAAAAGCCGGGCTCCTTGCGGAACCCGGCTTGATAGTAGCGCTGCTCGCGCAGCGTGCGCCTGCCAGAGGGAGAAGTTGCCACCGCGCGCGCAGGGAAGGGGGAAGGGAGCGCGCGTTAGCTACAGGACACACATGGATAGTTGTACCGATTGGTACGCGCGGCAATGCGGATAGCTACATACCCGCCATGCGCCATGCGCAGGCGGTTCCGTTGTCATCATCGGGCTTAGTATTTCCAGCGCTGCGCGTTCGCGAGCAGGAAATCTCTGAAAACCTGGATGCGTGCGACCGAACGAAGCTCTTCCGGGTACACAAAATAGGCATCCAGTGCCGGTGCGTCGCTTTCGCTGAAGAGCCGCACCAGATTTTCGTTACCCTCGACGAGATAATCCGGAAGCGTGGCGATCCCGACGCCGTTTTCCACGGCCACTTTCAGGCCGACGACGTTGTTCACGGTCATCGATGCGACTCGCGGCGAGCCGTTCGCGCGGCCGATCTCGCGAAGCCAGTTCAGGTTGGAGAAATAGCCCGGCACATTGCCGCCGAGCATCAGAATACGATGGCCGTCGAGTTCCTCCGGCGAGCGCGGATGGCCCTTCTTCGCGAGATACTCGGTCGAAGCATAGGCGTGGAAATGCACCGTGAAGAGCTTGCGCTGGATCAGGTCCGGCTGCACCGGCTGGCGCAAGCGGATTGCGACATCCGCCTCGCGCATTCCGAGATCGAGCTCTTCGTCAGTCAACTGCAAATGGATGCGGATGTCCGGATAAAGCTCCAGAAATTCGTCGATGCGCGCGGTAAGCCAGTAGGAGCCGAGGCCGACCGTTGTGGTCACCTTCATTTCGCCGTTCGGCTTCTCGCGGTTGTCGGTGAGCTTGGTGCGCACCGCTTCCAGCTTCATGAACACGTCATGCGCGGTGCGAAATAGCATCTCGCCCTGTTCGGTGAGAATGAGACCGCGCGCGTGACGGTGAAACAGCGGCGCCTTCAGCTCCTGCTCGAGCGCGGAAACCTGACGGCTTACCGCCGACTGCGAGAGGCCGAGCGCTTCGCCGGCGTGCGTGAAGGAGCCGGCTTCCGCGGCGACGTGGAAGACCTTGAGCTTGTCCCAATCCATGCCATTGCTGCTCATTCGGCGGCAGCGCGGTTCGCGCCCTCCGCAGCAAGGAAGTGACCGGCCTCGAGTGCTGCCATGCAGCCCAAGCCGGCGGCGGTCACGGCCTGACGGAAAATGTCATCGGTGACATCGCCTGCGGCGAAGAGACCGGGCACCGAAGTCGCGGTCGAATCCGGCGCGGTCCAGACGTAGCCGTTCGGCTTCATCTTCACTTTGCCGTCGACGAGTTCGGTCGAAGGCTTGTGGCCGATGGCGACGAATACGCCGTCGATCTTGCGCTCGACGACAGCGCCAGAGCGTACGTTCTTCAGCTTCACGCCGGTTACTTTCACCGGGTTGCCGCCGCCGACAATCTCTTCGATCGCGGAATCCCAGACGAGTTCAACCTTTGGGTTCTTGAACAGGCGGTCCTGAAGGATGCGCTCGGCGCGAAGCGAGTCGCGGCGATGTACGAGCGTCACCTTGGAGGCAAAGTTCGTGAGAAAGAGCGCTTCCTCGACGGCGGTGTTGCCGCCGCCGACAACCACGACTTCCTTGTTGCGATAGAAAAATCCGTCGCAGGTTGCGCAGGCCGATACCCCGAAGCCGCGATACTTCTGCTCGGAGGGCAGATCGAGCCACTTCGCCTGTGCGCCGGTCGAAAGAATGACGGTGTCGGCGAGATAGACGCCGCCGGATTCCAGCGTGATCTTGAAGGGGCGCTGGTTGGTGTCGAGTTCTTTGACATGATCGGCAACCAGCTTGGTGCCGACATGGGCTGCCTGCGCCTTCATCTGCTCCATGAGCCAGGGGCCCTGGATTACGTCAGCGAAGCCAGGATAGTTCTCGACGTCGGTGGTGATGGTGAGCTGACCGCCCGGCTGGATGCCTTCGATCAGCACGGGCTCCAACATTGCGCGGGCGGCATAAATAGCCGCCGTGTAACCGGCTGGCCCGGAACCGATGATGACGACCTTCGCGTGTGTCGCGGACATGGCGCTAATCCCATTGAATTGGGCGCGGCGGCCAGGTGCCCCCCGAGCCATGCGCTGTGCGCATATATCTAGGGTACCGGGCAGTACTGCCGCAAGCACCATGCCCAACTTTCAACCGTATGCTCACGCAATATTGTTTCGCGCGCAGTTTTATTACTCTAGGGTGCCCGCGAAAGAAAATTGCGGAGACTGCCTTGCTCGCGAGCCTCGATAGAATCGACTGGCACATCCTCAAGATCCTTCAGGAGGAAGGCCGCATTACCAACGTTGAATTGTCGCGCCGGGTCGGTATCTCGGCGCCACCCTGCCTGCGCCGTGTACGCGCATTGGAAGAGGCAGGCTTCATTCGCGGCTATCGCGCGCTGCTCGACGAAAAGATTCTCGGTTATCCGGTGACGGTGTTTGCGATGGTGCATCTCGCTTCGCAGGCCGAGAGCGATCTCAACGCATTCAATGATCGGGTGAAGAGCTGGCCGCTGGTGCGCGAGTGCCATATGCTCTCCGGCGAATTCGATTTCATCATGAAGTGCGTCGCGCCCGATCTTGCGACGTTTCAGGCGTTCGTTTCCGAACTCACGGCCGCGCCGAATGTGCGCAACGTGAAGACTTCTCTTACGCTCGGCCGCTCCAAAGATGCGCCTAACGTACCGCTGGAGAAGAAATAAGCTCAGAGATATTTCGCGACCCATTGCGCAAAGACCGAAACGAGGTTTTGTGCGCGGACGGCTTCGCCCTGCGGTGTAAATGAGAACATCGAGCGGTCGAAGGGCAATGTGAGCCGGATCGGAATCGGATCGCGGCCGGGAACGATCACGACGCCGTCAAGATAGTCCGCGCGCTCCACGATGCCGAAGCCCGGATGGCGCATGAATTTCGCATCAACGATGCGCACGCGCAGCGGGCCTTTATATTTTCCGCCAAGCGTCTTCTGAATTTCCACCGGCAAGGCACGCCGCAGATAGCCGGTCAGTTGCGGCTCACCGCGCGCGACCGGCGGCAGAATTTCAATTGTGATCCGCTGGGCATTCGCCGT
>LNFM01002742.1_pt1 | contig 54166 bp, 47 predicted proteins | sample 596031 | NCBI WGS metagenome assembly LNFM01 (sample SAMN04254537, study PRJNA301005) | activated carbon metagenome | isolation source: dual media filters at the Ann Arbor, Michigan drinking water treatment plant | place: USA: Ann Arbor
GGGGCCTGATCTGCTCCATGTGGGTCGGCAACCTGATGCTGCTGGTCATCAACCTGCCGATGATCGGCATGTGGGTGAAGCTGCTGGAAGTGCCGTATCGCCACCTGTACCCGGCGATCATGGTGTTCTGCGCCATCGGCATCTATTCCATCAATAACAACGTCTTCGACGTCTACCTGATGGTTCTGTTCGGCATCTTCGGCTACCTCTGCTCCAAGCTGAAGCTTGAAGGCGCGCCGCTGCTGATTGGCTTCGTGCTGGGACCGATGATGGAAGAACATCTGCGCCGCGCGATGTTGCTGTCCCGCGGCGACGTGATGGTGTTCGTGGAGCGGCCGATCTCCGCCGTCATGCTGGCGATTTCCGCCATCGCCCTGCTGGCGATGCTGCTGCCGGGCCTGCGCTCCGGTAAGGAAAAGGCGATGGCTGAAGGCGGCTGACGCCGCCGGGGGCCGAAGGCGGCTGACGCCGCCGGGGGCCTAAGGCGGCTGACGCCGCCGGGGGCCGAAGGCGGCTGACGCCGCCGGGGGCCGAAGGCGGCTGATGCCGCCGGGGGCCGAAGGCGGCTGTTGCCGCCAGGGGCCGAAGGCGGCTGATGCCGCCGGGCCACCCACCGAAAAGGAAGGGGCCGCTCCGCAGGGGGCGGCCCCTTTCGTTTGCGCGGTCCCGGACGCACCCTGCGGCGAACACCCAAGGAGTCGCCCCGCATGGACCTGCAACTGACCGGCAAGGTCGCCCTTGTCACCGGCGCCTCCGCCGGCCTCGGCCGCAGCATCGCCCGCCTGCTGGCGGAGGAAGGCTGCAAGCTCGCGCTGCTCGCCCGCCGGATGGGACGGCTGGAGGAGTTCGCCGCCACCCTGCCCGCCTCCGCCGAAGCCCTGCTGCTGGCGGAGGACGTCACCGACCCCACCGCCGCCGCGCGCACGCGGGATGCCGTGCTGGCCCGATTCGGCCGCTGCGACATCCTGGTGAACAATGCCGGCGGCAGCCGCCCGCAGACGGATCTCGGGCCGGATGAGGTCTGGCAGGAATCGATGGAGATCAACTTCCACGCCGGCCGCCGCATGGCCCACGCCATCATCCCGGCCATGCAGGCCCGGAAATTTGGCCGCATCGTCAACATCACCGGCAGCGACGAGCCGCACATCATCAACGCCGCCAACGCCCCGAACGGCGCCGTCCACATCTGGGCCAAGGCGCTGTCCCGCCAGCTTGGGCGAGATGGCATCACGGTGAATTCGGTGCCACCTGGCCGGCTGCGGTCGGAGCAGATCGATGCCCGGATCCTGCCGGATGAGGCCGCGCGCCAGGCCTGGGCGGAAAAGGAGGTGCCGGTCGGCTTCATCGGCGAGCCGGACGACCTCGGCGTGCTGGTATGCTTCCTGTGCTCCCCCCGCGCCCGCTACATCACCGGGCAGGTGGTGCATGTGGATGGCGGCACGCATCGCTTCAGCCACTAAGGGCCGCCTGGGCGCGATGGGGAAAGGGGAATGCCCCGTACGGGATTCGAACCCGTGTTACAGCCTTGAAAGGGCCGTGTCCTAGGCCTCTAGACGAACGGGACAGGCTTGGATGGCGGGCCGTATGGCGTCCGGTCGCGTTCCGGTCAACCCCCTTTCCAGCCTATGCCCGCCTCAGGCGAGGCCCATCCGCGTCCTCCGGGCGGCCCAGCCGGCAAGGACAGGCAGCCCCGAAACCGCCAGCGCCAGCACCGAAGGCGCGCGCGCCATCAACCCATCCGCCATCCCGGCCAACCGCATCCCTGGTCGCACCGCCCGCGCCCAGGCGGCATGATGCGTGGCCGCTGTGTCGCCGGCCAGGATGGCCAGCCCCGCCCTCTGGCCGGAGGCCAGCGCCATGGCGATGCCATCGCCGCAGAGCGATGGCACGACCGAGACCTGGTCCCCCACCCGGAACAGCCCCGCCGGCCCCTCCCCGCCTTGGATGAAGCCATAGGGCACGCCCCCCACCGCAATGGGCCGCGCCCAGCCGGACCGCGCATGGCGCAGCACTTCGGCGGCCAGGGCCGAGCCCTGCCGCACCATCTCCAGCAGCGCAGCCGGGTCGCGTGCCGCCTGTGCCAGGCCGGGCGTGCCGGGGGCGAGCGCGAGACAAAGATTGGCACCACCCCCGGCGCGCGGCTGCAAGCCGGCATAGCCGCCGCGGAAGGCCAGCAGGGCGATGGCATCACCCACATCCACCCCCTCCAGCGCCAGCTTCAGCCCCAGTGCGCCGGCGCCGACCGGGCGGGCCAGGCCGCGCATCTCATGCTTGCCAGTGGCCAGCACCAGGTTTGCCCCCTCCAGCACCGCGCCATCCGCCAGGCGCAGGCGCCAGCCTTCGCGAGTGGGCTCGGCCGCCACCGCCGCGACGCCACTGCGAAGCACCGCCCCAGCCGCCGCGGCGCGTTCCAGCAACGCGGCATCCAGCTTGGCGCGCGGCAGCGACCAGGCGGCGAAGGGCAGCGCGAAGGCGCCGCGATGGCGCCCGGCGCCAATCCAGGCCCGGCGGATCGGCACGGCACCCAGCGCCGCCAGGTCCAGCCCCAGCCCGGTCAGCAGGGACGCGGCATCGGCGCCCAGGAATTCGCCGCAGACCTTCTCGGCCGGCTGCGCCGCGCGCTCCACCAGCACCGGCGCAGCGCCGGCGCGGGCCAGGATGATGGCGGCCGCGGCACCGGCCGGGCCGCCGCCGAGGATCAGCGTTCGCATCCGCCCGGCCCCTCCACCGCCCAGCGGAAAGGCAGCACCCAGCGCGGCGTGGCCTGCACCCCGGCCTCCGCGATCAGCCGCGTCCAATCGGCCCGGCTGAAGCCGCGCGCGACGGAGATGGGGCCGTCATGGCAGACCATGGGGTGCATCCGCAGCAGCCGCGTGCCGGCCCAGACGGCGGCCCAGGGGATGGGGTGGCGGTGCAGATCCAGGATCAGCCAGCGCAGCGCCGCATGCGCCGGCAGCCAGCGGAGGAAGCGCACCAGCGTGGCGTCGTCCAGGTGATGCGCGAACAGGCCGCAGACCACCACGTCGAAGCGGCGGTCTTCCGGCAGGTCGAACAGATCGGCGGTGATCCAGCGCGCCGGCGTCGCCTGCCGCACCGCATGGGCCTCCGCCCAGGGGCTGCGGTCCAGCCCCCAAAGATCCAGCGCCACGCCGCGGCGCGCACCCCAGGCCGCCATCGCCCGCAGCGCATCACCGCCGCCGGCGCCGACATCCAGCACCGAAAGCGGGGCGCCCGGCCGTTCGGCGACCAAGCGCTCCAGGAAGCGCAGCAGCGGGGTGGTGGCGAAGGTCATGCGGTTGATCCGCGCGAGGTCAGCCAGCGCCGCGTCGAAATCCGCCTCCGTCTGGCCGGCATCGTCCATGATCTCGGCCGCGGTGCTGCGCGGCATGGTCAGGCGACCTGGAAGCGCATGGCTTCGGCCGAAAGCCCCGGGCCGAAGGCCAGGGCGCAGCCGGGGCCGGGCCGCCCCGCCGCCAGCATCCGCGCCAGCACGAACAGCACGGTGGCGGAGGACATGTTGCCGTGTGCATCGAGCACCGCCCGGCTGGTGTCCAGCGCATCCTCCGGCAGGTCCAGCCCGTGGGCCACCGCATCCAGGATGGACCGCCCGCCCGGATGCACCGCCCAATGCGCCACATCCCCCACCCCGCGCCCGCCCAGCATCACGGGCGCCAATTCCGGCAGCGCATGCGCCAGGGTGAATGGCACCATGCCGGACAGCGTCATGTCGAAGCCGGCATCGCCGATGCGCCAGGTGATCTGGTCCGCCGCCTCCGGGATCACGATGCTGTTGAAACCCTCCACCTCCAGCCCCTCGGGCTCGGCCGAGACCACCGCCGCGGCGCAGCCATCGGCGAACAGCAGGAAGCACAGAAGCTGTTCCAGCGCCGTGGTGTCCTGCAGATGCAGGGTGCAGAGCTCCAGGCACACCACCAGCACCCGCGCCTTCGGGTCCGACCGCACCATGTGCCAGGCCAGCTTCAGGGCGTTGATCGCGGCCTGGCAGCCCATGAAGCCGACCGTGGTGCGTTCCACATGCAGCGGCAGGCCGAAGCGGGCGATGATCTGGCGATCCAACCCCGGCGCGACGAAGCCGGTGCAGGTGGCGACGATCAGGTGGGTGATGCCGGTGCCGTCGCGTTCCATGCCCAGATCGACCAGCGCCCGTTCGGCGAGCGGCGGCGCCTCCATCTCCCACCGCGCCATGCGGGCGCGGGTGGTCGGGAAGGCGCCGCCCTGGCGGTAGAAGCCGCAGGCGGTGCCGGAGCCTTCGGGCTCGGACGGCTCCAGCACCGAATGGCGGGTGGTGATGGCGGCGCGTTCCGCCATGCGGCCGAAGGCCCGCGCATCGCGCCCCAGCGCCTGGGCGGCGGCGAAGGCGCGGAAGGCGCCATGCACCTGGTGCTGCGGCACGGCGGTGGCGATGCGGTTGATAAAGACTTTGTTCATCATTTCCAGCTTGGGATGCGGTTCGCCACGTCATCAGCCCAACCCTGTCACGCCGGCGTCAGTCCGAAGATTGATGGGGCATTTCGCGGCGACGGGGATGAGCCATGCAGAAAAGCCGGGACAAAGTCGTGGTTTCTTCCGATAAGGGGTGTCTGCGCGGGTCCAGATGCCCATATGGCCCACTCGCCGTCATGGCGGCGCGCCCCCCTTTTGATGGTCTCTCCGCCTGCCGGTCACCCCGGCAGGGGCGGGGATGTGTCATCGGCCCGAGGGAATGGGTGGTTGAATGGTGAAAAAGTGGCCTTCGGCCGCCTCGGCGGAGCGAAGAGGAGCGGATCGACAGATGGACGGCATGTTCGCACGCAAGGCAACGGATCGCGACGAGATGGCTGGTGCCGGGCAGCAGCCCTACGACCATGCCGGCGCCACCGACATGCCCGGCATGGCGGAGCACGAATCCTTCGACGTCGAGATGGTGGCCGATCCGCTGCCGATGGACGAGATCGAGGATGCGGCGAATTCGCTGCTCGAGGAATTCGGCCTCGGCAACACCGGCAATGATGACCGCGTCGCGCACGGCGATGACGAGGAATCCGGCCCGACGCTTGCCGCCGATGAGCCGCAGGAGACCGGCGACGGCCAGCCTGCCGGGCGCAACATCTCCGCCGCCGCGGCCGCCGCCGCCAGCCGCTCCGACGACCCGGTCGCGCTGTTCCTGCGCGAGATGGGCGTTGCCGAGCCGCTGACGCGCGAAGCCGAAATCGCCATCGCCCAGCGCATCGAGGCCGGGCGCGACGCGATGCTGGCCGCGCTTTGCGAGAGCCCGACCACCTCCGCCGCGCTGATCCAGTGGCGCGATGCGATCGCGGCCGGCCGCATGCCGCTGCGCGACGTGATCGAGCTGGAGGCGACCGCCGCCGCCAACCTGCCCGAGGAAACGCTGCTGGAGCCCGCGCCGGAAGGCGAGGATGCCGCGGTGGAGACGCCGCACGCGACCATCGACGCCCGCCTGAAGCCGGAGGCGCTGGCCGCCATCGACGCCGCGCTGGAAGGCCTCACCGCGCTGCGAGCCGCAGGAACCAAAGCGGCGAAGGCGCGGACGGAGGCGGTGGCCCTGGTCACCGGCCTGCGGCTGCGCCCGGCCCGGATCGAGGAACTGATCGAGCGGCTGCGCGATGCCAACCGCGCGCTGATGATGCTGGACGGCCGCGCCCTGCGACTGGCCGAGGCCGCGCGGATCAGCCGTGGCGACTTCCTGAAGCTGTGGAATGGTGGCGCCTCCGGTGCCGCCGCGCGTCTTGAGGGCGCCGCCAAGCCGGCCGGCCTGAAGGACCTGAGGGCAGGAATGGTCGAGGTGCGGGCCGAGCTTTCCCGCATCGAGGAAGCCTGCGGCCTGACCGCGCCGCAGCTCCGCCGCCTGCATGTGGAGGCCGCCAGCGCCGAGCGCGACATGCGCCGGGCGCGGGAGGAACTGACGCGCGCCAATCTGCGCCTGGTGGTCTACATCGCCCGCAAATACCGCAACCGCGGCCTGATGCTGGGCGACCTGATCCAGGAAGGCAGCCTTGGCCTGATGCGCGCGGTCGAGAAGTTCGACTGGCGCCGCGGGTTCAAATTCGCGACCTATGCGACCTGGTGGATCCGCCAGTCCGTCACGCGCGCCATCGCCGACCAGTCCCGCACCATCCGCGTGCCCGTCCACATGACGGAGACGGTGGGCAAGGTGGTCCGCACCGGCCGCCGCCTGGCGCAGCAGACCGGTCGCGAACCGACGCCTGAGGAACTTGCCACCCGTCTCGGCATGCCGCTCGAAAAAGTCCGGACCGTGCAGGGCCTGGCGAAGGAGCCGGTCAGCCTGGAGGCGCCGATCGGCGAGGAGGGCGATGCCCGCCTCGGCGACCTGATCGAGGACAAGGACGCGATCCTGCCCTTCGACGCCGCCGCCCGCGCCGGGCTGCGGGATGCCGCCGGCAAGGTGCTGGGCGACCTGACGCCGCGTGAGGAACGCATCCTGCGGATGCGCTTCGGCATCGGCATGAACAGCGAGCACACGCTGGAGGAGGTCGGCCGCACCTTCGGCGTGACCCGTGAACGCATTCGCCAGATCGAGGCGAAGGCCCTCGGCAAGCTGCGCCAGTCCAGCCAGGGCCGCGCCCTGCGGAGCTTCCTGGAGGCCTGACCCCGAAAGCCCTCCCCCCTGCTCAGGGGGGGTCGCGGCACTGCCGCGACGCCCAAGTGCTGGTTGGGTGGGGGCGCGCTGCGCCCAATCTTGAAGGAGCCACCCCCATGGCCCCCCGTATCCCCTTCGACAATTCCTATGCCCGCCTGCCGGACCACTTCTACGCCCGGCAGCCAGCGATGCCCGTCGCCGCGCCGCGGCTGATCCGGCTGAACACGACGCTGGCCGAGCAACTTGGCATCGACCCCGCCGCACTGACCGTCGATGTCCTGGCTGGCAACACCGTGCCCGAAGGCGCGGAGCCGTTGGCGCAGGCCTATGCCGGCCACCAGTTCGGCCATTTCACCCCCCGCCTCGGCGATGGCCGCGCGATCCTGCTGGGCGAGGTGATGGACCGGAACGGGCAGCGGCGTGACATTCAGTTCAAGGGCTCCGGCCCCACCCCCTTCTCCCGCCACGCCGATGGCCGCGCGGCGCTCGGCCCGGTGCTGCGCGAGTACATCGTCAGCGAGGCGATGGCCGCCTTCGGCGTGCCCACCACCCGGGCGCTCGCCGCCGTGGCGACCGGGGAGCAGGTGATGCGGGAAACCCCCCTGCCCGGCGCCGTGCTGACGCGCGTGGCAGCCAGCCATGTCCGCGTCGGCACCTTCCAGTATTTTGCGGCGCGCGGCGATGGCGAGGCGGTGCAGGCGCTACTGGATCACGCCATCGCGCGGCATGACCCTGCGGCGGCGCGGGCCGAACGCCCGGCGCTGGCCTTCTTCCAGGGCGTCGTGGCACGGCAGGCGGCGCTGATCGCCCGCTGGCTGGGGCTCGGCTTCATCCATGGCGTGATGAACACGGACAACATGACGGTGTCCGGCGAGACCATCGACTACGGCCCCTGCGCCTTCATGGAGGCCTACGATCCGGGCGCCGTGTTCAGCTCCATCGACCATGCCGGCCGCTACGCCTATGCCAACCAGCCGCGCATCGCGCAGTGGAACCTGGCCCGCCTGGCGGAGACGCTTCTGCCCTTCTTCGCCGACGGCGAGGATGCGCAGATCCAGGTGGCACAGGAGGCCCTGTCCGGCTTCGCGCCGATCTTCCAGGCGGCCTGGCTCGACGTGTTCCGGGCGAAGCTTGGACTGGCGGGGGCGGAGGAAGACGACGCCACGCTGATCCAGGACCTGCTGTCCCGCATGGCGGCCAACCAGGCGGATTTCACCCTCACCTTCCGCGCCCTGGCGACGGAGCCCGCATCGGCACGCACGCTGTTCGCGGACCCCACCGCCATCGAGGACTGGGCGGAGGCCTGGCAGGCGCGCCGCGCGCTCGGTGCCCTGCCGGATGCGGCGATGCGCGCGGCCAACCCCGCCTTCATCCCGCGCAACCATCTGGTCGAGGAAGCCATTGCCGCCGCCACCACGCGCGACGATTTCGGCCCCTTCGAGACGCTGCTGGACGTGCTGTCCCGGCCCTTCGAGGACCAGCCGGACCATGCGCGCCACGCTTTGCCGGCGCGGCCGGAAGAACGGGTGCTCGCGACCTTCTGCGGCACCTGACGCGCCTCTTTTTCGCCCCAATTGGGGAACGCGGCGCGCCGAGGCGGCGTTGGGATGGGGCGGAGCGAACCCGCGCCCCTTTCGGCGGCCCTGATTGCTGGCCCTGAGACCAGCCTTCGCGCCTTTCGCCTGGCCGCCGCTGCCCGGATGCGTTCCGCGGCGGCACCCTCATTCTCACGGAGGCGACAGATGAAGCACCTTTTTCTTGGCACCACCGCGGCCCTGCTGCTCGCGCCAGCGCTCGTCCACGCCCAGGCCCAGATGATCCAGCGCAACCAGGCGCAGCAGCCGGCGGCCGCACAGAGTCAGGCTGCCCAGGGCCAGGCCACCCCAGGTCAGGCCAACCAAAGCCCGGTCGCGGAGCAGTGCATGCAGGATCTGCAGGCGTTCGGCATGCGGATGCGCGATGACGGGCTGTGGCTCAGCGGCTACCGCAGCGGCTACGGCTGGGCGCGCGCCGGCGCACCGCTGGCCGGCGCCAGCGCGGACCGGACGGTGGCCGAAACTCCGGCCGGAACCGGCGATGTCGGCGCACGTGGCGGCTCCGCAGCGCGGGCCCGCGCGGCGGATGTCCAGGCGCAGGGCGGTGGCGCGATCGGCGCGCCGATGCCCGGCGCGCGCACGCCCTGGGCCAATACCGGCTGGCGCATGCCGCCGATGCAGGAAATCCGCACGCTGCATGCCGGCGCCATCGCCATGGCGCAGCGCGGCGAGGAGCGCGGGTGCCAGATGGTGCTGGCCGAGGCGCGCGAGGCCTATGACAGCTACGGTGCCCGGCTGCGGGAGGCCGGCGTGGATCCGGACAGCATCGTCACCTACCGCCAGCAGCAGCTTCTCGCCGCGACGCCGGTGACCGAGATGAATCGCGCCTTCCGCGCCGACAACATCACCGGCACCGATGTCCGCAGCCCGAATGACGAGCAGTTGGGCAGCGTGGAGGACGTGATCATCGACCCGCGCACCGGCCGGATCGGCTACCTCATCCTCGGCCTCGGCGGCTTCCTCGGCATCGGCGAGGAGTATGTGGCGGTACCGTGGGACCGCATGCGGGCGACGCCGAACATGGATGTCTTCGTGCTGCACACCACCGAGGCCGCCCTTGAGCAGGCGCCGCGCGTGGAGCCGGAAGCGATGGCGAATGCCGAGGCCTATGGCCAGCGGCGCGAGCAGATCGACCGTTTCTGGCAGCAGCAGGATCGCGGCTGACCCGCTGACGACGCGAAAATCTGGACCGGGGCGGCCTTCGGGCCGCCCCTTTGCGTGAAGGGGGTGCCGGTGAACATCGCCGACATGCTGTTCCAGGACTGGACGTCCCTGCTGCGGGTGGTGCTGGTGGGCAGCCTCGCCTATCCGGCGCTGGTGCTGTTCCTGCGCGTCTCCGGCAAGCGCACCTTGGCCAAGCTGAACGCCTTCGACCTGGTGGTGACGGTGGCGCTCGGCTCCACCCTGGCCACCGTGCTGCTGAACCGCAGCGTGACGCTGGCGGAGGGGCTGGTGGCGCTGCTGCTGCTGATCGGGCTGCAGTTCCTGGTGGCTTGGCTGTCCGTGCGGTCCAGCCGGTTCAGCGACCTGGTGAAGTCCGAGCCGACGCTGCTGCTGCACCAGGGCCGTCTGCTGGAATCTGCGATGCGTGGGCAGAGGGTGACGCGTGCGGAAATGCTGGCCGCCCTGCGATCCGGCGGGCTGTCGGGACCGGAGGCGGCGGAATCGGTCGTGCTGGAGACCGATGGCACGATGAGCGTGGTGCCGGCGCGGCGCGAGGGCTGACGGCGCACGCCGGCTGCGGCGAACCGCGGGGGCCGCCGCTCGTTACGCTTCGTCGACGAGCGGAGATTGGGGCGGATGGACAGGGTACGGCTGAGGCAATGGTGGGCCGATCTGCTGGCCGCCTTCTGGGTGCGTCCGGCCGTAATGGTCACGGCGGCGATCGTGCTGGCGCAGACGCTGGTCATGTCGGAGGGCTGGGACTGGCTGCCCGACGAACTGGATGAGTGGTTCTACGTCGGCGGCGCCGATGGGGCGCGGGATGTGCTGGGCGTGCTGGCCGGCGCCACCATCGGGGTCGCCGGCACCACCTTCTCCATCACCGTCGCGGCGCTGACGCTGGCCTCCAACCAGATGGGGCCGCGGCTGCTGCGGAACTTCACTCGCGATCCCGGCAACCAGTATGCGCTCGGCGCCCTGGTCGCGACCTTCGCCTATTCCCTGGTGGTGCTGCGATCCGTGCATGACGCGGAGGATGGCGCCTTCGTGCCGCAGATCGCCGTCTCCGTCGGGCTGCTGATGGGGTTTGCCTGCGTCGGCGTGCTGGTCTGGTTCCTGCACCATGTCGCGGCCTCCATCAGCGTCGATCGCGTTGTGGCGCTGGTGCAGCAGGACCTGACCGCGGCGCTGGACCAGGCCTGCGGCAACACGCCAGCTGATCCGCCTCTGGAAGACCCCGGCCCGCAGCACACGGCGCCGCTAATCGCACCTGCAAGTGGCTATCTGCGTGTACTGGATGACCTGGCGCTGGCCGACTGGGCGGCGGAGCATGATGCGGTGGTGCATCTGGAAACCCGGCCAGGCGATTTCGTGCTGCCCGGTAGCACCGTCGGCAGCGTCACGCCGGCGACGCTGCGGGAGGCAGCCCAGGCGCGGATCGCCGAGGCCATGGTGCTGGGCCCGATGCGGAGCGTCGAGCAGGATCTGGAATATGCGGTGCGGCAATTGGTGGAGATCGGGCTACGGGCGCTGTCCCCCGGCATCAACGACCCCTTCACCGCCATCGGCGTGCTGGACCAGCTTGGCGCGGCGCTGGCCGGACTTGCCGGGCGGCGGCTGCCGAGCGGGCGAAGCTGGCGCGAGGGCCGGCTGCGCCTCGTCCGGCCCGCCACGACCTACGAAGGACTGGCGGATGCGATGTTCCACATGCTGCGCCAGGCCGGTGCGACGCAGCCCGCCGTCATGATCCGGCTGCTGGAGGTTCTGGCCGCGACGGCGACGGTGGAGCAGGATCTGGATCGCCGCGCCGCCCTGGCCCGCCATGCCGACCTGGCGCGCGACGCGGCGCTGCGTGGCACCGCGGATGAATCGGCGCGCAACGCGATCCTGGAACGGCGCGCGCGCTTTCCCGCCGGCTGAAGCCCTCAGGATGCGGCGCGGGCGCCCGGTCGCAAGGCCAGGGCCAGCCCCATGGCGAGCACCAGGACGAACAGCAGCCCGCCCGGCACCCACATCAGCAGGCCGCCGAGTTGCTGATCCTCCAACGGCGTGTAGCCCCAGGGCAGCGTCACATCCGGCGCATGCACCGCATAAAGCGGTCGCGGCGCGAAGGTCAGCAGCGCGCCGAGCACGCCCATCTGGATCGCCGTGGTCAGCGCGCCCACCACTGCCGCCATCGGCCGCACCGGCGCCAGGCGCAGCAGGGCGGCCCAGAACCAGGTCGCGCTAAGGGCCAACGAGACATGCATCATCCAATAGGCGATGCCATCCGACGCGAAGGTCGCCGCGTAGGGGCCGGGCGCGTGCCACAGCCACAGCAGCACGAAAAAGGCCGCGGCCGGCGCGGCGATGCCAGCGCGCGCCACGGATCGCAGCCGCATTGCGGCCATCGCCAGAAGGGGCGCGGCACCGAGCACCACCACCAAATGCTGCGTCACCCGCACGCTGAACAGCGCGACCGAGAGGGAACAGAGCGGGGAGACCAGGGCCAGGGCCAGCATGGCCCAACCCGCCAGTGGCCAGGAAGCACCCTTCCCGTCCCGCCGCACCAGCGCCAAGGTCCCCGCCGCGCCAAGCAGCAGCACCGCGATCAGGACCGGATGCGTGTTCCAGACGGCGCCACCAGGAAGCGGCGGTGGGCCGCAGAACGGAATGGGATGCATCGGCGAAACCCTCGCGCGCAGTTGGTTGCAGCGGGAACGAGGGGGCAGGGCTTCAGTTGCAGCAGCCGGATCGCCTACTTGCGGCCGCTCGCCGGCGGCTCCAACGCGTCCTTTGCCGCCCGCTCGGCACGCGCCGCCTCACGAAACTGCTCCAGCAGCAGGCGGCGCCTGGAAGGGGTGAGAGTCTGCCAGATGGTCACCAGTTCTGCCACATCGGCATTTAAGGCAAAGTCAGGCATACGCAGTGCAGATGGGTCCAGCTTCGCTTCCACGCGAACCTCCAACGTCAACCGGCCGCACGATTTTGCGGCAGCGGAACCTGATGCTCCGTATGCATTAAAATTCACGCACGACGACGTCCAGACCAAATTATACCAAAATGCGAGAAATTTTTCGGATTATCGATGTAATCGATGCGGTTTGATCAGCTCTTTTTGAGCTACGCTGTAGCATATGAGTTCAGGGCAGGGCCGGTCCGCGGCGCGCGACGCCCCGTGGTGGTCGGGATCCCAATCAGATCCGGCAGCTTCACACCCTGCGTCGAACTTCGTTTGGCTCGCTTCAGACACCCAACAGCACGCGGCGCGCAACACGGGCCTGCGTCGCTGCGCGGGCGGGCGCGAATCGTGCCGCACGCGCCAGCGCCGCGGCACGCGGTGTCATGGCAAGGGTCGCGCAAGGCCCGGCTTTTGCGTTGCCCTCACGAACCTCCGTCGCGTCCCACGCCATCCAGAAGCGGGGGATGTCGCCGCGCAGAAGCGAGGTCGCCTCCGCCGCAGCGACGCCCCAGAGGCGAGGCCGCCGGCGCGCGTTGCGGGCCATGCCGATGCGCAGCATCTCCAGCTGCAAGGCAAGCGCCACCGCGTCCGGCGTCGCTTTCGGATCGCGCAATCGGTCAAGCAGGCGCGCATAGGCCGAGGACCGGCGTAGCAGAAGCCGCACCGTGCCATGCGCGGGCAGCACACGCTCCAGCGCGGCGCGCGCGCCGCCTTCGGAACAAAGACGCCCGAGCGCCTGCGCGTAGCCTTCGGCCACCTCGGCCGCATCGCCGGTCCCGATGGAATGCGCAGCCCCCCAGGCAGCAAAGCCGCATAGCGCGCGGGGCTGATGCGGTTCTGGCAGGAGTCCGGTCCGCAGCACGCCCGACCGCAGCGCCGCGGCCGCCGCCCGCGCCTGGGGCGTGACCAGATCGAGCGGCAGGTCTGGATGCAGGGCCATCTCCGCGTCGAGCACCGAGGCACCGTTCGTGGCCGGCAGAAGATTCTCGGCATGCAGGTCGACGACGGCGGCGAGATCGGCCACCGCGAGCAGCGCGCCGGCAGCACGCAGCGCGGTCCCATCGCCGGGCCGTGCTTCAGCGACCCAGCCGTGGGTCCGCCTCGCCAGCATCTTCGGAAGTCTGATTCCCTCACCCAGCGGGCCAAGCGCATGGGCAAGCCGATCCATCAGCCTCTCGCCATCCATCGGGCGGGGCTTGAGGAACACGGCCTGGCCGCAGGCATCCTCGAACCGCAGCACGCGCCGTCCGCCGGCATGCGGGTCGCCCATCGCCTCCACCTTGCAGACGGCCGCGGCGCGGAAGCCGAGATGGTCGGCCAAGGCCTTCGCGTCGCGGTTCAAGCGGGCCTGCGCCTCGTGCAGCGCGGTGATGCCGCCCGCCAGCGCGACGCGGCCAAGCGCGGCCTGCACGGGCCCCGCCCAGCCCGCACCTGCGGCTTCCCGCAGCAGGCTCCGATGCGCCGCCCATTCCGCGCCAGCCGCGAGCAAGCGGCCGAGTGGTGCTTCCGCTTCGCGGCCATGGTCGAGCGCCGCGAGAACGACTTCGGCCGCCGCGACGTCGCGCCGCCGGAGCGCCGCCTCCGCGCGGCACGCAGCCATGGACAGGCCCTGCATCAACCGTATCGGGAACGTTGCAAAATCCTTGGCAGTGAAGCCGTCCCAGCGTATGCGGCAGGAGAGTGCCGTCGGGTCGCCAAAACGCGCGATCCACTCTTCGACGAACTCGTTCGCCACCTCAACCACGACCCGCGGCATCCCGCCGCGACCCCACCCACAGGGAGCACCGCCAGATGAACCTTGGCATCCAGATCGTGTTCTTCTTCCTTGCCTTCCTCGGCGCCTGGTGGCTGGTCGAGGGCAGCGTTTCGATTGTCGCCGCGGTGATCGGCACAGCCACCGCCCTCGGGCTGACGCGGCTGATCAAGGGCCGGTGGACCCTGTACTGAGCCTCGGCTCCGCGGCCTTCATGCGTCGCTCGATCAAGGGCACGAGGTGCCCGGCGACGTAGGCGGCCGCGCTTCCGTGCCTGTAGCAGGCTGCGGGCGCATCCGTGGGCACGGTGGGATCCGCGCCCACTCCGCGCGGGTCGCCCTCCTGCGAAAAGGCCAGAAGCACCATCCCGATCGTCACGCATCGAAAGCTATCGGCGTAGAGAGTGACCCGGTGGCGTGCCCCACGCCCATCGCCCGCATCTTCGACCAGCGTCGAGCAGAAGGGCTTCGCCTCCTCCCATCCGCCATGCTCGAGGAAAAGGTCGGCGAGCGCGAGCTGGCCGGCATGCACGGCCCCGGCTGCGCCGCCCAGCGCGCCAAGGGCCGCCACGGCGCAGGCGGTGGATAGACCAAGGTCGAAGCGGCCGAAGCTGCCATCGGCATTGCGCGCGGCGAGTATCCCGGCGGCGAGGCGTGCACGCACCGCGTTCTCCGGTGCATGCTGCACCGCGAGCGCAACGCACAGATCGACGAAGAACGGATTCGCCATGAACAGCCCGTGGCGTTCCGAGAAGCCTGCTTCGAGCCATGCCAGGGGCGTGACGGCCGGCAGCCCATGGCGGACCCGCAGCGCCATGGCCAGCGCCGTGGTCGCGTAATCCGCCAGGCACCAGTGACGGTTGTCGTCGTCCGGCGTCATGACGCCGGGGGCCGCCGCGCCGCAGCGCTGCGGCAGCAGCGCGACCGGCTCCGCGGGATCGGCAAAACCGTTCAGCGCGGCCACGCCCTCGGCGTCCGCAAGCCCGAGCAGCACCAGCGCACTGTCGGTCGCGGTCGGCAGCCCAGCTGTCTCGAAGGACCAGAGCGCTCCCTGCCGGCGCGCGCGGAGATGCCGGCCCAGAAGCTCGGAGGCTGCATGTGCCCGGGCATCTCGCCCGCGCCATGCGGCAAGTCCTGCGCGCAACAGGCCAAGCGGCACAAGGTCGCCATAAGGATGCGGTGCGCCGGGTGGTGGCGGCAGGCACGTCATGCAGCGCGGCGTTTCGCCGCGCGACTGCACCGCGAGCGTCGCGCCCTGCGCGATCGCGGCCTCGCGAACCGCGGCGATCCGGTCCTGCGCCGCGCGCACCAGCCCTGCTTCCTGCTCCGGTCGCATGCGACAGCCGTGCAGGAACCACTCGTTGCAGAGTGCGGTACGTGTGAAGCGCGCCGCACGGCCGGCTTCCAGATGCCGGCTCAGGCGGTTGCGGAAGCGCAGCCTCCACCGCGCGCCAGCGGATTCCGAGCCCAGCCAGGCCACGCCCGGACCGGCGAGCAGATGCAGGCGCGGCTCCGGGTCGGGTCGTTCGGGCAGGATTGCCTGGGCATCGAGCCGATCGGCGTCATGCACCACGCCGGACATCACGACCTGCCCACCGCAAACCATGCGCCCAAGCCCGATGACATCGGCACGCCCCCACGCCGCCAGGTCCAGGAATTCGGCATAATGCTCGGCCAGGGTCTCCGCGCCGGGCAGCCGCGTGATCGGTGATCCGTCAGGCGCGGCAGGGGTGCCAAGGGCATCCACGAACATGCGCGTCTCATCGGCGAGGATGATGGCAACGCAGGCCGCGGGCGGCGGCGCATCGAGGTGGAACATCGCGGCGAGGATGGGCGGTTCGGCGAGGCGACGGAGCGGTGCCAGGTTGAAGCCGACGCACCAGCGCAGGCCCTCGCTCGGCACTGCGCGCAGCGCCAGGGCCAGCGGCGAAAGCGCCTCGATCATGCCGGATGCGGGCGTTCGAGTACCAGCAGCCAGCCTTCGACCGGCTCGCCAACCTCCATGCGGATGGTGGTGCGCTCCACCGTCGTGACCGCGAAGCCAGCATCCAGCGCCTGCCGTTCGACCCAGGCCCGCTGATGCTTGTAGCGGCCGGTCGAATAAAGCCGGTGGCCTGGTGCGTCATGTGCCTCGACGCTCAAGCCGAAGCGACCACCAGGACGCAGGGCGGCGGCGGCGGCTTCCAGCAGCGCGGCGATCTCGCCGAAATACATGACGACGTCCGTCGCGATGATCAGGTCATGTGGCGGACCGGCGGCGGCCATGCGCAGGAATTCCGTGATCTCGGCGACCTCCAGCTGGTCGTAGCATCCCTTCGCCGCGGCAGCATCGACCATGCGTGGCGCAAGGTCGATGCCTGTGAGATGCGACGCGTAGGGTCGGAACAGGGGGCCGCAGAGGCCCGTGCCGCAGCCAAGGTCGAGGATGCGGAGCAGCGCGGGTTGCGCGCGCATCCAGGCCTCCAGTGCATCATGCATCACCTGCGGCGTTCCGTAGCCCAGGCGCCCGACCAGCACATCTTCGAAGCCGGCGGCGAATTCGTCGAAGTGCTCACGAAGGTAGTCGACCGGCGCGGAAGACGGTACCGCCTCTCCGCTGGTGGCAGCGAGCATGAAGCGCGCCGTCGGATTGTCCGGAATGATCGCATTCCAGCCCGCGGCAAGCTGCGCCGCTATGTCGTCATGCCCGAGCACGAGCGCGACCGAAAGCAGTTCCTCCGCCGTGCGCAAAAGACGCGCGCGAGAGGGCGCACGCACCGCCATTGCGGCAAGCAGGCCGGCGGCGGCAGGCACCTGGTTCGCACGCTCAAAGGCAAGGCGGCGGATCGCCGTCTCCCCCCGCCCCTCGGCCGCCACCACATAGGCCCTCATCAATCGGGCAAAGGGTGTGTCGGTCGGCTTGCCGCCTTCGGGCCTGGCGAGAACGACCGAATGATCCAGCGCAGCCGCGCCTTCGGCGAAGCGGCGCAGGCCGAGCAGAGCGAGGCCGTGCGCGTGCCAGTCGCGTCCCAATGCGTCGGGGCTGGCCACGCGTGGCGCAGTCATCGCCAGCGTCTCGGCCCAGCGCCGGGACGCCAGGAGGGGCAGCACCTCGGGCGTCACGAGTTCCGCAAGTTCGACGGCAGCGGCATGCGCATCGTCTGATGCGGTTGCGAGATCGGTCTTGGGGATGTGCATGGGGAGAGTTTCCCGCCTGGTGGGTCGAACTGCAAACCTCCGTGCAAATTGGTACAAATAAGTGCAATTCTGTACACGCCGCGCGGCGGCGGCGGCTCAAACTGTGCGGGCCCCCTACCGGCCACGAGCACTCCGCATGTCCCTTGCCGACGCTGCCCCACAGCCCCATGCCGCGAAGGACAACCTCGCCTCGGTGGCGCGCCACATCCTGTTTCCCAGCCTGCCGGCAGCCCTGCGCCACGCCGGATGCGAGACGCGCGCCCTCGGCATCCTGCCTGCCTTCGGCACGGACGAGGCCCGCTTCTTCGGTATCGAGGTACCGCTCCGGCCGGGCGCATCGGGCTTCGACGTGCTGGTCAACCTGACGGCCGCCGATGGCTTCGGCGCGCGCCTCGCACAGGGGCTCGCGGAGGACCTTCTTCGTGGTGCCCGTGCCGGCGAGGCCTGGCACCGCTGCGCCGCCCTGCTCGACGCCTGGCGCAGCGGTGAGGGGCGCGGGCTGCTCGACCGCATCTGGCTCGAATTCGACCTACGGCGCGGCGGTGCGGCGGCGGCGCAGCCGAATCTCTTCATCGGGCCAGCCGATGGCGTGACGCCGGCGGCATTCGCCGAGCAGCTCCCGGCCTGGTTCGACCGCCTGACCGGCACGCCTCCGGATGCGGCGCGGGCGTCGCGCATCCGCCGTCTCGCGCGCGGTGCCGGTGAAGGGGTCGTGCTGTTCCAGGCCGGCGCCATGCTTGCCCGCGCTGATGCGCCGGTCCGGATCTGCCTGCGCTGCGCGCCGCCGTTGGCGCAAAGCGGCGTGCTCGGATTGCTCGACCCGGCAACCGCAGAGATCCTGCGGCGCGAGGCCGCCTGGCTTGAGCCACTCGCGCCGCGGCTGGACGTCGCGCTCGACGTGCTGCCGGATGGCAGCCTGGCGCCGCGCCTCGGCCTGGAAGCGTGGTTCGAGCCGGAAGCGGGTGCCGAGGCCGTCGCGGCTGGCGTCGCCGCGATCGGGGCGGCACTGGTCGAGCGCGGCCTCGCGGACCCTGCCCGCGCGGCGGCCATCGGCGCGGCCGAGGGGCTGCATCTGCGCCCGGCCGATGCGGGCTACTGGCCTGCACCGCTTCGCCTGGCGGAGGCGATCACCGACCGGACGCGCCGCGGCGCCATCCTGCACGGGCTGCACCATGTGAAGGTCACCGCGAATGGCGCCGGAGCGGCAGAGGCAAAGGCCTATTTCTACTGCGCGATCGAAACGCTGCCGGCTGGGTTGCTGCCGACCGCCAGCCAAGCGACCGGGGCCACGTCCTCGGCGGCCAGCCCGCTGCGCTCGGCAAAGCGTGAGGCCGAACCCGAGCCGATGATGCAGGCCGCGACGCCCGCTTCGGCCGCCACCAGCGAGAGCGCCTGCAGCGCGCAGCCCGCCTCGATCAGCGCGAGCCGGTAGGCAAGCCCGGCATAGCGCGGCGCGAGCCTGCCCATGCGGCACGCAGCGATCAGCAGGGCTTGCGGCGGCGCTTCAGGCGCGCCCCAGGCGGCGGCCGCCTCCACCAACAGGTCGTGCGGCGGTCCCTCGGCGCCGATGGCCTCCAGCCGATGCACGGCGGGCGCGTAGCGATACAGGCCCGGTGCAAGGCCGGCGACGTCCCCAGCCGCAATGAACCAGTCGAGCGCTTGCCGGCCCCCCGCCGACGGATAGGCCCGGTGCCGGAGGCCTGGCATATCCGGCGCCACCGGCCCGAGGTCCCGCAGGCAGCGGTGCAGCAGGGCGGCCAATGCTGCGAGGGGCAACGGCTCGGCGCCGTGGCGGCGCTGTGATCTGCGCAAGGCGAGAAGCTGCGAGAGTGGCGTTTCGGGCGGTGGCGCGGGTAGCGCGAAACCCGCATCCGCAGGCGGTTCGGCCGGCGGGTCCGGATGGTCGTCCGCAAGCCGCGGGGCAGGCTCGGCGGTCAGCGCATGGAAGCGCCATTCCGGCGCTGTCCAGCCGGTTGTCGCCCAGCGTGACGGCGCGGCCGCTTCGGGCTCGGCGAGCCCGGCCCAGCACAGGGCGGATCCCAAGGCGTCGCCCGCCGCCGCGAGCCAGGGTTTGAAGATCGCGCCGAGCCAGGGCCCCGGCGGCAGCGCCGCCTGAACGGTCGTGCCGCCAGCCGAAAGCAGGCTGCAAGCAGCCGCCGCTTCAGCTGGCTCCAGAGCCGCATCGGCCACAAGCCGCCAACGTCCGGCATGCGACGGCGCCGCCCGCCAGCCCTGTCCGCGCCGTGCGGCATGCAACCGTGCGAACTGGCCATCACCGAGAGGAACCTGCAGCTCCGCCTGGCCACCACGCAGGAGCGCCAGCGCAAGATTGCTCGGCCCGAGCCAGTCCGGCAGCAGTGGAAACGCGCTGGTCGTGCAGAGCGGCACGCCGGCCTGCAGCGCGCCCAACGCTCGTGCAGCCCCGCCCTGTGGGCGCCAGGTGACGTCGTGCCGGGAGCCGGTGAGCTGAAGACGACCGGCTTCCCTGATGCAGGCGACCACCAAATCGGACCTGAGCAAGAAAAGTGCCATCGCTGGCTCTTGCCGCGACTGAGTCATCCCTGATCCGCCGGGCTGTCGTCGAATGTAAAAGAATTCTGCCGAGGTCGTTCTCGATTCCACATAACGTTACATAAGTCCACACGATGTCGCGAAGATTTGCGGCCAAATCCGGCCGCCGGCGGCCAGCTGGGCCCCCTCCCGGTCTGCGCGGGGCCAAGCCTGCCGCTGCCAGTCGGTCGACCAACAACTGCACCACCAAACAGGAGAGCGATCATGAGCGCGACATCGGAATTCGTCAGCCGCGAAGATATCGAAGCGATGGTCCTTGCGCGGGTCATCGAGGATCCGGCCTTCGGCGGGCGCCTGAAGACGGACGCCAAGGCGGCCCTGTCCGAGATGTTCGACACACAGCTGCCGGCCGAACTGAAGATCAGCGTCTTCCAGGAGACGCCGACCGAACTGATGATCCGTCTGCCCGTCGTGCTCGATGACGAGATTTCCGAAGCGGAGCTCGAGGGTGTCGCCGGCGGCCTCTGCACGCCGTTGAAGGTCATTGGCGTCAAGAAGGCCGCCGTCTTCATCGGCAAGGCCGTCGCGGGCGGCGCGATCAGCGGCGTCGCATCCGCCGGCGTCGGAAAGGCGGCGAAGCGGTGGTGATCGCATGGGGCGGGCGCGACAGCGCCCGTCCCGTGGCCTGCAGGCAGGTTGCCGCTTCCGGTTGCCGGGCGGTTCGTCATGCGCGACGCCGGCGGGACGCGCGGGTTGAGCCTGCCACGGCAAGGTGGAGACCATGACCTTCGGCAAGCTGCCGCGGCGCGGGCTTCGTTTGGCATTTCAGAACGGCCTCAGCGGGCGCGCCGGCTCACGCTGCAACCCCGCCAGGGCTTCGACCCATGATCTCTGCTTTGCCGCGACGGGCTGATGCCGCGCGTCTTCCGGCGCGGACCACGTCCCCCGAAGGCATCTCCTCGCTGCAGCCGCAGATCCAGCGACGGCATGGCCGTTCGTCCGGGCGGGGTGAGCGAGGCGTGGCCACGATGCCTCCGCCGCGTGCGACCAGCACCGCTGGAACGACGGCTGCACAGATCCCAGCAGGCAAAAGGAAGATGTCTCGTGGGCGGCCCTGAAACCACGCCGACGTGCCGCCGCGACGGGCCGATGCCGGGTGGGCAGGGGCGACCGGCGCGCCTCGCCGCCCTGGCCATCCTCCTGTTCGTCCTGCCGGCATCGGTGGGCGCGCAGCAGCGCGACATCAAGGACACCCTCGCCCTCGCCTATAGCCGCAGCCCCGAGCTGCTCGGCGCCCAGCGGGCGCTGCAGGCGACCAACGAGGAAATCCCGATCGCCCTTCAGCGTTTCCTGCCACGCGTCGCCGGCTCGGCATCAGCCGGCAGCGGCTACCAGGAGGGTCGCACATTTCGCGGCCAGCCGGGCGGAGACCTCCGTCAACGGATCCGCACCCTGGACCTGACGCTGAGCCAGCCGCTCTACGACGGCGAGGCCAGGCCAGGTCTGCGCGCGGCGGAGGCACTGGTCCTGCGGGCCCGCGCGCAGCTGCTTCAAACCGAACAGTTCGTCCTGCGGGAGGCCGGCAGCGTCCATGCCGCCGTTGTTCGCGACCGCGAAATCGTGCGGTTGCGCGAAGCATTCGTGCAATCGCTGAACCGACTCGCCACCGTGACCAGCCGGCTGGTGGCGGTGGGCGACCGGACGGTCGGCGATCTCGCACAGGTTCGTGCGCAGGAGGCGCGCGCGGCCTCGGTCCTGCTGCAGGCACGCAGTCAGCTCGGCGCCAGCGAGGCCACCTACTTTCGCGCCGTCAACGAACGTGCGAGTGCGCTCGCCCAGCCCATCTTCCGCTACCGTGTACCGCGGACGAACCAGGAAGTCGTCGCGGCCGCGCGTGCCGACAATGCGCGCGTCTCGCTGCTCCGGATCGACCAGGTTCTCGCACGTGAACAGGCGAACCAATCCGCCGGTATCCTGCAGCCCCGCGTCGAACTCGTGCTGAGTGGCAGCGTCGGCCGTGGCGTCAACTTCGTCCGCGGCGTCGGCACCAGCGCCGAAGGCTATGCCGATTCGGCGAGCATCATGCTGCAGATGTCCATCCCCCTGTACCCCGGCCCCGGCGACTACGCCCGGCTGCGCCAGGCGCGCGAAGTGGTGCGCCAGCGCATCGCGGAACAGGCGGATGCCGCCGACCGCGCGGAGGAAGATGCGACGACCGCCTTCGTGCGCCTGACCACCGCGCGGCAGCTGATCGAAGTCGCCGGCCGCGTGGTACAGGCGCAGCAATTGGCGCTCCAGGCCATCGTGAGCGAGATCACGGCGCAGCGACGGCCGCTGCAGGACCAGCTCGTCGCCGAGCAGCAATTGCTGGACGCGCAGGTGGAACTCGCGTCGGCCCGGGCCGAGGAACTCATCTCGGGCTTCGGACTGCTCACGGCGACCGGCGTTCTCTCGGCACGGTTCCTTGAGCTGCCCGTGCCGATCTTCGATCCACAACAGGACTACGATGCCACCCGCTGGCGCGTCATCGGCATCTCGCGAGCCGAAAATCGGCGTTGACGGATTGAGCCCGCAGGAGGCTAGCCGATGCCAGAGGGCATAAGCGGCACGGCCGAGGCGGCCGGCCAGCGTGAGACCTATCGCAGGACCGCGCTTCAGCATCTCGGGTCGCCGGAGCGGCTGAACGAGCTGATCTCGGTGACGCGCCCGACCGCCTGGATCGCCTTCATCGTCGTCGCCTGCGTCCTCACCGGCGTCGTCGTCTGGAGCGTTGTCGGACGCCTGCCCTCGCATGTGCCGGGCAACGGCATCCTGCTCGCCGAAGGGGGGCGCATCCTGGAAGTCACCGTGCGCGGAGGCGGGACGCTGCGCGCGCTCAACGTCCGCGTCGGCGATCAGGTGCAGGCCGATCAGGTGCTCGCCGAGGTCACCCAAGCCGATGCTGAACGCGAAGTGCGCGCGGCGCGGGAGACGGTGGCCGAACGCACCCGCGACCTGGAGCGGGCGGGTGTTCTAGGTGTGCAGGAGGCGACGGCGCGACGCGAGAGCCTTGCCCGTCAGCGCGAGGCTCTCGAACTCCGTGGCCAGCTGAGCCGGCAGCGTGAGGGCGTGCTGCGCCAACGCCTGCGCCAGACGGAATCGCTGTTCCGCGAGCGCATCGTGACCCAGAACGAAGTGCTTTCCCTGCAGCAGGAACTGGCGGCGGTGCTGCAGGAGATCTCGAATGCGATCAGCGAGCGCGCACGTCTTGCCGCTGAGGAGTTCGAGCTCGGCCGGGTGGCGGAACAGCGGGTGCGGGAGGCAGAGCTCTCGCTGTCGGAGGCGCGTCGCCGCGCGACCGCGCTGGAGGAGGGGCTGCAGGATTCGACACGGATGCTTGCGCCGGTCGCGGGCCAGGTGACCGAGCTGCGCGCCTCGCAGGGCACCCAGTTGCGGGATGGCCAGGCGATCCTGGCCATCGAGAACCGCGGCACTGGCCTTGAGGCGGTGGCCTACGTCAGTGCGACGAGCGGCAAGCGCATCTCGCCGGGCATGGCCGTCCGCGTGGCGCCTTCCACCGTGCGGCGGGAGGAGTTCGGAACCCTGATCGGCCGCGTCCTCAGCGTGAGCGACTTTCCCGTCACGCTCGATGCCATCCGCGCGCTGGTCCAGAATGACGAGCTGGCACGGAGCTTCATGGAGCGTGGCCCGCCGCATCAGGTCGTCATCGCCCTGGAACGCGACCCCGCGACCGCAAGCGGCTACCGGTGGACCTCGAGCCGCGGCCTGGGCGTCAGCCTCTCGAGCGGCACGACGCTCAATGCCGATATTACGGTCGAGCTGCGCCGGCCGATCGACATGGTGATCCCTGCGTTGCGCGACCTTCTGAACCTGTAGGCCGGCGACCGAGATGTCAAAGAGCCCAGCAACGCCTCGCGCCACCCCGGAGCCCGCGAGCAATGATGCGACCTTCGCGCCCAATATCCGCGAAGGCAGGAAGGGCCGCTTCCGCACACCGACGATCCTGCAGATGGAGGCGACGGAATGCGGCGCCGCCTGCCTCGCGATGATCCTCGCGAGCTTCGGGCGCTGGGTTCCATTGGAGGAGATGCGCGTCGCCTGCGGCGTGTCGCGGGACGGCTCCAAGGCAGCCAATATCCTGCGCGCAGCGCGTCTGCACGGTCTGGCCGCCAAAGGCTATCGGAAGGATGTGGCAGGCCTCGCCACGCTGCCCTTCCCGATGATCGTTTTCTGGAACTACAACCATTTCGTCGTGGTGGAAGGGATGGATTTCCGGACCGGAAGAGCCTGGATCAACGATCCGGCGACCGGCCCGCGCGAGGTTGGCGCGGAGGAATTCGCCGAGAGCTTCACCGGCATCTGCCTGATTTTTGAACGCATCGCGGCCTTCGAGAAGCTTGGAGCGCCACCCAGCCTGATTCGCGGCTTCCGCGACCGGCTGCGCGGGTCGCACCTCTCGTTGCTGTTCCTCGTCCTGGTCGGGCTCGCCCTGGTCATTCCGGGGCTTGCCCTGCCGCTGCTCTCCCAGGTCTTCGTGGACGAGGTGCTGATGCAGGGGCGGCGGGACTGGCTGCCGGTCCTGCTCATCGGCCTCGCCGCCACCGCCATCACGCGTGGCGTGTTGTCGTGGCTTCAGGGCCTTTATCTTGCGCGGCTGGAGGTGAAGCTTGCGGTGGCGCATGGCGCGGCGCTGTTCTGGCATATCCTGCGCCTGCCGATCGACTTCTTTGCCCAGCGCTACCCTGGCGATATCGCGAACCGCGTCGATTCGAACGACCAGGTGGCCAGCCTGCTGGCGGGCCAGCTGACCGAAGCCGCGACGGGTGTGTTCAGCATCGTGTTCTTCGGCGCGATCATGGTGCTCTACGATCCGTTGCTGGCAGCCGTCGCGATGGGGCTGTCCCTCGTCAACCTTCTGGCGCTGCGACTGCTCTGGCGCGTGCAGGAAGACATCAGCCGCCGCGTGGTGCGCGAGCAGTCCAATCTCGCCGCCGTCTCGGTCTCCGGCATCGCTTCGATCGAGCAATTGAAGGCGCAGGGCGGCGAGCCCGACTTCTTCGCCAAATGGGCCGGCGTCCAGGCGAACTACCTGAATGCGCAACAGCAGATTTCGTTCTTTTCCTCGATCCTGAACGTCGTGCCTGGCGTGCTGGCGACGCTGACGAATGTCGTCATCCTGTGGCTCGGCGGCCTCAGCGTCATGGAGGGCACGATGACGGTGGGCATGCTCGTTGCCTTCCAGAGTCTGGTCGCCAGCTTCGGTGCACCGATCCAGGCGCTGATGGGCCTCGGCGGTGCCCTGAACACCGTGAAGGGCGACATGGACCGCCTGGACGACGTGCGCCGCTATCCGCTCGAGCCCCGCCTTGCCGACAGCGAGAGGGCATCGGGCGCGCTGACCGACGGGCCGATCTACCGCCTGAGCGGCCGTATCGAACTGCGTGACGTCGTGTTCGGCTACAGCGTGCGCGAGGCTCCGATGCTGCAGGGCATCACGCTGACCATCGAGCCGGGCCAGCGCATCGCCTTCGTCGGTGGGTCGGGCAGCGGCAAATCCACGCTGGCGAAGCTCATCAACGGCCTTTACCGCCCGTGGTCAGGCAGCGTGACCTTCGACGGACGCACCATGGACGAGATCCCGCATCAGGCCTTTGCAGGTTCCGTCGCCTGCGTGGACCAGGAGATATTTCTATTCGACGGAACGGTTCGGGAAAACCTGACCCTGTGGGATGCGCGGGTGCCGGATGCCGCGATAACGCGTGCGCTGGCGGATGCCGAGCTGCTCGAGCTCATCGAGCAACGTCCGCGTCGCTACGACGCCGAGGTGCAGGAGGGCGGTACCAATTTCAGCGGCGGGCAGCGCCAGCGGCTCGAGATCGCGCGCGCCCTGGTCAGCGATCCGGCCGTGCTGGTCCTGGATGAGGCAACATCCGCGCTCGACCCGATGGTCGAGAAGCGCATCGACGAGAATCTGCGCAGGCGCGGCTGCACCTGCATCATCGTCGCGCACCGCCTCAGCACCATCCGCGATGCCGACGAGATCATCGTTCTGGAACGCGGGAAGATCTTCCAGCGCGGGACGCATGAGGCGCTGATGGGGCAGGACGGTCCCTATCGCCGTCTGCTCGAGGCCGAAAGCAGCAGGCACGCGTCATGAGCGCGACAGAAGCGCCCCCGGCGGGAGAGGAGGTCGACCCGTTCGACGCCAAGCTGCTCGAACGGATTGGCGGGGAACGGCTTGCGGTCGGCTATCACAACCCGTTTCTCGTCACCGATCCGAACCTGGTCTGGCTGGTCCTGCGCGGCCAGGTCGATCTCTACCTGACGCCGCTGCAGGACGGGCGGGTCTCCGGCACCGGCCGCCACCTCGCGCGGTTCCTGCCGGGTGACCTGATCTTCGGCGCCCCGGAGATCACACTGCCCGAACCCGGCGACGCGGCGCCCGCGTGGCACCGGCCTGGCACATCCGTCGGGCTGCGCGCCGTCGCCACCATGGGATCCCAGGTCTATCGCGGTGACCTCCCGCGCATTTCCGGGGAGGACTTCGACCTCGTCACGGTGGAATGGGTCGACCGCTGGGTGACCACGCTGGGCGAGGCGCTGAAGCCGGGCACCCGTCCAACGGCCACCGGCCCCATCGAGGCGGATCCCGGCGTCGCGCACGATGCCGGGACGGTGCTGAACGCCTACCACGGCGATGTCGTCTGGGTTTCGGTCGCCGAGGGCTCGGCGCTCTATCTCGGCGAGGCCACGAGCCCGATGCGCCCCGGCGACCTGCCCGTGCCGATCAGTGAGCGGACCTGGCTCGCCCTGCCCGGTGCCGCCACGCTGGATGCAACCTTTTCACCGGCCCAGCTCAGTCGCCGTCGCATCTGGGCGGCGCTTCGCGCCTTCCACGAGCGCTGCATGGGGTTGCTCGCGCTTCGCCTGGTGAGCGAGGAAGCGCGCCGCGCGGATACCTGGCTCACGCGGGTCAGGGAGCGGGCGACGGCCTTCGAGCGGGGTGTCGCCTCGGTCGGCGCCATCCTCGATCCCTCCTTCAAATACCGGGCCGGCCGTGCAGGCGGGCGCGACGACCACCTGATCGCCGCGCTGCGACTCGTGGCGGAGCCACTGGGCCTGGAGGTGCGCGAGCCAACGGGGGATCCGCCCGGCGTCTATTCGCCGCTCGACGAGCTCGCCCGCGCCTCGGGCTTCAGCCTGCGCTTCGTGGAACTGCGGGAGGGCTGGTGGACCAGGGATGGCGGCCCTCTGCTCGGCTTCCGCAATACCACCGAGCTCGAGCCCGTCGCGCTGCTGCCGGACGGTCCGACCCGCTACCGGATCATCGACCCCGTGACGGGCGAGGCGGTGCGCGTGGATGCCGCACAGGCCGCGGCGCTGTTCCCCAAGGCCTTCATGCTCTACCGCCCGCTGCCAAGAGAGGCGAAGGGCGTGTGGGACCTGCTGCGCTTCGGCGTGCGTGGCACCAGGCCCGACATGGTGACCATCGTCGTCATGGGGCTTCTCTCGGCATTGCTTGGTCTGTTGACGCCGATTGCCAGCGGAGCGTTGGTGGAAGACGTGCTGCCACGGTCCGACTACGCCTTCCACATGGCGATCATCGCAGCCCTCGCCGCGGCCGCAATCGCCGACGCCGCTTTCGACGTGACGCAGGCCGTGGCGCTCGTGCGTGTGCAGGGCAGGATGGACAGTTCCATCCAGTCCGGCATCTGGTCCCGCCTGCTATCGCTGCGCGCACCCTTCTTTCGCCGGTTCACCGCGGGCGACCTCGCCGACCGTGCGAATGGCATCAATGACATCCGCGAGGCGATCTCGGGCGCGGTCACGCAGTCGGTCCTTGGCGGTGTTTTCTCGATCGTCAGCCTCGGCCTCATGCTCTATCATAGCTGGCGGCTGACGCTGGTCGCGATCGGCCTCGTCGTGGTGCTTGTCGCGGCCGCGATCCTCGTCTTCCGGCTGTCCTTGCCGCACGTGCGGACGGCGCAGCAGATGAACGGGCGCATCCAGGGCCTGGTGTTCCAGCTGTTGACCGGGATCACCAAGCTCCGGACCAGTGCCACGGAGGGCCGCGCCTTCGCACGCTGGTCGGAATTCTACACCCAGGAACGCGAGCTGTTTCATCGCGTGGAGCGGATCGCCCTGGGGCACAAGCTGCTGGAATCTGTTTTTCCGGTGGTCGCCATGGCGGTGCTGTTCGCTTTCATCGTGTGGGTCCTCGACGCCACCAAGCCGACCTCCGACTTCACGGTCGGCAGCTTCGTCGCATTCAACGGGGCATTCGGCCAGTTCCTTGCCGGCACGCTCGGGCTGGTTGCGGCGATGAACACCATCGTGGCGGCGGTGCCCCTGTACGAACGCCTGCGCCCGATCCTGGACGCGCCGAGCGAGGCGGAGGCGGACCTTGCCCAGCCAGGCGTGATCGGTGGCGAGGTGCGGCTCTCCAACGTCACCTTCCGCTACGATCCCAACGGACCCCCGACGCTGGACAATGTCTCGCTGAAGATCGCCTCCGGCGAGTACGTCGCCTTCGTCGGCGCCTCGGGCTCGGGAAAATCGACCATCCTCCGACTCGTGCTGGGCTTCGAGCAGCCGGAGACGGGTGCCTTGTACCTCGACGGCCTCGATCTCGCGACGCTCGACCTGCGCGCCGTCCGTCGCCAGATCGGCGTCGTCCTGCAGAACGGCCGGCTGCAGCCCGGCAGCATCTTCGAGAACATCGTCGGCACCGCGCCGCTGACCATGGACGACGCATGGGAGGCCGCACGCCTCGCGGGTCTCGCCGGCGATGTCGAGGCGATGCCCATGGGCATGCAGACCATGTTGTCGGAGGGTGCCCAGGGCCTCTCAGGCGGCCAGCGCCAGCGGCTGCTGATCGCGCGGGCACTGGCCCGCAAGCCGCGCCTGTTGATTCTGGACGAAGCGACGAGTGCCCTCGACAACCGAACCCAGGCCGCGGTGAAGGAGACGCTGGACAAGCTCAATGTCACGCGCATCGTCGTGGCGCATCGCCTGAGCACCATCACGGATGTGCACAGGATCTTCGTCTTCGACCAGGGTCGCCTGATCGAGACGGGCGGCTATACCGAGTTGCTCGCACGCGGCGGCGCTTTCGCGGCTCTCGCCAGCCGCCAGTTGACGTGAGCGTGCGGGCTTGAACGCTGGACCGGCGGCGCTGCGCCTCGCGCCTGGGCGCCGCGTCTTCCTGCTCGCGGATGGACGCGCCGCCGTGCTGGACGACGGACCACGGGAAGGGCGCATCCTTACCGCGCCGGGGCTTGCGGAGGTGCTCGAAGCCGCCGCCCAGGGGTTGAGCCCGGTGGCGATCGGTCGGCTCGCGATGCGCGGCCATACGGGCCTGCTGCGACAGCTGCGGGCGGGGGGAATGCTGGTGCCACACGTCGCGGCGCTGCCGGTCGCGCGCGACACGGCCGCAGAGGCTCGATTCGTGGCGGTGCTCGACCTGCGCGGCGCGAGGCGCGCGCCAATGCCGCGGCCCGATGGGCGCCCCCTGCTGCTTCTCGTGGCCGACCATCTCGACCCGGCACTGCGGCCGGCGCTTCTGGAAGCCTGGTCTCGGCACATGACCGTGCTTCCCGTGGCCTGCCGTCCTGGACTCCTGCTGGCCGGCCCGCTGGCCCCGCCGGGTCACGCGTGTCTGGATTGCCTGTTGAGACGGCAGGATGGGCTTCGTCCGCTTGCGGCGGCGCTGTGGCGCGGGCTCGACGGCGCGCTACCCTTGCCACCCGCGGTGGACGACCTCGCGCAGGCGCCTGCGCCGGCCGCCCGCCTCGCCGCCGCGCTCCTGGACCATGCGGCGCCGGACCTGCTTTCCCTGGTGCCGGACGGTGCGACGCGCGTTCATGCGATGCGGGCGGGGCCCGGCTGCGTCAACTGTCCTGCTGCCGCGTCATTGCCGGCGCACACTGACGTTCCGGCTGATCTGTATGCCGCGCTCGCCCCCTGGATCGACCCGGAAACCGGCCTCGCCACCCCGCCCGTCGCCGCAACGACGGTAGGCGCGGCGGTCGCCACGACGACGGTTGGCGCGGCGGTCGCCACGACGACGGTTGGCGCGGCGGTCGCCACGACGGCAGGCGCCGCGGTCGCCGCGACGACGGCAGGCGCCGCGGTCGCCGCGACGACGGCAGGCGCCGCGGTCGCCGCGACGACGGCAGGCGCGGCGGTCGCCATCCGGCTTTCGCGCCCCGCCATCGTGCAGGCCTGCAACGCGTTCGACCTGGCGATCGCCCATGGCATGGCGCTTTGCGTGGGCAAGGCGGCGCGCCCGGAGGAGGCCGCACTGACTGCCGTCGCCGAGGCCATTGAGCGCGGCGCACTGCTTCACGGTCCTGACCCCTGCATCGCCCAATCCCTGCAGGGCGGCGCGCCGCTGGAGGTTCCCCGCGCGGCGGCGGTGCTCGCGCCCGTGGCGGGTACGCGGCACGACCTGGATTTCGAGGCCAGCGGCACCGCCTTCGGTCGCAACGCGGAGGACGCCACGCTTCGCGCGCTGCTCGAGCGGATCGAGCGTGACGCCGCGATGATCTGGTGGCGCCGGCAGGCCCGCCTGCCGACATTCGCGCTGCCCGACGCAGTCCGGCCGCTGCACAGTTCGGTGGCGCGGCAACTTGGCCCGGACCGTGCGCCGCCCTGGCTGCTCGATGCGACGACGGAACTCGGCGCGCGTGTCGTCGTGGCCGTCTCGGTCTGCCTGGACGGCACGATGCCGGTGGTCGGCTTCGGGGCTGGGCTTGATGCCGGGACGGCATCGGCTTCGGCGCTGCGCGAACTCGTCGCGCAGGCGGAGCGACTGGCGGGCGCGATGCGCCAGGCGGAGGCTGCCGAGGCCGCCGCCTCGCTGCTCGGCTGGAGCCTTGCGGAACCGGCAGCACACAGGTTGCTGTGGCCTGAAGGCGGACCGCGTCCGCCCGCACGCCCCTTGGCAGGCTCGCTGGCGGGACTTGTCGATGCTGTCGGCGCAGCGGGATTCGAGGCTTTCGCGCTGTGCCACGCAGAGCTTTGGCCACAGGGGCCTTGCGTGATGCGCGTCCTGGTGCCGGGGCTGCAAGGCACGTCCCTGTCGGCGGATGACACGCCGCGGCTCCGCAGCCTGCCGGAGCGCCTTGGCTGGTCCTGCGAGCCCTATGGGCCGCTGGCGCTCAATCCTCGGCCGTTTCCAGGCTGAATCCGGCGCAGTGCCCTGGACCGGCGCCACTGCGCTGTGCAGCCGAGGCAAGCCCGTAATCCGATGGCAGGATTGGGAAACCAGCGAACATGTAGCCGACCGGGCGGATCGAGCGAATCACCTCCGGACGGCGAGGATCGGCTTCCAGTTTGCGGCGCAAGCGGACAACCAGGTTATCGACCGAGCGGTCCTCGGCCCAGTAGCGGCGGCGGAAGACGGTGCGGCAGGCGTCCTCCCGGCTGACAGGCCGGCCGAAGGCCTGCACCAGGCAATCCAGCATGTCGAACTCGGCCGTCGTGAGAAAGCAGCGTCCACCACCCGGCCTGACCAGGTCACGCCGCAGGCGGCAGAGACGCCATCCGTTTCCAAGATCATTGCGCTGCGGCGCGAGGCCAGCGGTTGGCGCAACCGGCGGGTCCATGGGGGGTGGCGGAGCGGGCAGCGAAGCGGGCTCTCGCCTGCGGAGCATCGCCCGCACCCGGGCCAGTATCTCGCGCGGGCTGATAGGCGTGGCGAGGCAATCGTCGGCCCCTGCCTCCAGCAACACGATGCGGTCCACCTCGTCATGTCCGAAACCCAGCACGATGCATGGCACATCCGAGATCCTGCGGATGCGGCTCAGTCGTGGGAGGGCGCCCCCGAGCATCGAGCGCGCCTCCAGGATCACAACATCAAGCGGCATCGCTGCGTAGCGCGGATCGAAGCACTGCAGCAATTCCGTCAGCGTCGCCGGGTGGTGGGCCGTCATGCCCTGCAGCGCCATATAGGCCACCAGGTCGGCAGCCGCGGCGTGGTCCTCGGCGAGTATTGCCAGCCGAGGCGGGCGCTCTTCGGCCGCGCATCGTGCATCCGCATCAAGCGCGGCCGCGGACGCTTCACGCCTAAAGTCGGACCTTGACGCCACCCTGTGCCCTCCGCCTGATAAAGCCACGGACGAGGTTGCGTCCTGCGCGAGGTAGTATCGTTCCGATACATAATATGGGGCCTGCTGTGGTCCGGCAACCGGGAGTTGATCTTCACCCCGCCGTTAATAGGCCTGTGATGAAGGCGCTGGCCTCCCTGGAAGGAGGCAGGGCTGCCCAGGACCGGGTTGACCCGCCACCCGCCTTTCCTGGGCATGGTCAATTTCGCGGCCTTGGGCATCGCGCTGTTCGTCGGCATCACCGGGTAGTTGGCGTGGCCGGAAGCGCAGCGCCTGCGCGCTGCGTGACGGGCGCTACTCGTTGAGGCCCTTGCCGGCATAGGGGTGCGTTGCCGCGAAGTGCCTCGCGATATCCACCCGCTTCGCGATCCAAACATCGCGGCGCTGCATCATGTAGTCCAGCAGCCGCTGCAACCCGGCCGCCCGCGCGGGATGCCCGATCAGCCGCATATGCAGGCCGACCGACATCATCTTCGGCGTCCTCGCGCCTTCCGCATACAGCATGTCGAAGGCGTCGCGCACGAAGCTGAACCACTGGTCCGCGGTACCGGTCACGCCATTGTACTTGCCGTCGTTGTTGGTCAGTGAATACGGCACAACCAGCCGCCCCTGCCCTTCCACCGTCACCCAGAAGGGCAGCTCCTCCCCGTAATAGTCGCTGTCATACAGGAAGCCGCCATGTTCGGTGACCAGCCGGCGCGTATTCACGGAGGGTCCGTAGCGGCAGTACCAGCCATCCGGCTTTTGGCCGAGCGTGCGTTCCAGGCTGGTAACGGCGCGCGCGATGTGTTCGCGTTCCTCCGCCTCGGTCAGTTCGTAATGCTTCACCCAGCGCCAGCCATGGCAGCAGATGTCGTAGCCCGCGGCACGGATCGCCGCGGCCGCTTCCGGGTTGCGCTCCAGCGCCAGCGCACAGGCGAAGATCGTCACCGGCAGGCCGCGTTCCTGGAACAGCCGGTGCAGCCGCCAGAAGCCGACGCGGCTGCCGTATTCGAACATGCCTTCCGCCGCCAGGTCCCGCCCCTTCGGGATCGGCGTGGTGCCATGCGATTCGGTGTGGCCGTTTTCCGTATAGCCCTCGCCATCCTGCACGGAAGGCTCCGAGCCTTCCTCGTAGTTGATGACGAAATTCACCGCGAGCCGCGCGCCATTCGGCCATTTCGGATCGGGCGGGTTGCCGCCATAGCCGATGTAGTCGCGCTTCACCTCGTAGGTCATGCGGCATCTCTCTCCAGATGGACTTCAAACGGGGCAACCTCGACGAACTCCTCATCCGCCGGCGTGCCATCCTTCCACATGAACACCGCAAAGCGGCCGGGACGGTCGATCACGGTGAATGGGTGATGCCAGACATCGGCACCATAGGTAACGCCCTGGTCCGCACGCGCGAGGAAAGCCTGCGCACGCGTCATGTCCGGCGCGCCATCGGCGCCATGCGGCGCGACGATCGCAATCCAGCGCCCGGCATCCATCGGCACGAAGGATTGCGAGGAATATCTGTGCCGCTCCATCGTGGTCGAAGCCAGCGGCAGCGGGCTCGGCGCCTTGTATGTGAAGGACAGGCTGGGTGCGGCCTGCGCACGGCGATTGGACAGCGCCATCTCGGTATAGAGTCGGCCGGGTTCGTCGGGCGCGCGCAAGACCTCGCCGAAAGCGGCGAAGGTTTCACTGGTCAAGGGTTTCGCGATCAGGCGCATGCATCTGCCTCGGCTATCTGGAGATCGAAATCGGGTCAGGGCGGTGTGGGATCGACCCAGCGACCAGGCGCAGGCCGGCCTTGTCGAAGGTTGCACATCCGGGCCTTGGTGCGCAGATCGGCGATGAGCGAGGCGAGCAGCGGCACGCCGCAACCCTGGGCGATCAACGCGTGCAGTGCATCGTCATGCGTCCAGAAGCGCTCGAAATCCGCCTCCCTTCCGTCGCGCAATGCTTCCGCCTCGTTCCGCAATGGCCCGAGCCGCGCCAGGCCGAGACGCCGGGCCGCGAGCGCTGCGGTCTCCGGCTCCGGAAGGCGCCGCACGCGAAGGTTCTGCAAGACCTCGTCGAGCGAGACGCTGCGGATGGCCGCGCTGCCGTTTTCCAGGCCGCGTCGCCAGCCCCTCACCCGCGAGCCGCGCGATCGCGGCGCGCATGGCAGTACGGGGGATGCCGGCGGCATCGGCCATGCGCTGTTCCGTGACCGCCGTCCCTGGTGCGAACCCACCCTCGATGATCAGGCTTCGCAGGCGCTGGCAGGTTTGGTCCGGAAGGCTGGCCGGCGTGCCCTGCAGAGAGCCGAGGAGGCGCTCCGCCTCCTCCAAATCAACCTTGCGCCAAGCTCCCGACGTCACGTTCATCTGCCTCGCTTGAGTAGGAATGCGCATTGGCACGTATTTGCCAAGCTGCACCGTGCGGTGAACGGGCAGACCGCGTCCCGCCAACCCATCCTGCCAAAAAATTCCGCGCTTCAGCAGCAAAAAATGACGCCTACGCTACTCCGGTAGCCCGGCGGCGTCCGCGACGCGCCCCGTCCTGACCGAGGAGGGCAGGACGATGCGCCCTGCCGCGACGGATCTGCTGTCCGCCGTCGCGCGGCCGGATCCGGCGCTGCGGCACCAGCGCGTCGCGGTGACCAGCACAGTGCCGAGCCGGCTCGCGCCCCCCCCACTCCGGCTGCGCCTTCCATCCACGCTGCCCGCACGCCATGCTGCGGTGTTCCACCGAGCGCCCGATCTTGCGGGCATTGGCCGATGGCACGGCGGCCGCCTGCCATCTGCGCGACTGTTCAAGGGAGAAACACGCGATGCGCCTCAAGGACAAGGTCGTCGTCGTCACCGGCGGCGCGTCGGGCATCGGCCGCGCCATTTCCATCCTCTTCGCCAAGGAAGGCGCCACCGTCGCCATCGGCGACCTGACGGAAAATGTGAAGGAAGGTGGCGAGCCGACCCGCAAGCTGATCGAGGAAGCCGGTGGCACCGCGCGCTTCCACATCTGCGATGTCTCGAAGTGGGACGACATCGACGCGCTGGTCGGCAGGACCGTCGCGGAATTCGGCAAGCTCGACGTCATCGTCAACAACGCCGCGACCCTCGGCAGCGGCACCAAGCTGCTGGAGACGAGCGAGGCGGATTGGGACCATGTGATGGCGGTGAACGCCAAGGGTGTGTTCTTCGGCTGCAAGCGCGCGATCCAGCAGTTCCTGACGCAGCCGGTGGTCGGCGATGCGCGCGGCCGCATCGTCAACATCTCCTCCCAGCACGGCATGGTCTGCGCGCCGGGCAAGATCGCCTATGGCACCGGCAAGGCGGCCGCCGTCTACATCACGCGCCAGGTCGCGGTGGATTACGCGGATGACAACATCATCTGCAACGCCGTGGCACCCGGCCGCATCCTGACCGGCAAGCCGCTGGGCGGTGCCGGATCGGACCCGCTGGAGTATTCGCGGTCCCGCACGCCGATGCCACGCCTGGGCCGGCCGGGCGACATCGCCAGCGCCGCGCTGTTCCTGGCGAGCGACGACGCCACCTACATCACCGGCCACAACCTCATGGTCGATGGTGGCTGGATGGCCTACTGACGCTGAAGGTCCCCGTCACCGGCTTCGCCGGCCTCAACATCGTCTCCGCAATGCTGGCGCAGGGACCGGACGTTGTCGGCGCAGGCCACGCGCCACCCCCCGCCGAGGCCCTGCAATCCCCCCTCCGCCCCCACCACCCGGGCATGAGCCGACAAGGACGGGCGGGAGAGGGTGGCGCGGGTTCCTAGCAGGGTCCGCCTGGAATCGCAGCAGATGCCGAAAGGTCCGGCCTGCTACCTATCCGCCACATAAGTGCATGAAGGTGTTGGTGGGCGCTGTAGGGCTCGAACCTACGACCCGCTGATTAAGAGTCAGCTGCTCTACCAACTGAGCTAAGCGCCCGCACCGCATTGCGGCGAGGCGGGCGATTTAGATCGGCGCGGCGCGTCTGTCCACCCCCTGCCTTCCAACACCGCGCGCAAATCCGCCATGCCCCCTCATCATTGCTCCTGGCGCTACTGTTCGTCCCGCGCCGCCTCCCACTCCGTGTCCCGGTGGACATGCGCGGACATCAGCAGGCCGAAGCCCACCATCGCCGTCAGCATCGCCGACCCGCCATGGCTGATCAGCGGCAGCGGCACGCCGCCCACCGGAATGGCGCCGGTGACCATGGCGATGTTGACGAAGACATACATGAAGAAGTTGGTCGCCAGCCCCGCCGCCAGCAGCCGACCGAACTGGTGCCGGCTGCGCAGCGCAACCAGGAAGCCGAAGGCGATCACGCAGGCCAGCAGGCCCAGCACGCTCAGCGCACCGACCAGGCCGAATTCCTCGGCCAGCATGGTGAAGATGAAGTCGGTCTGCTTTTCCGGCAGGAAGTTCAGGTGGCCCTGGGTGCCCTGCAGGACTTGGACTGGATGATGTTGTAGCCCGCGCCCAGCGGGTCGCTCTCGGGGTCGAGGAAGGTGGTGATGCGGGCGCGCTGGTAGTCGCGCAGATTGTCATAGGCGATCGGCGCGGCAATCGCCGCCACCCCCAGCACCACGGCGAATTTCCACAACCGCACCCCGGCGGCGAAGAAGACGGCGCCGCCGACCATCAGCGTGATCAGCGCCGTGCCCAGGTTGGGCTGCTTCAGGATCAGCGCCGCCGGCAGCAGCACCGCCAACAGCGGCGGTATCAGGAACAGCGGATTGCCCATTTTCTCCCAGGAGGCGCGGTGGAACCAGGATGCCAGCGCCACCACCAGCAGGATCTTCATCAGCTCCGAGGGCTGCAGCTGGAAGCCGCCGAGATCCAGCCAGCGCTGCGCCCCGCCGCCGACCTGGCCATGCAGCGCCACCGCCACCAGCAGCCCGATGCCGCCCGCATAGCCAATCCAGGCGAAGCGGGCGATCAGCCTGATATCGACCAGCGCGATGGACAGCATCAGCACCAGGCCGAAGCCGAAGCGGATGGCGTGGCGGGCGGCATAGGGCTCCGGCGCCCCGCCACCCGCCGAATACAGCGCGACGTAGCCGACGCCGCCCACGGCACACAGCAGCAGCACGAAGATCCACGGGATCTGCCACAGCTTCTCCAGCACCCCCGTGCCGCGTTCGCGCAGCAGCAGGCGCCGCTCGAACCTCATCGGGCGAACCTCATGGGACGAACCTCATGGGGCAAACCTCATGGCCGCGCCGCTCCGGGCGCGCGCGGCGCTTCCGCCACCCGCGCGCCGAAATTGCCGCCGGGGCCAGGGCGCAGCTGCTGGAACGCCTCGATCAGCACATCGCGCGCCAGCGGCGCCGCGGCGGCGGAGCCGGAACTGCCATGCTCGACGATGACGGAGACGGCAAAGACCGGGTTGTCATGCGGGGCGAAGGCCACGAACAGCGCGTGCGGGCGCCATTCACGCGGCACCTGGTCCACCCGGAAGCCACGTTCGCGCTGTTCCCGCGTCACCCGCCGCACCTGGGTGGTGCCGGTCTTGCCGGACATCACGCCGAGCTCCCCCGGCAGGCGGGCGGCGCGGGCCGTGCCGCCCGGCTCGTTCACCACCGCCCACATCGCCTCCCGCACCAGGCGCAGGTCGCGTTCCGGGATGCCGAGGCTCGGCCAGTCCTCGGCCCGCGTGCCGCGCACCAGGCGGCCGCCGACGCTGCGCGTCAGATGCGGCTGCACCGCGCGGCCGGTGGCGAGGCGGGCCGTCATGGTCGCCAGTTGCAGCGGCGTGAGCTGATAGAAGCCCTGGCCGATGCCATGGATCACCGTATCGCCCAGCGCCCAGCCGCGGCCCTGCGCCTGGCGCCATTCGCGGGTTGGCATCAGCCCGTCGCGGATGCCCGGCAGTTCGATCTCCAGTGGCACGCCGAGGCCGAAGCGGCGGCCCATGGCAGCAATCCGGTCGATGCCGAGGCGCTTGGCCATCTCGTAGAAATACACGTCGCAGGACACTTTCAGCGCCTGCCGCATATCCACCGCGCCATGCCCGCCGCGGTTCCAGCAATGGAACCGCGATTCGCCGAGGTCCATGTGACCCGCGCAGAACACACGCTCCCCCGGCGTCACCACCCGCGCCTCCAGCGCCGCCAGCGCCACCACCATCTTGAAGGTGGAGCCCGGTGCGTACAGACCGTTGGTCGCCTTGTTGATCAGCGGCGTCGCCCGGTTGCGCGTCCAGTCCCGCCATTGCGCGTTGGAAACGCCGGAGTTGAACAGGTTCGGATCGAAGGAGGGCTGGGTCGCCATCGCCAGCACCTCCCCGTTCCGCGCATCCATCAGCACGACGGAGGTGCCTTCCTCGATCTTGTCGCGCAACGTCCGGGTCAGCGCGGCATCGACCGAAAGCTGGATGTCCTGGCCCTGCACACCTTCCCGCCGGTCGAGTTCGCGGATGATGCGGCCGACGGCGTTGACCTCCATCTGCACCGCCCCGGCACGACCGCGCAGCGCCAGGTCGTGATGGCGCTCGATCCCCGACCTGCCGACGCGGATGCCGGGCAATTGCAGCAGCGGATCGCCATCCATGTCGCTTTCCGCCGGCGGCGCGACGTAGCCCACGATATGCGCCAGGTGGTCCGCTTCCGGATAGACGCGGGTGGTGCCGACATCGACGCTGATGCCCGGCAGGTCCGGCGCGTTCAGCTCGATCTGCGCCATCTCCTCCCAGGTCAGGAAGTCCCGCACCGTGACGGGCACGAAGCGGCGGCGGCGGCGCACGTCGCGTTCGATGCGCACGCGCTCCGCCTCGGTCAGCGGCACGATGCGGCTGAAGGTCTCCAGCGTGGCGCCGACATCGGTGGTCTGCTCCGCGGTCAGCAGGGCGCGCCAGTTCAACTGGTTGCCCGCGATCAGCCGGCCTTCCCGATCCAGCACCCGGCCGCGCGGCGGTGCCAGCAACCGTGCCGAGAGGCGGTTTTCCTCCGCCAGCGTGGCGTAGCGCTCGCCCTCATCCACCTGGAGCCGGTGCAGCCGATGCGCGAGGAAGCCAAGCAGTCCCATCTGCCCCAGGCCGAGCGCCAGCGCCCGCCGGCTGAAGATGCCGCGAACCCGCTCCTGCTCCCTCTGCTTGCGGCTCATCTTTCCTTGCCTTCAAGCGGCGGGCGCGCGCTCCGCGCGCTTGCCAGCGCGCCGGTGCACTGGTGCGCCTGGCGGCGCGGATGGTCTGGGCGCGGGCCGCCTTCGCGGCCTCGGCCCGCTGAAGTGCGCGGGATGCCTGGTGTTGCACCATGGTCGTCGATCACGGCGTGTCCTCCGCCCGGCGCATCACGCCATGGATGCGGCTGAGGACGAAGGCGAAGGCGGGGTACAGCCCGGCCGATAGCGCCGCCTGGTGCAGCGCTGGGGCCGGCGCTGGCAGGTCCCAGGCCAGCAGCGCGGTCAGCATCCAGCCGAGCAGCGCGGTGCCCGCCGAAAAGGCGCAGAAGGCGAGCCAGACGAACATGAAGCTCTGCCGCACCAGGAATCGCCGCCAGGCCACGGCCAGGCCATGCACCACAAGCAGCGTCACCACCCCGGTACCCAGCGGCGCCATGGTCAGCAGGTCCTGCAGCAGGCCGAGCGGGAACACCGCCAGCGGCGGCATCGCGCCGGGGCGGAACACCGACCAGAAGAAGATGCAGGGCAGCGCCGCCGCCGGCACCAGCCCCGGCACGCCAGATGGCCCGGCCGCCAGCACCATCAGCAGCGCCGTGCTGCTGGCCGGGAAGCTGGCGCGGGCGATGTCGTCCAGGCGGCGCAGCAATCCGGGCGAGGGCTCCGGGCGTCCGACCATGCGCGGCGCCGCAGCTCAGCGCCGGGGCCGTGGTTCGGGCCGCGCGATCGCCTCGGGGGGCAGGATCCCGCCCAGGCCGAAATCGAACAGCCGCACCACGTCCAGCCTGTCCGTCCGCGCGAACAATTCCACCTCCGCCACCCCGCCCTCGGTCCAGCGCACCACGCCCACCGGCAGGCCGGCGGGGAAGGATACGCCCTCCGCACTCGTCACAACACGCTCCCCCTCCGCCGGGCGGCTGCCCTCGGACCAGTGCTGCAGGCGGGGCCGGGCACCATTGGTGCCGACCAGCATGGCGCGCACCCGGCTGCCCTCCAGCGTCACCGGGATGCGGCTGTTCATGTCGGTGGCCAGCAGGACGCGGGCAGATCGGCTGCCGACCTCGGTGACGCGCCCGGCGAAGCCACGCTCATCCAGCGCGATCTGGCCGCGCCGCACCTGCATCTCGGGCGGCACGGACAGCAGCACGGCGCGCGCATAGACGCCGCCGCCATCGGCCACGACGCGGGCGGTATGGAAGGCCGGCGCCCGTTCCGGCACGAAGTCGAGCTGCCGGCGCAGCATCGCATTCTCTGATTCCAGGGACAGGGCGGCCGCCTGCCAACGGCGCAGACGCTCATTTTCCTCGCGCAGCCGGGCATTCTCCTCCCGCAGCACCAGAAGTCGCTGCATATCGTCCACCGCATCCCGCACGGCGCGGGCCGGCTCGGCGAAGGCGGCATAGAAGGGCGCCAGCGCATCGGCCAGCGCGATGCGCGCGCGCTCGGCCAGCATCGCATCCGCCTTGCCGAGAAGCATGGTGCCGAAGGCTGCCGCGATCAGCACCGGCAGCGAGAGCCGCGCCAGGGCCTGGCGGAGCGGAATGCTGAGTCGGATCAAACGGCGCCCCCCTGCCCCCATTACGGCATCAATGGGTCAGACCCCCATCTGACCCCATGCGCTACTTTAAGATCAACATCTTCCGGAGCGTCATGCCGCCCCGGCACCAGGTTCAGTACATCGAGGTCAGCACGTGGCGCAGGCGCTTCATCTCCTCCAGCGCGCGCCCGGTGCCGAGCGCGACGCAGGACAGCGCCTCCTCCGCCACCACCACGGGCAGGCCGGTGGCCTCCCGCAGCACGCCGTCCAGGCGGTGCAGCAGGGCGCCGCCGCCGGTCAGCACGATGCCCTTGTCGACGATATCGGCGGCGAGTTCGGGCGGCGTATTCTCCAGCGCCACGCGCACCGCCTCGACGATCTGGATCACCGGCTCATACAGGCTTTCGGCGATCTGGCGCTGGCTGACCACGACTTCGCGCGGGACGCCATTCATCAGGTCGCGGCCCTTCACCTCCGTCATCGGGCCTTCCTCACCCTCCCACGGCGGGGCGGCGGCGCCGATTTCCATCTTGATGCGCTCGGCCGTGCTCTCGCCGATCAGCAGGTTATGGTTGCGGCGGATGTAGCTGATGATCGCCTCATCCATCTTGTCGCCGCCCACCCGCACGCTGCGCGCATAGACGATGCCACCCAGCGAGATCACCGCCACTTCCGTGGTGCCGCCGCCGATATCCACCACCATGGAACCCGAGGGCTCCGTCACCGGCAGCCCGGCGCCGATCGCGGCTGCCATCGGCTCCTCGATCAGCAGCACCTTTCGGGCACCCGCGCTCTCGGCGGATTCCTGAATCGCGCGCCGTTCGACGGCGGTGGAGCCGGAGGGGACGCAGACGATGATCATGGGGGAGGCGAAGGACCGCCGGTTATGCACCTTGCGGATGAAATGCTTGATCATCTCCTCCGCCACCTCGAAATCGGCGATCACGCCGTCCCGCAGCGGCCGGATGGCGGCGATATTGCCGGGGGTGCGGCCCAGCATCAGCTTGGCTTCCTCCCCCACCGCCAGGACCTGCTTCTTGCCGCGATGGTCGGAAATGGCGACGACGGAGGGCTCGTTCAGCACGATGCCCCGCCCCTTCACATAGACCAGCGTATTCGCGGTGCCGAGGTCGATGGCCATGTCGGCCGAGAGAAAGCCGAACAGGCGGGAGAACATGCAGCCGGAACCTTCCGAGTGTCGAAGATGTCACCGAGCCGGGTCTCATCCAGCCGTATCGGGCCAGTCCCGGGGCTGGAGGCCCTGGTTCTGGCACCGCCCGGTGCCGACGGTTCCGCGGGGTGGCGCGAGGCGCTTCCGATACCCCTCCCCCGCCCCAGGCTCAAGCCCCGTCATGGGCCCGGCAAAATATCCTTCCCCGCAACCGAAGAAACCGCACGAAATCGCAATGGTGCGGTTGAACCAGGGAGCGTTGGCGGCGTTATGGGTACATCGACCAACACAAGAAGGCTACCCTCATGAAGAAGCTCCCGATCCTGCTGATCCTTGCCGGCGGCCTGGCCGCCTGCGGTCAGACCACCGGCGACCGTGCCGTCTCGGGCGGTTTGCTGGGTGCCGGCGCCGGTGCCGCGGTCGGCTCCCTTACCGGCAGCGCCGGGACCGGTGCCCTGCTGGGCGGCGCGGCCGGCGCGGCCGGTGGTGCCCTGACCAGCCCCGGCACGGTCAATCTGGGCCGCCCCGCCTGGCGCTGAGCCTGCGGGCCTTCTGAATTGGATAGGGCCGGCTCCGGAAGGGCCGGCCCTTTTGCATTGATGCCTCGTCGGGCCGGCCGGTGCCAGGGGCGCCGGCCGGCGTGTCGTCATCGTGTGCGGAAGGCGCCGAAGATCAGGCTCAGCAGGAACAGCACGATGAATACGGCGAACAGGATCTGCGCGATTCCGCCGAAGGCGGAGGCAACGCCGCCAAAGCCGAGCAGGCCCGCGATCAGGGCGACGACCAGGAAAACAAGCGTCCAGTACAGCATGGGAAACTCCGGCATCCGATTGCGCCGGGTCAACGTCGCTGTCGCCGTGCCGGTTCCGGCCCGCGCCGGAACTGCGTGATATTTCGTTACACGGGGTCCAGATGCACCCCGCGCGTCACCGCCTGGTAGGTGGCGATGGCCAGCGTCGTCGGCTCGAAGGGCTTGGTGATGATGAAGGCCGGCTCCAGGTCCTGCCCGGTCAGCAGCCGCTCGGGATAGGCCGTCACGAAGATCACCGGCGCGTGCTGGGTCCGCATGATGCGCGCCACGGCCGAGGTGCCATCGCCCCCCGCGCCCAGATTAACGTCCGCCAGCACCAGCGTCGGACGTTCGGCGGCCGCGATCGCCACGGCCTCATCCTCCGAGGCGGCGATGCCCACCACCTCATGTCCCGCGGCCTCGACCAATTGCTGGAGGTCCAGCGCGATGATCGGCTCATCCTCGATGATCAGCACGCGCGCCACGGCTCCGGCGCGCAGATGGCCGCGGGCCGCCTCGACATGCGCCATCGCCTCCTCGGTCGGAATGCCGAGGGCAAGCGCGGCCTGCGCCGGCTCCAGCTCCTCCAGTGACGTCAGCAGAAGCAGCATGCGCTGCGGGCGGGTCAGGCCGTCGCCTCGGCCAGCCCCTGGGCCACCGATGCCACCGTCCAGCTCGTCGCCGGAGATCCGGCAGATGGCACGGTACAGAACCAGCCGCGCCTGCAGCCGACCCTCCCGTGCGCCCTCGGGGGCCGCCAGCTCACCGCGCAGCGCCTCCGCCACCAATCCATCGCCGCGGGCCTGCGAGCCGGTCAATGCGCGGGCAAAGCGGCGCGCATAGGGCAGGGCCCCGATCAGCGCAGTGCGATCCATCTCGCTCATCGCCTTGTCATCTCCCAAATGCGCGGCGCGCGCTGCCGCATACCTCCCGGACTTGATATGCAGTGTGGTGTGGACGAACAAGAGAACTCCGGCGCCTTGCGCGCCGTAATCGCGCAGTTGTTGCCGGAACTGCGCGCCGCCGCCCGAATGCTGACGCGTTCGCGAGCAGAAGCCGACGATCTGGTGCAGGAGACGGTGCTGCGGATGCTGCGCGGCCTGGACAGCTTCGTGGCCCCGCCGGAACTGGCCGATGACCCGCAGGCCGCCCTGCGGCCCTGGGGCCTGACCGTTCTGCGCAACACCTTCCGCGAGGGCTGGCGCAAGGCGCGGCGCGAACGCGACCATGCCGAGGCCAACCCGCCCGAGGCCGAGGCCGGCCGCCCACCCGACCAGGAAAGCGCCCATGCGGTGCGCGACCTGGCCCGGGCCGTGGCCGCGCTGCCGCCGGCGATGCGTGAGGCCTTGATGCTGGTCGCCGCCCGCGGCCTGACGCTGGAGGCCGCGGCGGCGATCTGCGAGGTGCCCGTCGGCACCATGAAGGCCCGCGTGTCCCGAGCCCGCAGCGCCCTGTCCCGCGCTCTCGAGCCTGTGAACGGGTAACGGAAGCGCGATGCAACCATCGCGGCACCCCATTCATTCAGTTGGCATGATGGATGGAGCAAACAGCATGGCGAACGAGTTCCACGGTCAGGTCATCGCGCTTCTCCCGCGGCTCCGGGTGCAGGCCCTGGCCCTGACCCGCAACCGGGCCGCCGCGGACGATCTGGTACAGGATGCCGTGGCCAACGCCCTCGCCGCCCAGAACAGCTTTACCCCCGGCACCAATTTCGCCGCCTGGATGCACCGCATCCTGCGCAACCGCTTCATCAGCACCCTCCGCAAGCAGCGCGAGACCACGGATATCGAGGATGTGCCGGCAGGTGCCTTCGCCGTCTCGGCGACGCATGAGGACCGCCTGGTGCTGAAGGAGCTGGGGCACGCCGTGAACCGGCTGCCGGCCGACCAGCGCGAGGCGCTGTTCATGGTGGTGCTGCAGGGCATGTCCTACGAGGAAGTTGCCGAATCCACGGGCTGCGCCGTCGGCACCGCGAAAAGCCGCGTCTTCCGGGCGCGTCGCCAGCTTCAGGTGTGGCTGGCCGGCGAGGAATCCGCCGAGGCGACGACCGAGGAGCAGCGCTCCGAGCGTGCGCGCATCAGCGGCAGCGACCGCGGCGCAGGACACGCACGAAACGGTTCGGGGGTTGGCGAACACCATCTGCTGGCTTAAGTCGGAAGTGTAGGCGCCGCCCTGGGCAGTGGGTTCCGGGCGGTGCCAGCTTCGGCGATGGACATGGACAGCAGCGACAGCAGCAAGCCCGCGCCCTCCACCAAGGCACCGAAGCGCAAGACAGAGCGCGCGGGCGAAGACGCGTTCGACCTTTGGCTGCAGCGCGGGCTTCATAAACTTTATGACGACATTGCGGCGGAGCCGATCCCGCCTGAGCTCATGCGTCTCATCGAGGAAGATCAGGCCCGGCGCGACAAGTAGGTTTCGCCTGGTCGGAGAGACACAACAGCCCCGATGAGCACACCCGGCGGAATGCCGAGACGCTGGAGACTCCCACGCCCCCAGGCCAGCCTGCGGGGCCGCTTGCTGTTCCTGCTGCTGATTGCGGCCTTTCCGGTCGTGGTCCTGGTGCTGACCGGCGCCATCATCGGCTATCGCTCCGCCATCAGCCAGGCGGACTACAGCCTGGCCCGCGAACGCGATCTGGTCGTCGCATCCTTCGCCGGCCGCATCGCCGCGGCCGACGGGGTGCTGCGCGGTATCGCCGGAACCTGGCAGCCCGGCAATGCCAGCTGTGGCGAATGGCTGGGCAGCGATGCGCCGGATGGCATGGTGCTGGTGGTGGAGTGCCCCGGCACGCCGCTGCCCGGGATTGGACCGGAGATGCGGGCACGGGTGGCCAGCGCCACCGATTCCCTGATCCTGGCCGGCGCCTCCGGCATGATCTCCGTCCTGCGCACCCTGCCCGTTTCGGGCCGCCTGCTGGTGGCGCGCGTGGCTCCCCCCGCGCTGCCGTCCGGCCTGCTTGGCTGGCTGGTGGATGCCGAGCACCGGTCCTGGCCGATTGGCGCCGGCGCCGCTGTCACAGCCCCGCCCGACGTCGCGCCGGATGGTGCCGCGCGTGCCGTGATGTACCAGGGCACCGAAATGCTGGCAGCGCGCGGCATCCTGTCCAACAACGCCTTCCTGGTGGTGGCCCGGGCGACGGCGCCGGTCCGTACGGCCGCCTATCTCGCGGCGACCCAGCGTCTGGCGGAGGTGGGCGCGCTGCTCGCGCTCAGCATTCTCGCCGTGGTGCTGGGCGCCAACTACGCGGTCACGCGCCCGCTATCCCGGCTGCGCCGGGCGGTCGCCAAGTGGAATGCCGGCGCCGCACCCTTCGAGATTCCGGGCATCGCCGACATGCCGGACGAAATCCGGGACCTGGCGGAGAGCTTCCAGGCCGGCGCCAAGGCGCTGGCCGAGCGTGAAAAGGACCTTCAGGCAGCGATCGAACGGTCCGAGATCCTGGCGGCCGAGGTCCACCACCGGGTGAAGAACAACCTCCAGATCGTCAGCAGCCTGCTGGCGCTCCAGGCGCAACGCGTCACCGACAGCCAGGCGCGCATCGAATTCGAGGCGGCACGCGACCGGATCGGCGCGCTGGCCACGCTGCACCGGCACATGTACGCGCATCACGACCCGGAGGCGATCGACCTCGGCGCCTTCATCGAGGAGCTGGGCGTGCAGCTGTTCGCGGCCATCGGCGACAAGCCCGGCCGGCGCATCGCCCTGGATGTGACGGCGCCGGCGCTGCGGATTTCCTCGGACCAGGCCGTGCCGCTGGCGCTGATCATCACGGAGGCCGTGTCCGCCGCATTGAAGCAGGGATTTCCCCCCGGCCAGGGTGGCCGCATCCTGATCAATGTCTCGGCTGATGACCGCCGGGCCACCCTGGCGATTGAGGATGATGGCGTGGTGCCGCGCCCGGATGACCAGCTTCGGGCCCTGCTGCTGCGCGGCCTGGCGCGGCAATTGGGGGCGGAGCTGAAGCGGGAGGAGGCCGGGCTTGCGCTGGATTTCCCACTGCGCCCGCCGACCCCCCGCCCGCCGCCGGCCCTCAGGCCAAAGGCGCCGCCGGCTTAAGCCGAAAGTGCCGCTGGCCCGACTAAGCCGAAAGTGCCGCTGGCCCGACTAAGCCGAAAGTGCCGCTGGCGCGGCCGCGAAGGCCTCGGGCGCCGTCCGGGCCCGCTTGACCAGCAGCTTGTTCAGCGCATGCACATAGGCCCGCGCGCTGGCGACGATGGTGTCCGTATCCGCCCCCTGCCCGTCCACCAGCTTGCCTTCCTCCTCCAACCGCACGGTCACGCGGGCCTGGGCGTCGGTACCGCCGGTGACGGATTGCACGGCGTAGAGCTTCAGGTTGACCTCATGCGGGAAGGCGACCCGCAGCGCCGCGAAGGTGGCGTCCACGCCGCCATCCCCGCCGGCCACCCCTTCCCGCTGCTCGCCATCCACCTCCAGCGCGATGGAAGCGATCGGGCGGGTGTGCATGCCGGTGGAGACGGACAGGCCGGTCAGCTTGATGCGGTCATTGGCGCGGACGACCTCGTCATCCACCAGCGCCACGATGTCCTCGTCGTAGACGACCTTCTTGCGGTCGGCGAGGTCCTTGAAGCGCTTGAAGGCGTCGTTCATGGCGTTGTCGCCGACCTCGTAGCCCAGCGCCTTCAGCTTGTCCTTGAAGGCGGCGCGGCCCGAATGCTTGCCCAGCACCAGCGACGACTTCGTCCAGCCGACGCTCTCGGGCGTCATGATTTCATACGTCGAAGAATCCTTCAGCATGCCGTCCTGGTGGATGCCGGATTCATGGGCGAAGGCGTTGCGGCCGACGATCGCCTTGTTGGGCTGCACGTCGAAGCCGGTGATGGTGGCCAGCAGGCGGGAGGTGCGGAGGATGTTCTTCGTCTGCACGCCATTCGTCACAGGGATGGCGTCGTGGCGCGTGCGCAGCGCCATGGCGATCTCCTCCAGGCTCGCATTGCCGGCACGCTCGCCGATGCCGTTGATGGTGCATTCCACCTGGCGGGCGCCGGCGCGGATGGCGGCGATGGTGTTCGCCACGGCCAGGCCGAGATCGTTGTGGTTGTGGGTGGACAGGATGACGCGGTCCGCCCCCGGCACCCTCTCCCGCACCGTGTTGAAGATGCGGAACATGTCCTCCGGCACCGCATAGCCGACCGTGTCCGGGATATTGATGGTGGTGGCGCCGGCCTTGATCGCGGCCTCGACGCAGCGGCAGAGGAAATCCATCTCCGTCCGCGTCCCGTCCTCGGCGGACCACTCCACGTCGTCCGTGGCATTCCGGGCCATGGTGACAGATGAGGAAACCATCTCCAGCACCGCCTCCGGCTCCATCCGCAGCTTCACCCGCATATGCAGGGGGCTGGTGGAGACGAAGGTGTGGATGCGGCCGCGCGCGGCGTCCTTGATGGCGTCCGCCGCCTTCTGGATATCACCCGGGGAGGTGCGGGCCAGGCCGCAGACCACGGGGCCATCCTTGGCGAAGCGGCGGGCGATGGATTGCACGCTCTCGAAATCGCCCGGGCTGGCGATCGGGAAGCCGGCTTCCAGCACATCGGCGCCGAGCTCGGCCAGGGCCTCGGCCATCCGCAGCTTCTCCTCCAAATTCATGGAGAATCCCGGGGATTGCTCGCCGTCGCGCAGCGTGGTGTCGAAGATGATGACGCGGTCGGGGTCCATGACCCCGAAGGACGGGTGGTTGATGGCCATTGGGGGCGTTCCTTGCTTCTGATTCGTCATGCCATGCGCGAGGGCAAGCCTGCCCCCAGGGTCCCCTGAGCGATTCCAGCCGAACCTCTACTGCAAGAGGGGGCCGGAGCTTACGCCCAGGGGTGGCTAAGTCGAAGGAGAAGGAGCGCGCGCGGCAGCAAACCGGCCCGAAGGGCGGCGGTCAGCTCGATACGGGCGGCGCGGTTCGTCATGGCTAAGGGGACGATAGCGAGGGCATGGCGCGCCTGCAAGCGCTGGCGCGATCCGCGCGGGCTTGCCAGCATGCGCTCCTCCAAGGGGGAACAGACAGAATGGCGTTCAAGGTGGTGCTCGGCCGCAGGCTGCCCGAGGCCGGCATGGCGGTCTTCGCCGCGCGGCCGGAGCTGGATCTGGTGGTGCTGGACAATCCAGGCGTTGCGGAATGGCACGCCGCGATCGCCGATGCGCATGGCACGCTGTGCTGGCTGGAACGGATGGATCGCGCCGCACTGGGCGCCGCGAAGCAGCTCCGCGTCGTCTCCCGCATCGGGGTTGGCTACGACACGGTCGATGTTCCCGCCTGTTCGGAGCGCGGCGTGGCGGTGATGGTCGCCAATGGCTCCAACGACCTGTCCGTGGCCGAGCACGCCATGATGCTGCTGCTGACGGTGGCGCGCCGGGCGGTGGATATCCACAACCATGTGGCCGGCGGCGGCTGGTGGCCGGCGGGCGGGCTGCGAATGGTGGATCTGGCCGGCAAGCGCGCCCTGGTGGTGGGCTATGGCCGCATCGGCACCCGCGTCGCGCAATATCTCAAGGCGTTCCGGATGGATGTGGCGGTGCTCGACCCCGGCTTCTCCCCGCACCGCATCGCCGCCGATGGCTTCCGGGCGGTGCGCGACCTGCATGCGGCGCTGGGCGAGGCGGATGTGGTGACGCTGCATTGTCCCCTCTCGCCCGCCACCCACCACCTGATGAACCCGGCCGCCTTCGCCGCCATGAAGCCGGGCGCCATCCTGGTGAATACGGCCCGCGGGCCGGTGGTGCAGCAGGAGGCGCTGGTGGCCGCGCTCCAGTCCGGCCAGCTGATGGGCGCCGGCCTTGATGTGCTGGAGGTGGAGCCGGCCACGCCCGGCAATCCGCTGCTCGGCCTGCCCAATGTGGTGATCAGCCCGCATTCGGCAGCAAGCACCGAAGAAGGGATGAACCGCATGGCGCAAATCTCCGCCCGGAACATCCTGGACGTGCTGGATGGCAGGGCCGATCCCTCGATGATGGTGAACCCGGAGATCCTGCAAACGTCGCGCAGGTGAAACCACTGGCGGCCGACCCCTGCGATGTCGCATCCTCCCGCCCGGTGCGGGAGGATCACTTCCATGGCGGACCGCCACTTCATCGCCTTCTGGAATCTGGAAAACCTGTTCGATACCGAGGACGCGCCGCGCAGCGGCGGCCTCGACAGGCGCCTGGCCGCCGATCTCAAGGGCTGGGATGCGGCGGTGCTGGACCAGAAGCTCGGCCAGATCGCGCTGGCCATCGCCGCGATGGATGGCGGCGCCGGCCCCGGCATCCTCGGCGTCTGCGAGGTGGAGAGCGCCGGCGTGCTGAAGCGGCTGGTGCAGAAGCTGGGCAGCCGCAAATGGGATTTCGTGCATGCCGAAGGGCTGGACGCCCGCGGCATCGACACGGCCTTCCTGTACCGCCGCGACCGCTACAAGGTGGACCGGAAGAAGATCTTCACCCACTTCGTCATGCGCCGGACCTATACGCGCGACATTCTGCAGGTGCCCTTCACCACCGCCGGTGGACGCAGCCTGGTGCTGCTGGCCAATCACTGGCCCTCACGCTCCGGCGGCCAGTTCGAGAGCGAGCCCTACCGCATGACGGCGGCGGAGACCCTGGCCCATTGGCACACCCGCATCCATGAGGAACAGGGCGAGGCTGTCGCCGTGCTCGCCATGGGCGACTTCAACGACGAGCCTTTCGACCGGTCCCTGGTGCACTACGCGCTGGCGACCAATGCGCCGGACCGCGTGACGGGGCGGCTGGGCAGCGGGCCGCTGCGGGTGGTGCGGCGCTTCCTGAACCTGGCCGCGCCGCTCGCCGGGTCTGGCGAGGGCACCTATTTCTACAGCGGCCAGCCGAACATGCTGGACCAGATGCTGGCCGGCCGGGCGCTGGTGAATGGCAGTAGCGGCCTGCGGCTGGACGGGCCGATGGTGATCCTGCGGCCACCCGGCATCACCGGCAGGCCCCGCGCTTTCCTGCGGCCCGCGGCGCGTGGCGGCATCCAGGCGGATGGCTTCAGCGACCACCATGCCGTGGGGGTGGCGCTGGTCGAGGCTTGAGGCGGTTCAGCCGCAGGCCAGGCTTTCGACCACGCCAGCGCGCACCACCCCGCCCACCCGGTCCTCACGGTAATCCCGCGTCGCCGGCTGGCCAGGCGCCAGCAGCCGGATCGTGCGTATGCCGGGCATCTCGGCCAGAGCACTCCGCACCTCGGCCTCTGGCCGGCCGACCAGGGCCGGCAACGCCGCCGCATGGTCGGCGCAGCGGGCGCCGGCCGGGCCTTCGGACAGCCCGGGTGGCGGCAGGGCGCGGTCGGTGCGCGGCAAAGCGGGCGCAGTGGATTGCGTCCCGCAGCCGGCGGCGATCAGAACCAATAGCAAAGCGAGGCGCCTCATGCCGGGGCGTGTTCCTTCCACCAATGCCGCGCGATATCGGCGCGGCGCGTCACCCACACTTCGTCCCCGTGCTTCGCCACATGCGCCAGGAAGCGGCGCAATGCGGCGGCACGACCAGGGCGGCCGACGATACGGCAATGCAGCCCGACCGACATCATCTTGGGCTGGCCTGCCCTTCCCTCCGCCAGCAGCAGGTCGAAGGCGTCCGTCAGGTGCCGCTCGAACCCATCCGGTCCGGCGAAGCCCGGCGGCACGGCGAACTTCATGTCGTTGTTGTCGAGGGTATAGGGGATGACGAGGTGAGGCTTCCCCTCCGCCGTCACGTAATGCGGCAGGTCGTCGTCATAGGCGTCGCTGTCGTAAAGGAACCCGCCGTGGCGGGCGACCAGGGTGCGCGTGCGCGGGCTGATGCGGCCGGTGTACCAGCCGACGGGGGCCGTTCCGGTCAGGCGGGTGATGGTCTCGACGCAGCGGGCGATCTCGGCGGCTTCCGTCGCCTCGTCCATGTTGTGGTAGTCGATCCAGCGCCAGGCGTGGCTGGCCACTTCATGCCCTGCCTCGGCGAAGGCGCGGGCGGCGTCCGGGTTCAGCTCCAGCGCCCGGCCGACGCCGTAGATGGTAAGCGGGAAGTCCTGTTCCTTGAACAGCCGCAGCACCCGCCAGACGCCGGCCCGCGCGCCGTAATCGAATTGGCTTTCCACGGTGCGGTTGCGCTCACCGATGATGGGCGTGCCGCCGGGAACCTCGTGCAGGTACAACTCGCTGCCCGCATCGCCGTTGAGGACGGAATTCTCGCCGCCCTCCTCGTAATTCAGCACGAAGGACAGCGCGAGTTTCGCGCCGCCGGGCCAGCGCGGGTCGGGCGGGGTGGCGCCGTAGCCGGCGAAGTCGCGGGGGTAGTCGGTTTCGGCGGCGAGCTTGGTCATCTACGCAACGTCCGCCGCGCGGCGCATGGTGGTCAAGGGGCTACTGCGGTGTGCGCGTGACGGGTGCTTAGGTCACGCGACGCGTGACGGGCACCGCCACCTCGTTCCGCCGCAGCGCCGGGATGGTCCAGGGCGGGTCGTAGAACCAGGCGGTGGCGGGTCCCGAGGCCTGCCAGGCGGTATCGCCGAGCGCCGCGCGCAACCGGGCCTGGGCATCCGCCACCGATTGCGGGCTGATGCTGCCGGTGAAGCGCAGCACGGCGTAGGTCTCGGCCGGCACCTCCACCACCTGCACCCGCGGGTCGTTCGGCACGGGCGGGTCTCGTAGCGCCGAGGGCAGGAAGAAGCGGATGCGGTGGCCGCTGGCCGTTGTGGCTTGCGCGACCGGCGCCGTCATCGCGATCCGCACCGGCTGCTGCGCCACCGGTGCCGTCATCGCGATGCGCGCGCTGCCGCGATTGGCCCCGAAGATGTAGCCCGCGAGGCGGGAGAAGCCCTCGCTGCGGCTGGCCATTTCATCCGCCACCACCTCCGTCTCCGCCGCCAGGCGCGGGGCGTAGCGGCGGATCTCCAGGCCATTGGCCTGTTCCAGCGCTTCGAAGGCCGGCTCCTCGGTGCCGGATCTCACGCCCACCACCGAACAGGCGCCGAGCAACAGGGCGGTGGCGCCGGCGGCGAGGCGGTTTCGCATGGGATGCTCCGGGCTGCCCCGTCGATGTGGCGCGGCGCACGCCTCACACAAGCGCCGCCAGGCTGGCGGATGGGCTGGTGAGTGGGGTGCCGTTCCGGCACAGCGCGGCGGCGGGGGCCATGCTGGCCTGGGCGAGGGCGACACAGCGCGCGCCCTCGGCGAAGGCCGCATCGGCGGCGGCAGCGATCATGCTTGCGTAGGTTTCCGTGTCGCCGGCGCGGAAAGCGGCCCAGGCGCCGGGCACCAGGCGGGTTTCGCAGGCCGGGCCGAACAGGGCAGCGGTCGGGGCGAGCGTTGTCTCGACGGCGCAGAGCGCGACCACAGGGCCACCACCGCGCATCGCGACCTCGGCCAGCGCGGCATCGGCGCGCAGCAAAGGAATGGCGGCGCGGGCCTGCGCCAGGGCGGGGCCGAGGGTGGAGCAGGTGAGGAGGACGGCGTGGATGCCGGGGGCTGCCAGCGCTTCCAGCGCGGCCGCGGTGCGGGCGGCGATGGCGGGGGTGAGGCCGCCGGCGGCTTCGGCTTCGACGAGGAGGTCCGGACGGATCGTGTGGTGCAGCGTCAGGCCTGGGGGGCACGCGGTGTCAAACAGAGAAAAATTGGAGGCGGCGGTGTGGAGGCAGGCGATGTGACGCATGGCGGTCCCTGCCCCCACCCCGACCAGCCCCTGGCGTTGCGGCAGTGCCGCAACCCCCCGCAAATGCAGGGCAGGGACAAGTGGCGTGCTTAGTTCTTGGCCTTGTCGACCAGCTGGTTGGTCTTGATCCAGGGCATCATGCCGCGCAGCTTCTCGCCCACTTCCTCGATCGGGTGTTCGGCCAGGCGGCGGCGGGTGGCCTTGAAGCTGGCCTGGTTCACCTTGTTCTCCAGCATCCAGTCGCGCGCGAACTTGCCGGACTGGATGTCCTCCAGAACGCGCTTCATCTCCTTCTTGGTCTCGGAGGTGACGATGCGCGGGCCGGTGACGTATTCGCCGTACTCGGCCGTGTTGCTGATCGAGTAGTTCATGTTGGCGATGCCGCCCTCATAGATCAGGTCGACGATCAGCTTGACCTCGTGCAGGCACTCGAAATAGGCCATCTCGGGGGCGTAGCCGGCTTCCACCAGCGTCTCGAAGCCCGCCTTGATGAGTTCCACCAGGCCACCGCACAGAACCACCTGCTCGCCGAACAGGTCGGTCTCGCATTCCTCCTTGAAGGTGGTCTCGATCACGCCCGAACGGCCGCCGCCGATGGCGGAGGCATAGGACAGCGCGATCTCCAGCGCATTGCCCGAGGGGTTCTGGTGCACGGCCACGAGGCAGGGCACGCCGCCGCCCTTCTGGTATTCGCCGCGCACGGTGTGGCCGGGGCCCTTCGGCGCGATCATGAACACGTCGATATCGGCGCGCGGGTCGAGCAGGTTGAAATGCACGTTCAGGCCATGCGCGAAGGCCAGCGCCGCGCCGGGCTTCAGGTTGGCGTCCAGGTGGTCGCGGTAAAGGTCGCCCTGCAGCTCGTCCGGCGTCAGCACCATGACCACATCGGCCCACTTCGCCGCATCGGAGGGCGTCATCACCTTGAAGCCGGCGGCTTCCGCCTTCTTCCAGGACCCGCCCTGGCGGGCGCCGATGACGACGTCGGCGACGCCGCTGTCGCGCATGTTCTGGGCATGGGCATGGCCCTGGCTGCCGAAGCCGATGACCGCGACCTTCTTGGCCTTGATCAGATTCACATCCGCATCGCGGTCATAATACACACGCATCGTC
>LNFM01001436.1_pt1 | contig 54148 bp, 38 predicted proteins | sample 596031 | NCBI WGS metagenome assembly LNFM01 (sample SAMN04254537, study PRJNA301005) | activated carbon metagenome | isolation source: dual media filters at the Ann Arbor, Michigan drinking water treatment plant | place: USA: Ann Arbor
AAAGGCGATCTTGTAAAGCAGGATCTTGCCCGAAAGCACGACAAGATGAAGGAGAGCGCATTCTCGTTCCTTCGCGCCACCTATTGGCGATGGGCCGAAACCATACTCGACGTCTGCCCTGACTTGGCGGACGCGAAGACCGTCCTCGCGGTTGGTGATATCCATTTCGAGAACTACGGCACGTGGCGCGATGTCGATGGTCGCTTGGTATGGGGCGTGAACGACTATGACGAGTCGGCTGCTATGCCCTTCACGCTCGATCTCGTGCGACTGTCCACGAGCGCTCTACTTGGTCGCGGGCGTCATCCGATTTCGGAAAGCGAGATAGCCGGAGCGATTCTGAAGGGCTACCGGCAGGGGCTTAGTGAGCCGTCACCAATTGTGCTGGATCGTGACCGCCGTTGGCTACGCGACCTCTTGGTGGTTTCCGACAAGGCACGTTCGAAGTTCTGGGAGAAGATCGCTTCGATGAGATCGAATGCTGCTCCTCCAGCGTTTCTGGCAGCAATTGATGCCGGGATGCCTGAGAGCAAATTGATCATCAAAACGTCTCGGCGAACCGCTGGCACCGGCAGCCTCGGCCGACCACGCTGGGTCGGTGTGGCGAACTGGCGTGGGGCTCCAGTAGTACGCGAAGCGAAGGCGCTCGTGGGCTCAGCCTGGACGCTTGCGCACAAAGGCGCGCATCGACAAATTCGCTATGACGATGTCGCGGCGGGCACATTCCGACCGATCGATCCTTGGCACAGCGTTCGCGGCAATATCGTGGTGAGAAGGCTCTCGCCCAACAATCGCAAACTCGAAGTGGATGACGGATTCGCTGTGTTCTCGACCGATGTTCTGCAAGTTATGGGCCTTGATTTGGCCAATGTGCATCGGGGAACAGCGAGCGGTGATGAACTCAAGCTTGAGCTCAGTAAGCTCAAACGCGGATGGCTGGCCCAGAGTTCAATGAAAGCGGCCGATGCGGTGGCGCAGGACTACAAGCAGTGGAAGGCGTAGCTGGGGGCAGTCCTTTGTCGTCAGGCACGGATGCTCTAGTTCATTCGCCGCTTTTGCCCGAGCGTTCGACAAAGTAGGGCTCATGAGCAAGCACATCGAAAGATGAGCTCTGCAAATGGCGATCGGTGTGGCCTGCCTCGTGCCTCTAGGCGCCGGGCTGTTGGGCATTGCGCAGGGCGCATCGATGAGGGGTCACGCGAGTGAGGTCGGCCTGGACAGCCATATTCGCTATCTTTCCGGGCTGCTTCTCGGCATCGGTTTGTGATTTGCGTCCACAGTTCCAGCGATAGAGCGGCACAGTGATCGGTTCGCGATTCTGGCGGCTATCGTGATCATTGGCGGCTTGGCGCGTCTCTGTGGGTTGCTGACCTATATCCGCGGCAAGCCAGGCGTCGTGGTCAGCGAGTCGCCAGCCTATCCATTCCCTGACGCGCACGCGCACGGGGGGTCGGCAGCCGACGAGCCAACCTACGACGTCGCGTTCCGCACCGAGGATTTGTGGCCGAGCTCGGCCGCCTCGGCACTCGTGCACGTCGGTGTGTTCCGCAGCCACCTCGATCGCGCGGACTGAAAAACGGCGGCCTTCGGCCGCCGCTCTGTCGCTCGGTGCGTTGTCGGCCTGCATGGAGACTTCCGTCGGCATCCAGTGGTTGTTGCAGCCATCGAGGTACTTCTCCCACGCCCATTTGTATTTGAGCGGCAGGAGCTGGTTTACGTCGGCGCGGCAATTGATCATCGCCTTGTCATCGACCGACACGCGGGAAGCACCGCGGGCGATTGTGCCGAGCCCCGTCGCGTCGGCAACGGCGAGTGCGATGATGGGCTGATGACGTGCGGCCGGCATGGGGGCAGGCGTGGCTGGTTCGGACCAGTCGAGCATATCAAGGCGACTGTCGGCGACGATGCAGTGGTAATACCAGTGACCTGATGACAGGTTGTTCCCCGTGTGGGAGAAGCCAAGAGAGAAGCTCATAGCCGGTCCCGCAGTGCCTCAATGACAATCGACCTCCAGCGCGTGCGTGCCGATACGATCGGCGTCAATCATCGCATCCATCTGAACAACGCTGGCGCGGCGCTAGTGCCGACGCCCGTTCTGGACGCCATGACAGGCTACCTCCGGCGTGAGGCTGAAATCGGCGGCTACGAGGCCGCTGGCGAGCAGGCGGATCGGCTCAATGGCGTTTACGCAAGCGTTGCCCGTCTCATTGGCGCATCGTCTGATGAGATCGCGCTGATGGAGAACGCGACGATCGCTTGGCAGATGGCTTTCTACGCCATCAGATTTCGGCCGGGCGACCGCATACTCACCTCGCAGGCTGAGTATGGCGCCAACTACGTGGCGTTCCTCCAAGTCGCGAAGCAGACAGGTGCCAGGATCGACGTCATACCGAATGATGCAAGCGGTGCGCTGTGCGTGCCTTCACTCGAGCGCATGATCGACGAACGCGTACGCCTAATTGCCATTACCTGGGTGCCGACAAACGGTGGCCTTGTGAACCCAGCCGCCGCTGTTGGGAAGATCGCGAGGAAGGCCGGCGTTCTCTATCTTCTCGATGCGTGCCAAGCCGTCGGTCAGATGCCGGTCGATGTCGGGACGCTGCGCTGCGATATGCTCTCGGCAACAGGGCGGAAATTTCTACGCGGGCCGCGCGGCACCGGCTTTCTCTACGTGCGCCGCGAACTCATGCTGCGGCTCGAGCCGCCGCTCATTGACCATTTCGGAGCGGTATGGGTTGCGCCGGAGCGCTATGAGTTGCGGCCCGATGCGCGCCGGTTTGAGTCCTGGGAGAACAACTACGCCGCCCGATTGGGCCTCGGCGTCGCAATTGACTACGCACTATCGATTGGCATCGATCCGATCATGTCACGGGCGCGCCTCCTCGCAGATATGATGCGCGAGGCGCTGATGTGCATTCCGAATGTTGAGATCAAGGATCTCGGGACTGAGCGCGCGGCCATTGTCACATTCACCGTGCAGGGCGTAGACGCCTCCGACGTCAAGGCAAGGCTGGCGGCTCAGGGCATCAATGTCACGACGTCACAGCCGTCAAGCACGCTCCTCGACGCCATCACGCGTTCGCTGCCAACGGTCGTGCGCGCGTCCCCGCACTACTACAACAGCGAAGAAGAGGTCTATCGGTTCACCGAGACCATCGCTGCTATAGCGCGCAACGACAATTGAACATGGGATCGTAACGCGCCTTTGGCATTGATCACGCGATCGCCGACGAAACCTCGAGCCGGCTCTGGACAACCGGCAATTCTACCAAATGTGCGCTCGCGCGCGCGGTCTCGCCGTTCCAGTCAGCCTGCATCTCAAGGCGAGAGCCTCAACCGTCTGGCTAGCGCCGGATGAGCGGCGAAAAATCGCTTGGCCACAAAGACGGCGCCGTACCTAGTTAAGTGAATCCGATCTGCCGTCAACGGATTGCCATCAGAGTCGAATACAGACACCTTTTTCCCGTCTGGACCGAGTAAATCGAGAAGATCGATATACGTTTGTCCAGAAAAAATCTCTTTCAGCTTGGAATTGTACGCGACATCGTCGGGTCTCACTTTGGAACGGGCATGCTGCCTTTCATAGTGAGAGACCGAAGCGTAGGGATTGATGTTGGCACCGAAGTGCTTTGGTCCAAAAATTACGATTTCAGCGCGAGATATCGATCGCACGCAATCGACACCCTGGCTGATCGCCAAAATATTGCTCCCTCCGGGTGCAATAGGAATAATAATAAAATCAGCCTCTGCTGCCAGTTTTTCGAGCTCCGATCTCCGCGGGCATAGGTCCTCAGGAATTGTCGGCCAATATGCCAGATTTGTCTCCGATTCTAGAATTGCTCCCTCGATGAGTACATTAGCTGCATCTCTGCCCACGCTGTTTCCCACGACCAAAACGTTTGCCAAGTCATTATTGGGAAAAGATTGGGTTCGGTATTTAAAAACACGAGCGTTGTACTGCGCGTAATTCCGAACGTCGTCACCCCCTTTCGGGAAGGTGTGGCTCGGGAACCCATTGTTTATATGCGCAAGCAATCCAAGGGCGATCATGACGAGATACACAGGCAGTCCGATCGACACCAATTTTTGCAGCGGAACGTTTCGATCATTGCGAAACGGCTGTTCAACGTATTTCCAGCTCAACAGTCCCAGCCCGAAAGAAAGGAGGGCCAGGCCGGTCATAAGTAACGGCTTCGGCGGTTCCAGAGACGCCACTCGGCTCAGGGCGAAGATCGGCTGGTGCCACAGGTATGCGGAATAACTAATGAGGCCGATACCGACGCATACAGGAAACGATAGAACCCGATAGGCTATCGTCCCGCTCCGACTGAAGAGCAATATGGCGGCCGCGCCGAGCACGGGCAACAAGATGTACGGCGACGGGCTCGGCGTATTCTCGTCAAACAGCACGATCGAGGCCAAAATTGCGGCGAGCCCCGCGAAAGACAGTGCGTTGTCGAACTTGCGGGGGCGTATCGGAACATAGGCGGCCAGACAGCCCACCAGTAACTCCCAAGCACGTGACGTGGATAGAAAATAATTGGTTGACGGGGATAGATGCCGACCTATTTCGGCGGCGATGAAGCTCGCAACGCAAAGAAGCGCCATCGTGGATAGCTGCCATGAGCGACCCATTGCCCACAGAACTATCATGATTATGGGGAATACGACATAGAATTGCTCTTCGACTCCCAAGCTCCAAGTATGAAGAAATGGTTTTAGATCTGCTTCGAGATCCCAGTATCCTCCAGTGCTGGCAAGCAATAGATTATTCGAGAAGAGCAGGGTGGCCACGATGCTCTGCGCGAAATTCAGAAAAAAGTGCGGAAACATCAAAAGCCATGCGAGTGGTACCGTTGCCGCTGTAACGAGTATCAACGCGGGAAGTATGCGACGCGCTCTGCGCTCATAGAACCGGCCTAGTGAAAAATTGGCTTCCATCATATCTCGCTTGATGATGGACGTGATCAAAAATCCAGAAATGACGAAGAAGATGTCTACGCCAACATATCCACCAGAGAAGGAGTGAATCCCGGCATGACAGAGAATTACAGCAACCACGGCAGTTGCTCTGAGGCCATCGATGTCGGGTCGGTAGCTCATTTCATACTTTATCTGATTGGAGAACCGTCTTCTGTCCGGCTCTTCGTGAATCCTAGATGGTCCAATAGATTGGCTCATCACAACGGAGGCGGGTGTACGGAATTCTGGATATGACTGACGCAGCGACATCACATGCTGGAGGCCGATAGTGGAGTGCGCTACTCACCTGTGGGCCAGTAACGAAAGATGTTCATCGTCGTATCGATGAACCACTCTCCCACCTTCCAGCACGATGATCTGATCGCATCCCCGCAACGTCGATAGGCGGTGGGCAATGATAAGCACTGTTAAACTGCGGTCGAGGCGGTTGACGGACCGCATGACCGCTGCCTCTGTTTCGTTGTCGAGCGCGCTCGTAGCCTCGTCCAGCACCAGCACGGACGCCCGCTTGTAGAGCGCTCGCGCGATGCCGATCCGCTGGCGCTGCCCGCCGGATAGTTGGATGCCACGCTCTCCCACCAGCGTGGCGTATCCGTTGGGCAGGGCTGCGATCACCTCGCCCAATTCGGCCTGTTCCGCTGCGCGGCGCGCTCGCTCAAGATCGATCTCGGCCGCGCGCACGCCGAAGGCGATGTTCTCGGCGATGCTGGCGTCGGACAGAAAGATCGCCTGCGGCACATGGGCGATGTTGCGCTGCCATGCGCGCCGGTTGTCCGCGGTGAGGGCGACACCGTCCACGCGGATCTCGCCGTCGGTCGGCTCGAGGAGGCCGATGACAATGTCCATCAGAGTTGACTTGCCGCTGCCGGTCCGGCCGGCGATGCCGATGCGCGCGCCACGAGGAATGGTCAGGCTGATTCCACCGAGCACAGTGCAGTCGGCTCCAGCATAACGGTAGCCGACCTGATCGAGCTCGAGCACGTCGCGGAAGGCAAGCGACTTACCTGTAGGACCAGGCGGTGGAATCGGGCGCTTCAGCATCGTCACCACGTCGACGAGCACTTGCCGGCTCGCCGTGGTCAGCGCCCAGGCGATATAGATGATCTGCAGCATCGGCAGTAGCCGTTGCGCGCCGAGTGCGAGCGCGCCAAGCGTCGGAATAGCGGCGACGAGCCCTGCGGGCCTAGTGCTGAGTATGCACGCCACTACCGCGACGACGATCATGCCGAGACCTTCGACGATGAAGCGCGGCGACTGCGCGGCAAACTGGGTCGAGTAGCGCGCATCCCGCATGTTGCGCTCGGCGCGTTCGTACACTTCGAGGAAGACCGGCTGCGAGCGGTCGAGCAGTACGTCGCGGATGCCGCCTAACCCCTCCTGCATTGCCTGTATGCGTGTGCCTTGCGCTTTTGCCTGCAATCTGCTGGCTCGGTGCAGGCGGGCCCGGCTGAGCAGCGAGGTGACTATGTAGATCGAAGCCAGCACCGCGCCGCAGGCGACGGCGATTAGCGGATCGATCCATATCAGCCCGCCGATGATAAATGTCGCGAGTACGACGGCGATGGCGGCCTGCATCAGGGGCATCAACACCCCCTCCGTCACGAGATGGGCCTTGTTGATAGCAGCGATGATCTCGCTGGAATTGCGCTGCGTGTGTGAGACATATTCCTGATGCAGCGTGTCGCGGTAGAGGCGCACACCCATCTCATAGGCGACGCCGAAGACAAATTTCAGTGTCGCCCTGACCAGCAAAAGCCGGATGCCGCCGGCGAGGATGATGGTGATCGCGAACAAGGCTGCCGAGACATAGACCAAGTTCTGCTGATCTCCGCCTCCGAGCCAGGAGAGAACTGATGCGAGCGCCCCGATCCGCTCGATTCGCGCCGGGTCGGCGATGATCGACAAGAAGGCGATCAGCGCGCCGAGGTTGCACAGCTCAGCGAAGGCGCCCGCGAGCATCATCAGCAGCAGCGGAAGCATCGTCCGACGCCGCTCCGGGCTCAGCTCAATAAGCAGCGCGCGCAGGGTCTGCACGAGTGACGGCTCTGAGGGCGGTGGCGTCGTACCGCTAGCTTCGGTCAACGTCGGTCCCGCCAACCTCATGCCTCACGCTGCCCATCGAAGGCACAACGCGCTCCGACGATGGACGCTTCCTCTGGTCGGACCGCAGCAACGCGGCGTGATCGGCGCAGACCGAACTGCCGACCGCCGTCGCTACTATGCAAGCTGCGCCCGCGCCGGGGCAGCGTTCCGTTATGCCTAGCTTGTGGCATCTGCAATCTCATCCACGGGCTGATAACCGATAGGTAGGCTTCTCAGCAGCTCTCGAATGGCGCTCAAATCATATCTGTCGCAGGATGCGCTGAGCCGCTCCAAAATGGGCTCGAGAGCAGGCCAACCCAGCGATGCTTCCACGGCAGTCAGAATACGCGGATGCGCTGTCGGCACCGCAAGAGCGTCCACCAGAAGCTCCTCATACAGTTTTTCGCCTGGCCTCAATCCGCTGTAGCTCACTTCGATCTCGCCATGTGGGCGCGCATTGTTTTGGGCACGAACCTCACCGATGACCGGCCGAAGTCCACTCAGGCGCGCCATTCGGACCGCAAGATCGACAATGCGTACAGGGTTACCCATGTCGAGGATGAAGACGTCGCCGCCGCGCGCCATGGCGCCAGCCTGGATGACCAGTTGAGCTGCCTCGGGTATGGCCATGAAGTAGCGGGTGATCTCAGGGTGAGTCACAGTGATCGGTCCACCTGACTCGATCTGCCGCCGGAACAGCGGAATGACCGATCCCGATGAGCCGAGCACATTACCGAAGCGGACGATGGAAAACACCGTGCCGCTTTCCAACTTGCTGACTGCTTGGCAGATCAGCTCGGCAATGCGCTTCGAGGCGCCCATGACGTTGGCCGGTCGCACCGCCTTGTCGGTGGAAATCAGCACAAATGCGCCGACGCCGGCCCGGATCGCTGCTTGTGCAAGCACGAGAGTGCCATAGACGTTATTGCGCACACCCTGGATTACGTTCTGCTCGACCAGAGGGACATGCTTATAGGCGGCGGCGTGGAAGATGGTATCGACGGAAAAGCGCGCGAGGGCGCTGACGACGATCGCCTTATCGAGAACGCTGCCAAGTAGTACTTCGATGGTGATGGACAAGTCTTCGGCGGCGAGAATCTCTCGCAGTTCCTGGTCGATCTGGTAGAGCGCGAACTCCGACAGGTCGAGGAGAACCAGCGTCGCTGGCGACTGACGGACGATCTGCCGGCAGAGTTCGCTGCCGATTGAACCGCCCGCGCCGGTGACCATAACCACCTTGCCGCGGATATTTGCGTCCATCAGCTGTTGAACCGGCGGAATGAGGTCGCGACCTAGAAGGTCTTCTACGGCGATCTCGCGGATATCATCGAGACGCGCGCGACCCGAGATGATCTCCGCCATGCCGGGAATCGTGCGCACATAAAGCCCGACGCCGTAGAGGTTCTCGATGATGGTTTTGCGCTGCCGGCGCGTCGCGCTCGGAATAGCGAGCAGAGCGACCTTGATCTCGTATTCAGCGATCAGACTCTGGATGCGGTTGGGCGAGTACACGCGGCAGCCGCCGATCTCCCGTCCACGCAACTCTCTCGCGTCGTCAACGAACGCGACGGGCGCATAGTCGCCGCCGCACTGCAGCGAGGCAAGCAACTGCTGTCCCGATCTGCCAGCGCCGAAAATCAGAACGGGTGTGCGGCCGCTTGCCCGCTTCTGGCGGTAGATCCCCCTAAACCCGAAGCGCGCGCCACCGAGCAGCAGCGTGCCGATTAGCCAATAGATGATCGGCACCGAGCGCGGCAGGGGCACGCTCAGCCCTTGCGTGAGAGTGAAGAGTGACGCTGCGGCGACGCCGAGCCCGATCGCAATCACCTGCAACGTGTGTCCTGCGACGTGGCGGATAACCGCCCGATACATTCCCACCCAACCGAAAAAGGCGATCGTCAGCGGCAATACAATGAAGAATGCAAGCCAACCTCTGCCAGCCAACGCCAAGGTGAAGCTGTCGAGCCGCAATGCCATGGCCAACACAAAGCTGATGGTAAGAAGCACCGAGTCCATGACACACAGGATGAGGCGCTTCTTCCTTCGGCTAAGGTTGAAAGCATGTTCCAGAAATTTGGAGCCCACTCCCATAATTTCCCCTAAAAAATATCCCACCATCCCGCAAAGACCGGCCAGTCTCCTATGAAGTTGCGGAACGAATAACCTCGGCCGCCACTTCGGCCGTACGTCGAACCTCCTCACCGGTCAGGGTCGGATGGACGAGAAACATCAAGCTCGAGTCACCGAGATCGCGTGCGACCGGCAATCTCTGTCGAGGTCGCCAAGGTGTCGCGTCGAACGCTTTCTCAAGATAAATTTCCGGGCAGCTCCCCTGATAACAAGGCACGCCGCGCTTTTTGATCTCGGAGACTATTCGATCCCGACTCCAGCTCATGGGGAGGCGCTCAGGATCGACATAAATGTAAAATTTGTAATGGGCGTGCCGCGAAGCGTATTCAGACGCCGCACTTTGTTTTGCGGGTAAGCGAGGCACACGCAATGGGCCATCGCCACTGGTCAAGGCCGCAAGCGCCGCGCCGATGACATCGGCATTCTCTTGTCGCGCGGTGGTCCATTCCCGCATACGTCTTAACTGGATCCGACCGATGGCGGCCTGTATTTCCAGCATGCGCCAGTTCGTGCCGAAGCTCTCGTGCACCCAGCGAAATCCGAGCGAGGACTGGCAGGAATTTACGGCATCCCAGCTCTTGCCGTGGTCCTTGAACGACCACATGCGCGACCAAAGCTCGTCATCATTGGTCGTGACCATGCCGCCCTCGCCGCCGGTCGTCATGATCTTGTCCTGGCAGAACGACCAGGCCCCGATGTGTCCGATCGTCCCGACGCTGCGCCCTTCATAACGAGCGCCATGCGCCTGCGCGCAATCCTCGATCACCTTGAAGCCATGACGGTCGGCCAGCTCCATGATCGGCGCCATTTCGCAAGGCCAGCCGGCGAGGTGCACCACGATAACCGCCCGCGTGCGCGGCGTAAGCATCGCGGCGATGGTCTCAGCGGATAGATTGCCGCTGCAGCGATCGACATCGGCGAAAACCGGCGTGGCCCCGGCGTTCACCGCAGAGGAAACCGAGGCGATGAAGGTGCGCGGTGTGACGATCACCTCATCGCCGGGCCCGATGCCGAGCGCGTGCAGTGCTAAGTCGAGGGCTACGGTACCGTTGGTCAGGGCGATGGCATGTTTGGCGCCGGCCCATGCGGCGAACTCGCGCTCGAAGAGGCGGCCTTCCTCGCCGGTCCAGTAGTTCACGCGGTTTGAGGCGAGGACGCGCTGCACGGCGTCCATCTCTTCCGTCGTAAAACTCGGCCAAGGGGAGAAAGAGGTATTCAGCACCGTGGTCCTCACGTGTGAGAGGTGATCGCGCGCGCCGGCACGCCGACATAGACGCCGGCATTCGGAATGTCGGCCACCACCGCGGCGCCGACGCCAACCATCACATTGTCTCCTATGCGGACGCCCTGCCGCACTGAACTGCCAGCCCCAATCCACGAAGTACGGCCCACGACGACGCTGCCTGAAAGGGTCGCGCCTGAAGCAATGTGGGTGCCGGCGCCGATCTCGCAGTCATGGTCGATCCGGGCTCCGGTGTTGATGATCACAGCATTGGCGATGCGAGCACCGGTGTTGACGATTGCGCCTGGTGCAACAAACACACCCTCCCCCACCCGTGCGCCGCGGCTCACGATCGCGGACGGATGAACGATAGAGGGCGTCGCAAATCGATCGCGCTTGAGATCTTGAAAGAGTTCAAGACGACGCGGACCATTGCCGACGGCGGCGATCGCGCTCGGCCACCGTTCAGCCAACGCAGCGATGTCCGTCATCGGCCCGAGAACGGGGAACGCTGCCGATTTGGAAAGTGCGTCACAGTCATCGTCGAGAAAGGCGATTGGGTCGTAGCCGCAGTCGAGCGCTGCATCGGCAACGACGCGACCATGCCCACCATAGGCAAGTATGAGCAGCGCGCGGGTCATTGCCTTTTGCCGCTCGCTCCCGAGAACTTGGTCGCGGTTGCCGCGCCCACCGCATTGATGCCCTCGCGCTTAAGCACTTTGAGGACGGTCAGAGCGAGAATCTGGAGATCCAGCGCGAAGCTCCGATTGTCGACATACCAGACGTCGAGCGCGAACTTCGTCTCCCAATCCAGTTCATTGCGGCCATGAATCTGGGCCCAGCCGGTGATGCCTGGCCGAACGTTGTGCCGACGCGCCTGCTCCCTCGAAAAAAGCGGAAGATACTCCATCAGCAACGGGCGCGGGCCGACGAAACTCATTTCGCCTTTGAGGATATTAATCAGCTCGGGAAACTCATCGATGCTCGTCGAACGGAGGAAGCGTCCGAATGCGCCGAGGCGCTCGCTATCCGAAAGCGGCCATCCGTCCGAATCGACATCATCGGTCATCGTGCGGAATTTGATGATTTCGAAGGGTACACCATTCAGACCGGGCCGCTGTTGCCGGAAGAATACCGGCGTACCGAGGTGCCAGCGGACGAACCCAGCGATTGCCAAGAGGATCGGCGAAAGCAGTATCAGTGCCAGCCCTGCCACAACGCCGTCGAAGATGCGCTTCATTGCGATCTACGCTCCATCTGTGGAGCGATCGGAAATAGTTCCGGCTCGGCGTCACTACTGCTGCTGCTTTGCCTTGTGTCGGCGGGCAGAGACAACATTAAACCGCAGCAAGCGGCGAAATAGCCAAGCATCGACGATGTCCGAAGTGGGTAGTCGACGATGGAGTGAAACAGCACCAACAGAACGACAACGGACGCGCATTGCTGCGTGATGCACAGCCGCACATCCTGGCCCGTCGATGGCTTTATCCAGACTCGATAAAGAGACAGTCCGAACCAAGCCAGAAACAGTGCAATCAAAAGAATACCGGGAATGCCGGTTTCCAATGGGAATTCGAGCCAGTCGTCGTGGGCGCGATTGATATACTCGGCCCGCAGGTTCTGGCTCTTCTCATACACCGCATATACAGAGGGGAACGTGCCGAGACCGGTCCCGAACGGCAGAGCCTCGCGCATAGCTTCGTAGGTGACTTCGTTCAACATCGCCCGCAACTGATCGACAAGTCCGGCGTCGAAGCGCTGAAGGAAGCGATCCGCCCCCAGTAGGCCGACAAGCAACAGCACCGCTGCCACCGCGACGAAGAACATGGGATGGACCCCGCGGCCCTTCCTCCCCAACGCGACCAGCAGGGTCGGCGACATGACAACGATGACCGCTGCAGCGAGCAGGACGAACAAGATACCGGCGCGTGAGCGCGCAAGGGCTAGTCCGGAAAGAATGAGGAGCGACACGCAGAACATGCCCGCAATCCAAAGCATCTTTCCGGACATCGGCGCGCGCCGCGAGAATGTGCGTTTTCCGTGCGTGGCGGACCAAGCCACGGTCAACAATAGTGTGGCGTATAGTTGAGCGGCGAAATGGTTGCGGTTGGCGAAGAACCCGATCGCCTCTGTCCGATTGCTGATCGCAAAAAAGCGGAGAGAGCTGTCTGGCCCCTGAAGCACCTGCAAAATTCCGAGCGCCAGGCAGGCGAGGCCGAAAACGACAAACCAACCGATAAGACGCAGACGTCGCTCAATGCCAAGACTACTCACGAGAAGAAAAAGTGCGAGCGGCGGCACAACTCCCGCCGCCGCCGCTAGGCTAGCAGCCGGGTCAATCGAGGAACTGGCTGTGCGCGACCAATCCTCCAGATCCGCACCGCCAGCGGCGGCTATACGTGCCGACACCCCACCCCATCCGAGATTGCCGTAGAGCGGAAAAACTTGCGCAAGGATGATGACGAGTCCGCAGACCCCTATGGCGGCAGCGAGAGCCAGATCTGCTACCCCCAAATCCGCTGCCCCCCCACTTCGCCGGCGATCAAACAAGCGATCCAGCCAAACCCAGCTCGCCAAGATGAGTGCCGGTACGGCAATGAACTGCAGCGCCACGTCGCCCAAACTGCCTGACCGGGTCGCTCCGCCCAAAACAATGCTCGCAAAGAGCAAGATCACTGAGGCCAAGTACGCTGGCCCGTCATCCTCCTGCGAGCTTTGGGCCAGAGAGCTCGTCATCGTCAGGGGCTGATGGATCTGCTTTTGCGGTGGTGCGACAGCGCGATCGCCGCTGCGACGCCGCTAGCAACAGCGATGGTGATCACCACGCCACGGTTTGAGGTGTTGGTGACGCTGCAGCCGGGAGCACGCACCGTCTCGGTGGTGGAGCTACCGATGGTAACGACTTTACTGTTTCCGAAATCGACGACTGCGTTACCAGCCCCCACCACACTCACCTTGTCGCCGGCCTTCAACGAAAGCCCTACCGCTCCGGCCTTGAAGCCGTCACCGCGGTCGACGAGGATTTTGCCTTCCAGGGAAGTTAGAACTCCGGTGGTGGCGCACGAAAAAGCGGCTGCTTTTTCGATATGTCCTATTCCGGTCACACAGCCCGCCGCCAGAATTGCAAAGAGCGTCAATCGAGTCATCAAAGTCCCCCATCAGTTAGGCGTGCACATATGTAGCTTGGTTAACCAATAGCAGAATCGCGGCGGCAACACAACCTACGCGTGTATTTTTTCGAAGCCGAGTGTGAGCCTTCCACAGGAAGTGCATGGTTGAAGTCACGCGGCGGACGCGTCTCCGCGTCCAGCCGCTGCGGCGCTGGTTGAAGCGCATCATTGGGACCGGGTGTGATTGGTGCGGCCCTGCAGGCTCCACTTTCTGCGGGGCCTGCTTGGCCTATCAAACGGGAGCAGACTCAACGAGCCGCGTCATCGGGGTCAGCCGATTCAGGGCTGAGGGAGACCGCCCGTATGCCATCCCAGCCATTCGACAGCGTGGCTGTGCCAAGGATCAGGCTCACCACCCGTTCAGAGGTGTCGGAAATGCCATAATCGTCCGGCACTGGATGCGGCCGGCCCTGCATCTCGCGCTTGGCGAACAGTCGAGTGGCGAGGTCGACGCCGCGCAGCACCGCCCCTTGGGCCAATCCGGTGACAACGATTGACCCGACGTCCAGCGCCTCAGGGCGTTCGATGGAGTCGCGCGGTGTGATGGCTGGAAACCCGAGGATCGAGGCCTCCTCGGCGATGGTGCCGCTATCGGATACCGCACAGAATGCGTCCATCTGCAGACGGTTATAGTCGTGGAAGCCGAACGGCTTCATGAAGCGCACTCGCCCGTCTGCCACCAGGCCAGCTTGATCCAGCCGCTTGCGGGTGCGTGGATGGGTCGAGACGATGACCGGCATATTGTAGTGCGCCGCCAGCGCCGAGAGCGTGCCGACAAGTTCGCCCAGCCGCTCAGCGCGGTCCACATTTTCCTCGCGATGCAGCGATACGATGAAATAGCCGCTCGGGATGAGACCAATCCGCTCCAGCACGTCGGATGCCTCGATGCGCGGGCGGTAGTGTTCCAACACCTCGCGCATCGGCGAACCGGTCAGATAGATGCGCCGGTGAGAGAGCCCCTCAGCGAGCAAGTGCCTGCGTGCGTGCTCCGTATAGACAAGGTTGAAGTCGGCGATGTGGTCGACCAGCTTGCGGTTCGTCTCCTCGGGCACGTTGCGGTCGAAAGAGCGGTTGCCGGCCTCCATGTGATAGATGGGCACGTGCATGCGCCGAGCCATGATGGAGGATAAGGCGGAGTTTGTGTCGCCAAGAATGAGTACTGCGTCCGGCCGCTCCAAGGCGATCACCCGCTCGCTTTCAAACAGGATCTTGCCAAGCGTCTCACCAAGGCTGCCGCCGCCGGCGCCGAGAAAATGATCCGGCCGGCGAACGCCAAGGTCGTCAAAGAACACCTCGTTGAGCTCGTAGTCGTAGTTCTGCCCGGTATGCACGATGCGGTGCTCGCAGTACTCGTCGAGCTGCGCCATCACCCGAGATAGTCGGATAATCTCCGGGCGCGTACCTAATATGGTCATCACCTTCAGCATCGCATCATCCTAGGACGGGGTCGGCGTACGTGTCAGGCGCGGCGGGATCGAACAACGCTTGGGTCCAGAACAGTGTTAGCAGTGGGCGATCGCCTACATTCTCGATCGAATGAGTATGTAGCGTTGGCATGTCGACTGCTGCCGGCTCGTCGCCGCTGACACGATATTCCCAGACCGGACCGCCCAGCACCCGGCGAATCCGGATCACTGCCTCGCCTTTCAGCACCAGGAAACGTTCCACCTTGTTGAGATGGAAGTGGTTGCCGCGTGTCAATCCCGGCTCAGTCCAGCTAAGGAAGGTCTGACCGCCGCCGCAACTCTTCACCGCCTCGAACAGCGCTCCGCGCTTGTCACAGTTGAGATTCAGCGGCCGCGGAAAGAAGGCGGGATACAGCGCTGAGCGGTAGCTGTTGAACAGTGCGAGATCGATGGGATCCGACAGGTCTGGGAAAATTTTAGCGGCATAGGCGGCATGATAACCCTGGATACGCTCGAGCAGTTCAACGACCTTCATCGGGCGCGGTTCTGGTCGCAACTCGCCGGTCAAGCTACAGAGGGCGGCGCCGATGGCCTCGTCGGCCGCCGCACCGGCGTGCAGCAACCGTACCTCCCCCTCGGGATCGACAGTCGGCACATCGCCGGACACCACCTGATGAATAAGGGTGGCGGTGACGTTGTTGTAAAAGGGCCGGGCCCCTTCTCCGAAGATGTGTGGCAGTACGAGATTTGTGAAGCGCGGTGCGGCAGCGCCGAGGATTTCAGCAGCCTGACGCTTCGAGCGGCCATAGGGTGAATCGAAATTCGCGTGTGTCGAATTTGCGTAGACGAGGTGTGGTGTCTCACCCACCTCCCGGCAACATGTAGCGAGACGCTCTGCAATGGCGCAGTTGCCGCGCTCTACCTCCTCATCGGTGCCCCGGTTGACGCCGGCGAAATGCAGCACGGCCTCGGCGCCGGCGAGGGCGTGGCCAAGCCGCGCGCTGTCGTTGAAATATTCGCGGTCAATGGCGACGATCTCAAAAGGCCGTGCTTCGCCGCGGAATGTCGCCGCGCAATTGCGCGCGTGCAGGCGCGCCGCGCAGTGCCAACCGAGTAGACCTCTGGCGCCGGTGACGACGATGCGGATCATTGGCAGGCCGCCGATTTGATCTCGGCGACGACTTCCGGAAGGGTGAGCAGCAGCGCCTTTACCCCGGCGACGTCGAGTCGCTCGGTGTTGTGCGAGTGATAGTCACTTTGGTTGACGACCTCGACGTCGCCCTCGGAAAAATAGGCGCGATAGTTGAGATCGCGTCCGTCCATGCTTATGCGGAAATAGTCACCCATGTCCTCGCTTTGGGTCAGTTCCTGCGCGCTTGCCAGCGTTTCGAAAAGCTTTTCGCCGTGCCGCCAACCGACGACCTCGACGGAGTGATCCGGACGGCCAAAAAGCTCCTTGAGCGCAATGACGAGATCGGCAACGGTCGAGGCCGGGGCCTTGCGAATGAAAAGGTCGCCCTGGCGGGCATTCTCGAAAGCGTAGTGCACCAGCGCCACCGAATCGCGGAGGGGCATGAGGAAGCGCGTCATGGCTGGCTCAGTGATGGTGATCGGCTGCCCCGACTTGATCTGTCGGATGAACAGCGGAATGACCGAACCGCGCGAGCACATGACGTTGCCGTAGCGCACCAACGAAACCGTGGTCGCCGCTTCTGGGCCGATGGATCGGGCAATAGCGCCGGCGAGCTTCTCCATCATCGCCTTGGAAATGCCCATGGCATTGATCGGGAAAACTGCTTTGTCGGTCGACAGGCATACGACAGAGCGTACCCCGGCGGCCGCCGCCGATCGCACGACATTCTCCGAGCCAAGGATATTGGTGCGCACAGCCTCAAGCGGGAAAAACTCGCAGGATGGCACTTGCTTGAGAGCTGCCGCGTGGAAGACGTGAGTGACGCCCCTCATTGCCCGATCGACACTGTCGCGGTCACGTACGTCGCCGATATAAAAGCGCACATTACTTTTGCGCAGGCTGTTGCGCAGGGTGTCCTGCTTTTCCTCGTCGCGGCTGAGCACCCGGACCTCGGGGCAACCTTTGGCGAGCAGGTCATGAAGCATAGTCCGCCCGAAGGAGCCCGTGCCTCCGGTAATCAGCACGGTCGCGCGTCGAATTGAATGCGCTCCGGCGGCGTCTACCTTACCCCTATCCGTCACGATTCTGCTGTCCAAAGTGCCTGGTGACATGCCCTGGAATGTCCCTATTGAGTTGTCGTATCCCCGCCCATTCATTCAATCGAACCTCACGTTATGCTGGTTCATGACGAGCCAAGCCGTTCCGGTATTTCCCGGACGGTGCTTGGCCAATTTAGATAATCTGAATAGCTGTTCGATCATGGCGCGCCGCCGCTGTTGATAAGGCGCGGAATTCTAGGAGGATGGCCGTCGCGCCGAGGCGCCAATTTCATATTTAGGGGCTGTCCGAGTAACATGCGGTCTATGAACCGTACCGAGCTGCGGCGCCGTACTTTAAGGGTCAATAACGGAATGTAGACGAAAACGATCCAAGCGACGGCCCAGTCCAATGAAATGGCAACCTGCATATTCGCTGAAAGATAGGCAAAAAAGATCGAGAACATAATGAGAGTTGCGAGGGCGACAGGGTTTCTCTCGTTATGCCAGAAAATCTCGGCGCTTCGCATGATGCGCCCCATAAAGAACATGTAGACCGGTATCAGCAGGAAGTGGATATCGTTGGCAAGGGTCGGAAACAACGTGGTCCAGCGATAGGCGGCATCCCAGCCGGCTTCGGTAATTCGCTCGTCGTACGTCGAAATATCGCACATCATCCGAGTGAGGGAGCACAGCAGCCGCTCGATTGGGGGCAGATGGCCAAGGCCAAAGTGGAACTCGAACGGTACTGTCAAAGCGACGCTAAGGCCCTGATATCCGTTGGTGATATACAGGGCAATCATTGCCCAGCCGAACTCGAGCTTCGGTGAGATCGTCGACAGAAATCCATCGTAATTGATGCAAACGAATTCGAAGCAGGCGGGCAGGTCTTCGCGTCTTCCGAGTTTCCGCTCGATGAAAAGCAGCAGAAAAATTGGTACCAGTAGTGCTGAGCCAATTATGATCTTGCGTTTGTAGCCGCTGTAGAAGGCGGAAATGATAATTATAACCAGAACGTCGAATGTCTCCTTGTCGGTGCCTCGCATGAAGCTGGAGCCGATCATGGGGAATATGAACAAAGCTGCGAGGATCTTGTCTTTCAGAAAAAAATAGCAGAACGCTACGAGGGCTACTGGAAACAGTGCCGCCTTGATCAGTGACATCAAGGATTCCAGGGGTGATGACACCCTGGCAATTCTCGTGTTCTCCTGATACTCCGTATAGACTTCGCCAAAATTTGCTGACCAGCTTGATGTGGAGATGAATGAAAGGCCCGTCGCGTTATAAACTTGATTGGCGGAAAGCAGGATGAAAACAAATATCACGGCATAGGCGGATATTTTCGTTATCGCAAGCCGCGGCGGGATAATCGTCGAATAAGTGCACGTGGCGGATGAGGGTATGGACATGCAGCCTAGGTTGAGGCCGAGCATGGCAGTGACGACAACGAGGGCCACCCAGCCGTCGCGGGCGCCGTCCCAGGGGATCGGACCAAAATAGAACAACAAAAGAGTCCCAAAGACCCAAATGTTAGCAAATTTCTGCAATTTGGCCCCATTTCAACTTGGCATAAGCAATGTACTTGCGCCGTCCGTCCTCGAATCGCGAATGGATTTCTTTGTGGATTGATTTTAGGTCGATGTTTTTATCGCGCGTTATGTCAACGCCGACGTGGAATTTCTCGATTGCCGATGTGTAGGCTGGAAGTGGTCTGCCAAAATATAAAATAGGCAGGCCGGATGCGAGATAATCGAACGTTTTGGATGGAAATCCAGGTTGATCCATGAGTGGATTAAGACTGACTAGGCCGAAATGCATTCCGGCAAGCCGTTGTTGCAGTTCCTCTCGGGGAAGCACGCCATGATGTTGGACCTGCACAGAAGACAGTGGATGAAAAAAATCTCGAGGCAATGTGCTCGCCGAGAAGATGTTCAAAATGATACGAGCCGAGCTTCTCGACTCGAGATGGGCGACGCATTCGGCAAGGCCGCGCAGCTCGTTGATCTGTCCAGCGAACGCAATGCGGATTGTGTTGCCTTCGATCGGTCTGTGTATGATTGGGTCGAGCTTCAACTCGCTTCGAGGCCATAAGGGCATCACGGCAATTTTTTGCCCACCCGCATAGTCGCGAAAATCCTCGCTCGGAATGACGATCAGATTTGCAAGCGCCAGACACACGCTTTCAGCGCGGTACAAGATGCGATGGGGTAGCCGGTCCCTGTGGCGCACGCCGCCAATAGTCGTCGGGTACACATCCCACTGAAAGATGACGACCTTTTTCCTGAGCATGCGTGCGGCCGCCAGGATCAAGATTGTTGGGGCTGCAGCGACATGCACGATAACGGTATCCGACCAAAGTACGTCCTTTAAGCTCCTGATGCTGTACCCCAGCAAGGCCAAGATGTTTCGGCTGGCGGATCCTCTGGAAAGGCTGATCAGAGTTTTGCGGCACTCGTATTTTTCCAAAAGGAAATCGCCGAGGGCGGCGAACATGTTGTGCGATGTGTCCCCCTTTGCGCCGAGTGTGATCAATAAAATTTTCTTGCTTTTCATTCCGGCCAGACCCCGGCAGGGCATACGTTCGGCGTCGTGCGAAATGCGCTCGTGATCAATGCCTGCCTGAAGATTGGACGGTCCCAGTGAGCGCGCCTCAGGGACAGCACGCAGTCCGGTGGACTCAGATCGGATTGGCATGGGCCGCCTCCAGCCAGTCAGCGAACTGGTCCGCCAGCATGTTGTGGGAGAAGCGCGAGCGGGCGAGCGCGCGGCTGCGCTCACTCATGCGGATGAGCGACGCGCGGTTGTCGGCAGCATATTCGAGCGTGTCTGCGAAGGCGCTCACATCGTCGGGAGGTACAACAAAGCCGCACTCATTCTCGCTGATCATGTCGGCTACCCATCCCGGATAGTTGGTGAGGACGGGCCGACCGGCGGCGATGTAGTCGAAGAACTTGTTGGGCGAGGTGCCGTAGTAGAAGGCCTCGACATTGGCCAGTGTTTGCAGGCCTAAATCGGACACCGCCATCAGCCCGGCGATCTTCTCTTTAGCCACTGGCGCCGCGAATACGACGTTGTCGAGTCCTTCGCGCGCGGCGCGGGCTTGTAAAGCGGGCTTCAACTTGCCCTGACCGACGAGAACCAGCTTGATGTCGGCTCGGTCCCGAGCCTTCAGCATCGAAGCGCAGTCTAGAACGGCGTCCAACCCATTGGCGATGCCGTGGGTGCCGGCAAAGACAGCTATGAAATCGTGCGGGTTGACACCATGCGGGAGCGAGGCTGTGGCGAGCGCATCGAAAACATCGAGATCGCAACCGTTGGGGATCATTGCTATGCGGCTCGCGTCCACGCCGCGCTGCTCGATGCCTTCAACGATGCCCGGTGCGAGGGCGATGAGCCGGTGAGCTGCCCGATAACTCGCCCACTCGAGCGCGCCCATGGCATAGAGCACCAGCGGGTTGCGGATGACACCGAGCGAGCGGGGCAACTCCGGCCACAGATCGCGCACCTCAAAGACGAAGGGCTTGTTGGTGAAGAGCCGTGCGAAGATGCCTGGAATGCTTGCTGTCAACGGCGTGGTCGTGGCGAAGACCAGATCAGACGGTTCTCTAAGAACGAGGCCTATGCACCGCAGCCCATAGCGCAGGAAAATCAAGCTGCGTTTGAAAAATCCGGTGGCGTTGGAATAAGCGAGGTCGAACTCGACGACGTCGATGCCGTCGACGTCACCCCGGCGGAGCCCGTTCGCGAACGGCCCCGCTAGTCCGGTGTCGCCTCCGTGGTAGCTGCCGCAAACCATTGTTACCGTATGGCCGCGCGCAACCAGTCGGCGCGCCATCGCATAGGAGCGGGTGCCTGCCGCGCCGCGAGGTGTCGAGAAGTGCTGATGGAAATAGAGCACCTTCATCGCCACGTGAACTCGCTGACTAGGCTTGTCGGGCCTCCTACTTCAATCTCCAGTACCGGCACTTCGTGCTGCTGGAGATAGTGGAGCGACTCGCGTCCGAGAACGATCTCCTTGCGGACCGGCTCAGCCTCGCTCCTCACTGACAGACGGTACGCGCCTTTGCGGACGTCTTGCCCCACGATCGACCAGTCGCCCGGCGCGAGACGCCAGCGCAGCACCGCCGAGGAAAAGCGGCCGGCGAGATGGTCGCGGACGGTGAGGCGTCCATCCTCAAGCGCAATTTGCCGATGATGACGCGCGCCGCGCCAGTCAGTGACGGCGGCCTCCGCGGTGGATCGCCCTGTATCGAAGGCCACCGAGTCGGCTTGGAGCCATTCCCCGAACAGGAAGCGGCCAAGGCGGGGCATCTGGTCGCGTCCGTCGAACTGTACCGCGTTGTGTCCGGCGGCGCCGTTGAAGGTGTCGAGAGTCTGCCGGTCGGCGTTGTAACTGAAAGTTCCCGCGTCGCGCAAAACGTTGGTGCCGTCTATCCAGAGATCGACATGCAGCGCGTCCCCCTGCGAGGGTCGGAAGCGGAAGCGCGGGTAGCGCAGCAACGCCATCGCCGTTTCGGCTCGCAGCACGGCATAGCCGCCGTCATCGAACTGGCGCGAGCGGGGAGGCTCGGCTTGCGCTTGCGGTAGGCGGATGCCGAGGCAGTGCAAAGGCAAGTTCCAGATGCCTTCGCGGTCATAGGCGAGGCGGTCGGCGAACAGCGCCATGGCGGTCTGTACACTCGGTCGGAAGTCGCGATAGCCGGTGTCGGTCAACGGCAGAAGTCGCGCGCCGTCATTGGCGCCCAGATTAGGACCGTCGCCGCTGCTGGGCTCGATCAGCGTGAAGAGCCATAGCGCGGCGGCAGCGGCGCGTTCGTAGAGCAGGCCCGAGAACGGCCGCAGGTCACGCGCCCGCCGCCAGACCTCGACCATGCTCAGCGTATCGACGAGGACACGGTGATAGTTGAGCGAATGCTGCGAGAAGCTGCCGTCCGACGCGACCAAGCGGGCGATGCCGTTCTCCAGGAGACTGCGACCAAGATTCGCCCAACGTGCTCCATCGGTATCGCCCGCAGCATGGAGCCAGCTACCGCCGATGAACAGTGCGGCTGCTTCCGACGTGCCGTGGTTGTTGTCCTGCCCGATGGCGTAGCCGATGGTCGGCATGATGCGCGCGAGATGAATCCGTAATAGGTCGCGTAGGCCCGGGAGTGGCACCCCCCGCTGGATGAGAATCAGCGAGGCCATGGCGAGGTGCATGACGCGGATGGAGGTCTCCTGTCCGCATTTCCAGTTCGGGCCGAGATAGGGTGGGTTTCGTCGGCACCAATCGCCGAGCCAATCTTCCAACCGTGCCGCCTCGCCAGGCTCGCGGGAGGCGGCTCCTTGAGCAATTGATAGCACCCAGTCGAAGCGCGAAGGTTCCCAGATGATTTTGATGTCGCCGCTTGCTTCGTCGAAATCGGAAATCTCCCACCAGGGACGATCGGCGCCGACGCGCTTTCCGGTCAGCGGGTTGAGAAACCAGTCTGGCCTGCCGCCGTCGAATGGGACGCTGAGCCAGCCGAAATAGGTGGCCTCGCGCCTCCATGTCTGTCGGGCCGGCCATGTACGAGTCGGCCCGTCATAGGTCGGGAAAAAGGGGCCGTGCGGCGTCCGGGCCTTCAGCCGGCGAACACGACCGAGCCCGGTCGCTAGGCCGAGACGGTAGGCCGCGACCCGTGCCACGTTTGCGGGGCCGAGCTTGGCGATGGTCCGCAATCGAATGGCGGTACTCATTGCTGGACGCGCAGCAAGCGTGCTGCCTCGATGCTGGCGCGGGCCACTTCGAATATCTGCTGCGGCGGAATGGGCGAGGGTTCCCCGCGGGTGATGGCATGGAGGAAGGCGGCGGCGCAGGCGTCCTGTCCCTTGTCCTGTGTCCATCCGCGCATTCGCCGGAAGCCCGGCCAGCCATAACCGGTGAGACTGCGGAAATTGTCGATCTGCAGCACCCGACCGCCACAGAACACCTCAATGCGCTCCTTAGGGAAGTCGCGCGCACCGTTGGCGAGATAGTGCACGGTGCCGAACGAGCCATCCGCGAAGCCGAGCACGATGACGGCAATGTCCTCGGAGACCACGACGCCGGGCGCCCCGCTCATGCGCCGAGCGAAGACGGAGGTGATCGGCGCGCCGGCGAGGAAGCGCATCAGGTCGATATAGTGACACGCCTCGCCGACGATGCGCCCGCCGCCCACCGCGATATCTTGCGTCCAGTGATCGGCAGGTATCGCGCCCGAGTTCATGGTCAAGATGAAGGATTTTGGCTCTCGCACCGCCCCGAGCAGCGCGCGCATCTTCACCACATGAGGAGCGAAGCGCCGGTTGAAGCCGACCATGAGCCGCGGTCGCCACGGCATGACTTCGGCCTTGCGGTAAGCAATCTCGATGGCGTCGACCTCCTCGATCGTCAGAGCCAGCGGCTTTTCGACGAAGACGTTCTTGCCCGACTCGAGAGCCTGGACGACTAAGCTTGCGTGGCTGTCGTGCCGCGTAGCAATCGCAACCGTGTTGATCTCCCGCGCCCGCAGTGCGGCCTCTGGTTCGGTTGCCGCCTGCAGGAAGCCGGCCCGGCATCCGATGATCGCGCTGCTGGTGCCACTGGAATTGACGATCGTGTGAAGCTGCGCGCCCGCTTTGCGAAAGGCGGGGATGAGAACGCGCGAAGCGTAATTACCGGCACCGATGAAGCCGCAGATCGGCCGTTCCGGATCGAACGCCGCCGGCGTCTGAATAAGATCGATACGTCGCCGGCGCATCGCCTGCGTCCCACCGGCCTTGTAGGTGAGGAGTACGCCGAGTGCGGACTTGTCGGCGGTCAGCAAGTCATACGCGTCTGGCGCTTCGTCGAATGGGATGCGCCGGGTGATCAGGCTTTCGATGTCCAGCCGACCGGCCTCCAACATATCGAGCACAGCTTCAAAATTGCGGTGCTGCGTCCAGCGCACGAATCCGACGGGGTAGTCGTGTCCATCGCGTTCGTAGCCCCTGTCGTAGCGCCCAGGGCCGTAGGAACAGGAGACCTGAAAGCTGATCTCCTTCTCGTAGAAATCGTTACGATTGAGCTCAAGTCCAGTAACACCGACGAGAACGATGCGCCCGCGTCTGCGCGACATCCGTGCCGCCTGCGCAATGGGTTCAGAGGAGGAGGTAGAGGCAGTAACGATCACTCCGTCGACGCCCCGGCCCCGACTGAATGCCATCCCGGCGGCGATTGGATCCTCGCCGGCTCCCGGGTTACAGGTTTGAGCGCCGAAGCGCGCGGCCAATTCGAGTTTGATCGGATCGAGGTCGGTTGCCAGTACGCGGCAGCCATGGGCGACGAGGAGCTGCACGGTGAGTAGGCCGATGAGACCGACGCCGACGACGACGAAGCACTCGCCGAGCGTCGGCTGCGCAAGCCTGATGCCCTGAAGGCCGATCGAAGAGATGACGGTAAAGGCGGCTGCCTCATCGCTCACCGAATCCGGAATGCGTGCGCAGAGATTTTTTGGCACGCTGATGAGATCGGCATGGGGCCCGTTGGAGACCACCCGGTCGCCAATCGAAAATCCCGCGCAATCCTCACCCAACGCTTCGACGACGCCGACATTGCAGTAGCCGAGCGGTATTGGCTGGATGAGCTTGGAGCGGATCGCCTCGAAGGCGGGTCCCGGGCCGTCGATACGCACCTTATCGATCACCGCAGTTACCCGGTCAGGCTGCTGGCGCGCTTTCTGCAGCAACGAGGCCCGACTGAAGTCCACCAGCATGCGTTCGGTGCCGGTCGAAATCAGGCTGGCGCGCGAGACAATCAAGAGCGAACCTTTGCGTGGACTCGGTGCCGGGGCCTCTTGGATGTAGGTTTGGCCGCCGAGCATGTCTTGAAGGATCTGCTTCATTTGGGTCTCTGCGAAAGCGGCCAGAATGCCGTCGTCCCTTGCCGTGGTTCTTGGCTTGGCGTGCGTGCGGCGACAGCGACTGTGATCGGGTACACCCCGCTCAGGCGTGCGGCTCGAAAAGCAAGAAATCCTCTGATATCGGGGCGCTTCTTGCTTGTGTCGGCGCTGCGTTTTTGTTCCGAGAACTAGCTGCAGTGTCGCTTCGGCGTTGGCACCAAACACCGCGCGTGTCGACCACCGCCTTGCCGGCCAGCGCTTCGCGCGGAATGCGCCCAAACTGGGAGTGATTGACAAGCAGAAGAACGACGTCGGCCCCGTCCATAGCCCTCTCGCCGTTGGCCACCATCGTCACGTTGGGTCGTCCCGCCAGCGAACGCGGCAACTCCCTGATAAATGGCTCGCAGACCCGCAGTTCGCAGTCTTCCCAAGTCGCCAGTTCCTCTGCGATGTGCAGCGCCGGACTTTCGCGGAGATCGTCCACGTCAGCCTTGAACGCCAGCCCAAGGCACGCGACTCTGACCGGGGCAGCGCGACCGGCGAACGCCGCGCGAACCTTCTCGATCACCCATGCCGACTTGCCGTCGTTAATTTCGCGCGCGAGGCGCACGAGCCGCGCCTCCCGCGGCGCCGCCTCGACAATGAACCAAGGATCGACAGCAATGCAGTGCCCGCCAACGCCCGGCCCGGGCTGGAGAATGTTGACGCGCGGATGTCCATTTGCGAGTCGAATCAACTCCCAAACATCGATGTCGAGCTTGTCGCAGACTAAGGACAGCTCATTGGCAAAGGCGATGTTGACGTCGCGAAACGAATTCTCGGTCAGCTTGCACATCTCCGCGGTGCGTGCGTCCGTCGTCAGCAGCGCGCCCTTACAGAACATTTTGTAGAGTTGCACTGCGCGCCGCGAGCACGCGTCGCTGATACCGCCGATGACGCGATTGTTTTCCACGAGCTCAGTCAGAACGCGTCCCGGGAGGACCCGCTCAGGGCAATAGGCGACGAACACATCGCAAGGCTCGTCCCGCCCCGCTGGCAGACGCAAATCACTGCGCAGATCTGCGAGGATCTGTGCAACACGCTCCGTTGTCCCGGGCGGACAAGTGGATTCGACGATCACGATATTGCCTGGGTTCAGATATTGCGCGATAGAGCGGGCGGCCGTCTCGACATAGGAGACATCCGCCTTCCCACTACTTAGTGGTGTGGGAACTGCGAGGATGAAAACGTCAGCCGGCTCTGGCTCGGTTGCGGCGCGCAGGAAGCCCTCCGCCACGGCGTGCGCGGTGATCGCTTTCAAGTCAGGCTCGACGATATGGATGTCGCCGCGATTGATGGTCTCGACCACCTCATGCTTCACGTCTACGCCCAAAACACTTACGCCACACGAGGCGATCATGGCGGCGGTGGGAAGGCCGATATAGCCCAGCCCGACGATGCAGACTTTGTCGATAGTCACAGGTTTCACGCGTGTCTCTCGTGTTTTTCGAGCGCGCGACAGATGCGCCCGGCTGCCATCCCGTCGCCATAAGGATTGATCGCGCCGGCCATCCGCGCGTAGTGCACCTTGTCGGTGAAGAGACGTCCGGCCTCGCGGACGATGGCTTTCCGATCCGTACCGACGAGTATTGCGGTGCCCGCCTGCACCGCCTCGGGTCGCTCGGTGGTGTCGCGCATGACGAGCACTGGCTTGCCGAGGGAGGGCGCCTCCTCCTGCACACCGCCGGAATCAGTAATGACGAAATGCGCGCGATCCATCAGAGCAATGAAGTGCAAATACTCGAGCGGATCGATCAAGCTGATCCGCGGATTCCCGGCGAGACGGCGCTCGACCGGCCCCTTCACGTTCGGATTGGGATGAATCGGATAGACGACGTGGGCATCGTAGTGCTCGGCGATCTCGATGAGCGCGGCGCAGATATTGTCGAAGCCAGTACCAAAATTTTCGCGGCGATGGCCTGTCACAAGGACGAGCGGGCGACCCTCGGCGAGAAAGGCGAAGCGCTGAAGCAAATTCTCGGTGCCGGCCAAGCGGGCGCGCGCGACGGTGCGCAGCAAGGCATCGATCACGGTATTGCCGGTTACGTGGATATGCTGGTCGGGTACGCCCTCGGCAAGCAGGTTACGCCGGGCGCTGTCTGTCGGCGCGAAGTGATATCGGGTCGTCAAAGTCACGACGCGGCGATTCATCTCCTCCGGCCAGGGCGCGGCGAGCGAGCCCGATCTCAATCCCGCTTCGACATGACCGACCGACACCCGCCGATAGAAAGCTGCAAGCGACGCTGCAAGCGTGGTCGATGTGTCGCCGTGAACGAGCACCACGTCCGGCTTCTCGATATCCAGAATCGCACCGACGCCGGTAAGTGCCCGCGAGGTCAATGCCTCAAGCGTCTGATCGTGCTGCATCAGGTCGAGGTCATGATCGGGCACGAGCTCGAACAGCGAGAGCGCCTGATCAAGCATTGCCCTATGCTGCGCGGTAACACAGATCCTGATGTCGATCTGGTCGCTTGCGCCCAGCTCAAGGATAACCGGGGCCATCTTGATGGCCTCAGGACGGGTGCCAAATATCGCCAGTACTTTGATCATGGCGTACGGTCGACGCCGTGATCGCGGCGCGCGTGCAGACAATAGGTCGCTGCGAGATGGCTCACTGCATATCTTTTGAAATAGAAACCATGGTCAGCAATCCTGGAGGAATTGACTGGCAACTCAGGCTCCTGTGATTGCAGAATGGGTTTGAAAATTGGCACCGCAATCCCCCGCGTCGCTCACTGCCGCGCTCGTCTGCGACTGACCGCACTAAACAATCACGCATCATCAAATGCAACCTATGCGTGTATTTTGCGGTGGATATCTTGAGCCCGAGCACATGCTGAAACTACGCTCGTCTCAGCCCCGTAAATGTGCGGCGAAAATTCGAGTAGTGGCGCAGTCGCAGCTTTGCGTTGACATGCGCCACATCGCGTTCGGCACGCTAAAGCCGAGACTTATGTGCCGTGATCCGGCCGTGGATCGCAGGCCACGCGTCCCTCGATACATCGAGGATCAGGTCATCTTGCAGGTCCAGACGCAGGTCTAAATCGACTTGGCAATCCAGGCCATATAGCGGCGCGCCTCCTCCAGATGCGGCGGATATCCACTGGTCAATGCACGCAAAGGTTGCAATTGAATCTGCGGCAATGTTAAGTGCGGTACGTCATCGTCGAGCGCGTCAGTGAGCGACGCGGCAGTCTTGGCCACAGGGCGAGGTCCCCGGAATTCAGGCAATGCCCCATTCCCATCAAAACTCAACTGGAAGGCAGCGGAACGTGTCCCGATGCGGAATTGCACAGATATCCGCTGCACGCGCAGTTGAACGGGATGAGTTTTCGCGAAGCGCACTGCAGAGGCATCCGTGATCGATCTCCACAGCCATATGCTGCCCGGCATCGATGACGGTGCAGCAGAATTATCAATCGCCCTGGAAATGGCTCGAATGCAGATCGATCAGGGCGTGACGATCGTCGCTTGCACTCCGCATATCCTACCTGGCGTCTACCAGAATGATGGACCTCAGATTCGTCGGGCGGTGGCGAACCTGCAGCGGGCGATCGACGACGCTGGTCTGAAGCTGCTGCTCAAGGCGGGAGCGGACAACCACATCGCGCCAGATTTTGCCCAGCAGTTGCGCAGCGGCCAACTGCTCTCACTCGGCGATACACGGTATGTGCTCGTGGAACCGCCGCACAACTTGCCGCCTGTGCGCTTGGACGAGCTGTGCTTCGGTATTCTTGTGGCGGATTTCGTCCCCATCATCACGCACCCTGAGCGACTTGGATGGGTCGACGATAAATATGACCTCATCAAACGCATGGCCGATCGCGGTGTCTGGATGCAAGTCACTGCCGGTTCGCTCACTGGCCGGTTCGGTAACCGACCGAAGTACTGGGCGGAGCGAATGATCTGCGAGGGCATCGCGCACATTCTTGCAAGTGACTCTCACAATATCACCGAGCGGCCTCCAGACCTCGCTGCTGGCCGTAAGGCGGCTGAAAGGCTGGTGGGTGCGGCGGAGGCCGATCTACTGGTGATGGGGCGTCCATTCGACATCGTGTCGGACAAAGCGGCCTCGGAAATTGCACCGATCAGGGTGGAGAGATTTTATGGCGCGGTGCGGACGGACGGGGATCAATCGCGGGCATCCAATCGTCGTGGCGCTGGCGCTTTTCGTGTCGGGCTGCGTCGCTTCCTCTGGTAATGAGACCACCGCGCTTCTGGACGACGTCTCCCCCAGGGGGCTGGCTGCTAGCGGTTTCGCGCGCCCCGCGGGGAGCGCGGCGCAGACTTCAGCACTGCGTCCCGAATCCGCGAGCGTCCTTGCTGGTCAGTCGAAAAGCCCCGCCAGTGAAATCCGTGCTGTTACCGCAGCCGGCACTCCAGGCAGCGAGGGATATCGGGTCGGTCCCCTCGACGTGCTCGACATCACCGTCTTCAAACTCACGGATCTGAGCAAAACGGTGCAGGTCTCCGAAAGCGGCAGATTTGGCTTCCCGTTGATCGGCGAAGTCCAAGGCAGTGGTCGCACGGTGAGCGAGATTGAGAAGGACCTCGAATCGAGGCTGGGAGTGGAATATCTGCGCAATCCGCAGGTCACGGTGCTTGTCAAAGAATACAACAGCCATCGAATTACCGTCGAAGGCGCGGTCAAGAAGGCCGGTGTCTTTCCTATGCAGGGTCCGATGTCCTTGCTGCAGGCCGTCGCCACCGCTGGCGGTCTGGATGAGTTGTCCGACGGCTCCCTTCTCGTGTTTCGAAGAGTGGACGGGCGAACTGCGGTGGCGCGGTTCAACTTGAACGACCTGCGTAACCAGCAGGGGGAAGATCCGACCCTGCAGGCAGGCGACATCGTCATGGTGCCTTCATCAGATTTGAAGCAGGCGCTGCAGTATTTCATGCGCGCTGCGCCGCTGCTGAATGCCTTCGTTCTTTTGTAGGCAGAAGGCATCGGACAAAAAACGACTGTCGCAGAGAAGGGATTATGAGAGATCGGGGATTGGAAACAGGCAACCTAGGCGCGGACGACAAAAACTTGCCTGCGCGGGTAGAGCCGTCCGGCGTGCCGGCAGCTCGAGAAAACTATGGCTACGGCGTTGCTGGAGATTACGGAAATTCTGCTTCCGATGGTCAGTCTGAACTCGCACTGACACTGCGGTATCTGATCGCCGTTGCGCTGAAGTGGTACGCGCTGATCCTCGGCACGGCCGGGGCCTTCCTTGCCATCGGCTTTGCATACGCCTTTCTCTCTACCCCGCTCTATTCCGCTCTCGTGCGCATCCAGATCGATAAAGAACCGGGCAAGATCGTAGACAACGGGGCAATGACGCCTGTCGAGACCGGCGGCGCAGAATTTCAGAAGACGCAAAAAGAACTGCTGAAAAGTCGCGGCATGTCCGAACGTGTCGTCTCCACACTAACGCTCGACCAAGACACGAGCTTCACAACTAATTCGCCTGGTCTTCTCGGACATCTGCTCGGGATCTTTTCCAGCCCGCCCAGAGAGGTTGACGAAGCTGAGAAGCAGGACCGGCTGCGCAGCTACGCTGTGCGGCGAATTCAAAATCGGGTCAACATACGTCCAGTTCCAGCCTCGCGCCTGATTGATATCATTTACACCGATCCATCACCGACGCGTGCCGCCGCTATCGCCAATAGCTATGCCGATGCCTTTGTCGCATCCAATCTCGACAAGCGCTTCGAGGCGAGTGCCTACGCCAAAGTCTTCTTAGAGGACCAAATCAAACAGCTCAAACTGCGCTTGGAGGAGTCGGAAAAGGGCCTCATCAGCTTCGCGGAAGAAGAAAATATGGTCCATACCAGCGATAGGGTCTCCAATGCTGAAACCAATCTTTCCGCAGCCAACACTGCGCTCGGTCAGCTCATCTCCAATCGTATCCGCGACGAAGAAACCTGGATGCAGGTGGAGAACGCCAAGGCGATTGACGTACCGCAGCTTCTTACCAACAACGTGATCGACTTATTGCGCACGCAGCGTAACGAGCTGCAGCGCGTCTACGAGGAAAAGCTCGAGACACTCAAGCCGAGCTATCCCACGATGATGGAGATTTCGAAGAAAATCGCTGAGATCAACCGCCAGCTAACCAAAGAGGTGGTGACCATTCGGCGCTCACTTCGGGCGGCCTATGAATCCTCGATGAAACAGGAACAGCAGATGCGCACGCATATCGACGATCTGCGTGCCCAAGTGATCGAGTTGCAGAAGAAGAGCGTGCGCTACGGGATTCTCCAGCGCGAGGTCGAAACCAATCGTAACCTCTACAACAATTTGCTGCAGCGCCTTAAGGAAGTCGATGTCGCGAGTGGTGTCGGCACGAACAACATTTTTATTGTCGAGAGAGCACTTGCGCCCGAGTCGCCGTCGCATCCGCGCGTTTTGTTTATTCTCGCCGGATCACTTGTTCTCGGCCTTGCAATAGGTTTTGGCGGTGCCAATTTAATCGAGCTGCTCGACGATCGGATTCGAACGCCTGACGAAGCCGAAAAGGCGTCCGGAATGCCGATTCTTGGATTGATACCGAAGTCGCCCTTTGATGACGGGCTGCTGGTTGAACTCGCCAATCCCCGATCAGGTGTGGGCGAAGCGTATCGCTCCCTCGCGACTTCGCTGCAATTCTCCAGCGAAACGGGGCTGCCGCGTACCATCGTCGTCACCAGCGCGGAGGCGCAGGAGGGTAAGTCCAGCACTTCGGTAGCGCTCGCGCGCCATTTCGCCGTCACCGGCAAACGCGTGTTGATCATCGACGCCGATCTGCGCCGGCCCTCATTGCATGTCAAGCTCGGACAGAACAATGCTGTTGGTCTGACCAACTGTTTGACCGGTATGACAACCCTTCCCGAGGTCGTCCAGCCGACGGAAATTCCAAATCTCTGGTTCATGGCGTCGGGGCCGCTTCCACCGAACGCGGCCGACATCCTGGCGGGCACGCATGTGTTCTCGCTGATCTCGTTGGGGCTGGAGACCTACGACCTCATCATCTTCGATAGCCCGCCGATGCTTGGCCTCGCGGACGCTCAGCTCCTCGGCGCCGCCGCGTCAGCTACCGTCGTCGTCGTTGGCGCGGGCGATGCTCGGCGCAGCATCCTGCGCGGCGCACTGCGGCGCTTGCAAATGGCCCGCGCGCAGACAATCGGCCTGGTGTTGACCAAGTTCAACGCCAGCACGTCCGGCTATGGATACGGTTATGGCTATTCCGGTGGCTACGACCCTGTCGAGGAACAGGCCGAGAGCGCCCGGCCCGCGAAGAAGTGGATGCTGCCCGGCTTCAACCGCGGGGAATATAAATCGAACACATCCGAAATGGTTTAAGTGATGGCGGAGTCTTCCGCGCTCCACGCCGCGCTGGCGCTGCTCCAGGATCCAGTCTCGGTGCGCAAATACCATCGCGCCGAGCTTCCGAGCGGCGTGCGCGTCATGCTTGCCGTTGTCGGGGGCAACGAGGATGCGATTGCACAGGCGCAGCAGTACACTGGTCAGTCTCGGGAAAAGTTGCAGGAAGCGGCGGCATTCTTCGTCGAACAAGTGCTGCTCGACTATGATTCCGATAGCTATCGCGTGCTGGGCGGCACGCAAAGCTCGTCGTATGCCGACCTGCGCCAGAACATGGCGCTGCTGATGCGCTGGCTGCACCCCGACCTTCAGGGGCAGGGGAGGCACGCGGCGATCGACCGCGAGGTTTTCAGCAGCCGCGTGACGCGGGCCTGGGAGGATCTCAAGACTGAAGAGCGTCGGCGTGCTTATGACCTCAACCATCCGCCCGCCGCGCCCGCGCCGACTCCGGGGAGGCTCGCGGGCAAGAAAATCCATACCGGCGCAACTGCGGCTGCATCTTGCAATTGCCAAGGCGCGCAGGACGGCACCCCTGCCGACCTAAGGAGCAGACGTGGTGGCAAGCCTCGGTTTCGCGCGCGTCTAAAAACCCCATTGTGTCTGCGCAAGCTTCAAAGTGACCCGGTTTGGGTGCGTCTGATCAGACTGTTCAAGAGCAACAAATGAAACATCTCTTCGCCAGCCGCCATCGAAAGGGTCGCAAACGACGTCCTGACCAGCCGCGTCCTCAGCGTCAGCAATGGCGCCGCAATCTCCGACTTGCTGTTGCCGCGCACCCACTCCGGACAGTCGCGCTCGTTACTTTCGGCGTGCTGCTGACCGCATTCATCGCCAAAACCTCGCTGCCTATGGCCCTGGCCATAAGTTACCCGCGGTTGGCGCTCTTGCTTTACGACGACCATCCAAAGGCTCTGATCACGCTTGCTCTTCAGGAGCGTCGTGCGATCGCTGCTGCCACGAAGCCGTTGCAGGAGGACTCGGCGCCGACGCAGAATCCACCCGCGGGTGCCACCGCCGAAGTCGATAACGCTGCCGCGGCAGGTGCCCTCGCCAAAGATCGCTTTGACGCGATGTCAGCCGCGCTAGCGGAGGCAGATGGGGCAGGTCCCAAGAAACTTCAGCCGGGCGCGTCACCAAACGTCCCATCGCTCACGACAGCATCTGAGGACATTTCGGCATTGCGTGCAGGTGTTCGCGACCTCGCCCAGCGAGTCATCGCGCAGGACCCGCTGAATGCGACGGCCTATCGCCTGCTTGGCGAGACCACTGATGAGTCCGAGGCCAGTCGTGCGGCTCTGATCGAGGCTCTCGCCCGCTCGCGCCGTGAATTGGTCGCGGTATTCCTGCTGCTCCATCAGTCTCATGAGAGGGGCAATTACGCTGAGGTGGTGCGATTGGCTGACGTGCTGCTGCTCACGCAACCAGCGCTGAACCGTTTCACCCTGAGCTATCTCTATTCGTTGGTCTTGGTGCCGGAGGGCCGAGAGGCGGTGGCGGACGTCCTCGCGCGCAATCCGAGCTGGCGCTGGTTCTTCTTTGCGTCCCTTGGCGGGCAGATGGCAGGGGCGCCAGACGCACCTCTCGCACTCTTCCAGCAGCTTCGGTCGAAAGGAGGAAATGCCACTGAATCGGAAATCGCTCCAATTTTATGGGCCCGCCTCGCCGCTGATAAATCGGCTGGAGGCGCGTACAATATTTGGCTGCAATTGCTGTCGCCTGAAGAGATGGCCGAGGTACGCCCGGTCAACAATCTCGACTTCAGCAAGCCCCCAGGCCGCACGCCGTTTAATTGGACCGTATCGCGATCCGTCAACGTCTTCGTGGATTTTCAGGAGCGCATACTCAGGGTCCGCTTCGGCATTGGGCAGGTGACATTTGGTGGGCTTTCGCAGGTCACATTTCTCAGCCCCGGCCTCTATCGCTTCAGTGGGTTAGAGAAGGGCAACATGGCAGCCAAACGCGGCATGCGATGGCAGATGACATGCTTCTATGGGCCGGTGGCAGGTACTTCGGACCAGCTCTTTGGAGGGCCGCGCGATTGGCGCGAATTCTCATTCGACGTCACGATTCCCGATGACGGGAGTTGCGATGCTCAGCTACTGCGTCTTGTGCACGACGCTCGCTCAGCCTCCGAACGATTCGCCAGCGGCGAGATCTCGTTTCGGTCACTGCGCATCAAGGCCGCGGAAGTCGAGGAGGCCGCAAGCCTTCGAAAGCCTTAAGGCGAAGGCTGGGCTTCGCGGCACACCGGGCTCGGGTCTCATCGGATCGGAGGGCCATCGAACGCGCGCGCCGATGCCAGTCCGGTACTAACGAAGTCACATTTGACTCGATCAGCGCGCGCTCCAGCGGCACTACCGCGCTGGCGGATGCTTCAAGAAGGCGTACGTAACCCTCGGCGCCCTTTTGAAGGCATTCACCAATCGATCGGCCGACACGGGCATGAAGTGCGAAGGTCGAGTTCCGCCATCGATGTCCAAGATCGATTCGGTCCGATATCTCAACGACATATCCATAGTGCCCTCTGCTTCCATTTATCGTCGATAGAAGCTGAGAGCTTATGTCTCCTGTATCCCCCAGCCAGCCGTGATGCCGGCAAACCGGATCAATCAACCGGATGAAGCGTCGGATCCAGGAACTGGCTCCTTCTCTGGGGTCGCGGCCAGATTGCCGGGCCAGAGGTAGCCGAGGCTCGGTGCGGCAGGCGGACTGAACAATCGTCGAAAGCGGCGCCGGGCAGGTATTCAGCGAGCCTCTTACCGGTCGACGCCGCCATGGTCGGTCTGGTAACAAAGCGCGTCGATCACCAAAAGACTTGTCCAAATCAGACGCATCTAAGGAGCACAATGCGCGAGTTTGACGGAAACAGCCTGACCAAGCGCCTGGAAGAATCACGGCGCGCAACTCAAGCACGCCTCAAGAAGGTAACCGAAGCGTCAAAAATCGACGACCCCATTGCAGCCGAACGCAAGGCCGCGGAACGGGCGATCATCCAAGCGAGACGGACTGAGGCTGCGGCACGCAGAGAAGCCAAAGCGGAAGCTGCACGCGTCCTCGCTGCTCAGGAGGCGGCTGAGAAGGCGCGGCAGATTGAGCTCGCGCAGCACAACGCGCGGTTGGAAGCACAGGCGAAAGCGGAGCAGGCTGAGCTCGATAAAGCCGCTGCCCTGCTGGCGGACGAACAAAAGGCTGCGTTGGCTGCTCATCAAAAGGCGGTCCGCGACGCCCGCTATGCCGCACGCAAACGCCGGCAACGCTGAGGCCTTTACAGATCGATTGCGACCGGATCTAGCGCATCGACCCTCAAGCCAAGGTCGGAACGATCCGGCCGCCTCCGCTAGTGCCGCGGGCGTTGCCACGAAAAATTGACCGAAGGCAGGACGCCCGTCGCCCCGATGCCGACGGGCGATGCCGGGCAGCGCATTGCGCAGTACGATCGTCCAGACGTGACGTTCGCTGGTTTTTGACGGCCGTCAACGCCGCGATGGGCTGGCTTCGATAGTTGGCTGCGTGGCACTATCGTCGCTCACGCGGAGGCGCCTGTGGTGATTGGTCAGACTGCTACAGCGGCAGGTCAGGCGGAAATTATCGGTTTCCTATCGAACCCCTTGTCCCATGTCGGAGGGGGACCGGTTGAACACGTGGAAACGCACGGGAATCTCGTCTTTCTGTCGGGCTCAGACGCCTGGAAGATCAAACGTGCGGTGCGCTTTCCCTATATGGATTTTTCAACGCTGGAGAGGCGGCGCGCGGCCTGTGAGCAAGAGGTCGCGATCAACCGCCGGTTTTCGCCCGATCTTTATCTCGGGTGCGTGCCCATAACGCGGACCAGCGTTGGCACCCTCGCATTCGCCGGGGGCGGTGAAGTCCTGGAATGGGCCGTTCACATGCGGCGCTTCGAGCAATCGGCGTTGCTGAGTTCAATCGCGGCGAATGGGTCCGTATCGGACGACCTCGCCAAGAGCTTAGCCGGCGTCGTGTTCGACTCGCACGCAATGGCCGAGCGTCGCCCAACGGCATCGGGCAGCGCGTCTATCCGTGCGCTCGTGGGCTCCGTCTGTGGGTCGCTCAGCGCGTGCGACAGGCTCGACCGCAATGATGTCGCCCGTTTGACAGATCGGCTGAATGCCGAGGTCGAAAAAACCGCGAGCTTGCTCGACGGCCGAGCGCGTGACGGCTACGTGCGCCGCTGCCATGGCGATCTTCATCTTGCCAACGTCGTGATGTGGCAAGGCCGTCCGATGCTCTACGATGCCATCGAGTTCGACGACGCCATGGGCACGATCGATACGCTCTATGACCTCGCATTCCTGCTGATGGATCTTGACTGTTGCGGGCAAAGGCGCGCGGCCAATGTCGTGCTGAACCGATACCTCTGGCGCAGTGGTGACACGCGCGATCTTGAGGCGCTCGCGGCGCTGCCGCTGTTCATGGGGCTTCGTGCCGCCATTCGCGCGATGGTGACGATCGACCGGATGCGCCAAGAGAATGCGGAGGCAGGGCGGCGCGACCTCGACCGCGCAAGAATGTACCTCAGTGGTGCCCTCAGCTATGTCACGCGGCCTGCTGCGCGGTTGATTGCTATTGGCGGTCGCTCGGGCACCGGGAAGACGATGCTCGCGGCTGCTCTCGCACCCACGGTCGGCAATGCTCCCGGCGCCGTGCATCTCAGGAGCGATCTCGAGCGCAAGGCGGCCGCCGGAGTCGGCGAATTCGAGCGCCTGTCGGCGCACTCTTACACCCGGGAGAACAGTGCACGAGTCTATGCGCTGCTTGAACAGAAAGCGCGGGTCATCCTCGCGGCGGGTTGTCCGGTTGTCGTCGATGCCGTCTATGCGAGTGAGCAAGAGCGTCGCGACATAGAGGCAGTGGCGGAGGCGCTAGGACTCGCCTTCGACGGGATCTGGCTGACCGCGGAGCGCGATACGCTTGTCGAGCGTGTCGAGGCGCGGCGGAACGATGCGTCCGATGCGACACCGGACGTTGTCGATGCTCAGTCGCAGTATGACGTGGGCGAGATGTCGGCCGCGTGGCGCGTGATCGATGCGGGCGGAGCCGCTGCCGACACGCAACGACTCGCGGCATCGCACCTTGGCCTGGAACCGTGAGATGCCATGACCATCCGAAACGTCGACGCTTTGCTCAAACCACGCTCCGTGGCTCTGATCGGTGCCAGCGCGCGTCCTGGAAGCGTTGGTCTCATCACCGCGCAGAGTCTACTGAGCGGCGGCTTCCCAGGGCCGATCTGGTTCGTCAATCCAAAACACGATGCCATCGACAGCCATCCATGCCATTCGTCGATTGCCGAACTGCCGTCGGCGCCCGATCTTGCCATCATCGTCACGCCGGCGCAGACGGTCCCGCAGCTCATCAGTGATCTTGGCGCGAAAGGAACACGCGCCGCCGTCGTCATCACCGCTGGTATTCGTGGGGACCTCAAGCAGGCGATGCTCGACGCCTCTCGCCCGTATACGCTTCGCATTCAGGGCCCGAATTGCGTCGGGCTCATGCTACCGAGGATCGGGCTCAACGCCAGCTTCTCCCCGAAGCCGCTGGCCGGCGATATCGCCTTCCTGTCCCAATCAGGCGCGCTGATCACCGGTATCATCGATTGGGCAAACGGCCGCAACATCGGTTTTTCGCACGTCGTATCGCTCGGCGATATGGCTGACGTCGACTTCGGCGACATGCTCGACTACCTAGCCGCCGATGCGTCCTGCCGCTCGATCCTGCTCTACATGGAATCGGTCACGCACGCGCCGAAGTTCCTGTCGGCCGCGCGCCGCGCCGCGCGATCCAAACCGGTCATCGTCGTCAAGGCTGGCCGCAGCGCGACCGGCGCCAAGGCGGCGCTCTCGCATACGGGAGCCTTGGCAGGCGCTGATGCGGCTTACGATGCCGCCTTCCGACGTGCGGGCGTGCTCCGCGTGCGCGAGTTGGACGATCTGTTCAACGCCGCTGAGATGCTCGCGCGGCATCCGCGGATTGTCGGAGAGCGGCTCGCCATTCTGACCAACGGTGGCGGCGCCGGCGTCATGGCGGCCGACCGGCTTGGCGACCTCGGCGGCACGCTCGCAATTCTATCCGAGAAGACGCTCGCGGCGCTCGATGCCGTACTGCCGCTCACGTGGTCGCACGGCAACCCGATCGACATCATCGGAGATGCCGATGCGGAGAGATACGCCCGCGCCCTCGAGGTGGTGCTGGGCGCGGCGGAGACGGACGCTGTTCTGGTGATGAACTGCCCCACGGCACTCACGTCGAACGCGGACATTGCCGCGCGGATCATCGATGTCGTGGACAAGCGACGGACCAGTGGCGCGGCGGCAAAGCCGATCCTTGCAACTTGGCTTGGCGATGGCGCCAGCCGCGAGGCGCGCACGCTATTTGCAGAAAAGAAGATTGCGAGCTTCGCGACACCTGCCGAGGGCGTCGACGGATTCATGCAACTCATCAGCTACGCCCGCGCGCATAGAGAGCTGATGCGCACGCCGCCGTCGTCGCCCGAGTTCGCATTCGACAGTGCCAAAGTGGACGCCATCCTTCGTGGGGTACTCGATGCCGATCGCACGATCTTATCCGAGGTGGAGGCTAAGAACCTCCTCGCGGCATACGGTATCCCCGTGGTCGGGACGGACATCGCGGCCACTCCCGCTGAGATCGGGCGCTTGGCGGCGGATATCATCGCGGAGCATGGCGCCTGCGTGATCAAGATCCTGTCCGATGATATTTCGCACAAGTCTGACGTTGGCGGTGTCCGTTTGGGTTTGGAGCGCGCCGACGAGGCGGAACGCGCGGCAACCGACATGCTGCGACGGATCGGACAGGCCATGCCCGATGCACATATCGAGGGTTTCACCGTACAGCCAATGGTCCGCCGGCCGCACGCGCATGAGCTGATCCTTGGCGTGTCGGTCGATCCGACGTTCGGACCGCTCATGATGTTCGGCGCGGGTGGAACTGCCGTCGAGGTGCTGCGCGATATCGCCCACGCGCTGCCGCCGCTCGATCTCAACCTCGCGCGAGATATGATTCAACAAACCCGCATCTCGCGCCTGCTCCAGGGGTATCGAGATCGCCCCGCCGCCGATCTCGATCGGATCGCCGAAGTCCTTGTGCGGCTAAGTTATCTGGCGGTGCGCCATCCCGAGATCCGCGAGATCGACATCAATCCGCTGCTGGCCGACGACAGAGGCGTGATCGCGCTCGACGCTCGTGTGAAAGTAGCCGATGCGGTTCGCGAGCCGCGCGTGCCGATGGCGATCAGGCCGTATCCCTCGCAGTGGGAAGCCGACACGACGGTCGATCAGATTGGCGCGCTGCGTATTCGCCCCATCCGCCCGGAGGATGAAGCGCTTTACCAGGACTTCTTTGCCGCGGTGACGACCGAGGATCGAAGGTTGCGCTTTTTTGGAGCCGGTGTGGACGTCACGCATGATGCGCTCGCCCGTCTGACGCAGATCGACTACGCGCGCGAGATGGCATTCGTGGCTGTAGCGCGGGCGACGGGAAAGTTGCTCGGTGTCGTCCGTTTCATCGCCGATCCCGACTATACGCGCGGCGAGTACGCCATTCTCGTTAGGTCGGACCTCAAGGGTCGCGGCCTTGGCTGGCGACTGATGCAGCACTTGATCGCCTATGCCAAGTCCGAGGGTCTCAAGGAGCTTGAGGGAGCGGTTTTATCCGAAAACAGCACCATGCTGCGGATGTGTGCTGAGCTTGGCTTTTCTGTCGAGAGTGACCCAAATGACGTACGCCTTGCGCGCGTCATCCTCGACTTATCGCGCGACGATCAGCGCGCGCGATAGGCGGCGAGAAACGCGCGCACGGCCATATCCACGACGTGAGCGACGCGCTCCTCCGTCGGTGCGCCGGCATGATTGAACAGCATCGGCTTGAAGGTCGTCGACGCGCAGGCATCGATGAACTGCGCGGCCGAAACCTCGCAGTCATGCGGCACGAGTACGCCAGCGGCAACCTTGTCCTCGAAATAAGCCTTCAAATGTCCGACGCCGAGTGCGGGGCCCGAAAGGTAGAACTGACTGCCGAGCTCCGGCATGCGGTCGGCAATCGCGATGACGGTGCGAAGTTCGGAAACGCCGCCGGGTCGTGTCAGGAAGCGTGAAAAATCCCGGCCGAGACGCTTCAGCTCGCTTTCGATGTCCGCCGCCGCGTCCAACGTGAAAATCTGCTCGCCCTGCTGCCGGCATTGGGCTTCGACGATCGCTTCGAACAGCTCTTCCTTGCTTTTGAAGTATACGTAGAGCGTGCCCTTGGAGACGCCGGCCTCGCGCGCGATCTCGTTCATGCTGGCCGCATCAAAGCCATTGGCGAGGAACGTGCGCCGGGCGCCGTCGAGAATTTGGCGTCGCTTCGCTGTGTCCGAGCGCTCCAGCGCGGCCGTCTTGTCCAAGTCCTGCATCGCCATGTCGGGCCTCCTTCCGGTGCGACAATCGAGTGCGCGAAATCGTCATCACAAATCATTGACCGAACCGTTCGGTCATTGACATAGCTCTCCGGCCTGTATATGTCAAGCCGACAATGACCGAACGGTTCGGTTCGATTTGAGGTGGGACATGCTTGACGATCAAGAGATTTTGGACGGCCGGGAAGCGACGAAGGCGAAAACTGGCCCGGACGACGATCGCAACGGCGGTCAAACCAGCCCAACCCACAAGACAGCTGAACCTGGCAACGCGACATCCGAAGCTCCTACAACTTCTGGACGTCGCTCCATCGTTCGCGGTGCAGCGATCGCCGGTCTGCTCTTGGCGCTCAGCGGAGCCACCTACTACGGCCACTATTGGTGGACCGCGGGCCGCTATCTCGTCAGCACGGATGACGCTTATGTCGGCGCCAAGAGTGCAACCCTGTCGCCGAAGGTTTCGGGTTACATCCGCGATATTGCGGTGGCCGATAATGCCCGCGTCGCCCGGGGTGATGTGATCGCCCACATCGACGACGGCGATTACAAACTGGCGGTGCAAACGGCGCGCGACCAGATTGCCGTGCAGCAAGCTGCGATTGAGCGCCTCGGCCAGCAAGTCGCGGCGCAGGAGGCCGTGGTCGATCAAACCAAGGCGCAACTTGCGTCCGCCAAGGCTGGTACGACCCGCGCCGATTTGGAATTGAAGCGCCAGCAGGATCTCGCGGGACGGCAGGTCAGCAGCAAGCAGCTGCTCGAGCAGGCCCAGGCAACCTACGATCAGTCCACCGCATCGGTTCAGGCAGCGGATGCCGCGATTGAATCGGCGACCGCAAACGTCGGCGTGCTCAAGGCGCAGCAGGAGGAGGCGCGGCGAACGCTGAAGCAGTATGAAACGTCGCTCGCGAAGGCCGAACGCGATCTTTCCTTCACCGTGATCCGGGCACCGTTCGATGGCGTCATCGGCAATCGCGCCGTGCAGGTCGGCGACTACGTGCAGCCAACTCAGCGGCTCGCGAGCCTGGTGCCGCTCGATGCCATCTACATTGACGCAAATTTCAAGGAGACGCAGCTTTCAAAACTGGTTCCCGGACAGCCTGTCGCCATCGCCATCGATGCATTCCCCGATCGCAAGCTCGAGGGCCGCGTAGCGAGTGTCGCGCCGGCGTCCGGTTCGGTTTTCTCGTTGCTGCCACCGGATAATGCGACCGGCAACTTCACCAAGATCGTGCAGCGCTTGCCCGTGCGCATTCTGGTGCCGGCCGCCGTCGCCGAGCAATCCCTGCTGAGGCCGGGCATGTCGGTGGTGGTGAGCGTCAACACTAAGCCCGGCGCGCCGGTCACCGAGCAGAAGCTGTCGAGCGCCCACGTGCGCCCCAACGCAAACTGAGCATGAGTGCGGGAGCGGGCCGTCATGGCGGGCAGTGGCACATCAGCAGTTTCTTCGCTCGGGCCGTCGGCCACCACGGCGGCGGCCGACGATCGCATCGATCCGCGGCGGCTCTTGGCCTTCCTGGCCATGACGTTCGGCATGTTCATGGCGATCCTGGATATCCAGATCGTCTCGGCGTCGTTGACGGAGATCCAGGCCGGTTTGTCGGCTTCGGCGAATGAGATCACGTGGGTTCAGACCGCCTACCTGATCGCCGAAGTCATCATGATTCCGCTATCAGGCTACCTGTCGCGTGGGCTCGGGACGCGCATTCTTTTCGCAATGTCCGCTGGCGGGTTCACGGCCGCGAGCCTGATGTGCGGCCTCTCCACCAACATCAACGAGATGATCTTCTGGCGCGCCGTTCAGGGTTTCATCGGCGGCGGCATGATTCCCACGGTGTTTGCCACGGCGTATCTGATCTTCCCGCGCTCGAAGCTCAGCGTCGTGACGCCGATGATCGGCCTCGTCGCGACGATGGCGCCGACGATTGGTCCGACCGTTGGCGGCTACCTGACCAACGCTCTCTCCTGGCATTGGCTGTTCTTCGTCAACATCATCCCCGGTATCGCGGTTACCATCGCCGCGCTGCTCCTCATCGACTTCGACAAACCGGATTGGAAGCTGTTTCGTAATTTCGACTGGATCGGCTTGTTGTCGATGGTCGGCTTCCTCGGTGCGCTCGAATACGTCCTCGAAGAGGGGCCGCGGAACGATTGGTTCGGCGACCACATCGTGCTCCTGATGGCCTGGGTGTCGGGTATTTCGGCGATCGTCTTCTTCTCGCGGGTGCTCACGTTCCGGCAGCCGATCGTCGATCTGCGCGCGTTTGCGGATCGTAACTTCGGGCTCGGCAGTCTCTTTTCCTTCGTGATGGGCATCGGGCTTTACGGGCTGACCTACCTGTACCCGCTCTTTCTCGGCATGGTCCGTGGCTACGATTCCCTGATGATTGGCGAGACGGTATTCGTCTCCGGCATCGCGATGTTCCTGACCGCGCCGTTCGCCGGTCGGCTGTCGAGCAAAGTCGATCCGCGGTACATGCTGATCATCGGCTTTCTATTCTTCGCGCTCGGCACCTGGTGGCTGACGTACCTAACCAAGGATTGGGATTTTTGGGAGTTGTTCTGGCCCCAAGTGTTCCGTGGCGTCGGCCTGATGCTGGCGATCGTCCCGATCAACAACATTGCGCTCGGCACGCTATCGGCGGAGCGGCTGAAGAACGCGTCGGGTCTTTACAACCTGATGCGCAACCTGGGTGGCGCCGTCGGTCTGGCGGGACTGACCACGATCCTCAACAATCGCACCGACCTGCATTTGGCGCGGCTGCACGAGTCCGTCACCTGGTCACGTCAGCCGGCGCTCGAGACGCTCAATGCGCTCACTCAGCGGTTCTCGTCGTACGGGAGCGATGCGCAGGCAATGGCCTTGAAGCAACTCAATCAGATCGTTCACCGTGAAGGCGTTGTGATGGGCTTCGCGGATGTCTTCCTGGTCTTGACGTTCTTGTTCATGGGCCTGGCCGTACTGGCGCTCGTCATGAAGCGTCCCCCCGCAGCCGCGGCTGCGGGTGGTGGTGGACACTAGGGTTATCGCGATATTTCCGCGCTCGACCTCGAGGTCATCTGTTTGGCCACGAAAAGTGTCAAATAGCGGCCTTGGTGCACACTCTGCACGAGGTGGCTCAGCGGGAAATAGTCGATCTGGTCGTTGCGGATCACAAACCAAGGATAGTCCTTTAGCTGCTGGCGGGCTGCAGCGAGTTCAGGCTCCAGATTGAATCCTTCGCTCCGGAAACACCAAGACCAAGATCGTGGCGCGGTGATGCCGGATGAGGCCAGGAGGCCCACATTACCCATAAAAGGCATCGACGAAATCGGGCCCGACGAAACTCTGCGGCGCGCATCGTCAATGTCCGTCTTCAACACCTCAGGGACTGTCAGTTCTCTAAAATCGTTTTTCGCGATGGCTGCAGCAGCGTGGACCATCGAAGGAAACTTGTAGGCTGTAGATATCAAAACGGTTCCAACCGTCACGGCGAATGCAATTCGAATTGGCAGTCGCAAAGTTGGCTGGATGTCGGGCAGGATCGCAAGCGCGACAAGCCCAACCCAAAGTGTTGGCACGTAGTACGTATAGAAAACGCCTCCGGAGAATGTAGCGAACCAGGTCGCTAATATGGCGAACGATAGAAATGCAATAGCATGGACACGATTGTCGGTTTCACGGGACGTGACGTATGCAGCGCTGAAAATGAATAGGCCGATGATCGCAATGAAGGTTACGTGGCTTGGGTTTGCGCCAAGATAGCCAAAGAAATTCTGATTGGATGGGAGGAAGCGCGTGGCGAGGTCGGACATGGGCGCAACGAGGGACGGAGCCCCATATAGCTTGCTGCCCGAAATTGGGAGGATAGTCAGTAGGAGCGATTTAAACCCAATCGTCGCCGAGTAGATGATGCCGGCAATGAGGATCAAGCTGGCCGACGGCAGAGACACGCGAACGATAGAACGCAACGCAATACCAACGCCATCGGATCGGACCTGTTGTGTCGCCAGTCCGATGAGAAGGATTGCACCAGCCATAAGACCAGATGCGGGTCGAAATAGCGCGGACGCCGTGCACAAGAGCAGTGCGACGCGGAATCGCCCCGCCGAAATACCTGTCGCCGCGTTGATGAGGAGGATCTTTTCAGCGAGATGGGAGATCGAATACTCGAAACGTAGGAAATGCAGCAGCGCGAGCAAGCAAGCGACTGCTGCCAGTGGCGGTAACCGCAAGCTATAGACCAACGCCACCATCGACGTGGCCAGCGCAAGATGAAGTATCGCGAACAACACGAAGAATGACTGCCACTGGTTCCCGAACACTGCGGCCCAGGCAGCATTCAAGGCGATCGTGGCAGGGCCGTAGGTGTAGGCAAAATCGATATTGGGCCGAAGCCCGTCGGCGAGAAGCTGGGGGAGGACCAGGTGACCCCCAGCGTCTCCGAGTGCCCACGGCCTAATATCCAAAAGAGGCGCAACCGTCGTGCCAAAGGAAAGTATTGCAATGCCTGCGCCGGCCAAAATTAAGATGGCGAAGTGCGCTTTCGACATGATGGCCCTCGAGTATCGATCAAAAACATCAATTCAAGAATCGTACTGTAAGCCCTACGGTGAGCTAACGGCGAGTCGATGCGATCCAACATAGGTTGGCGATCAACGTGATTTTCGTCCCCCCGCAGCCGCGGCTGCGGGCGGTGGTGGACACTAACCTTTCGATCGCATGAGTTGGGAGACGGAACACGGCTCAGGTCGGGGTGTGGACCATCACCACACTGGTGCGGCCACGGCTTGGATTTACGAATCTGTGTGGCTTGTTGCTCGCAAAAAAGAAACTGTCGCCTTCGCCGAGTAGCCAATTTTGGTCCTCGACCGTCAGACTGAGGCGGCCGACGAGCACCAGCCCGGCTTCGTTCCCGGAGTGCTGATAGAGCTGCCCACCCGACGTGGCGCCTGGCTCCATGTGCATGGTGAAATAGCTGAAGGGGAGCTGAGCGCCAGGCTCCGTCAGCAACTGCTTGTGAATGCCCGATCGCCATAGTTTCAGGCGTGGCCCTTTGCCCGCCTTCATGACGATCGATGTCGCGGGGGCCTTTTTGGCTTTGCGCTTTCCAGGGAGGGACGACGGCTCCACCGTCGCCGACTCGTCGGTAACGAACAGGGTGCCGAAGTGAACATCGAGCACGTCGGCTAGTGTCGTTAGCAGCTTCAAAGATGGCGACGACATGCCGCGCTCGATCTGGCTCAGAAACCCGATCGATACATCGCAGCGCTCCGCCACGATCTCGAGCGAAAGGCCGCGTGCTCGGCGAAGCTCTCGAATGCGATCGCCGACCACGCGATCGATCTCCAAGTTTGTGATGGTTCGGTCGGCGACCGCTTTGGACATGCTCATGGCGCTGAGACTTGCCTTCACCCCAGATAGATTGTGAGTCGGCATTCGTGCTTTCATCGCGTGCTTATGGCACGAACAAAAGGCACCTGCCCTGCTAACGTCAAGGGTCTTCTCGCACCATCCGCAATCGATCAGATTCTTATAGCGCGGGGAAAACCCCCGCCCCATCACGCAATCACTCGACGTCTGCGCGCGCGCCGAACGCGGACGTTCTGCCTGTGCGTGCACGATACCAAGGCATCGCGTAGGGCATGCGACATGCGCTGATTGTGCATTGCATTATTACTTGCACAGCGCTGGCGATCTGCTAATTTTTTCATGGTGGTGAAAATTGCTGATGCTGGCCAGCGGGGAGGCCTCCGCGGGAGAACTGGGGAAGCGGGTGGTATGCGCGTCGGTGTAGAGGTGGGTGGCACGTTCACGGACCTGGTCGCGATCGGACCGAACGGCGTCAGTGTCACGAAGGTTCCAAGCGTTCCGAGATCTCCGGATCTCGGCGCGATCAATGCCATTATCGAGAGCGGCATACCGTTTAGTGCGATCGAAGATCTCGCCCACGGGTCGACCGTTGCCACCAACGCCGTGCTCGAACGAAAAGGCTTTCCGACTGCCTTCGTGACGACGAAGGGCTTCCGTGACATCCTCATTCTCGAACGCCACGGCCGCCATAACATCTATGATCTGGAGTACCAGAAGCCGGCTCCCATCGTCGCGCGAGCCGCGAGCTTCGAGGTGTTAGAACGGATCCTCGCAGACGGCGCTATCTTGACCCCGCTCGACCTCGACGGTGCCGAGCGCGACCTCGTGCCGGCACTGGCGGCGGGCGGTTTTCAGGCGGTCGCCATCTGCCTGCTGAATTCCTATGTGAACGCTGAGCATGAGCGGGCGCTGCGGGATCTGCTGGCGGCGAAACTGCCGAACCTGCACGTGACTATTTCATCCGAGATCACGCGGGAATTCCGCGAGTTCGAGCGCGCCTCGACGACGACGCTGTCGGCCTACGTGCAGCCCGTTATCGATGGCTACATCGCACGGTTCTCTGATCGGCTGGGTCGCGAAGGTTTCAAGGGTCGCTTCTCGGTGATGCAGTCGAATGGTGGTCGACTGCCGGCGTCGGGCATGCGCGCGAATGCCATCAACGCGCTGCTTTCGGGGCCGGCCGCCGGTGTCATGGGCGCCGTGCGGCAAGCCGCGCGCTCGGGCTTCAAGAACCTGATCACGCTGGATATCGGCGGCACGTCGACCGACGTCTGCGTTGTCGTCGACGGCAAGCCGCAACTGACGACATCGTTTTCAATCGATGGGCTGCCGGTACGCGTGCCGCTGCTCGACATCAGCACTGTCGGCGCCGGTGGTGGCTCGATCATCTGGGTCGACGACGGCGGGATGCTGAGGGTCGGCCCACAGTCTGCCGGCGCAGATCCGGGTCCGGCTTGCTATGGCCGCGGCGGCACGGTGCCGACACTCACGGACGCTCACGTCATCCGCCAGACCGTCCGTCCGGATGCTTTCCTTGGCGGGCGCATGCAGCTCGACGTCAAAGCTGCCGCCGTCGCCCTGCAGCCGATTGCCGATCGCTTCGGCCTGACCATCGAGGCCGCGGCGGACAGCGCCGTACGCCTCGCCAACGCCAACATCGTGCGGTCGATCCAGCTCATCTCGACGGAGCGCGGTTACGATCCGCGCGACTACGCGCTCGTCGCATTCGGCGGTGCAGGGCCGCTCCATGCCGCGCCGATCGCCGAGGAACTCGCCATCACGACCATCGTGGTCCCGCCGTCGGCTGGCGTGATTTCCGCCTATGGATTGATCGCATCGGACTTCGTCATGTTCGAAAGCCTGACGCGCCGCGAGCAGGCCGGTCAGGAGGCTGCCGATCTGGTCCGCTCGGTCTTCGCGGAGATGAAGGAGCGGGCGACGGAACGCGCTGCCTCGCTCGGCCTGTCAGGATCGTTGCGGCTCGAATTCACCGCCGACATGCGGTTCGTTGGACAGGCTTTCGAAGTACCGGTCACGTTCGCCGACACGGAGATCGATGGTCTCACGGCAGAAGTCGTGCGTCAGCGCTTTCTCGACGCGCACGACCGGATCTATTTCTTTGGCAAGGACAGCGACAAGCCGGTTGAATTCGTCTCATTCCGGCTCGGCATCATTCTGCCGCTGGAAGAACTGCCGCTGCTGAAAGAAAGTTCGACGGGCGCCGTCGCGGAGGGCCGCATCCGCATCTTCGATAACCGGCAGTGGCACGACGGCGTGCTGAAAAGTCGGTCGGCAATGCGCCCGGGGACCTCGATACCGGGACCGGCGCTGCTGGAAGACCCGACGTCGACGTTGCTGGTTCCGACGGGCTGGACGGCGAGCCGGGATCAGGCCGACAATACGATCCTGACGCGAAAGGGCTGAGGCCATGCAAGAGCGAACCCCAGCGACGGCAGGTAAGGCGGACGCGCTCGATCCGGTCGACTACGCGATCATCAGCCAAGCCCTGATTGCCGCCGCGCGCGAGATGGGCACGAAGATGATCCGTTCGTCCTATTCGAATATCGTGCGCGAGGCGCAGGACGCGTCGGCCGCCTTGTTCGATCGCGACGGCAATGTCGTCGCCCAGGCCGAGCTCATTCCTATGCAGCTCGGGCCGATGTCGGAAATCTTCCGGGCCTGTGCCGCCGTCCACCCCGTGCATACCCTCAAAGAGGGTGACTTCTACATCAACAACGATCCCTACGGCGGCGGTCAGCATCTCCAGGACGTTTTCATCTATTCGCCAATCTTTTTCGAAGGCACGCTGGTCGGCTTCGCGGGCACGACCGCGCATCATCTCGATCTCGGCGGCGGCAATCCGGGTCTCACGCCGGATGCGGTCGATGTCCACGCCGAAGGCATCATCTTTCCTCCTTCGGTCTACAACTATCAGCGCGACTGGTGCGACGGACCACTCGAGCGACTGGTCGCTGCGAACATCCGCGTGCCCTCCCAGACGATCGGCGATTTCTACGCGCAATTCGCGGCGAACTCGATCGGCGCGGAACGCATCAAGCAGCTCTGTGGCAAGTACGGCGCGTCGATGATCGCGCGCGTCATGACGGAATTGGTCGACTACTCCGAACGCCGCTTTCGCGCAGCGTTGCAGGCGATTCCGGATGGTACCTATTACGGCGAGGCGCATGTCGATGACGACGGTTTGACCCCGGATCCGCTGACAGTGCGGGCGGCGGTCACGATTGCGGGCGACACCATATCCGTCGACTACACGGGAACGGTCGGGCAGGTTCGCCGGAACCTCAATTGCCCGTGGGCATCGACGATCTCAGCTACGCTTTCGGCTGTGAAATCGGCGCTGACCAGCCCGGATATTCCCTTCAACGAGGGAGTGAAGAAGCCGATCCGCATCACGGCTCCGAAAGGTACGCTGGTCAATCCCAACTATCCCGCGCCCGTGCGCGCCCGAATGCTGACGGCTTACCGCTGCTTCAATGCCGTGTTGAAGGCGCTCGCCCACGTCGTGCCTGACCGCGTGATCGCTGATGGGAACGATTCTACCGACGTCACGTCCATCGCCTATCTCGATGGCGACCGCTATCGCGTGTATCTCGAGGTTTTCGGCGGCGGCTACGGCGCTGGCCCACGCCTCGATGGCTGTCATGCGGTGGACAGTCCCCTTTCGAATTGCACGAACACGCCAGTCGAAGCGACCGACATGGACTTCGAGCATTTTCGCATCGTCGGCTATGGCCTGATACCGGATAGCTGCGGACATGGACGTCGCCGCGGCGGCCTCGGATTCTTCCGCAGCTTCGAAATCCTCAAGGACGGCGTCAACCTCGCCATCTACGCGGATCGCTTCCGACTGGCCCCGGCTGGTTTGCTCGGGGGTACGGAGGCCACGCGTGCACGTTGCGAGATCGAGCGCGGCGGCAAGATTATCAGCCTGCCGAGTAAGGGCCGCGTCGATCTGTTCGCTGGCGATATCCTCACATTGTACACGGCAGGCGGTGGTGGGTATGGACCGCCGGCGGAGCGCGAACCTGCTCTCATTGCGAAGGATGTCGCGGAGGGCATCATAACGGAAGCCACGGCCATGTCGTTCTACGGGCGGACCGGATGACATCAGGCAGCCCGGCCTCGCGAGAGGGATGGAGCGTCGGGATCGACATCGGTGGCACGTTCACGGATGTCATCGCGATCGGTCCGCGCGGTTCGGTGGTGCTCAAGGTGGCTTCGACACCCGGCAATCCAAGCGACGCCGTCGCCTCAGCGCTCACCGCGCTGTCGACGCAGCATGGTATTTCGCCGCGGGACATCACGCGCTTTGCTCACGGCACGACGGTTGCGACGAATGCTGTGATCGAGCGCAAGGGCGCGCGCGTCGGGTTGATAGCGACGGAAGGCTTTCGCGACATCCTGGAGATTGGCCGGCAGATGCGCCGGCAGATGTATGATCTGCATCTTCGACCGGAGACGCCGGGTTGGCTTGCGCCGGGCGAACGCCGCGTTGAAGTGCGTGAGCGCGTCGATGCGCACGGCGCCGTCGTTGTGCCACTCGATGAAGACAGCATCGACGCGGCCATCGAAAAGCTGCGACCGCTGAAGGTCGAAGCCATCGCCATCAGCCTGCTGTTCTCGTTTCTCGACCCCTCGCACGAGCAGCGGATCAGAGCCCGTGTGCAGGAAGTTCTGCCGGGGGTCGATGTTTCGATTTCGAGCGAGGTCGATCCGGCGTTCCGCGAGTACGAGCGAACCGTCGTCACCGCCTTCGACGCCTACATCAAGCCGGTCGTCGATCGCTATCTCGCGAACCTCGCGACGGGGCTTGCGGCATCCGGCGTGCCGGCACCGTTGCAGGTCATGCAGTCGCGTGGTGGCCTTGCAGGCGTCGAGACGGCGCGGCAACGGCCTGTGCGATTGTTTCTTTCAGGGCCAGCCGCCGGCGCCATCGGCAGTGCAGCGGTCGGCAAGATCGACGGTTTCGAGGACCTGATTACCATCGACGTCGGCGGGACCTCGAGCGACATCGCGCTCGTTGAAGGCGGCACGGTCCATGCGCGCCCGGAGACGCAGATTGCGGGATACGCCGTTCGTGTGCCGATGCTCGACGTGACGACGCTCGGGGCAGGTGGCGGATCGATCGCGTGGATCGATGCCGGTGGTGGATTGCGCGTCGGCCCACATTCGGCGGGCTCCGATCCCGGGCCCGCGTGCTACGCCCGTGGTGGTCGGCTGCCAACCGTGACCGACGCTTCCGTGGTTCTGGGCTATCTCGACACCTCGGGTCTCGCCGGTGGCGCTGTCGGGCTCGAACCGGCGCTCGCATACTCTGCGATTGAGGAAACCATCGCGCGGCCTCTCGGCATCGATGTCATAACGGCGGCGCTCGGGATTCATCGCATCACGAATGGCCGGATGGCCGACGGCGTCCGGCTGGTTTCCGTCAATCGCGGGCACGATCCGCGCCGCTTCGTTCTGTTGCCACTGGGTGGTGCTGGCGGACTCCATGCCACAGCGGTCGCCGACGAACTTTCGATCGAGCGCATCCTTGTGCCGCGGTATCCCGGTGTGCTCGCGGCCGCCGGCCTGCTGACCGCGCCGATCTCGCATGAGGTGGCGGGGGCGTTCCATGCAGCTATCGCATCGACGGACCTTTCGGATGTCCGTCGCGAAGTCGCTGAGCTCGATCGCCGCGCCGACGATCTGATGGGACAGGAAGCCGCCGAAGGGCTTCAGCGCCATCGAACGGCCTTCGCCGATGTCGGCTACGTCGGCCAGAGTCATTTCATCGAAGTACCGCTGGCCGATGGCGAGGACGATGCGCTGTCGCGTCTCTACGCCGACTTCGAGTTGAAGCACACGCAACTCAATGGCCACAAAACCGGGGCGCCGGCCAAGATCGTCAATCTGCGGGTCGTCCATTCTGCGCTGTTGGCGGGAAGTTCGATTGATCGCCCAGCCGCACAGGCGCCGGAGCCGACGCGCGAGCGTGTGCGCAATGTGCGGTTTGCCGGAAGCACCGTGTCGACGGAGACTGCAATCTATCAGCGGTCGGCGCTCAAGAATGGCGATCGTATCGTTGGACCCGCGATCATCGGACAGAGTGATTCGACGACGCTCGTGCCCCCGACTTGGTCGGCGCGCGTTCTGGCGAGTGGGGCCTTGCTCATGGAGCGCACCTGATGTCGGGACACGCGAAGGTGGATGGCAGCCAGGAAGCCTTTGATCCGGTGACCCTGGAGGTGCTTCGCCACCGGCTCGACTGTATCGCCGAGGAAATGGAGACGGCGCTGCTGAAGAGTTCGTGCTCGCCGATCGTCAAGGAGGGCCTCGACGCGTCGGCATCGATCTTCACGCTCGACGGCACGACACTAGCTCAGGCCTGCGCCATTCCGATCCATCTCGGCACGCTCATTCCAGCGGTTGTCGAGATCCTTCGCGTCTTTCCTGTCGCGTCGATGAAACCAGGCGACACCTACATTCTTAACGATCCCTATTGCGGCGGCACGCACCTCCCGGACTTCGCCGTTGTTATGCCGGTGTTCGGCGCCGCCGGACCGTTGGCGATCGCCGCGACCATGACGCATCATCAGGACGTCGGTGGTAAATCGGCGGGATCGGTGCCGACCGACTCGACGGAGATCTTTCAGGAAGGCATTCGCATCCCGGCCGTGCAGTGGGCACGCGAGGGCGTGTTCGACGAGACCTTGACGCGAATCCTTCGCCAGAACGTAAGGATCCCCGACATCTTCATCGGCGACCTCAATGCGCAGGTGGCTGCTTGCAAGATTGCCGGCGTGCGGCTGCGCGAGACGGCCGATCGTCTCGGTGATGAAACGCTTCTGACCGCGTTCCGCCTGTTGCTCGATCGTTCGGAGGCGATGACGCGCGCGGCGCTGAAGCTGCTACCGCAAGGTACGTGGCGGCACGTCGACTATCTCGACAACGACGGTATCGATCTCGACCGCAGGATAAGAGTGGAAGTCGCCGTCACGCTGCCGGGTGACGGCACCGTTTCATTCGACCTGACGGGGACCAGCGGCCAAGTCAAAGGTCCGGTGAATTGCGTGCCATCGGGCAGCCTCGCGGCCGCCTGCTTTGCCGTTCGCGCGATTACCGATCCGATGATCCCCAACAATGGCGGATGCTTCCGCCCCATTTCCCTGCGCCTGCCGCCGGCGAGCCTTGTCGATCCCCGCGCGCCAGCGCCGGTCAATGCGCGCACCGCGACCATCAAGCGGATCACCGGCTGCATGCTGGCGGCGCTGGCGGGCGCAGCACCCGAGCGGGTTCCGGCGCCGAGTGCCGGCCAACTCCTGGTGATGGCATTTGGTGGTCGCCGACGGGGTGGCGAGAACTTCGTGACGGGTGAACTGTTGGCTGGCGGCAGCGGCGCTGGGAACGGCTTCGATGGCGTCGATGCGATTGAGACCGACGCCACCAACTGTATGAATTTGCCTGCCGAGGCGATGGAGCTGGAAGCACCGATCCGGGTTAATCGCTGGACGCTCCGCGCCGGCTCGGGGGGCGACGGCACCTGGCGCGGCGGTCTCGGGCAGATCAAGGAATACGAGGTGCTCGACGAAATCGAAGGATCGCTGTCCTTCTCGCACCGCGGGGAACGCCACTTCGTTCCCGCGCAGGGCGCCGCGGGCGGTGCGGCCGGTACGGTCGCGAAATCATGGATCACGCGGCGGGATGGTTCCAGCGAGACGATACAATCCAAAATCGTGACGCAACTATCGCCGGGCGACAAACTGATCATCGAGACCGCGGGCGCAGGCGGCTATGGACCGGCGGCGGCACGTAGCGACGATGCCCGATCCGCCGACCGAGCGAACGGCAAACTTGCACCTAGTATCGACTGACGTGAGACGGCGCGACTATCGGGGATAGAAAGCGATGTTGACACTCGACCGCGTGACCGACGTCCTGGCACGACTTCTAATGGGTATCGCC